>BNJU01005572.1_pt1 | contig 177217 bp, 218 predicted proteins | sample 8539281 | NCBI WGS metagenome assembly BNJU01 (sample SAMD00202456, study PRJDB9452) | human saliva metagenome | isolation source: human saliva | place: Japan
GTGGTTTGCTTAAGGTTTTTAACTTTGTTAAATTTGACGCTTTCAGACGACCTCCAAGATCGTCTGAAAGCGCTGGCTTCAATGAAGTTAAAAGTTGAAATGGCAAACCGTCAATCAAGCAACCGCGTGCGTGCGTACCTCACACACCCTACGCGTTGATTTTGAAGTTCCGTGTAATTCACAGGTAGAGTGTGTGGCGCAGCCACGCACGCGGTGCGTTGGGTATGCAGGCTACGGCTTGCTACACACTTACCATTTTAATTTACAACCCTAGAAATTTTTCTATGTAACTTTGGAGCAACCTGAGTGCAACTGATGATACTGATTCAGGGACTTTTGTTAGCAGGAACGATTTTTATCTTCCCTGCAGCACTCTTTCTTTCAGTTATAGGTAAATCTTCATCTCGGGCTTCAAGTAATGAGGTTATTAATTTATCTTGCTCTTTCTCTCCATATTCATGTATGAGATTTTTTTATACTATTGAAATCGTTATCCATATTCTTATCTCCAAATATAATTTCTGAAACTGCTAAATTAGCAATATTTAAAATATTTGGCTTAACAAATGTAGCATTAATTGTTGCTGGCAACGATGAGATATTTTTTTAATCCTGGAAAAAAATATTAAAGTTCGTATTTGCAAAACTTATTGAGTTAGAAAAGTCTCTAATAATTAAATAATCTTCATTTGTTAAATTAACATCTAAATTCTCAATATCCGCCTCCAGCCTATGTTTTTAGAGATAGTATTTTTTTGCTCACTCTCTTGTTTAATATCAAGTAAAAAGCCTCCTAGATTCTTTTTGATATGAAGTCAGCATTTTTTGCACTTCAATAGAAGAAATGTTTGATTTTTTTCTAAAATATCTTGCGCATACTTAACTCCATCATTAAAAAGAATTTAGAAATCTCGTAAATTCATTGAACTTTTCATTTAAGTCAATATTACCTGGTATTTCTCCATATAACTCATAGGAATTTCCATATCTACCGTGTTTTTCCGTCAGTCGTATATTAGAATTAAAAATACTATTTAAATATTCCTTAAATAGCTTTTATTATTTTTCCTTGTGGTTCGGACCAAATTCTCATTAGGAATATATAACTTAAAGAGTAAATTTTTTCTATTCCTTCTAAAAAAAGAGGTTGCTAGTACCGACATTTCTGCGTTTGTTGAATAAGGAATTATCTCCAATCCATATGATTTCATTATGTCCAAAGATTTTTCAAACTTTTTCAAGTTACTTAAACTACTTTCATTAACTTCCAATCCTAATTTATATTTCTCATACGATATAGCTTCTGAAAAATTAGTAAAGTAACTCTCATGGATAAAAAAATTGATTTGGGTGTTTAGAAACTTCTTGAAATAACTTTTTGTGAATTGTGTATAAATCTACTATCAACAATTTTCCACAATAGCCTTGCACTGACTTTACACAAGATGCATAACACTCTAAATTCATCAAATAAATTTAATGTTGCTTGCCAATTTTTCTGGATTAGAATTTTTTAAGAATTTTTTTGATTTGTACTGATGGTTTGCAACCTTAAGATGATCCATCATGTTACTGTTAGTAATATAATCCAAAAAGTAAGATTACTGGTTTATCAGGGTTTAGTGTGTATTCGCAAGTATCAGGGTCAAATCCATATGAGAATTCAAACTCTTCATTTTCAAAATTATCTAATTTATGACTCATTGCTCTTCCTATCAAAAATAAAAATGAATAATTAAACCATAATAATATTTTTTTCAAATACCTTCCCGTATAACTCCTTCCTACATCCACAACCCCTCCGGCGTCCCCTCCGCCACAATTGTACCCCTCCATCGCCCCCTCGGGCCCCTAAATCCACAATCCAATCCGCTGTTTTAATCACGTCAAGATTATGCTCGATAATCACTATCGAGTTGCCTTTGCCTTTCAGACGGCCTATGACTTCCAGCAGCAGGGCGATGTCGGCGAAGTGCAGGCCGGTGGTGGGTTCGTCGAGGATATAGAGCGTTCTGCCGGTGTCGCGTTTGGAGAGTTCTAAGGCGAGTTTGACGCGCTGGGCTTCGCCGCCGGAGAGGGTGGTGGCGGACTGGCCGAGGCGGATATAGCCGAGGCCTACGTCAATGAGGGTTTGCAGTTTGCGCGATACGGTGGGGACGGCGTCGAAAAATTCGCGGGCTTCTTCGACGGTCATGTCGAGGACTTGGCTGATGTTTTTGCCTTTGTATTGGATTTCGAGCGTTTCGCGGTTGTAGCGTTTGCCGTGGCAGACTTCGCAGGGGACGTACACGTCGGGCAGGAAGTGCATTTCGACTTTAATCACGCCGTCGCCTTGGCAGGCTTCGCAGCGGCCGCCTTTGACGTTGAAGGAGAATCTGCCGACGCTGTAGCCGCGTTCGCGCGAGAGGGTACGCCGGCGAAGAGTTCGCGGATAGGGGTGAACAGGCCGGTGTAGGTGGCGGGATTGGAGCGCGGGGTGCGGCCGATGGGGGATTGGTCGACGTTGATGACTTTGTCGAGGTGTTCGAGGCCGCGGATATCGTCGTATGGGGCGGGTTCTTCTTGGGCGCGGTTGAGTTCGCGGGCGGTGATTTTTGGCGAGGGTGTCGTTAATCAGGGTGGATTTGCCGCTGCCGGATACGCCGGTGATGCAGGTAATCAAACCGAGCGGCAGTTCGAGGGTGACGTTTTTAAGGTTGTTGCCGCGCGCTCCTTTGAGGATGAGCATCCGGTCGGGATTGACGGGTGTGCGTTCAGACGGCACGGCAATGGATTTTTGCCGCTGAGATATTGTCCGGTCACGGAGTTTTCGCATTTGGCGACGTTTTTCGGGGGTGTCGGCAATCAGTACGTTGCCGCCATGTTCACCCGCGCCGGGACCCATATCGACGACGAAATCGGCTTCGCGGATGGCGTCTTCGTCGTGTTCGACCACAATCACGCTGTTGCCCAAATCGCGCAGGCGTTTGAGGGTGGCGAGCAGGCGGTCGTTGTCGCGCTGGTGCAGGCCGATGGAGGGTTCGTCCAAAACGTACATCACGCCGGTCAAGCCGCTGCCGATTTGGCTGGCGAGGCGGATGCGCTGGGCTTCGCCGCCGGAAAGGGTTTCGGCGGAGCGGGAGAGATTCAGGTAATCCAGCCCGACGTTAATCAGGAAGCCGAGCCGCTCGGTGATTTCTTTGAGGATTTTTTCGGCAATTTGTTTTTTGTTGCCGTCTAAATCCAGCGTTTCGAAAAAAATTGGTGGGTTTTGGTCAGCGGCCAGGCTGAGACTTCGTGCAAAGGTTCGCCGCTGACGTAAACGTAGCGGGCTTCTTTGCGCAAACGTGCGCCGCCGCAGCTTGGGCAGGCGCGGTGGTTTTGGTATTCGCGCAGTTTTTCGCGCACGGTTTCGCTGTCGGTTTCGCGGTAGCGGCGTTCGAGATTGGGAATGATGCCTTCGAAGGCGTGGCTGCGGTTGAAGGTGGTGCCGCGTTCGGATAGGTATGTGAAATCAATGACTTCTTTGCCCGAGCCGTGCAGCACGACTTTTTTCACTTTTTCAGGTAGCGTTTCCCAAGCAGCCTGCACGTCGAAACCGTAATGCCGCGCCAGCGACTGAATCATTTGGAAATAGAACTGGTTGCGCTTGTCCCAGCCGTCAATCGCGCCCGTTGCCAGCGACAATTCGGGATGGGCGACTACTTTTTCGGGGTCGAAGAAATTGGTGTTGCCCAAGCCGTCGCAAGTCGGGCAGGAACCCATCGGGTTGTTGAACGAAAAGAGGCGCGGCTCCAATTCGGGCAGGCTGTACGAACACACGGGGCAGGCGAAACGCGCGGAAAACCAATGTTCTTCGCCGCTGTCCATCTCCATCGCCAGCGCGCGCTCGTTGCCGTGGCGCAGCGCGGTTTCAAAACTTTCCGCTAGACGTTGTTTGATATCCGCCTTCACTTTCACGCGGTCAATGACCACGTCGATATTGTGTTTGATGTTTTTTTCCAGCTTCGGCACTTCGTCAAGCTGATAGACCTCACCGTCCACGCGTACCCGTGCAAAGCCTTGCGCCTGCAGGTCGGCAAAGAAATCGACAAACTCGCCCTTACGCTCGCGCACCGCCGGCGCCAGAATCATCACGCGTGTGTCTTCCGGCAGCTTCAAGACGGCATCGACCATCTGCGATACGGTTTGGCTCGACAGCGGCAGCTTGTGTTCGGGGCAATACGGCGTGCCGACGCGGGCGTACAAAAGGCGCAGGTAATCATGGATTTCCGTTACCGTGCCGACGGTGGAACGCGGGTTGTGGCTGGTGGATTTTTGCTCGATGGAAATCGCGGGCGATAAGCCTTCAATCAAATCAACGTCGGGTTTGTCCATCATCTGCAAAAACTGCCGCGCATAGGCGGACAGGCTCTCGACATAACGCCGCTGCCCTTCGGCATACAGCGTATCAAACGCCAGCGACGACTTGCCGCTGCCCGACAGCCCCGTTACCACCACCAGCTTGTGGCGCGGAATGTCCAAATCGACGTTTTTCAAATTATGCGTGCGCGCGCCGCGGATGCGGATGGTGTCGTTGTCGTGTGAGTGTTTAGGATGATGGTTGCACATGTTGTCAGGCCGTCTGAAAAAATAAAATAAACAGCTATTGTAGCACTTTTCAAATGACAGACTGGATAGATAAAGCATTTGATATAAAAGAAACAAAGAGGCCGTCTGAAAATATGTTTTCAGACGGCCTTGATATAGATGGATCAGCTTATCAGTCGATTGTACGGAGAATTTCGCGCAGGGCTTTTTGCCAGTCGGACGGTTTGATACCAAACTTGGTCTCTAGGCGTGAGCAATCCATAATGCTGTATGCCGGACGCGGAGCGGGCAGGGGGTATTGATCGGTGGTGATTGCGTGCAGTTCCGGAATGCGGAAGCTGTCGTCTAATTGGTGGGCCGTCTGAAAGATGGCTTTGGTAAATTCGTACCATGTTGCCGATTTATTGCCACAGTAATGGAAGATACCGCGTGGGGAAGTAGGCTGTTGCAATAAACTGATGATGGCATGAGCCAAGTCGCCTGCATAAGTCGGGCAACCGGTTTGGTCATGAACGATGGAGAGGGAGTCACGTTCTTTAGCAAGGCGCAACATGGTTTTGACGAAATTGCTGCCGTATTCGCTAAACAGCCATGAAGTACGGACGATTGTACTTTCCGGATGCGCGGCTAAAGCCAAAAGCTCGCCTGCAACTTTGGATTGACCGTAAGTGCTGCGCGGATTGGTGTAGTCGGTTTCGCGGTAAGGGCGTTTGCCTTCGCCGTCGAATACATAGTCGGTGGAAATATGGATAAAGCGGGCATGCGCGGCGCGGGCGGCTGCGGCTAAGTTGTGAACAGCGCTTGCGTTGACGGCAAAAGCAGCTTCAGCGTTTTCTTCTGCTTTATCAACGGCAGTGTAAGCTGCGGCATTAACGATGGCATCGGGTTGGAAATTTTTGATCATATGATGCACAGCTTCAGTATCGGTAATGTCCAGTGAAGTCGAATCGGTAGCAATCAGTTCCCAATCTTCGGGCAGGCGGTCGCGCAGACAACGGGCAAGCTGGCCTTTGGCTCCGGTCAATAAAGTACGCATGGTTGAGTATCTCCTCTGATGGCTGTTAAATAGGTGTCTGCGTCATTATAGTGTAAGTACGGCAAATTCACATTATTAGCATCGAACAAAATACAAACAGGGCTGTGTTTAAGTAAGTAGTCGATATTATCTACCTATAATGTAACTATTTATCAATATTTTAATAATATACTATAACTATAGTTAAAATATAGGTTTTTAACTAGATGGATTAAGCAGTTATATTGGTTAAAAGATTGTGAATCAATGTTAATGTTTTTTTATGATTATTAGGATAATGGTATTTAAAAATTAGGGGAGTTTCTGTCCTTTTGTCGGTAAATTCTACCGTTTGATATTTTTGAGTAAATATTTTGCAAAATATTACTAAAATAATAATTGGGCAAGGGCGGATTTGCTCGTTCCGTCAACCCAATATTTTTATTAACTTTTGGGAGTAATTATTATGGCATACTGTTACGGGGGGTATTATACTAGACCCCTGGTTAGTTCTTACTGCGCTCCTGCGCCTAAGGCTTCCTACTCTTCTTACTACTGCGCTCCTGCAGCAAAATCTTCTGTTTCTATCGGCAGCATCGCTAGCATTGCCAGCGTCGGCGTGTCAGTAGTTAATGCGGTAACCGGTTTGGTTTCTGCTATTGCGGCTTTCTGCCCACCGGCAAAAACGCCTAACTACAAATGTGTTCCGGTTTGCCCACCTTACAACTGCGATCCAATCAAACCGATCCCATGTCCAAAACCACAACCTAAACCTCAGCCTAAGCCTCAACCAAAACCTGAGCCTAAACCTGAGCCACAACCAGAACCGCAACCAGAACCAAAACCACAACCAAAACCTGAGCCTAAGCCAGAACCAAAACCTGAGCCGAAACCAGAACCTAAGCCAGAGCCAAAACCTGAGCCAAAACCTGAGCCAAAACCTGAGCCTAAACCAGAACCCAAACCGGATTGCAAAGATTGTAAAGACGATCACAATCAAGACAATTCATACGGTCACGAAGATAAAAACCCTGGTAATGTCATCCGAGCCGAAGACTGCAAAGACGGCAACGTTATCCGCGGTACTGATGAGAAAGATACCATTTACGGTACTGCTTGCGAAGACATCATCTACGGTGGCAATGGTACAGACGTAATCTACGCTGGTGCCGGTAACGACACCATTTACGGCGATGCCGACGGCGACTCTTCTGTACGGTGAAGACGGTAAAGACTACCTGCAAGGCGGTGCCGGTAACGACTACCTGAACGGTGGTTCCGGTGCGGACATCATGCGCGGTGGCGACGGTAACGACGTTTACTTCGTTGATAACGTTAACGACCAAGTTATCGAGTACGGCAATGCACACGCCGGTATCGATACTGTCCGTACCGTTATTGACTACACCTTGACCGATCACGTTGAAAACCTGATTTTGCAAGGTATGCAAAACCTGAACGGTACCGGTAACTCTTTGAATAACAACATCGAAGGCAACGGCGGTGACAACCATCTGTACGGTTTGGCCGGCGACGACTGCCTGGTGGGTAAAGACGGTAACGACTACCTCGACGGCGGCGTCGGCAACGACATCCTGATCGGCGGTACCGGTAACGATACTTACTTCTTCGACAAAGGTTACGGTCACGACACTATCCGTGAAGAAAGCGGTAATGACACCTTGTTGTTTGGTAAAGGCGTTGCAGCTTCTGACGTATTGCTGAGCAAATCAGGTGCTAACTTGACTGTTTCTGTCGGTACTAACGACAGCATCACCATCGACGACTGGTTCACCGGTAACGATCACAAAGTTGAAAACTTCAAGTTTGCTGACGGTAGCACTTACCAAGTAACCGGCCATGGCGACTACTACTCTCTGTCTGCTGTGAACCAAATCCAAGATCAGACTCAGGCTCCTGCCATCTGATAGGATGATGGTTTTTAGGGTTTGTCCCTAAAATCAAAGGTTAAGGCCGTCTGAAACCGAGCTATAAGGTTTCAGACGGCCTTTATTTTGTAAACAATCTGACGAAAGATGCTAAATTGGGCTAAAATACCAAATTCTTCTGTTTACCAAAGAGATACCTGAAATGTCTGAAATCAGCTTGAAAAAAATCTACTCCGGCAAAGTCCGCGATTTGTACGAAATTGACGATAAACGTATGTTGATGGTTGCTTCCGACCGTCTGTCTGCATTCGATGTGATTTTGGATGATCCGATTCCGGGTAAAGGGGAGATTCTGACGCAGATTTCCAATTTTTGGTTTAAAAAACTGGCTCATATCATGCCTAACCATTTTACCGGTCAGACGGTTTACGATGTTTTGCCTGAAAACGAAGCTAAAGCTTTGAGAAACGCGCCGTCGTGGCTAAAAAACTCACTCCGGTGAAAGTGGAGGCCATTGTGCGCGGTTATCTGGCAGGCAGCGGTTGGAAAGATTATCAAAAAACCGGCTCTGTCTGCGGTATTCAACTGCCTGAAGGTATGCAGGAAGCGCAGCAGTTGCCTGAAGTAATTTTTACGCCGTCAACCAAAGCAGCAGTCGGCGATCATGATGAAAACATCAGCTTTGAAGAATGCGAACGCATCATCGGCAAAGAGCTGGCGGCGGAAGTACGTGCCAAGGCGATTCAGCTTTTATACGGAAGCGGCTGAATATGCCAAATCCCGCGGTATCATTATTTGCGACACCAAGTTTGAGTTTGGTTTGGACGAAGAGGGTACGCTGACTTTGATGGACGAAGTGTTGACGCCTGATTCCAGCCGTTTTTGGCCTGCCGATCAATACAAAGTCGACACCAATCCGCCGTCTTTTGACAAACAATTTGTCCGCGATTGGCTGGAGCAAAGCGGTTGGAACAAAAAAGCACCTGCGCCTAAAGTGCCTGCCGATGTAATTCAGAAAACGGTCGAGAAATATCAGGAAGCATTAACTTTACTGACACAAGATTGATTTTGAAGACTGAAGGCCGTCTGAAAAGGATATGTTTCAGACGGCCTTTTTATTGTATCAATACTGGATTTTAAGGATAGTTGCCTTTATAATCGAGAGTTGTTTTCAGCGTCCGAAAAGGCCGTCTGAAAGCTTGTTTATAACCTGCCGCACGGTCTGAAACCCTAACTATGCACATTCGGATTTTAGTGTGCATTATTAGTGTTTTAGCAGTGCGGTATTTTGAAAGGAACAATGATGTTCAATAAACACGTTAAGACCTTCCAATACGGTAATCAAACCGTTACTTTGGAAACCGGCGAAATTGCCCGCCAAGCCGCCGCTGCCGTTAAAGTATCCATGGGCGATACCGTTGTTTTGGTTGCCGTGACTACCAACAAAGAAGTGAAAGAAGGCCAAGACTTCTTCCCTCTGACTGTCGATTACCTCGAACGTACTTACGCAGCAGGTAAAAATCCCCGGCGGTTTCTTCAAACGCGAAGGCAAACAAAGCGAAAAAGAAATCCTGACCAGCCGTCTGATCGACCGTCCGATTCGTCCTCTGTTCCCCGAAGGTTTCTACCACGACATCCAAATCGTAGCGATGGTGGTGTCTGTTGACCCTGAAATCGATTCTGACATTCCTGCCATGCTCGGCGCGTCTGCTGCGCTGGTGTTGAGCGGCGTACCGTTTGCCGGTCCGATTGGTGCGGCACGCGTGGGTTATGTAAACGGCGTGTACGTTTTGAACCCGACTAAAGCCGAATTGGCTAAATCACAATTGGACTTGGTGGTTGCCGGTACTTCCAAAGCCGTGTTGATGGTGGAATCCGAAGCTGACATTTTGTCTGAAGAAGTGATGCTGGGCGCGGTTGTTTACGGTCACGATCAAATGCAAGTGGCCATTAATGCCATCAATGAGTTTGCCGATGAAGTCAATCCGGAAGTTTGGGATTGGAAAGCACCTGAAACCAATGAAGAATTGGTGGCCAAAGTACGCGAAATTGCCGGTGAAACCATTAAAGAAGCATTCAAAATCCGTCAAAAACAAGCGCGTTCTGCCAAATTGGACGAAGCTTGGAATGCGGTAAAAGAAGCGTTGATTACTGAAGAAACCGACACGCTGGCAGCCAACGAAATCAAAGGCATTTTCAAACACTTTGGAAGCCGATGTTGTCCGCAGCCAAATTTTGGACGGCCAACCTCGCATCGACGGTCGCGACACCCGCACCGTCCGTCCGTTGAACATTCAAACCGGCGTATTGCCGCGCACGCACGGTTCTGCACTGTTTACCCGTGGCGAAACCCAAGCTTTGGCGGTTGCAACTTTGGGTACTTCACGCGACGAACAAATCATTGATGCGCTGTCCGGCGAATACACCGACCGCTTCATGCTGCACTACAACTTCCCGCCATACTCTACCGGTGAAGTGGGTCGCGTAGGCGCGCCAAAACGTCGTGAAATTGGTCACGGCCGCTTGGCTAAACGTGCATTGTTGGCCGTGTTGCCAGAACCTGAAGATTTCAGCTACACCATGCGCGTGGTTTCTGAAATTACCGAATCCAACGGCTCTTCCTCTATGGCTTCCGTCTGCGGCGGCTGCTTGAGCCTGCTGTCTGCCGGTGTGCCTTTGAAAGCACACGTTGCCGGTATCGCCATGGGTCTGATTTTGGACAACAACAAATTTGCAGTCCTGACCGACATCTTGGGCGATGAAGACCATTTGGGCGATATGGACTTTAAAGTAGCCGGTACAACCGAAGGTGTAACCGCGCTGCAAATGGACATTAAAATCCAAGGTATTACCAAAGAAATCATGCAAATCGCTTTGGCTCAAGCCAAAGAAGCACGTTTGCACATCTTGGATCAGATGAAAGCCGCCGTTGCAGGCCCACAAGAGCTGTCTGCACACGCGCCACGCTTGTTCACCATGAAAATCAACCAAGACAAAATCCGTGATGTGATTGGTAAAGGTGGTGAAACCATTCGTTCGATTACCGCTGAAACCGGTACTGAAATCAATATCGCTGAAGACGGCACCATCACAATCGCTGCGACTACTCAAGAAGCAGGCGATGCAGCGAAAAAACGTATCGAAGAAATCACTGCCGAAGTGGAAGTGGGCAAAGTGTACGAAGGTACTGTGGTTAAAATCCTCGACAACAATGTTGGCGCGATTGTCAGCGTGATGCCTGGTAAAGACGGTTTGGTACACATCAGCCAAATCGCCCACGAGCGCGTACGCAATGTCAGCGACTACCTGCAAGTAGGTCAGGTTGTGAACGTGAAAGCATTGGAAGTAGACGACCGCGGCCGCGTGCGCCTGTCTATCAAAGCTTTGCTGGAAGCTCCTGCTCGCGAAGAGAAAGCAGCCGAATAATCTGATTATTCAAGCTTGAAACAAAAGGCCGTCTGAAAATTTCAGACGGCCTTTTGTTTATTTAAAAGATGAGTATAAAAACAGGTTTCGCCTTTTACTTTGATAAAAGGGATTACTACAATGATTGCAATTTAATAAATATATTTATCTCTCAAGGAGTATGCAATGAATGCTACGCAATTAATCAGCCGGCTGACGCAAACCGTCGGCGAAAAATACATCATCACAGACCCGGCAAAAACTGAACAATACCGTCAAGGCTATCGTTTTGGCGAAGGCAAGGCGTTGGCGGTTGTCCGTCCGGGTACGGTGTTGGAAATGTGGCAAATTTTGCAGGCGTGTGTTGAGGCTGATGTTATCGTGATTACGCAGGCCGCCAATACCGGCCTGACCGGCGGCTCGACTCCTGACGGCAATGATTACGACCGCGATATCGTGATTGTAAATACCATGCGTCTGAACATCATTCAGCCTATTAATAATAACGAACAAGTTGTCTGCCTGCCTGGCTCTACCCTGAATCAATTGGAGCTGCTGCTAAAACCTTTAGGCCGTGAGCCGCACTCCGTGATTGGTTCGTCCTGTATCGGCGCATCTGTATTGGGTGGCGTATGTAATAACTCCGGCGGTGCATTGGTACAGCGTGGCCCTGCTTATACGGAAATGGCGCTGTTTGCGCAAATCAACGAAGAGGGCAAGTTAGAGCTGGTCAACCATCTGGGTATTGATTTAGGTAAAACCCCTGAAGAAATTTTGACCAATCTGCAAGGTTTCCACTATCAGAAAAAAGACATTGTTCAAGATGCAGGCAAAGGGCATGACCATGCATACTGCGATCATGTCCGCCAAGTGAATGAACCGACTGCCGCTCGTTTTAATGCCGACCCTACGCGTCACTACGAAGCATCAGGTTGCGCGGGCAAGCTGATGGTGTTTGCCGTACGCTTAGATACTTTTCCGCAAGAAAAACAGACTGCCGTCTTCTATATCGGCACCAATGATATTAATGAGCTGACCGATATTCGCCGCGCCGCTTTGAGCGAGTTTAAAAACCTGCCTATTTCCGGTGAGTATATCCATCGTCATGCTTTTGATATTGCTGCTGTTTATGGTAAAGATACTTTTTATATCATCAAGACGTTCGGTACCCACCAACTTCCGAAACTGTTTGATCTGAAAGCCCGTGTGGATAGATTCAGCAAAAAGATAAGTTTCTTACCGAAACACTTCTCTGATAAATTCATGCAACTGATCAGTAAAATTTTGCCTGATCACTTGCCGAAGTCTATGCGCAATTATCGCGACAAATACGAACACCATTTGATCTTGAAAATGGGCGGGGAGGGCGTAGAAGAAGCGCGTGCTTTCTTGAAAGAATATTTTGCAACTCATGGCGGCGCATTCTTTGAATGTAATGCCGAAGAAACGCAGGCGGCTATGCTGCATCGCTTTGCTGTGGCTTCTGCCGCGATCCGTTACCGTTCTGTACATGATGATGAAGTAGAGGATTTGGTTGCACTCGATATCGCCTTGCGCCGTGATGATCGTGATTGGTTTGAAACCCTGCCGCCCGAAATCGACAATAAAATCATCCATAAATTGTATTACGGACATTTTATGTGCCATGTGTTCCATCAGGATTACATCATTAAAAAAGGCAACGACTGCATGGCTTTGGAACATGAAATGCTCCATCTGCTTGACCAACGCGGTGCGCAATATCCTGCCGAGCATAATGTCGGTCATCTGTATGAAGCCAAGCCCGAGCTGAAACAGTTCTATAAAAAAACTCGATCCGACCAACAGTTTCAACCCCGGTATCGGTAAAACCAGTAAGAAGAAAAACTGGGCAGAATAAAGCATAGTTAAAATAAAGGCCGTCTGAATATTTCAGACGGCCTTTTTATATGCTTGCTTATCAGAACAAGTTGCTGACAAAAATCAGCAAAATCACCAACGGCACGAGATATTTCACATAGGCAAACCAGATATTGACCGTCGTATGGTTGCCTTTATAAAGCAATTCATCCTTTGCTTCATCCTTCATCACGAAACCAACAAACAGCGCGGAGCCGAGCGCGGTCAGCATAAACAGGATATTGCCGCTGATGTAGTCAAAGGCATCAAAAAAATATTTTTGCCGAACACGGAAACGTCTTTCCACGGGCCATAGCTCAAAATAGACGGAATGTTGCCGAAAATGAAGATGGCAGCCAAGACAATTGTAATCGCGGCGGTACGGCGGATTTTGGTTTTCTCCTGAATCGTCGTAATCAACACTTCATAAATCGTCAGCGAAGTCGTCAGTGCGGCAATCAGGAGCAGCGAGAAGAAAATCACGGCGAACACAGGGCCTGCCCACATATTCGAGAACACAATCGGCAAACTTTGGAATACCAAAGTCGGGCCGGAATTGGGTGCAACGCCGAAGCTGAAGAGCGATGGGAAAAATCATAAAAGCCCGCCAGCACGGCGATGATGGTATTGGTAATGGCGGTAATTACGGCCGTCTGAACCAGATTTTCGTTTTTATCCAGATAGCTGGACAAGGTAATCATCACGCCGAAACCCAAGCTCAAGGCGAAGAATACTTGCCCCAAAACGAAGACGAAAAGTTCGGCGGTAATTTTGCTGAAGTCAGGCTTCAGATAGAAGGTAATCCCTTCCATCGCGCCCGGCAGGGTAACGTTGCGCACGACCATGGCAATCAGGAACAAAAACAGCAACGGCATCAGGTATTTTGCCGCTTTTTCAATACCGCCGATGACGCCTTTGACCAAAATCCATTGGTTTACAACGACAAATAGGAAGGTGTAAAAGGCAATTTCCCAAGGGCTGTTTTCGATGTGTTCGGTAAAGAAGCTTTTGGTAACTTCGCCGGAAACCGGGCTGGAAATGTCCAAATTGCCGCCGATGATATTGACGATGTAGCTGATGACCCAGCCGCCGAGCACCATGTAATAGGCCATGATGCCGAATGCGCCGAGCAGGCCCATCCAACCGACTGCTTTCCAAAATTTGGCAACAGGTTTGCCGTTCATCGAGCCGCCGAACGCATCCAGCGCGTTCACGCCTTTACGGCGGCCGATAACGTTTTTCCACCAAAATCATCGGAATACCGATGACCAACATGGCGATACAGAACAAAAACACATATGCGCCGCCGCCGTTTTCACCGACTAAATACGGGAAACGCCATGTTGCGCCAAAGCCGACAGTCGCGCCGGCAACGGTAAGGATGTAAGTCAAACGGTTGGACCAGGTTTGACGAGGTTGATTGGAAGACATAAATACTCAGATGCATAAAAATAAAGACAACATTTTACCGCAAAGATTTAACGAATCTTGACTAAAGTCTGAAAAAGAAAATTAGTTAAAAAAACTATGTAATGAAGAATTTTTAGTGGGTTTCTCTGGTTTGCTTGGTATTAAAACCTGCAAACAGAGAATTTGTCTGAAGCGATATGAATAATTGCAAGAGCCGTAACGATAAAGGCCGTCTGAAAAAGTGGGATATGGGAAAAGGGGTGTTGTGAGGATATTGGATAGCACTAAAGTGTGCTTTCAAGTATGTCGGCAACAAAGATGGTATTTCTCTAAGACTGTCTAATAATATTCTGTAACCTTAGCTTGGGTAGTCGCCGATAGTTTTTCTTTCTATAAAACTATTTGTCTGAAATGGGAACGGTACAAATTGATGCGGAAGAGACGAGAAAGAGAAAAGGAGTAATGGCAAGTTAATAAGTGGGAGATGAGGTTGAGTAATGATGGCTTTTTTAGATGAGAAAGGCCGTCTGAAAGTACATTTGCAGACCCTGCCGAATTTTAGATAAAAAAAACCATCTATACTAAGGGGAAAGTATAGATGGCCAAACACATTACGGGGAAAACGTCTTACTCACTTACTCACTTCTTTCGAAGCAAGTGTTACTCAGACAGGCGAATTATACAATAGTTCAGTCTTCCTAGTGTTAAATTCTGTTAAATAAAAAAATAGTAAGGTTTAGATGTTTGATTTTAAATAAATAAAAAAATCCATATTGTTTAAAAAAATATCGAAAAAAATTTTGAATTTTTTTAGATCTGGATAAATTTCCATTCTCCGGCAGCCAGATCATCGACATTCCAGTCGCCGAATTTTTCACGGTGGAGCTGCTCGACACGGTTGCCTGAGGCTGCAACCATGCGTTTGACCTGATGGTATTTACCCTCGGTAATGGTCATCATCAATGTGGTTGGGTCGGCCAATACTGCTTCGGCTGCGGCAACGGTTTCATTATCGTCATGCAGGAGGACGCCGTTTTTGAGTGTGGTGCAAAGGGTATCGTCGGCAGGATGTTTCAAAGTAACGCGGTAGAGCTTCGGAACTTTGTGTTTGGGCGAGGTAACGCGGTGGTTAAATTGCCCGTCGTTGGTAATCAGAATAATGCCGGTTGTGTCTGCATCCAAGCGGCCGACTGCCTGCATATCGATATTGCGCATGTGGTCGGGAAACAGGCTGAAGATGCTTGGATATTGCTGAGGTTTGTGCGAAGTCTCGTAATCTGCAGGTTTATGAAGCAGAATGTAGAAATAGGGCATGGGGATGGCGGTAATTTCTTCGCCGTCAACAGACAGGGTGTGCACTTGAGACGGATCGATATCGTCTTTGGCACGATTATGGATTTCGCCGTTGATGGCAATGCAGTCATTGTCTATCAGCCATTGGCATTGCTTGCGGCTGCCGAGGCCTTGCGATTGGATGTATTTGAGCAGTTGCATGGTTGAAAAGTAGGAAATGTTCAGACGGCCTTTATTGTACTGGAAAACCGATGTTTAGGCCGTCTGAAAAGTAGGGGCAAAAAAATCGCCCCTTTAAAATGTTAAGGGGCGCAAAAGGAACACAAACCACTACCAAAAACTGTTACAGGGCAAATTCTCCTATTTGATGTGTTGCCGGATAAAGTGCTTTCATCAAGTCATGTGGTGAAAGCGAGAAATCTTTGCTATTTGTCGTCAGACGACCTTGCTGCGGTGTCAGCTCAAGCAATCGGGCGTTTGCCGACTGGATGAACTTGTTTTTCGTGCGCTGCATTTTTCGTTGCAGAGCGGAAACAACGCGGTTGTACAGACTGTCTTTTTGCTTGACTTCGCGTGTATCGGCCACCCAGCTTAAGCGCGTATTGCCGTCTTCATCTTCAATCAGCAGGATGCCGGTTTCTGATTGGGGCGATTTGCCCATGCAAGGAAGCCAAACATAATAGCGGCCATCTAAAGTAATGAATACTGCGTCGTGTACTTTCGCACTCATCGCAACACTTGGTGGCGATTAAAGAGCGGATGGCTTGTTGGTGCAGTCTCAGAATGTCAAGGGAGACTTGCTTAAAAATACTTTCGGGCATTTTCTTCTCCTTTCATTCTGTTGTGCAGTTGTTTTGTTTCGATGGGTTGTATTATACGGAGATTTTTTAAATTTGCAAATGATAATTGTTCCTATTATTTAAATAATAAGTAAGGTACTCATTATTAAAGAAATTAAATTTAAAAAAATTTTTGTAGAAATTGGGTTTTCTACTCAAAAATTGGAGTAATAGCTGGCCAATAGATGAAAAAAAGAATAAAGGCCGTCTGAACAAATCCAGCGTTAAAAGGGCATTTGAAAAGCAGCTAAAGTTTTGCTGACTATACATTTCAGACGGCCTTCAGTATGATTCAGGACGTTTTGATAATTGCAGAAACCACCAACCATGAGCCAACGTCAGATTATCCTCGATACGGAAACCACGGGCCTTTATCCTGAAAACGGCGACCGTCTGGTCGAATTTGCCGGCTTGGAAATGATCAACCGCCAAATGACCGACTCCAACCTTCATTTATATGTCCACCCCGAACGCGATATGCCGGAGGAAGCGGCGAAGGTGCATGGTTTGACGATTGAAGTATTGGAAGCGAAGAATGCGCCGCCGTTTGCCCAAGTGGGTAAACAGATTGCCGACTTTATTCGTGGCGCAGAGCTGATTATCCATAACGCTAAGTTTGACGTCGGCTTCCTGAATATGGAATTTCGCCGCATGGGGCTGCCTTCTATTGAGGAACTGGGTTGTAAAGTCACCGACACGCTGGCCATGGCGCGTGAAATGTTTCCGGGGCAAAAGGCAAGCTTGGATGCCTTGTGTAACCGTTTTTCCGTTGACCGCAGCAAACGTGTCTTGCACGGCGCGTTAATCGACTGCGAGCTTTTGGGTGAAGTCTATCTTGCCATGACGCGTCAGCAGTTCGACCTGATGGGCGGCGAGGCGGAAGAAGAGGGCGAAGTCAAACCAACCGTTATTGCCGAAACCAAACGTACGTCGCAGTTGAAAGTCATCAAAGCCGATGCGGACGAGCTGGCCGCACATGAAAAATATTTGGACGATTTGGGCGAAGCGTGCGTATGGCGCAAGGCTGAAACGCCGGATGGGGCCGATGCCGGAGCGTCAGCATGATGCGCCGCAATATCGCTTTGATTCCTGCGGCCGGTGTCGGGGCGCGATTTGGTGCGGGAAAACCCAAACAATATGTTGAAATCAATGGTAAAACCGTATTGCAACATACCATAGAAATTTTTGAGCAACACTCACGCATAGATTTAATTGCCGTTATTCTTTCGCCGGAAGATTCGGTTTTTCAGACGGCCCTGTCTGAGAAAGTGCGTGTCTTTCGAGTAGGCGGCGCAAGTCGTGCCGAAACGGTACGCAATGGTGTGTCCGTTTTATTGGAGCAAGGTTTGGCCGAGGCGCAAGACAATATTTTGGTTCATGATGCCGCGCGCTGTTGCCTGCCTGCCGAAGCGTTAACGCGTTTGCTTGATGAGGCAGGCGAGAATGACGAAGGCGGCATTCTGGCCATACCGGTGGCCGATACGCTCAAGCGGGCAGACGGCAGTCATCATATTGATGAAACCGTTGCACGCGCAGGATTATGGCAGGCGCAAACGCCGCAGCTTTTTCAGACGGCCTTATTAAATCGCGCCTTATCGGTTGATGATTTGAGTGAAATTACGGATGAAGCGTCAGCAGTTGAAAAACTGGGTATCCGGCCGCGCTTGGTGCAGGGCGATACGCGCAATTTAAAATTGACGCTGCCGCAAGACGAATACATTGTCAGATTGTTGCTCAAGGCCGTCTGAACAATCAAAACCCATTATTTAAGGAAACAATATGAATATCCGTGTCGGACAGGGCTACGATGTCCATCAGTTGGTTGAAGGGCGAGATTTGATACTCGGCGGCGTCAACATTCCGTTTGAAAAAGGCTTACTGGGCCATTCCGATGCCGATGCGCTTTTGCATGCGATTACCGATGCCCTGTTGGGCGCCGCCGGTTTGGGCGATATCGGCAGCCATTTTCCCGATACTGCCGCCGAATTTAAAGATGCAGACAGCCGTGTTCTGTTGCGCGAGGCTTATCAAAGCGTGCAGGCATTGGGTTGGAAGGTGGTTAATGTCGATACGACCGTGATTGCGCAAAAACCCAAACTCGCGCCACATATTCCGGCCATGCGCGCCAATATTGCCGCAGATTTGGGTTTGCCTGAAAACTGCGTCAACATCAAAGGCAAAACCAACGAAAAACTCGGCTATCTGGGGCGTATGGAAGCCATTGAAGCACAAGCGGCAGTATTGCTGATTAAAGCCTAAGGGCTTAAAAATCGTTTCATCATTCAAACCGAAAGACTGACAACATGGCAACTCAAGACGAACTCAAACGCATTGCCGCCGAAAAAAAGCGGTGGAATTTGTTCCTGAAAACGAATACATCGGTATCGGCACCGGCTCTACCATTAACTTTTTTTATCGAAGCTTTGGGTAAAAAGCGGTAAGAAAATCAAGGGTGCCGTATCTACTTCCAAAAAAATCCAGCGAGCTTTTGGCAAACTACGAAATTCCAGAAGTTTCACTGAATGATGTGATGGGTTTGGCGGTTTATATTGACGGAGCAGACGAAGTCAACCACGCGCTGCAAATGATTAAAGGCGGCGGCGGTGCGCATTTGAACGAAAAAATCGTGGCCAGTGCATCCGATAAATTTGTCTGTATCGCCGATGAAAGCAAATATGTTTCTCGTTTGGGCAAATTCCCATTGCCGGTAGAAGTGGTTGAAAATGCCCGTTCGCTGGTGTCGCGCAAACTGCTTGCCATGGGCGGACAGCCTGAGTTGCGTGTCGGCTATACTACTTTCTATGGCAACCAAATCGTTGATGTTCACGGCCTCAATATCGACCAAGCCCTGAAAATGGAAGACGAAATCAACAAAATCACCGGCGTAGTTGAAAACGGTATTTTTGCCCGCGATGCCGCCGATGTGTTGGTTTTGGGTACGGCAGAAGGCGCAAAAGTCATCCTGCCTTGTCAGGATTAATGAAGATTAATCAATCTTAAAAGGCCGTCTGAAAGTACATCAGGTCTTTCAGACGGCCTTCAATTTGGCAAAATATGCAAATCAGTAAAATTATCAAATGGTTGCCTGTTGTTTTATCCGTGTTGGGTGCACTGGGTTATAGTTCACGCGATACCGAGTTGATTCGTACCGGGGTAAGCGTTGCTGCAATATTGGCACAAAACGACAATATCGGCTTGGAAAAGGTCAATGAATGGCTGGGTGAAAATGTCATCAAAGCCACATCTGACTCCAAAACCGAAGCTGAACCCAAGCAAGAACAGAAACAAAAACAAAAGTCATCGCGACAAACTTACACATACAACGGAAAAATCATCAAAATCCATGATGGCGATACCATGCACATTATCGATAGCGACGGCAGAAAACACAAAATCCGCATGGCCTATATCGATGCGCCGGAAATCAATCAGGCCTATGGTACGCAATCACGAGACAATCTGATTGATGCCGCATTGAATAAAAAAGCCAAAGTGCGCGTGTTTGAAGCCGACCGCTATCAGCGCGAAGTTGCCCAAGTATCAGTCGGCACGATTGACTTGAATTTAATGCAGATACGGGATGGCGCCGCATGGCATTATGAAAGTTATGCCAAAAAACAACAAAGTAAAACCGCCTACACCGACTATTCAGCCGCGCAAAAACAAGCCAAGGAAAAGCGTAAAGGCTTATGGAAAAAAGACAATCCGCAAGCGCCTTGGCAATTTCGCCGTCAAAACCACGAGCAGCAGAACGGCAATAAAAAGCAGTCTGATAAACAATGGTTTGGGATTTGGTAGGTTTTAAGAAAGAGGCCGTCTGAAAACTTTCAGACGGCCTTTAATCATTAAGGTTTGGTATACGATAAGAATGAGTGGCAGGTTTCTGATTAGAGGGTACTAAAAATAAAAGTGTGATGTAATATTTGATGTTTTAAGAAGGGCAGATATGAAAAAAAGACACCGTTAGCTGGTGTCTTTAGTATCTGGCAGAGAGGAAGGGATTCGAACCCTCGATACGCTATTCACGTATACACGCTTTCCAGGCGTGCGACTTAAACCACTCATCCACCTCTCTGTGGACTATTATCCTGAGTTGTTATTCAGAATAATGTGAAAACTTGACTGATTGATTTATCAGTGGTGCCCAGGAGAAGACTCGAACTTCCACACCCGTGAGGATACTAGCACCTGAAGCTAGCGCGTCTACCAATTCCGCCACCTGGGCAATTTAAATTTTCTTAGCAAAGAAGCACCAAATTATTTGGTGCCCAGGAGAAGACCTCGAACTTCCACGCCCGTGAGGACACTAGCACCTGAAGCTAGCGCGTCTACCAATTCCGCCACCTGGGCTTTGCTTTATTCTTCAATTTAAGGTAGAGTTGACTACCTGAACTGCGAAGAAGCAGCTATTATATATTTTTAAAAAGAATGTCAACTATCAAAATGAACAAAAATACTAAATCTTTAAATTTACGAGAAAAAAAGACCCGTACTTGGAGCGGGAGAAACAACGTTACGCTCATCCGTTGCCCAGCCGTGAATGGGTCATTGAATTATTGGAACAAAAAGGCGTGCCGACAAAAATCGAAGCTTTGGCACATGAATTGTCGATTACAGAAGATGAATATGAATTCTTCGAGCGCCGTCTGAAAGCGATGGCGCGCGATGGTCAGGTGTTGATCAATCGACGTGGCGCGGTGTGTGCGGCAGAAAAATTGGCATTGGTTAAATGCCGTGTTGAAGCGCATAAGGACGGCTTTGGTTTTGCCGTGCCGCTAACGCCGACAGGCGAGGGCGATTTTGTTTTGTATGAGCGTCAGATGCGCGGCGTGATGCACGGGGATATTGTTACCGTTCGTCCTGCCGGTATCGACCGCAGAGGCCGTCGTGAAGGTACGGTTTTGGATGTGGTGGAGCGTGCGCAGTCTAAAGTGGTCGGTCGTTTTTATATGGATCGCGGCGTGGCTATTTTGGAAGCCGAAGACAAGCGTTTGAGCCAAAGTATCGTGTTAGAGCCTGAAAGTGTGGCGCACTTTAAACCGCAATCCGGCCAAGTGATTGTGGCTGAAATTGAGACGTATCCTGAAGCGCATCGTCCTGCTGTGGCTAAGCTGATTGAAGTGTTGGGCGATTATGCCGACAGCGGTATGGAAATCGAAATCGCTGTACGCAAGCACCATTTGCCCCATCAATTCAGCGAAGCATGTGTCAAAGCTGCGAAGAAAATTCCCGATCATGTGCGTAAAACCGACTTGAAAGGGCGCGTGGACCTACGCGATTTGCCTTTGGTAACCATTGACGGTGAAACTGCGCGGGACTTTGACGATGCGGTTTTTGCTGAAAAAGTCGGTCGCAATTACCGTTTGGTGGTGGCGATTGCCGATGTCAGCCATTATGTCCGTCCTGATGACGGAATCGATATGGATGCTCAAGAACGCAGTACCAGCGTGTATTTCCCACGCCGTGTGATTCCGATGTTGCCGGAGAAGTTGTCCAACGGTATCTGCTCGCTCAACCCTGATGTCGAACGCCTGTGTATGGTGTGCGATATGGTGATTACCTATGCCGGCAATATCAAGGAATACCGTTTCTATCCGGCAGTAATGCGTTCTCATGCGCGACTGACTTACAATCAAGTTTGGGATTGGATTTCAGACGGCCAAGATCATCCGTTTAAGCAACAAATCGATACTCTGTATCAGTTATTTAAAATCTTGCAGAAAAAACGTTTTGAGCGTGGCGCGGTTGAGTTTGAGAGCGTTGAGACTCAGATGATTTTCGACGACAACGGTAAAATCGACAAGATCGTTCCTGTTGTCCGCAATGATGCGCACAAATTGATTGAAGAATGTATGTTGGCGGCGAATGTTTGCGCGGCAGAATTTTTGCTGAAAAACAAACATACGGCTTTATTCCGCAATCACTTGGGTCCGACTCCCGAAAAACTGGCCACTTTACGCGAGCAGCTTGGTTTGCTGGGGCTAAGTTTGGGTGGCGGCGATAATCCGACGCCGAAAGACTATGCTGCGCTTGCAGAGCAATTTAAAAACCGTCCTGACGCGGAGTTGTTGCAAGTGATGATGTTGCGTTCTATGCAGCAGGCGGTTTATGAGCCGCATTGCGACGGTCACTTTGGTTTGGCTTATAGTGCATATGCACACTTTACTTCGCCTATCCGCCGTTATCCCGATTTGACGGTACATCGTGCCATTAAGGCTGTGTTGAACGGACAAACTTACCAGCCCAATAAAACCTGGGAGGCTTTGGGCGTGCATACCTCTTTCTGCGAACGCCGAGCCGATGATGCCAGTCGCGATGTGGAAAACTGGCTGAAAAACTTATTATATGCGCGACAAAGTCGGCGAAGTCTTCAGTGGCAAGATTTCGGGCATGACCAGCTTCGGTATTTTTGTAACCTTGGACGATATTCATATCGACGGTTTGGTACATATCAGTGATTTAGGAGAGGATTATTTCAACTTCCGTCCTGAAATTATGGCGATTGAAGGCGAACGCAGCGGTGTCCGTTTTAACATGGGCGATACGGTTACTGTAAAAGTCGCGCGTGCTGATTTGGATACCAGCAAGATTGATTTGACCTTAGTCAGCGGTGGCTCAGTCGGTAAGAAACGCGGCAGTAGAAAAGCAAAACCTGTAAGCAAGCCAATAGCTGCTGACAAACCTGTTGAGAAACGTAAGCGTAAACTTTCAGCTAAAGAAATTGATGAAGCGTTGGCTGCTCCCGTGAAGGCAAAGAAGAGCAAGGTAAAAAGTAAACCTGCCTCCAAGCCCGCTAAGCCAAGCAAACCAAAAGCTGCAAGCAAGAAAAAAGCGCAGGCGAAAACAGCTTCCGTCAAAGCCGGAGGTAAAAATAATGCTCAAGGCAAAAGCGTGAAGATTAAAGTGAAGAAAGCTGCTAAGAAATAGCGGCATTCAATTCAGGCCGTCTGAAAAATTTTCAGACGGCCTGAATTTGTGATTTTTATGAATAAAACTAAGGATGAAATAAAATGATAAAACTGTACGGTATTTCCAATTGCGATACGGTTAAAAAAGCGCGCAGTTGGTTGGCGGAAAACGGCATCGAGTTTGAATTTGTAGATTTTAAGAAAAACGCCCCGACTGCCGAATTGATTGATGGCTGGCTGGAGCAGGCAGCTTTGGAAATTTTGCTTAATAAAAGAGGCACGACTTGGCGTAAATTGGATAAAGATGCGCAAGAATCTGCCGCCACAAAAGAAGGGGCGATTGCTTTGATGGTGGAAAATCCGAGCATCATCAAGCGGCCTGTATTGGTCAAAGAAGGACAGGTTCATGTCGGATTTTCAGTAGAAGCGTATCAGGAAATTTTCGGATAAGGCATTTTTAGGTTTTTAGGCCGTCTGAAAAAGCAAGCCTCGAAAAAATACGTTACAATACGCGCTTTGAGCCTGTTTTCAGGATTTTAAGATTTTTGCGGCAGCATTTTTCCGGCTGCCGCGCCAAACTTTTTCTTTTCGGATAAATATGTTCCATATTGTTGAAAAATATAAAACACCCGCCCAGATTGTTTTAGGTGTCATCGGTCTGACCTTTATCGGATTCGGTGCCAATAATTTGTCTTCGCCGGGTTCTGATTACATTGTCAAAGTCGGGGATGAGAAGGTCAGCGAGCATGCTTTACAGATTGCGATACAAAATGAGCAGGCTGCCGGCAATACTGCGCCTTCGCGTGATGCTATATTCCAATCTTTATTGCAAAGAGCTTACCTGAAGCAGGGTGCCAAGCTGATGGGCATTGCTGTGTCTCAGGAGCAAATCAAGCAAGTTATCGTGGATGATCCGAATTTCCATGATGCTTCCGGCAAATTCAGTCAGGATTTGCTCAAGAAGTATTTGGATCAGCGCAAAATGACGGAGGATCAGTTTGTCGAAGATATCCGCGAACAGTTCCAATTGCAAAATCTGTTGAATTTGGTGCAAAACGGCGCTTTGGTCAGCGATGCGCAAGCGCGTCAGTTGATTAACCTGACCCAAGCCACCCGTACCATCCGTTCATTTACGTTCAGCCCTGAAGCATTTGCGGCACAAGTAAAAGTAGATGATGCGGCTTTGCAAAAGTATTATGAAGCGCATAAGAAAGATTACTTGATTCCTCAAGCTGTTAAGCTGGAATATGTGGCTTTGAACATCAAAGACTTGGCTGACAAACAAACCGTCAGTGCGGAAGAAGTACAAAAAGCTTATGATAGTAAAAGCGTAGATTTGTCGCCAAGAGCCGAAATTGCGCATATTTTCATTCCGGTTATGCCTAATGGAGATGAAGCAAGCAATGCGGAAATTAAAGCAGAAGTGGACAAAATGGCTGCAGAGCTCAAAGCGCACCCAGATGCTTTTGCCGAGTTGGCGGCCAAGTACTCCAAAGATTTGTCCAGCAGCAATAAAGGCGGCAATTTGGGCTACCTGAGCAAAAGTGGCGGTAGTGGCTTTGGACCTGAATTCGATAAAGCGGCGTTTGCATTGGGCAAAGGCGAAGTCAGCGATACCGTTAAATCGTCTTTGGGTTATCACATCATCAAAGTTTTGAATGTCGAAGCTGAGCCGACTTTGGAACAAGCCAAAGCGCGTATTGAAGCAGCCTTGAAACTGAAAAAAAGCAGCTTCTGCCTTTAACGCTGCCAAAGAAAAACTGGGTGAAGATACCTTCAATGATCCATCTTCTTTGGCAAAAGCAGCCGCCAATTCAGGTTTGAAAGTAGAAAGCCTGGATGAATGGGTGACCAAAGCGGGCGCGAAAGAAGCCGGTTTGCCTGAAGCGTTAATTAATGCTGCGTTTAGCGACGATGTACTGAAGAAAAAACACAATTCTGAAGTAATTGCCATCAACAACGAAACCGTTTGGGTCATTCGTGCGAAAGAAGTGCGCGAAGAGAAAATTGCACCATTTGCAGAGGTCAAAGATACTGTCCGTGCAGCATATCTGCGCTCTGAAGCCGCCAAACTGGCAGAGAAGAAAGCCCAAGAAACTTTGGCTGCGTTGAAAGCCGGTAAAGCTGTCGACGTTCAATGGTCGCCTGTTTCGCAATTGAGCGCGCAAGATGCACGTAGAACCATGTCTCCGGAGGCTTATGCGGCTTTGTTGAAAGCACGCCCTATCGGCGGTAAACCTGCGTACGCATTGTTGGAAGGTATGCCTGCACCGGTGATTATGGAAGTTCAGAGCGTTTCTGCTCCTGAAAATGCCGATTCACAGATTCCGGCTGCCAAACAGGCTTTGGTTCAGCAGCTTTCTGCCAATGTGTTCGATAATTTACTTCAGTATTTGGGTAAGAAAAATCGATCGTACGCAAGGTGCACAGCAAGTTAATAATGCTGCCGAATAAGCAGGATATTAGAGTATGGCAGCCGGATGAATTCCGGCTGTTTTCTTATTTTTAGCTATCTTTTTAAAGGCCGTCTGAAATCATGAGTAAAAACCCTGATGCCTTTGTCCGCTTGATTAATGCATTAAAAATCCTACCCAATGTCGGCCCGAAATCCGCCCAGCGCATGGCTTACCAGCTTTTACAGTACAAACGCGAAGAAGCGCAGGAGTTGGTGGATGCTTTGCAATTTGCCTTGAGACAGGTGCAGCATTGTCGGATGTGTAACACATTTTGCGAGGGCGATTTGTGTGAAATTTGTGCGGATGAAAAACGCGAGAAAAGCCGCTTGATGATTGTGCATATGCCGGCGGATGTTTCCAGTATGGAGGCGGCCAATTGCCATGATGGCCTGTATTTTGTTTTGATGGGACAAGTCAGTCCGGCGCAGGGCATGGATATTTCGGCAGTGGCATTAGATAAGCTGGTTGCCCGTTTGCAGGCGAGTGATATTGAGGAAATTATCATTGCAACCAACTTCACAGCCGAAGGCGACGCGACAGCGTATGTATTGGCGGAATTGTTTAAAAATCTTCCTTATAAAGTCAGCCGATTGGCAAGGGGAATCCCTTTGGGCGGCGAGATGGAATATGTGGATGCCGGTACTTTGGCTCAGGCTGTTTACGATAGAAGAAATATCCAATCTTAAATGGCAATATAAAAAGGCCGTCTGAAAGTCTTTCAGACGGCCTTTTCATTGATTAAATCAGATTATTTGCAGCTGACGCCTTGAATTTGAGGCGTATCGCCGTTGCCGACTTTGAAATGCGCATTTGGTTGCGCTGCTGCCGGATACGGTAACAACACCGTTTCCGCTGTTGAGGCTGACAGGTTCTTTTACGCCCATGCCGACAGCAGTGGCTGCCAGTTTTTGAACATCGGCGTCGGAGTAAGCGGTATTGTTTGAACTGATTTTGATTTCTTTGGCGGCATATGCATTGAAGCTGAATGACAAACCTACAGCTACGAATACGAGGGCCAAGAATTTTTTTGCTGTTCATTAGTGTATTTCCTTTTTTTGATGGTGACAAAAGCGTGTCACAGCTTCAGAATAAGGGCGATTGGCCGATTGTGCAAGTTTTTTTCGGCGGAATTTACGGAAGATACATGGTTTTACATACACTTTATCCCTGAATGCTACATCAGTCGGGCAATCGGACGACCTGTCGGTTTTACGGTACAATAAGCCTTTTTTGACAAACGAATGAGGCATTTTTGAATGGCTTCTTTAGAAACTTGGATAGGCCTGCGCTATCTGCGTGCGAAAAAACGCAACGGTTTTATGTCATTTATTACCATGATTTCAATCGCCGGTATCGCCTTGGGTGTAACGGCGCTGATTGTGGTGTTATCGGTAATGAACGGATTTCAGAAAGAGATACGCGGTCAATTGTTGAACGTCGCACCTCATGCGGAAATCGGCTATTACGATGTCGGCAGTGCGCCGGGTTGGCAGAATTTACGCGAATTTGTAAAAGGCAAAAAGGAAGTATTGGCCAGCGCGCCTTATGTTTCCGATCAGGCTTTGCTTGCCAATGCCGGGGAAGTGCGCGGTGTTCAGATACGCGGTATTTTGCCGTCTGAAGAAAAAAATGTCGTTGATTACGGTAAGGATATGCCGGCCGGCAGTTTTGATGATTTGAAGCCGGGCGAATTTGATATTATTTTGGGTCAAGGGCTTGCTGAGGCATTGGGCACGGAGATTGGCGGCAAGGTTACAGTGATTACGCCAGAGGGTAATGTCACTCCTGCCGGCGTGGTGCCGCGCTTGAAGCAGTTTAATGTAGTCGGTGTGGTAAAGACTGGTGTTTATGAAGTCGATAACACCTTGGCCATGACGCACATCAAAGATGCGCAAGTCTTGTATCGACTGGGAGAAAATGTCGGTGGGCTGCGTTTGCGATTGGCTGATCCTCAGAATGCACCCTCTTTCATTGCCAAGTTGATTCCTGATGCTAAAAAAGATGAAGTATGGGTGCGCGACTGGACGTTTAACAACCGCAGTTATTTTTGAAGCCGTTGAGTTGGAAAAAAACGCATGATGTTCATCATTTTGACGCTGATTATCGCGGTTGCTGCGTTTAACCTCGTCTCTTCTTTGGTAATGGCGGTAACGGAAAAACAAGCCGATATTGCGATTTTGCGCACGTTGGGTTTGTCTCCGGGCGGCGTCATGAAGATTTTCTTGGTGCAGGGCGCATTTGCGGGGTTCTTCGGTACGCTTGTGGGCGTGGTATGCGGTGTATTGCTGGGTTGGAATGTCGGCAAAGATTGTCGCGTTTTTTTGAAGACCCTGTTTGGCGTGCATTTGATTAACTCACAGGTTTATTTCATCGATTACCCTGCCTAGTGATGTGAACTTGAAGGATGTCGCCGTTATTGCCTGCATTTCGCTTGGCTTGGCATTTATCGCCACACTGTATCCGAGCTGGCGTGCTGCAAAAACCCAACCCGCGGAGGCTTTGCGTTATGAGTAAGACAATTTTGAAATGTATCGGCGTTGGCAAAAAGCTATAATGACGGCGCATTGAATGTACAAGTGTTGAATCATTTAGATTTTGAAGTTGCCGAAGCGGAAAGCGTGAGTATCATCGGTTCGTCAGGCAGCGGTAAATCCACATTGCTGCACCTTCTCGGTGGTTTGGATATGCCGTCTGAAGGCAAGGTAATACTGATGGATCAGGATTTGGGTGGTTTGAGCCAAAAACAGTTGGGCGAATTGCGCAACCGTTATTTGGGCTTTGTGTATCAGTTCCACCATCTATTGCCTGAGTTTTCTGCGTTGGAAAATGTCATGATGCCGCTTTTAATCGGCAAAATGCCCAAAGCGATGGCTGAGGAGAAGGCTGTCAAGATGCTGAAAAAGGTTGGCTTGGATAAGCGTATGCTGCACCGTCCGAGCGAACTTTCCGGCGGCGAGCGTCAGCGTGCGGCCATTGCCCGTGCTTTGGTTAATGAGCCGAAATGCCTGTTGGCGGATGAACCGACGGGGAACCTTGACCGTAAAAATGCGCAAAATGTGCTGGACATGATGCTGGATTTGAAACGCGAATTGAACACCAGCCTGATTGTAGTGACCCATGATGACGAGCTGGCTGAGCGTTTCGACCGGGTAATGACCATGAAAGACGGCAGCCTGCAAGTGCTGCAATGAGGTTATTATTTCAGGCAAATATTTTATGCTTTGAACGGTATAATAGAGGTCGTCTGAAAAATAAGTTTTCATTTATGGAAACGCTGTTTTTCAGACGGCCTTTCTTTTGTCCGTATCAATCAAGCCTGAGCCATGAATCCGACCGACTTTATCCTTTCCTCTGCCGCAGATGCGGCCATAGCGTTTTTCCGCCGCCACGAAGTACAGGGCGCATCCGTTATTGAGCCTTATGTGGTTCGACTGTTTGCAGCCTTGCAAAACGGGCATTCGTTTATTTACTTGGATAAAGCGGATGTCGATGCCTTAAGCAACTTGCCGAACTTGGTCGGTAATGCGGATAAACCGCTTATCCTGCAAGGCCAGAAATTGTTTTTGGGGCGGATGTGGCAGTTGGAGCATGATTTGGCTGTTGAAATCAAACGGCTGGCCAGTGCCGAAGCGGAAGAAGTAAATTTCATGGCGGCTTCAAAAAAAGCCTGAGCGACTGGTTTGATCCTAAAGACAGCAAAGAGCAACGGGATGCTGCGGCTTTGGCCTTTGCTGCAAAACTTTATGCTGATTACCGGCGGGCCGGGTACGGGTAAGACGACGACCGTCGCAAAGCTTTTTGGGTCTGATCTGCAATAACAGTACGAAGCTGCCCCTGTATCGCGTTTGGCGGCGCCGACGGGCAAAAGCGGCTGCGCATATGGCACGGGCTTTGCAGCGTGCTTTAGATGGCTTTTGATTTATCTCCGAACATTAAAGCGCATTTGGAAAAACCTGGAAGGGCAGACTGTCCATCGATTGTTGAAACTGCGGCCGCCGCAAATGCGTCCTGCGTTCAATCACGAACATCCGCTCGCTTTGGATGTTTTTGGTGGTGGATGAGGCTTCGATGTTGGATTTGCCGCTGGTGTTGGATTTGTTGCGTGCCGTGCCGACCGGCTGTCGTCTGGTGTTGCTTGGCGATGAAAACCAGTTGCCGTCGGTTGGCTTGGGAGCAGTGTTGGCGGCATTATCGCGTCCGACAGCTTTGGATAAAGAAACCACTGAAAAGTTGGAAGTATACCTGCCTAATCATGGCTTTGAGATTAAAGAGCGACCTCAGGCTTTTATCGCAAAACAATGCCAAATTGACGTTCAGCCACCGTTTTGGTGCAGACAGCGGTATCGGTTGTTTGGCGAGGGCGGTGGTGTCCGGGGAAAAGCAAACTGCGGTCGAACAGTTTGACAAGTTCCCCAAAGAATTGGAAATGAAATCAGGCCGTCTGAAAGAGCAGGTCGCCTTGCTGTATCAAAAGCAACAGGATTATTGGCAGGCCGTGGCAGAGAATAATGTCGCACTCGCCTACGGTCATGCGGCCGATGTGGTGGTATTGGCGGCTTGGCGGCAGGATGCGGATGATTTGAATCAGGCTTATCAAGAATATTTGCAACGACAAGGCAAGGCTTCGGGCGAAACGCCTTGGTTTGCCGGACAAATCATCATGATTACGCACAATGATTACATGCTGGAAGTGTTTAACGGCGACATCGGGCTGATTATGCCGGATAAAGAATCGTTGAATGGCTTGTCTGCCTATTTTCCTGAGAAAGATGGATTCAAAAAAATTGCCATCAGCCGTTTGCCTGATTTTGAATCGGCTTTTGCCATGACGGTGCACAAGAGCCAAGGTTCGGAATATCGGGAAGTATGGTTGTTGCCTCCGTCAGTGCCTACAACGACGGAAAGCGAAGAGGAAGCCCGAGGTTTGGATAAGGCTCTGCTTTACACGGCCATTACCCGTGCGCGTGAACGTTTTGTGTTTTGGGGAAATGCAGAGGAATTGTGTCAGGCTGTGGGATGCCATCAAAAACGCAGGACGGCATTGGCCGATGCCTTGAAATGGCAGTTTGAACAGCCTGATGAGCAGGCTTCCGTTTGACCTGAATCAAGAGGCCGTCTGAAAGAGGATAAAGCGTTTAAATCTGCTTGACTGATTACACTAATTTACATACGATAAAAAAATAATTAGTAAACAAAATGAATAATTTATACGAAAATTCATAATGTTTGTACGCTTTATCGAATACTTCACTTTCAATACCTTCTTTTGGAGAGTCGGCATGAAATTTCAAACCAAACTGATTGCAACCTATATTTTATTGGCTTCATCATCTTATTCTTTGGCAGATTCATTGGCAGAGAATGCTGATGGCGGACGTGATGTGGCGGCTTTGGCCACCACCAACGATTACGTCAATTCGGGCAGTATCATTCGCAAAGATGACGATAAAATCAGCATTTTTCAATGATTTGTTGACTGTAAATGGTGGTTTGCGCGTACGTGCGGATACCAAAGACATCAATGCCAACAACAGCAGCATCAATCCGACGCCTGAAGATACCAATGCCAACTTCAATGCGGAGTTTTGGTTACGCGCAAAACTGTATAAAGATTGGAAATTGGTGGCGCAAATCGAGCCGAATATCGATTTGGAAACCGGTAAGTTCAACGGCGATCACGATGTGCCGGTCAATAAACTGTATGCCGAAGGTACTTTGTACAACAACATTAAAGCGCGTGTCGGTAAATTTGGCGCGTTCTCTTCATACGGCCGCGTATGGGATGCCGAAGTAACCGGCGGCGAAATCTTCTTCGACAATAAAACCCTGCCGACCAAAATCTATGCAGGCCGCCGTACTGGCAATCTGAACGACAACGCATGGGGCATTGGCGGTCGCCGCAGACATTTTGCCGCGGTTCAAAGCATGTTGCCCGTGAATGAGAATATCAACGTCGGCGCAACCGTCAGCTACATGAAAGACATCGATATACGCGGTGCGAAGAAAAATGCGGTCTTTGGAGAAATCGGTACGGACATCAAGTTTAATGACGATTGGCATTGGATGGCCGCAGTCAGCAAGTCCAATATCAAAGCCTATAATGATGCCGGACAAAAAATCAAAAATGACGGCGTGTTCACTGAAGTACGCTATAAATTGGCTGACTGGAATGTCCGCAATTCTTACGATGTATTCTTGAACTACCGCCGTGTCGGATCGTTGTCCGGAGTCTCTTCTGTTGAGGATTACAGCAAAAACGTCCAAGGCGTACAAATCGGTGTGACTTATATTCCTTGGAAAAAAACTGGAAACTCAAAGGCTTCTATTTGGCCGGCAAACAGGTTACGCCTACCGTCGGCACGGATAAGCAGGACGTAAACGTTATTCGTGGTCAGTTAGAATATAAGTTTTAATCATCACAAATAAAAACAGGCAGGGTGTCCTGCCTGTTTTTGGTTTTTCAGACGGCATGGATATGGGGCCGTCTGAAACAATGGATGAAAACGCTTTACCAGCTATCGCGCTTCATACGGTCAAGCTGGCGGCGGTCGCGTTTGGTTGGGCGTCCGTCCGGATAAGCGGCACTGATGCGGCTGGCTTTGGTCGAGTTGTTTTTGAGCTTCGCGTTCGGCAGCCGTTTTCATGTCTTCTTCGTAGAGTAAACGCGCTTCCGGTGCCGGGCGGCGTTGATGATTGAGTGCGGCAACTTTGAATTTGTAGGGAAGGGAGTTCAAAGTCATGTCGATGGTGTCGCCGGCAGAAATATTTTTTTGCTGTTTTTTTCACCTTTTCGAGCCGTTTACCAAAAACCCCTGCCCAGCTCAATGTGTTTTTTTGTGCCAGCGCGCGGGTCTTGAAAAAAAGCGCGCGGCCCACAGCCATTTGTCCAAGCGCATGGACGAATTGTCATGATCGTTTTTTTCATAGCCTGTTTGAAATGATTGAACTGAATTGAAGTTTATCATAAGATACGGCACTTCATTCGTTTAGTGCAGATATACTATTTCTTTGTTAAAGGCCGTCTGAAAGATTTTTTTATTGCAAAAGATGGCAGTTTCTTTGAGAAATGCTGTCAAATACGTCTGATTAGCGTATCATGTCAGCAACCGTTACCGAGAGCTTTGTTTTATGAAACCCGTTTTTTTGGACTTCGAACAACCCATCGCCGAATTAACCAATAAAATCGACGAGTTGCGATTCGTACAAGACGAATCTGCCGTCGATATTTCCGACGAGATTGCCAGACTGAAAAAGAAAAAGCAGCGAGTTGACCAAGTCGATTTTCAGCAAGCTGACTCCGGCTCAAATTTCACAAGTGTCCCGCCATCCGCAACGTCCTTATACTTTGGACTACATCAACGGTATTTTTTTACCGATTTTTGAAGAGTTGCACGGCGACCGCCATTATTCTGACGATCATGCCATTGTCGGCGGTTTGGCGCGTTTCAACGGCCAAAGCGTGATGGTTATCGGTCATCAGAAAAGGCCGCGATACCAAAGAAAAAATCCGCCGTAATTTCGGTATGCCGCGTCCTGAGGGTTACCGTAAAGCACTGCGCTTGATGCAGACTGCCGAAAAAAATTCAATATTCCGGTCATGACCTTTGTCGATACCCCGGGCGCGTATCCGGGCATTGGGCGCGGAAGAACGCGGCCAGTCTGAAGCCATCGGCCGTAATTTGTACGAACTGACCCGCCTGCATGTGCCGGTATTGTGCACCATCATTGGCGAAGGCGGTTCAGGTGGCGCGTTGGCAGTGGCTGTCGGCGACTACGTCAATATGCTGCAATACTCGACTTATTCGGTGATTTCTCCCGAAGGTTGTGCCTCTATTCTTTGGAAAACTGCTGAAAAAAAGCAGCAGATGCCGCGCAAGCATTGGGTATTACCGCCAAACGCCTGCAAGAATTGGATGTCATCGATAAAGTAATTGATGAGCCTTTGGGCGGCGCACACCGTGATTTTTGAAACCACGATGAAAAAAACGTCAAAAACCGTTTTTGGAACAGCAATTAAGCGAAGCGCAAAGCATGACCATGTCTGACTTGCTTTCTCGCCGTTTCGACCGCATTATGGCTTACGGTAAATTTACCGATAAATAAGTTTGACTGCTGAAAAAGCAAGCAGAAGCCGCTGCTTGCTTTTTTTGTGTTCTATTTTTGAGTAATTCACAAATTTCAGGCCGTCTGAAATGTCGCAACTATCTCCCTGATTCCCTATTTAAAAAGTTTTTCAAGCAGCTTTTCCTGATTTGCCGAGCCATACTGTTGTTGAGGTTGGCTTGAGTGGCGGATTGGATTCTGTCGTTCTGCTGCATCTTTTGCATCGGATGCGTGAATTTCACCATTTTGATTTGCGTGCCGTCCATGTTCATCATGGTTTAAGTACCAATGCCGACAGTTGGGCAAAATTTTGTCAGGATTATTGTCAGCGTCTGAATGTTGCCTTGCGGGTGTGCCGTGTCAATGTGGAAAAACAAGGAAGAGGTTTGGAGGCTGCGGCTAGGGCTGCCCGATATCAGGCATTTTCAGACGGCCTGAAGAAAATTATTGTTTTGGCCCATCACCGCAATGATCAAATCGAAACATTTATGTTGTCGGCTGTGCGCGGGGGGGGATTGCGCGGTATGGCGGCCATGCCGGTATGGCGTGATTTGAATGAAGAGATTCAAATCTGGCGGCCGCTTTTGGCATTTTCCCGTCAGGAACTGGCTGAGTATGCACAACAATGGGGATTGTCTTTTGTTGAAGACGAAAGTAATGAAGACTCCGGCTATTTACGTAATTGGGTGAGAAATCAGGCTTTGCCGCAATGGCAGCAGCGTATTCCGAATTTTGAGCAGCAAATTTGTGCCAATGTTCGATTATTGCAGGAAGATTTGCAGCTTTTAGATGAATTAATTGAGTCTGAATACCAGCGCATCAGTCCAAAACGGAATATTCAGCATCAGTCTGTGGCGGCAAATGTACGCCGCTTTTTGCGCCGTCGGCTGCTTTGGTATTTTTTGCGAAAGCAAACGGAATCATTGCCTTCTTATCACAGTATTGCCGATTTTGCCCGAGTATTGGAAACCGCTGATCAGGCGCAGTTGAATTTACCAGATGGAGAACTGGTCGCATATCGGGACAAGCTGTTTGTTTGTCAGGAAAGTGAGTTTCAAAAACTGCCTTGGTGTAATGGCAGCGAAGTTCGAGGCCGTCTGAAAGATATTTTGCTGGAAAATGGTTTTGTTTTATTACCGTTTAAGGGAGGTTTGTCAGAAGAGGAGTTGGAGAAGCCGGCGGTACTCGAAATGTGGTCAAAGGTGATGTGATTTATTCGGGGGAGAGGGGAAAATCAGTCGAAAAACTATTGCAAGAGTGTCATATTGTGCCACTCGTCCGTAAATATTGGCCGATTATCCTAAGTATGGGCAACAAGTGCCTTGCTGTTGTTAATCTTCGGGTGGGAAGCGATGTTCAAATAGGGGAAGGCTATCTGCCTGTTCATGAAAAGTTAGCTAAATATATAGCAGAAAAGTAAAGAGACTAACTTTAAATTTTAGTAAGTATTAGTAATTTAACTACTTGTGCTAAGTGTATATATAATAAGCAACACAGCTTATTTTAGAGCATCTGCACGAATAAACTTTTGCGATTAAATGTAATCTTGTGGAACTATTTCAAAGCGATGCTGTCTTTATTGTGCACAGCACGCTTTACTATTTTTTGGTTTAAAGCAGTAAAACGATTAAAGGTTGGGTATGAACGATCGCCAAATAGATCAAGTTTTGGTGGAGCGCGCGCAGAAAGGTGACCATAAGGCATTCGAGATGCTGATGTCCAAGTATCAGCGTCGGCTAAACAGACTGATTTCCCGTTTTATTCAGGATGAGCATGAAGTGCACGATGTAACCCAAGAGGCAATGATTAGGGCTTATCGTGCGCTGGTTAATTTTCGAGGTGAGAGTGCATTTTATACATGGCTGTACCGTATCGGTATCAATACGGCAAAGAATTTTCTGACCACTTCGGGTCGCCAGTTTTTTGTCAGCTCGGAAGCAGCCAATGAGGAGGGAGATGTTCTTGATTTAACCGATCAGATTGCGGATTACCATACGCCGGAAGCTGAAATGATGAATCGGGAAATCTTGCAGACCGTCGAAGCAAGCATTGCGCAACTGCCAGACGATATGCGTCAAGCCATTACGCTTAGGGAAATGGATGGCTTGTCTTATGAAGAAATAGCTCGGGTAGTGGATTGTCCGATAGGTACTGTACGTTCGCGTATTTTCAGAGCGCGTGAACTGATTGCAAAAGATTTGCGGCCGCTGTTGGATACTTCTGAAGATCAAAGGTGGTGATAAAAATGAACGAAAAAACAAATAAAGCATTGGAGTATGTGTCTGCATTGATGGACGGTGAAGCATTGACTGATGAAATGCTGGATGCTGTATTGGCAGACGAGGAAGCCTTGCGCGCTTGGCATGAGTACCACATTATCGGCGACTGTATCCGTCAGGGTGCGGCGGCGAGTGTTGCAGGTGAAACCATGCAAAGCAAAGCATTTACAGTGCCTCAAGCCGAAGCTGAAGGTAAACAGGAAAAATATGCTCAGCGTGAAGCGGCCAATAGCGGCTTCTTCAAATTCTTCGCGGCCGCAGCCAGCGTGTGTGCGATTGCTGTTGCAGTATGGCAATTTACACCGCAAACTTCTCGTGAGTCTATGCCAGTTGCAGAGAAGTCTAATGTTCAGCCTGCTCAAAATATCATTCCGGTAAGCGGTACGCCTGTTGAAAAAGCAGCTTCCGAACCTGGCGAGACTGTTGTGCCGAATGCAGCAAAAGACGGCAAACTTGAAAATCGTCCGACTGTCCGTACTGAGCAACAAAATGAGCAGCAGACTGTTGTGCAGTAAATAATGAAATCATGCAAAACCCTTGCTTTATTGCAAGGGTTTTTTATTTCCGAAGTAAAACCGTCAGGCCGTCTGAAAGCATAGCTTCAACGAAGTCAAAACAGTTATAATGCGCTCCATGAAACTGATTACCTCTGCTCAAAACGAACAGCTCAAACATTTATTCCGTCTGCTGACGCAGGCCAAAGCAAGGCGTGAAAGCGGTGAAACCGTATTGAAGGCGTACATCTGCTGCAAACTTATTTGCAAAGCGGCGATACGCCCAAACAGGTTTATCTGCCTGAGAAAAAACAACAACATCCTGAAATTCAAGAAATTACGGCGCAGTTGGACGAGGGATTGATTACTTGGGTTGGTAACGAAGCACTGTCTAAAATCACCAGTCTGACCGATGCCGATGATGTGATGACTTGGATTGATATTCCGAAACAGGCAGGCTTGCCTTTAGACGGCGACTGCGTGGTATTGGAACGGGTACAAGACCCCGGCAATGCAGGGACGATTTTGCGCAGCGCGGCAGCGGCCGGAGTCAGGCAAATTGTGTGCGGCAATGATTCCGTGGATATCTGGTCGCCCAAAGTGTTGCGAGCGGGGATGGGTGCGCATTTTCTGCTGTCTATTTTCAGCCGAGTGGAATTATCCGCTTGGATGGAAACATATCAGCATCAAATTTGGGCAACCGCCTTGGGCGGTCGCAATATCGGTTTGTATGAAATGGACCTCAGTCAATCTTGTGCTTGGGTGTTTGGCAACGAAGGCAGCGGCGTGAGCGAAACGACAAAAGAAAAGGCCGATGCCTGTGTCAAAATCCCCATGTTGGGGCGAACCGAATCCTTGAATGTCGCGATGGCGGCGACGGTTTGTCTGTTTGAACAAATGCGGCAGCGTATCCATGCCCAGACCGTCTGAAAACAATAATACGATTTTATTTTAAGGAACAAAAATGCAAATACTGACTTTTGATGAAGCGGCACGCAGCCGCTTAATGGAATTGCTGGATGCCAAATCCGAAGCCCACAACACCATGCGTTGTGATGAAGTGCAGGGTTTCATGATGGCTTTATTGAGCGGTCCGGATGCTTTGAATCCGACCAACTGGCTGCCTGAGATTTTTGGGTGAAGAATCTTTGTTTGATGCCAAAGAGCGCACTGAAATCGAACGTTTGATCATGGCAATGGCAGCCGATACGCGCATGAAGCTCAACGAAAAAATTCTGCCTGATTTGTGGTTTTATGAAGATGAAGCCGGCAATCCGGATTTTTACACTTGGTGTAACGCCTACCTTTACGCACTGGATATTGTGCCTACCGATTGGTTTGAAGCAGTCGATCAGGAAGAGTTTGAAGATTTGTTCTATCCGATTATGGCTTTGGGTGGTATTTATGATGACGAGGAAAACGGCGAAGTTATCTTGCATCTGAATGAAAAAGAGCTGACCCAGCTGGAATCTGACTTGCCGCATGTCCTGCTGGATATTTACTGGTACTGGCAGGCCATTATCAATAAGCCGCAAACCGTACGCCGTGAAGGCGAAAAAGTGGGTCGCAACGACCCTTGCCCGTGTGGTAGCGGTAAAAAGTACAAAGCCTGCTGCGGCAAATAAACCATGAAATGAAAAGGCCGTCTGAATGCTTGAAATTCAGACGGCCTTTAATGTTTTTTGTTTAGAAGAATGAGGCTAACCAAACAAACAGGATAGTCAGTGCAATGGTTAATGCGCAGCCGATTTTGGCTACGGTACCGATGATGAAGCCGATAAACGTACCGATACCGACTTTGCCTGCTTGCCAAGTGTCTTTGCGTGCAATAAATTCGCCGATGGCCGCGCCGGTCAACGGGCCGAGCAACAAGCCGGGAATGGAGAAGAATGCGCCGACGATACCGCCGATAAATGCACCCCAAACCGCGGTTTTACTTGCGCCGGTATATTTTGCACCCAACGCACCCGCCACATAGTCCATCGCAGTACCGAATACGGCAACGATGGCCAAAAAGGTCAGCGTACCTGAGCCAAACACTTGATAATTGCCGGCATAACCCAACAGCCATGCGCCGCCAAACATCAAGCCCAATCCGGGCAAGGCAGGGTAAATCGTTCCCAAAATACCGACAACAATGGCGATCAAGCCGAGAACTATGAGAACAGCAGTCATGAGGTTCCTTTTGAATTTAAGAGTGTAATAACAGCAGTATTATGGGCACTTTTTGTTATATTTTTTTGAGAGATTGTGCAATAAAATGAAAAAAATTATCCGGAGGAGCATTCAATTAAAATTGATGGGATAAATATTTGAACTCATTATTGTGAATCACGCTGTGAATAATTGAAATAAATTTTTATTCAAATATAAAAGCAGGCCTACCAATACAGCTAAGTACACTGCAACCCAATACGCATCCGTATAACCAATAGCTTTGGCCAGCCGCAGGGCGGAGAAACCGGCCGCGTAACTGCCGAGCAGAACCACGGAGAATTGCAGGCTGCTGTCGAGTGCGGCGGTGGCGCGGTCGGATTTGTCCATCACCAACGCCAGTATTACCGGCAGCAGCAGCGTGTAGCTCAGGCTCAGGGCGATAATTTGCGCGGGCGGCAGCCAAGGGTGGACGCGGGCGAGCACGTCGATGGCGGTCATGGACACTAAAAGCGGCAGTTGCAGCGCGTAGAGCAGGAACACGAGTTTGCGGCGCGGATAATTGCACGAAAACCAGCCCGATAGCGGCGTAACAATCAGGCAGGCAACAGGAATACCCACCGCCAGAATCCCGCCCGTCTGTTTCGGGGAGAAGCCCAAATCCGCTAGCTTGGGTACAAAAGTCGCCGCTGCAAACGCATACGGTGCGGCAACGGCAAACAGCAAAACCAGCCACCGCCAGCCCGGTTTCAGGCTGCCGCCAAAAGAAACCAGCCGCGCTGCCAACGCCGTCCAACTGCCTTGCGCCGTCGGGACTGTCCGGCTCGCGGTAGCACAAGAGTTGCAGCAACATCAGCAGGCTGAACGCCAGCATAAAGCCTGCCGCCGCCGTCTGCCCGTATTCCTGATACAGCCACAACACCAGCGCGCCGCCTATCATCTTGCCGCCGCGCGCCGCCATCGTCTGAATCACGCCGCCGAAACCGCGTTCGCGGTGCGGCAGGACAATGCATGACAAGCCTAGCATCGCGCAGCCGTACACCGCCGACATTGCCGAGAGCAAAACGCAGCAGGCCAGAAGCAGCGGGAAGTTCTGCGTTATGTCGGTGCAGGCCATCAGCCCGAACACTGCCGAAAGCCCCAGCGTCGCCGCCAGCAGCCAGCCGCGAAACCGCCCGAACCGCCCCGTCGGCCGCCGCTCCATCAGCGCGGCAAACAACACCTTCGCCGCTTCGATACCGCCGATTAAATGTATCCAGCTCAGTTGATTCAGGCTGTAACCGTGGTTTTTCAAAATAGCGACCAGCGCGACCAGATAAAAACCGGTCAGCGTGAATTTGTAGGTGCTGCCGCCGATAAGCAGTAGCCAGTCGCGTGAGTTTGGGGAAGTCTGATTGTCGAACATCACATGATTCTTCTGAGAGATGAGGCGAAATAAAAGGTACAAGGCCGTCTGAACATATTGGGTAGCAATAGTTGATTTGTATTTAAGACCCTAAGTAATGGGTCTAGTATTTTTTTAGACAGCCTTCAACGCTTCTTCTGCGCGAAGCAGGGCGGTTGTTTCATCTGCTTCGACGATATAGTTCACGCCCAATGCGGGGCCGAGTTTGGACGATTGTTCGCGGAAGAATTGCAGTTGCGCCGCGTCGGGTTCGATGAGGAGCATGGCGGCGCAGCGTTCGGCGAGTTGCGGCCGGTGTGCCTTTATCCATTCGATGTAGGTTTTGCGGTCGGCAATGCGCTGTTCGTCGCTTACCTGCCGCCGCATGGGTGTGCAGACGGTAGCGAAGCGGCGGTTTTGGTCTAACAGGGTTGAGAATTCGACCAGCCAGTCGGCGAAGTCGGCGACGTGGGTCAGGTCGGTCAGGTAGATGGTGCCTTCGGGCAGGGTTTTGGCGGGGGTGAAGTAGTGCATGGGATTCCTTTGGGTGTTTTGGAGGAATAAACGGTAGGTCGGGCATAAATGTCCGACCTATGTTTTTTCAGACGGCCTCCATCATTTCAGCTTCGCCTAAAACTTCCATTCCGCGCTCACGCCCACGCTTCTGGGGCGTTGGTAGAGCGCGTCTTGGCGGTCGGCGCTGGAAATGAATATGGGTTGGCGGCGGTTGAACACGTTGTCGGCGTAGAGTGAGACGCGGCCTTGTTTGAAGTTGTAGGCGGTGTAGAGGTTGACTTGGTTGTATGCGCTGATTTTGCCTGATTCGGCATTGTCAGCAGCGGAGTAGTAGCCGCCGTAGAAGCGCACGTCGCCGCCGGCTTCCCAGCCTTTGTCGTTCAGGTATTTCACGCCGATGTTGGCGGTGTATTTGGGCGCGCGGCCGAGTTTGTTGCCTTCGATGCCGCTGTCGGGATAGCTTTTGATTTTGGTGTTGAGCAGCCCCAGTCCGGTGGTGAGTTTCAGGCTGTCGGTCGCCTGCCAGTCGGCGGCAAGTTCCGCGCCGTAGGTATGGACTTTTTTGGCGTTGCGGATGACGACGGAGTTGGTGCCGAGATAGAAGGGGAGCTGCATGTCGCGGTAGTGGTTCAGGAACAGGTTGCCGGAGAGTTGCAGGCGGCGGTCTGCGCTGCGCCAGCGGGTGTACCACTCGTAGTTGTTCACATATTCGGGTTCATAAGTGTAGGTTACGACGGGGCGGCCGAAGGTGATGCCCGCGCCGCCGGGGTTAGTAGCCGCGTGCGGCTTTGATGCCGCTGACCCATTGGTCGGTGGGTTTGAAGGCAATGTCGATTTTTGGGCAGGAACACGGTCTGGCCTTTGTCTAAATCGAGGTGCAGTGCGCCGCTGCCGCCGCTTCTTTTGTGCGTTTCTTTTTCAAGGCGGGCGGCGGCCGTGATGTCCCATTTTTCGCTGGGGCTGTATGTGGTTTCGGCAAACAGGGCGCGCACGCTGTTGCGGTCGTCAAAGGTGTTGCGGCCGCCGATGCTACGGATATCTACCCATTCGTCTTGTTTGCTGCGGAAGTAGTGCAGCCCGGCAAGGCCTTTCAGACGGCCTTTGTTGGAAAAATGCAATACCGGCTCCCATTGCAGTTCGCGGCCTTTGAGTTCGGCGGGCACGCCTTGCGGGCTGACGGTCATCGGCAGGTGCAGCCGCTCGTTGTGGTAGCGGCCGTAAACTCAGTTTGTTTTCCAGTTTCAGATAGTCGTTAAGCTGCCACGATACGTCCCAGATGCCCGATGTCGAGCCGGTTACGAACACGGGCTTTTCTTTTAAAAAACGGCGGCTGGCGGTATTGCCCATGATTTCGTTTTGCGGCGCGCGCGAACGGATGTGGTTCAGCGTCAGGCGGCTGTAAAAATCGGGATGGTTTTCGGGCGTGAGCAGGAGTTTGAAGCGCACGTTGGTGTTTTCCACTCGACGCGGGTTGCCGGTCGGCTCGTAGGACACGAACGGCTCGTAGCTTTCACGCTGCTGCCGCTCCGCGCTCAATCTGAAGGCAAGGTTGTTTTTTACAATCGGGCCGGATACTACGCCGGCGATGTTGCGCGTTTTCTGGTTGCCCAAACCCAAGCGCAGCGCGCCTTCCCATTCGTCGGTCGGGTCTTTGGAACGCATCACCACCGCGCCCGCCACAGCGTTCTGCCCGCGCACATGGCTTTGCGGCCCGCGCAAGACTTCCACCTGCTGCATGTCCCACAGCGACTGCGTGCCGAAGGCATATTCGTTGTAAGTGGCAGAACGGCCGTCTATGGACAGGTTCAGGCGCGGCCTCGTGCCCGCGAAAAACGCCACCGCGCCGACGGCGGGGCCGGAGCCGTCTACGCCGCGCACGGTCGGCAAATCGTTCCGCTGCCCAAGTCCACCGTGTTCACGGTCTGTTTGAGCAGATCGGTCGCGGAAAGATTGTGGCCGCTGCGGTCAATGTTCGGCGTGGTGAAAACGCGGTTGGACGTGGCGGTTTCAAAGCCGCTGCGGTTGGTGCGTTCTCCGGTTACGATGACTTCTTCTAACTGCACCTGTTCCGCATCTTGCGCCGCATCGGCGGCATAAATCCATTCGGAAGCAAAGGCGGCGGCAATCAATAGAGGCAGGCGGCGGAGGGGGTGTTTCTGCATTTCCTTATCCTTTCAGACGGCATACGTCGGGGCTGATTGAACATCAGATAATCCAACCGCTTCGGCAGTATGCAAATATTTGTGTTTACACATTTACATAAAACAAACTATTAATGTAAAGTATAAGAAATAAGAAACAGGAATGCAAGTGTTTATCATTCACTTTAATTCCTCTCTTATAGTGAAATTGGCTAAAAAAATCCCTTCTCCTATTTTTGGGGAGGAGGTTGGAGGAGGGAGATTCTGTAACCTTTCATGAATTTAGCCTACTAAGCATCCGACAGCCTCTATCAGTAGGGCAGTGAAGGAACAAGGAAAGAGGCCGTCTGAAACGCCGCCGTATTGCCATTGACGCTGTGGGGAAATATGATGAGTATCCCGACTTACGGATAAACTTTAATGAAAAGCCCTTTATGAACAAAAATCAAAATCTTCTTACCGTCATGACCGCCAGCAAACAACAAACCATCGCCGATGCTGCCCTGCCGACTGTTTCCGCGAACACGGCTTTTTCCGCCGTATCCGTAGGCAGCATCTGCGCCGAGGCCGCCGTCAGCCGCGTTACTTTTTACAAATATTACAGCGGTAAAAACGCGCTCTTGCAGGAAATCGTTACCGAGCAGAAAAACCGAGTCCGTGCCGAATTTGAAAATCTGCTTGCACGGCAATGTAGCCTGCGTGAAGCTGCCGAAACTGTTTTTTTCCTGCAAAAACAATCGTTTGAAGAACTCTATTCCTCCGCCTTCCTGCGCGACATTGAAGAGAATACCGATTTGGAGCTGGAGCGATTTTTCCACGAATTGAACGAAGAAAAATACGCTTTTATGCGCGGCTTCTTCCACACTCTGCAACAACGCCGCCTGATTCAGCCCGATTTGCCGGTGGAGCTCATCGACCTGTTTATCCGTCAGGCAGATATATTGATGTACCATCCGCAATTGGCCGCGCTTTATGCCGCTGCGCCGCAAAAGCTACCGCAGGACGTATTGGGATTGCTGCTGCACGGTTTGTCAGGGAAAGAATAGATAAAAAAAGAATAGAAAAAAATTTTCAAATATGAATATTCAGACGGCCTTTCAGTCAATAGCTACCGAAAGGCCGTCTGAATGTCTAAACGCGGTTACATACCGCAGGTTTTAGGGTTTGTTTGCCAGAAATATTGATGACTTTTGCGTTCTGTTTTTGTGGCTCGATTTTGATTTCACTTTCATCTTCTTCGCTGCCGTCGGAGAAACGTTCCGGCATTTTTTCGCTATCAAACGCCAAGTCGCCGCCGTGTTTCAGGCTTTGACCACGTTCCAAGCCGACAAAGTCGAAAAAGTTCGGTATCGGCCAAATGCGATGGAACGACGTTTTGCAGGGCGGAGAACATGGACTCGATACGGCCGGGGAAGCGTTTGTCCCAGTCGCGCAACATATCGCCGATGACTTGGCGTTGCAGGTTGGGCTGAGAGCCGCAGAGGTTGCATGGGATAATTGGGAATTGCTTCAGCTCGGCGTATTTGATCAAGTCCTTCTTTGACATACGCGAGAGGACGGATGACGATGTGTTCGCCGTTGTCGCTCACCAGTTTGGGCGGCATGGCTTTGAGTTTGCCGCCGTAAAACATATTCAGGAACATGGTGGCGAGGATATCGTCGCGGTGGTGTCCCAAGGCGATTTTGGTGCAGCCCAATTCTTTTGCAGTGCGATATAGAATACCGCGGCGCAGGCGGCTGCACAGCGAACAAGTCGTTTTACCTTCGTCCAGCACGCGTTTAACTGTGGAATAAGTGTCTTCTTCAACGATTTTATAGGGAACGCCGATACTTTCGAGATAGGTCGGCAATACTTCTTCGGGGAAGCCCGGTTGTTTTTGGTCGAGATTGACGGCGACCAGTTCAAAATCAATCGGCGCACTGGCCTGAAGCTGGCGCAGAATATCTAAAAAGGGCGTAGCTGTCTTTGCCGCCCTGAGAGGCAGACCATGATTTTGTCGCCCGGCTCGATCATGTTGAAATCGTTAATGGCATCGCCGACGGCGTGGCGCAGGCGTTTGCTGAGTTTGTTGTTTTCTAATTCTTGCTTGGTTTTTTTGGACATGGCTGTTTGTGCTTTGAAATAATAGAAAAAAATTTAAGGGCGGTATTGTACCGCAAAGAATAAAGGCCGTCTGAAAAACTGCGCTTGCTTGGTGGAAGCTGCGTTTTCAGACGGCCTGATATTTGTGCTTTATTTGACCTGAAGGGCGGTAATTTTGATTTCAACCTTCCAGTCGGGCGAAGCCAGTTTCGCCTCTACGCAGGCGCGGGCGGGAGCGCGTTCAGAGGCTGTCCATGCGTCCCAGGCTTCGTTCATGGCGGCGTAGTCGTTCATATCGGGCAGATAGATGGTGGCTTCTAAAATATGGGCCTTGTCGGATTGGCATTGTGCGAGCCATGAATCGATTTGCGCCAAAACATTTTCAGTTTGCGCTTTGGCATCGGCTTCAGGATTTTCGGGAACCATGCCGGAGAGGAAAACCAAGCCGTTGGCTACGACGGCTTCCGAATAGCGTTTGCTTGCACCAAGATAGCGGATGTCCATGTTGTCTCCTGATTTCAAAAAGAAGGTATGGTAACATTGCGACTATTTACGTTCCACATTTAAGAGGGGCCGTCTGAAAAGGATGGCGGAAAATAACCCATGAGTAAAACAGAATATCCGGTTACGCAGGCAGTACGCTTTTTACGCAGTAAGAAAATCGATTTTGTCCCTTATGTTTACGCGTATGAAGAACACGGCGGTACGGCGCTTTTTGCCGAATGTACGGGGAAGCCCGAGCATCAAGTCATCAAAACGATCGTCTTGCAGGATGAGCATAAAAAAGGCTTGGTTGTTTTAATGCACGGCGACAAACATATTTCCACCCGCAATCTGGCGCGCGAACTGGGCTTGAAACACATCGAGCCGGCAACGGCGGATCAGGCGGCGAAATGGACAGGATATTTGGTCGGCGGGACATCGCCATTCGGTATGAAAACCGCTTTGCCGGTTTATATGGAAGAAAGCATTTGGGCTTTGGACGAGATTTTTATCAATGGCGGCAAGCGTGGGTTTATCGTAGGCATGAAGCCTGAAAACCTGCGGACGCTCAATCCGCAAGATGTTCATGTTGCAGTAGATTCATAAAGGACTGGAAAACAGATGGAACAAGTAAATTTATACGAAGTTTTAGGCGTGTCTCAGGATGCTGATATCAACGTTATCCGCGAGGCTTATGGCAAATTAGTGGCCAATCCGGATATTCAGAAAGATGCGGAGCGGTTTAAAGCCATCGGACAGGCATTTGAAGTATTGTCTCATCCGGAAAAAAACGTCTGGCTTATGATGCGGCTATGCAGTACGAGCGTCAGGAAACCAATACCGACAACTTCACTAATATGGCGACAAATGTGGTCAATACGCCCAACTCTGACGTGAAAAACTATGTTTTTATTGCTTATGTTACATATGCTGTGGGCTTATTAATTTTGTTTACCCCCGTTGTCGGTGTGATTATGGCGTATGTTAAACGCGATGAGGCTCAAGGTAGCATTTACGCCAGCCATATCGATTATTTGATTAAGACATTTTGGGTGTCTTTGGTGGGTACGGTTTTGGGAACTTTTACTACACTTATCTTAATTGGTTGGTTGATTCTGTTGGTAACTGCCATTTGGTTTATTTACCGTGTAGTCATCGGACTGATTAAACTGAATGAAGATAAGCCCGTCTCCACTCAAGGATGGTTCTAAAGCATGGCATATTTATTGGCAAGTATCGTTTGCAGCGTGTTGGTTTCCGTATTGCTGAAAGTGGCGCGCAAGCAAAAAATCAATATCGAGCAGGCGGTGGCGGTGAACTATATCGTTGCTATAACCTTGACCATGCTGGTATTAAAGCCTGATTTGAGCAATCCGCAGGTATTTTTACCGACTTGGTGGCTTTTTGCGGCCTTGGGTATATTGCTGCCAAGCGTGTTTGTCATTATGGGCAAATCGGTAGATGCGGCAGGTATCGTCAAAGTCGGACGCAGCGCAACGCTTATCGCTGTTTCTGCCGATTGTCGCTTCATTCACGCTTTTCCATGAGCAGTTGACTGAAGGCCGTCTGATTGGTTTGGTATTGGCATTTACGGCACTGTTTTTCTTGCTTTGGAAAAGCGATGGCGGCAAGAAATCCGGCGGCTTCAGCACGCAAGTAATGCTGCTTTTGAGCGTTTGGTGCGGCTACGGCGTCATCGATATTTTGTTCAAACAAGTGGCGAAAAGCGGTACCGCTTTTGCCGGTAATTTGCTGGTGGCGTTTTGTTTGGCCGGTATCTTGATGTTTGGCTACCTGTTTGCCAAAGGAAGCAAATGGACCAAAGAGGGCATAGTGGGCGGTATGATTTTGGGTTGCCTGAACTTTTTGAATATTGTTACCTACATCTCGGCACACCAAATCATGAAGGATAATCCGACTTTGGTATTTGCCGGTATGAATATTGGCGTGATTGTATTGGGTACGCTGATTGGTGCGGCAATATTTAAAGAAAAAATCAGCAGCATTAATGCAGCCGGTATCAGCATTGCTATTTGCTCGATAGCCTGCCTGTTTTTACTGGCCGCAGATTCGCAGCTTTGCTAGGTTGTAAATACTTATGCCGTCTGAAAATTTTTCAGACGGCCTTATTTTTTTATTATAAAATAGCCATTCATGCGCCGATTTTGCCGTATGGGAATTATTTTGCGCTTACGGGCGTTTCTATGTTAAACAATAAGTTGAACTCACACAATAATATCGATAGTTACATCATGAAACATATTAAAAAACACATTCAATGCGCCGTTCTCGGTATGCTAATATTGTCCGGCTGTCAATCGTATCAGGAAGATCAAAGCCGCCGCAGTAAAATGGCTCAATTCGCGCTGAACCATCCCGTGGCCGCCCAAGTTATCGGCATGGAAGACGAAGGTTTAATCAATATGACCAGCAATGCCGCACGTTTTGCCGAGCGTACAGGTTTGGACGACAAAGCAAACGGCGACAGCAGGGGAACACAGGTCAATGCCGTACGCCAAGCATTATGGCAGGCGGCGATTGCTTCTAAATTCGACAGCATTATTGCCGAAAAAGCAGGTAATGCGCGTTTGACGGATATGGAGTTGCGAGAAGGTAAAGACGACTACTTCAGCCGTTACCTTGCCGACCAAGCGGTTGATCAGCGCAACAACCGTATCGGCCGCAGTATCGGCAGTGCCAAGCCCGACAGCGATATGAAAACGTTGGTGGCAAGCATTTTGTTCTACTACAACAAAGTAGGCTTATGGACGGCTTCCGAAGTGAACAACCGTTGGCACATCAAACAGGAAAAACTTTCAGACGGCCAGTATGCCGAGGCATTGAAAAATATCGCCAAATTGGATCAAAACGGTATGACCGAACAGGAACGTAATAGTTATAAAACCGGTACGCTCAGCGAAATCAAACGTTCGGTCAAAGCCATACGTCAAGTCGAAGACTGATTTTAAGACTTCATTATTTAAAGGCAATTATTATGAATTTCCCTCCGCGTTATGTCTCAAACACCCGTATGCGCCGTATGCGTAAAGACGATTTTTCACGCCGTCTGATGCGCGAGCATACTTTGACGGCAGATGATTTGATCTATCCGGTTTTTGTATTGGAAGGCCAGAATCAGGAAGAGGCAGTGCCGTCTATGCCTGGCGTCAAACGCCAAAGTTTGGACAAATTGTTGTTTACCGCTGAAGAGGCGCTGAATCTCGGTATTCCTATGCTGGCTTTGTTTCCCGTGGTAACGCAAAACAAAACCGAGTTTGCGGAGGAGGCTTATAACCCGGAAGGCTTGGTACCGACAGTAGTGCGAACCCTGCGCGAGAAATTCCCAGAGTTGGGTATCATGACCGACGTTGCCTTGGATCCCTATACCATTCACGGCCAAGACGGTTTAACCGATGAAAATGGCTATGTCCTGAACGATGAAACCATTGAAGTTTTGGTAAAACAGGCTTTGTGTCATGCCGATGCAGGCGCACAAGTCATTGCCCCGTCAGACATGATGGACGGACGTATTCTTGCCATCCGTGAAGCCTTAGAAGATGCCGGACATATCCATACGCGCATTATGGCGTATTCGGCAAAATATGCTTCAGCGTTCTACGGCCCGTTCCGCGATGCCGTCGGCAGCTCCGGCAATTTGGGTAAGGCAGACAAGAAAACCTACCAAATGGACCCTGCAAACACTAATGAAGCCTTGCACGAAGTAGCATTGGATATTCAAGAGGGCGCAGATATGGTCATGGTAAAACCGGGTTTGCCATATCTGGATGTCGTCCGCCGAGTTAAAGACGAGTTCGGCGTACCGACTTATGCTTACCAAGTTTCTGGCGAATATGCCATGCTTCAGGCAGCCATTCAAAACGGTTGGCTGGATGGCGAAAAAACCATTTTGGAAAGCCTGTTGGCATTCAAACGCGCCGGTGCCGATGGTATTTTTGACTTACTATGCGATTGAAGCGGCAAAATTGTTGAAGAAGTAAAATAAAGAATAAATTAAAAAGCGGCAAACAGTGTTTATCCTGTTTTAGCCGCTTTTTTTGTATTACTAAGATTGGCTCTATAGAGCCTGACTAAAGTTTATTTTTTAAAATCTAAAAGAGTTTTTGCAGTAGAATAAAGGCCGTCTGAAAAAAACAGTCTACTGATTTTTTTCAGACGGCCTTATATGATTTAAACCTTTAGTGATGGCTGCAACCGCCGTGGGTTTCACGTAAAGCTTCGGCTGCTTGTTCGTCTGCATGGTAGCTGGAGCGAACCATTGCGCCGATGGCGGCATTGGTAAAGCCCAATTCGTATGCTTCTTTTTCAAAAAAACTTTGAAATTGGTCAGGGCGTTACATAGCGTAAGACGGGCAGGTGGCCGTCTGAAGGTTGCAGATATTGGCCGATGGTAATCATCTCGATATTGTTGGCACGCATATCGCGCATGATTTCGCGCACGTCCTCGTCTGTTTCGCCCAAGCCGACCATGATGCCGGATTTGGTCGGGATATGGGGCATCATTTCTTTGTAGCGGCGCAGAAGCTCGAGGGAGTGTTGGTAGTTGGCACCCGGACGGGCTTTTTTATACAGGCTTGGATGGGTTTCCAAGTTGTGGTTCATCACGTCGGGTGGTGTTTCTGCCAAGATTTCCAGTGCGATGTCCAGACGGCCGCGGAAATCGGGAACAAGGATTTCGATTTTGGTATTCGGGCTGGTTTCGCGGATGGCTTTGATGCAGTCGGCGAAATGTTGGGCGCCGCCATCACGCAGGTCGTCACGGTCGACGGAAGTAATCACGACATAGCGCAGGTTCATGGATTTGACGGATTCGGCCAAGTGTTTAGGCTCGTCAGGATCCAACATATTGGGGCGGCCGTGACCAACGTCGCAGAACGGGCAGCGGCGGGTACAAATATCGCCCATGATCATGAATGTGGCTGTACCCTTGGTAAAGCATTCGCTGATGTTTGGACAAGATGCTTCTTCGCACACGGTATGCATTTTTTTGTTCGCGAAGAATATTTTTTTGATTTCAAAGAATTTCTTGCCCGGTAATTTGGCGCGGATCCACTCGGGCTTCTTCAATTTTTGTTCCAATGGAACAACTTTAATCGGAATACGTGCAGTTTTGTCTGCGCCTTTTAGTTTGATGCCACGTTTGGGGTCGTGTTTTACTTCTTCACTCATGGTGATGTGTTCTTTCTGTCGTTATAAAGGCCGTCTGAAAAGCTGATTGCGAGCCTTTATGGCCCTAAGGGCTTGTGGGTTCAGAGGGGCAGTTAAAAGATGGCGTTGGGGCTGAATATTTTCAGACGGCCTTATGCCAGCTCTTTTTGTAAATGCTTGGTCAGTTTGTCTGAAACTTCTGCCAAACTGGGTGCCGGAGAGACATAGTCGGCAATTTGGGTCATTTCCATACCGGCATAACCGCAGGGGTTGATATGGGTAAACGGACTTAAATCCATGTTCACATTGAGAGCCAAACCGTGGTAAACGGAGCCGTCTTTGATACGCAGGCCCAGGGAAGCGATTTTACGCTCGCCGACATAAACGCCGGGACGTTTGGGGTCGGCGGCTGCTTCGATGCCGTATTCTGCCAAAGTGGCGATGATGCTGTTTTCAAGTGCGGAAACGATATGGCGAACGCTGGTTTTACGGCGTTTGAAATTGATCATCGTATAGACGACCAATTGACCTGGGACCGTGATAGGTAATTTGACCGCCTCTGTCGATTTGGACAACGGGAATATCGTCGCGGATGAGGAGGTGTTCAGGGCTTTTGCCGGCCAAGCCCTTGGGTAAATACGGGCGGATGTTCGACCACCCATAATTCGTCTTCGGTATTTTTCGTCACGCGAGGCATTAAATGCCTTCATGGCTTCGAAAGTCGGCAGGTAATCGACCAAGCCTTTTGTGCACGATTTTCATTACAGCACCACTTTTACCAATTCGTGTGCAGTCAGGTCGCGGTAGATATTGTCGAGCTGCTCTTGGTTGTCGACATTTACTTTGACGGTTGCGCCAGTGTAGTTGCCTTTGCTGCTTGGACGCGTAGTGATGTGGTGCGGCTCGGTATCGGGAGCGTGTTTGCGCACGGTTTCCAAGATGGCGGATTCAAATTCGGGATGAACTGCGCCCATGACTTTTCACAGGGAAAGTGCAGGGAATTCAATCAGTGATTTTTTTCAGTTGAGTCTGTCATGGTTTACTGCCTTGTTTGAGTTTAGCTAGGGCCGTCTGAAAAGTTTTCAGACGGCCCGAAATCCGATATATTTTATCGTAAACGTCCATATCGGGCTATTAAAAATGATGTTTTTCGAAAAATAGGTGCGGATAAGCTGTTTTCAAGTCTTGAAATGCAGCGCTTCAGCCCAATTTCTGAGCTACATTCTGATTTAACAATGATTGAGATTTCTAACTATGCCGACAAAAGACAAATATTTCGAGGAATACAGTGCGCTGGCTACCTTGCCTTTACGCGATGTCGTGGTGTATCCGCATATGGTATTGCCGCTGTTCGTCGGTCGTCCTAAATCGATTGCGGCCCTTGAGGCGGCAATGGCCAATGATGATCCGGTTTTCCTGTTGGCCCAGCTTGACCCTAATACAGAAGACCCTAAAGCTGAAGATTTGCACCAGACCGGTACGGTCGCCCAAGTTTTGCAGGTTTTTGAAGCTGCCTGACGGCACCGTTAAAGTGTTGGTAGAAGGTATCCGTCGTGCGCGTGCGTTGACGGTTGACGAGACAGGCGGACTGTTTTTATCCCATGTTGAGGCGATTGATGAAAACAGCGACAAGGACAATCCCGAAATTGAAGCCTTGCGCCGTACCTTGCTGACTCAATTTGAGCAATATGCGAAATTGAACAAAAAAATCCCTGCCGAAGTCATCAGTACCATCAGCAGTATCGATGACAACAGCCGTCTTGCAGATACCATTGCCGCGCATTTGCAGCTGAAATTGGAGCAGCGTCAATATGTACTGGAGACTGCGGGCATTGTTGACCGTTTGGAATTTCTGCTGGCGCAGTTGGAAGCCGAACTCGACATCATGCAGGTTGAGAAACGCATCCGTGGCCGCGTGAAAACGTCAAATGGAAAAAAATCCCAACGCGAGTATTACTTGAATGAGCAAGTGAAAGCGATTCAGAAAGAGTTGGGCGAAGAAGACGAGCGCGGCGAGCTGGATGCGCTGGAAAACAAAAATCAAAGAAGCAGGCATGAGCAAAGAGGCTGAAGAAAAAAATGTCTGTCTGAATTGAAAAAAACTGAAAATGATGCCGCCGATGTCTGCGGAATCTACCGTCGTGCGCAACTATATCGATACTTTTGCTCGAGCTGCCGTGGAAGAAAAAAATCCCGTGTCAGCAAAAGATATTGCCAAGGCTGATTTGATTTTTGAATGCCGACCACTATGGATTTGGAAAAAAAGTCAAAAGAACGTATTTTTGGAATATTTGGCCGTTCAAAAACGTATGGACAAGCTCAAAGGTCCCGATTTTGTGTTTGGTTGGGTCCCTCCAGGGTGGGTAAAACTTCCTTGGGCGAGTCGATTGCCAAAGCCACAGGCCGCCAATATGTGCGTATGGCGTTGGGCGGCGTGCGTGATGAAAGCGAAATCCGCGGCCACCGTCGTACCTATATCGGCTCTATGCCGGGCAAAAATCCTGCAAAAACATGGCGAAAGCAGGTGTAAAAAAATCCCATTGTTCCTGCTTGATGAAATTGACAAGATGGGCAGCGATTTCCGCGGCGATCCGGCCAGCGCATTGCTTGAGGTGCTGGATCCTGAGCAAAACAATAAGTTTGCCGACCACTATGCCGAAGTCGATTATGATTTGAGCGATGTGATGTTTATTGCCACTTCAAACAGCTTGAATATCCCGACTCCGCTGCTTGACCGTATGGAAATTATCCGTCTGTCCGGTTATACGGAAGACGAAAAAATCAATATCGCCATGCAATACCTTGTGCCGAAACAAATGAAGCGCAATGGTGTAAAAGAGGGCGAGTTGGTGGTTGATGAAAGTGCGGTGCGCGATATTATCCGTTACTACACCCGCGAGGCCGGTGTCCGCTCGTTGGATCGTGAAATTGCCAAAATCTGCCGCAAAGTGGTAATGCAGGTTACTTTGAATGAGGACAAGAAAAAAGCGTCCAAATCCAAAACAGTAAGCAAGGCCAAGCCTAAAGCGATTAAAGTTACTGAGAAAAATCTGCATGACTATCTGGGCGTGCGCCGTTTCGACTATGGTGTGGCCGAAAGCGAAAATCGCATCGGTCAGGTAACCGGTCTGGCTTGGACCGAAGTCGGTGGCGAGTTGTTGACCGTTGAGGCGGTTGCCTTGCCGGGCAAAGGTACGATTCAATGTACCGGCCAACTGGGCGATGTCATGAAAGAATCGGTATCGGCCGCATGGTCGGTTGTCCGTTCACGTGCTGAATCAGTGGGTCTGGCTCCTGATTTTTACGAGAAGAAAGACATTCACGTCCATGTACCTGAAGGTGCGACGCCGAAAGACGGTCCGAGTGCAGGTATCGCCATGACTTTGGCGATGGTTTCTGCCTTTACCAAAATTCCGGTGCGTGCGGACGTGGCGATGACCGGCGAAATCACTTTGCGTGGCGAAGTCTTGCCGATTGGCGGTTTGAAGGAAAAAAACTGCTGGCTGCTTTGCGTGGCGGGATCAAGCATGTATTGATTCCAAAAGACAACGTCAAAGATTTGGAAGAAATCCCTGAAAAATGTCAAAACCGGTCTGACCATTCATCCGGTCAAATGGATTGATGAAGTGTTGGCTTTGGGTTTGGAAGCTCAGCCTGAGCAATGGGCGGCTGAATTGGCGGTTGACGAAACTCCGCAAACTTCTAAGACGAAGTCAAGAACAAAAAGCAACCAAGCATTAAGTTGGCCGTCTGATGTTGCAAAAAATGTGGTTTTGCCCTGAATGCCCCAAAAATAGGGCAATTCCACATTTTTTACTTGACATGATAATTTCAGAATTGCTATAAAGTGCGTATGTGCTTTAAAAGTGCTTAAGCCCCGAGTATTCGGGCATTTCATCATTTTTTACGATAGGAAGGGACTAATTGTGAACAAGTCTGAATTGATCGAAGCAATTGCTCAAGAAGCCGGCATTTCCAAATCTGCTGCGCAAAAAGCTTTGGATGCTACTACTAATGCCGTAACCAACGCGTTGAAAAAAACGGCGACACTGTTACTCTGGTCGGTTTCGGTACTTTCTACGTCGGCGAACGCGCCGAACGTCAAGGCCGCAACCCTAAAACTGGCGAGCCTTTGACTATTGCTGCTGCTAAAACTCCTAAATTCCGTGCCGGTAAAGCATTGAAAGACGCTCTGTAATTTAGAGTCTTTTCCTGAATGGGAATAAAAAAACCGATTTGATTCGGTTTTTTATTTTGAAGGCCGTCTGAAATTTTTCAGACGGCCTTTAGTTTGTTGAGTGTATAAAAAGGCTGAAATCCTAATGATAAAAAGGATTTCAGCCTTTTTAGTTTATCTTGTTACATTTGATTTTTTTACATTAATAAGATTTATCATTAGCAAAAGAAAAATAACAATACTTTCAAAACAAACCGCACTTATTGAAAGAAGGGGCAAATAGCCACTCATAACCAACCTTTCAAATGTGCCACACATTCGTCAGCACTTCTCACATTTCTAATAATCTGATTTTTTAAAACAAATGAAAAGAGAGGCTTATGTCTACCATTCCTTTGTCGCGCCTTAAAAAAGGCGCAGTCGTACATATTGATTCCATTGCTCCCAACCCTGTTTTTGGTGATTTGGATACCTTGGTAACCCGTCGTCTTTCGGATTTGGGTTTTTCCAGCGGAATGCCGTTGCAAGTGATTGCAGTGGGTGGTTTTGGGAGAGGCCCGTTTGCGGTACGTTTGGGCAATCAATCCCAATTTTTCCCTGCGTTTGGAAGAGGCCGGGAAGATTATGTGTCGTATCGTTGAGGCCGTTTAAGGCCGTCTGAAAGAATAAGGAAAAATGATGGAACTAAGCTATTTTTGCCTTGATTGGCGCGCTAAACTGCGGCAAAACCGTTTTGTTCAACGGTTTGACCGGCTCACATGCCAAGGTTGCCAATTATCCGGGCGTAACTGTCGATAAGCGCGAGGGCGCCTTCCTCGACGACGAGGCCGTCCGCATTATCGACCTGCCGGGCACATACAGCCTACGCACGACCAGCCCCGACGAAGCGGTGGCGAAAGATGTAATGGTAGGCAAGATGGGCATTCCGCCCGATGCCATTATTGCCGTTGCCGACGCGACCAACCTGCGTATGACCCTGCGCATGATTTTGGAACTGAAAACGCTGGGACTGCCTATGGTGGTGTCGCTGAATTTGAGCGACGTGGCCCGCAAAAGGGGCTTGAATATCGACGCGGCCAAACTGAGCGAGTTGTTGGATGCACCTGTTTTGGAAACAGTTGCAGTGAGCGCGTCGGGCGTACAGGCTGTACGCGAAGCCGTGGCGAAGCTGCCGCGCAAACGCTCTTTCCCCGCAAACCCCGCCTCTGCCGAACGCACGCTCGATGCGCTGGATAGCGACAAACTTTATCAAGAAGTCGAATCGATTTTGGCACAAGTGGTACGCACCCAGATGACGCTGCCCGCATGGCACAAAAAACTCGACGACATCGTGCTGCACCCCGTCTGGGGCATGATTATGCTGCTGGTTATCCTGTTTATGGTGTTCCAAGCGGTATACACTTGGGCGGCGCCGATTATGGACGCCATCGAAGGTGGCTTTGCCGCGCTGGGCGAATGGATAGGCGCCAACATGGAGCCGGGCATCCTCAGCGACTTTGCTCGTCAACGGCGTCATTGCCGGTTTGGGCAGCGTGTTGGTGTTCCTGCCGCAGATTACGATTTTGTTTCGCCTTTCATCCTGCTATTTGGAAGACTCAGGCTACCTGCCGCGCGCGCCTTTCCTGCTGGACAACATCATGGCAAAAAAAGCGGCTTTGTCCGGGACGTTCGTTTATTCCCGCTTCTGTCGAGCTTTTCGCCTGTGCCGTTCCCTGCCGTGATGTCGGCGCGTACGATTAACGACCCGCGCGAACGCCTCGTTACCATCGCCGTCGCGCCGCTGCTGACCTGTTCCGCGCGGCTGCCCGTGTACGCGCTGATTATCGCCGCCGTCATTCCTGACCGCACCGTGGGCGGGATTTTTCAACCTGCAAGGCCTGACGTTGTTTCATCCTCTATATCGCAGGCATCCTGTCTGCCGCATTGGCAGCGTATATCATGAAACGCTTGGCGCGGATGAAAGGCAATGTGCAACAATTCCCACTTTTGATGGAATTGCCGACTTTCCGTACGCCTAACTTCAAACACATCATGACCAGCTTGTGGGATAGGGTAAAAGCCTTCCTGAAACGCGCGGGTACCATCATTTTTGCATTGGCCGTGGTTCTGTGGGGCTTGGTAAGCTGGCCGCAACCGCCTGAAGGCGCAACCGGTGCCGCCATCGATTACAGCTTGGCAGGTACGCTTGGTCATGCTATTCAGCCGTTTTTTGCACCTTTAGGCTTTACTTGGGAAATGTGTATCGCCATGATTCCGGGTATTGCCGCGCGCGAAGTGGTCGTTGCCGCATTGGGTACCGTTTATGCCGTCAGCGCGTCGTCTGAAGATGCCGTACAAAACGCATTAATTCCCATCATACACAACAACTGGGGCTTGCCGACCGCCTTTGCCTTCTTGGCTTGGTATGTGTATGCTCCGATGTGTGCCGCGACTTTGACCGTGATTAGACGCGAAACCAAATCCACGAAAAATATGCTTATGATTACAGGCTATTTGTTCCTGATGGCTTATTTTGCCGCATTCGTGGTTTACCAAATTTCTTCAAGGATACTATCGTCATGACTCAATATATTATCGTCGGCTTGATTATGCTCGCCTGCGTATTCTTCCTCTTGCGAAAATTCGTGTTCAAACCGAAAAACGAGACTGCAGCAGCGGCTGCGGCAAATGCGGCGGTTGCGGTTAAATAAAGAGGGTTAGGTAAAAGTAAAAGGCCGTCTGAAATGGTTTCAGACGGCCTTTTTGTATGTTTGAACTATGGTTCAATTGTTGTTGTAGGGCTTTTCTAAGATTCTGTGACAAAATGTTTAAACTGTCTTTTTTTCTTGGGAATAGGATACAAGTGATTAAGAATATCAATGCTCCCCCTACGAAATCAATCAAATGGTGTTGATAGACAAATAAAACCGAAAATAGCGAGTAAAAACCCCCATATACCAAAAAAATGATTTTTAAGAATTTGGATTTGAATTCTCTACAATAAACCTCAGCTGAAAGAAAAGCGAAACTCACATGTAATGACGGGCATTGATTAAAAACTACTGTCCAATTTTTCCCAAAAATATAAAAGAAGGATTTTTAAAATTTGGTTATCGACCTCAGGCTTGGGAAAATAAAATTTCATAGGAAATATTACAAATAGAGCAGTAGAAACTCCGATTAAAAAGGTTGCTCTTTTTATCAGTAATTTCAGACTGCTTTCGTCCTTTTCCAAAAAAATATAGTGACCAAGAAGAAAAAAACGGTGACGTCATATAAGGCAACATAAATATGGGCAAGAAAGGAATATTCCTTTCCCAGTCCATAAAATATGAAGGCACATTATCGACTGTATAGGTATAAAACTCAGCTCCCTTGTAAAAAAACGACAAAAAAATATTGATATAAAAAAATTGTATATTTAATCTTTTAGTTTCGATAGCTTATCCACTTACCGATTCTCTCCATCCATGATTCCAATATAATTAAAATCGTAAAAATTCATCACATTATCATATATATATCAGTGATATGGAATATGTCGCACTGTCTCTAATATTTTGTCGGATGGTTATCCCACCTATGGTTTCAGACGGCCTCGAAAGGTGGATTGCAAAAAAAGCGCAAAACTACAGATTGGGTATGATATTGAAGTGAATCTTTCAGTAGTCTCATGATTTATTGAACGGGAAGCCTGAAATGTCCGGTAATGGTGTAGCGGTAGAGGACATCGTCTTCACGGGTTCCCGAACCGATATTATGGATAATCAGTGGCCTGTCGCCGATTTTTGCGGTCAGAGACAATGCCGATATGGGGACGGTTGCCTTTTAGTTCCCAAGTTACAATATCGCCAGCTTGATAGTCTGCATCTTGAACGGCCCAGCCTTGACGCGTGAAATAAGTCATTAGGTTAGGGACGCGGCGGTGGTCGATATTGGTATCAGGTTGTTTCAAACCCCAGCGTTTAGGATAGACAGAAAAGTTGCGGCTCATGTCTTGATGAACAAGCTCTTGCAAATCGATATTTTGCTCACGCAATGCACGGATGACCACGTCTGTGCAAACGCCTTTTTCCATCGGCACATCGCCCATTGGATATTTGAGCTTGGTGTAAGCTGGGTCGTAACGAAGGGTTTTACCAATTTGGTTTCGCGCAGATTGTACGATTTGCGGTGATGGTCCTTCGGGTTCGGTAATTTCTTGTTGTAGGAAATCGGTATTAATACTTAGGATAGAATTGTGATTACGGGCAAAAAAATACAACTGTTGTAATCAGAAGGATGGAAAGCGCAATACTGAGAACTATGGGCTTAAAAGGCAGTTTTGTGTTTCATGATATATGTACGGCTTAGATGTTGTCTGCATTATTATCAGATTTTTGGGGAGGATTGGCAATCCATAATGAAAAAAATGGTCTTGAGCAAGTATGTATGGGCTAATAATGGATGAGTGCTATTTGGGTATTATTAAAACGTTTTTTTCGTAAATATAGATTTTAATTAGCATCATGATAAAAAGGCCGTCTGAAAACTTTTTCGGACGGCCTTGGTTATTGGAGAAGGCTTATTTCAAGGCTTCTAACAGCTTCCCGTGTATCCCGCCGAAACCGCCGTTGCTCATCACCAAAAATATGGTCGCCTGCTTCGGCATTTTTTTCACGATTTTGGCAACGAAGGCATCGAAGTCTTGTCCGACGTGCAGCTTGCCGCCCAAAGGCGCGAGGGATTCGGCGACGTCCCAGTCCACGCCGCCGGCGTAGCAGAACACTTGGTCGGCACCTTTGAGGCTTTCGGGCAGGGCGGCTTTCATGGTGCCGAGTTTCATGGTGTTGGAACGCGGCTCGAGGACGGCGAGGATGCGGGCGTTTCCGACGCGCTGGCGCAGACCTTCGATGGTGGTTTCGATGGCCGTCGGGTGGTGGGCGAAAGTCGTCGTAAACGGTGATGCCGTTTACCGTGCCTTTGATTTCCATGCGGCGTTTGACGTTTTTTAAACGCGCTCAAGGCTTCGCAGGCCGTCTGAATATCGACGCCGGCATGACGGGCGGCGGCGATGACGGCGAGCGCGTTCATGCGGTTGTGTCCGCCCATCAAATCCCATGCGACGTATCCGGCTTTTTCGCCGTCAAGCAACACGTCGAAACGAGCCGTCGGCATGGACGGTCCCAACCTGCCAGCCTTGTTCGGTACCGAAATTTTTTCTACGGGCGTCCAGCAGCCTTTGTCCAAAAGTATCTTGCAGGCTTTGCTGCTGGCCGTTGCAGACGATGAGGCCTTCAGACGGCACGGTGCGTACCAAATGATGAAATTGGGTTTGAATGGCAGCCCAAATCGGCAAAAAAATGTCGGCGTGGTCGAATTCCAGATTGTTCAAAATGGCGGTACGCGGACGGTAATGTACGAATTTGGAGCGTTTGTCAAAAAAAGGCGGTATCGTATTCGTCGGCTTCGATAACGAAGAATGGCGATTTTGAGTTAGGGTCTTGGCGCGGCATTTGCGGCAGGCGTGCGGAAACGCTAAAGTTTTCCGGTACGCCGCCAATCAGGAAGCCTGGTGCGAGACCCGGCATATTCTAAGACCCATGCCAGCATGGAGGCGGTAGTCGTTTTTGCCGTGTGTTCCGGCTACGCCGAGTACCCAGTGCTGATGCAATACGTTTTCAGCCAGCCATTGCGGGCCGGAAATGTAAGGCAGGCCTTTGTTCAAAATGGCTTCAATCACATCCATGCCGCGTTTGGCAACATTACCGATAACGTAAATATCGGCTTTAAATTCGTCCAATTGAGCGGCATCAAAACCTTCGTGTACATCTATGCCCAAGGCTTCGAGCTGGGTGCTCATCGGCGGATACATCTTTGCGTCGCAACCGCTGACTTTAAAACCCTGCTTCTTTGGCAATAGCCGCTACGCCGCCCATAAATGTGCCGCCGATACCGATAATGTGGATGTGTTTCATGATAAGACCGTCTTAGGAATGAATTAAAGCTGTCATTATAACGGGGTTTGGATAAAAGGGTCGTCAAAAAGTATGCGCATAGAATGGGGGATGATACGAAGCCGTGGATGAGCCACTTTAAAAACGGTCATGAATGCGTCCTGTTTCTGAAGAATCACTGCATTTGTTGGTACTTTGTTGTGGGAAAAATCCATCTCGTGAGCATTGATGCCGCATTGCGAAAACAAAGCACGATAAAGTTTGAAAACTCGGTCAGGTCAAGCCGTCACATGGGTCTCAAATTGATGGCAGCTAGAGCAGGCGGCGACTTCTGAATTCTATAAAGATGAGGCTGCAAACCTTTTGCACGGATTTCTTTCTACGTCAACCGTAGGCGACATAGTGCGGTAGTAGACCTTTGCTTTTGCACCAACGTCAGTGGGTGGCTTTGCATCAACTAGCAATCACGGAAGGCTGCTGTATACGTGCCACTGAAGGCAACAGAAAGTCAGACATTGTAGATGCTCTGAAAGTGGCGGAAAAGATCTCTCAATTTCTAATGCTTGATAGTGCGAGATTTTTGGTAGATTGACTTAGTCAATCATAGAATACTGATACATAAAATGCCGTTTGAGTGATAGCGGCATTTTTATATCTGGTTTCTAGTTTATCAGCAGATAGTGATGATTTGAGATCTCGAAAAGCTGTGCTGTATTAGAAATAATGCCGTCTGAAAAATAAAGTCTTGAGCAAACCACGCTACGACTTATTTTTCAGACGGCATTTATCTTCTATGTTTTACGATTTCTATTAAAGTGCTGCTTCTGAGCGTTCTCCGGTACGAATACGGATGGCTTCTTCAACCGGATAAATAAAGATTTTACCGTCACCGATTTTTGCCGGAATGCGCGGTTTCAAGATGGCATCAACAGCTTGATCGACTTTATCGTCAGCTAATACCAATTCGATTTTTACTTTAGGCAGAAAATCGACTGCGTATTCCGCGCCGCGATAAATTTCCGTATGGCCTTTTTGGCGGCCGAAACCTTTGACTTCGCTGACGGTCATGCCGGTAATGCCGATTTCAGTCAGGATTTCGCGTACATCGTCGAGTTTGAAAGGTTTGATAATAGCTTCGATTTTTTTCATATTAAGTCTCCTTGTTTGCAAAAAGGCCGTCTGAAACATTCAGACGGCCTTTGTTCCATCAAGTTCGTTCAAATTTTATTTGAGTGAACTTATTTCTTTTTCTGAGCAGGCAGGTCGGTACATACGCCCAATGCCACTTCCGCAGCCATACCGATGGATTCGCCCAGGGTTGGGTGTGGGTGGATGGTTTTACCGATATCGGCTGCATCACAGCCCATTTCAATCGCCAAGCAGACTTCGCCGATCATATCGCCGCCGTTAGGGACCGACGATACCGCCACCGATGATGCGGCCGGTTTCAGCATCAAAAATCAGCTTAGTGAAACCATTGTCGCAACCATTGGCAATCGCACGGCCGGAAGCAGCCCATGGGAAGTTGGCTTTGGTGATTTTGCGGCCGGAAGCTTTGGCAGACAACTCGGTTTCGCCAACCCATGCCACTTCAGGAGAAGTGTAGGCAACGCCCGGAATAACGCGTGCGTCGAAGTAGGCTTTGTGGCCGGCACAGTTTTCAGCGGCAACGTGGCCTTCGTGAACGGCTTTGTGTGCCAACATCGGTTGACCGACAATATCGCCGATAGCGTAGATATGCGGCACATTGGTGCGCATTTGTTTGTCCACTTCGATGAAGCCGCGGTCAGTTACGGCAACACCGGCTTTTTCAGCGCTAATGAGTTTACCATTAGGCGCACGACCAGCGGCAACCAGTACGGCATCGTAACGTTGTGGTTCTTTAGGCGCATTTGCACCTTCAAAGGTAACGTAAACGCCGTCTTCTTTAGGCTCGACAGCAACAGTTTTGGTGTTGATCATGATGTTGTCAAAACGGTATTCGTTTTGTTTTTGCCATACTTTAACTAAGTCGCGGTCTGCGCCTTGCATCAGGCCGTCCATCATTTCAACAACATCCAGGCGAGAACCCAGCGTGCTGTAAACTGTACCCATTTCGAGACCGATAATGCCGCCACCGATGATCAACAGTTTGCCTGGTACTTCTTTCAGAGCCAAAGCGCCGCTGGAATCGATGATGCGTGGATCTTCAGGGATGAAAGGCAGTTTGGTTACGCGGCTGCCTGCTGCAATGATACAGTTTTTGAAGGCAACGATTTTTTTCTCACCGGTAGGAGTCGCTTGTTCGTACACTTCGCTGGTCGTCAGAGAAACTTCCAAGTGGTGCGGATCCAAGAATTGGCCGTCACCTTGGATAATGTCCACTTTGCGGCCTTTAGCCATACCGGCCAAACCAGTGGTCAGACGGGAAACAACGCCGTCTTTGTAGGCGCGCAGCATATCGATATCGAGTTCAGGCTCAGGGTATTTGATACCGTTGGCAGCCAAGTGGCGTACTTCATCGATAACGGCAGCATTGTGCAACAGCGCTTTGGAAGGGATACAGCCGACGTTCAAGCAAACGCCGCCCAAAGTTTTGTAACGTTCAACGATGGCAACTTTCAAGCCTTCGTCAGCAGCGGCAAATGCAGCAGAATAACCGCCGGGGCCGCCACCCAATACAACTACGTCGTATTCGGCATCGGCAGAACCGCCGAATTGAGCAGCTTGAGGAGCAGGAGCGGCTGCTTTAGGTGCTTCTTGTGCAGGAGCGGCAGGCGCTTCGGCTTTAGGAGCAGCAGCTGCACCTTCGGCCTCAACGACAACAATCAAACCGCCTTCAGAGATTTTGTCGCCCACTTTAACTTTAACTTCTTTGACTACGCCTGCAACTTCGGCAGGTACGTCCATAGTCGCTTTATCGGTTTCCAAAGTAATCAGGGTATCGTCCACAGCAATGGTATCGCCCACATTTACTTCAACCGCAATAATATCTACATTTTCGTGACCGCCGATGTCGGGCACTTTCAATTCAACTAAGCTCATGTCTAATCTTTCTGAATGATGTTCGGACTTCTTTATTTCAGACGGCCTTTCTATTATAGGCCGTCTGAAAATGCTCGGATTACAGGGTAATGCGGCGGAAGTCTTTCAACAGGTTAGCCAGGAATACGGTGAAGCGCATACCAGCGGCACCGTCGATGACACGGTGGTCAGAGGACAGGCTCAATGGGCACATCAGGCGAGGAGCAAATTCTTTGCCGTTCCAAACCGGTTTGATTTGGGATTTGCACACGCCCAAGATAGCAACTTCAGGAGCATTCACGATTGGTGTGAAGCCTGTGCCGCCGATACCACCCAAGCTGGAAATGGTAAAGCATGCACCTTGCATTTCTTGTGGTTTGAGCTTGCCTTCGCGGGCTTTTTTAGACAATTCGGTCAGCTCTTGGCTGATTTGTTTCAAGCCTTTTTGAGCCACGTCTTTGATGACTGGAACAACCAAGCCGTTTGGCGTGTCTGCTGCGAAACCGATGTTGAAGTAGTTTTTCAGCACTAAGTTGTCGCCATCTAGAGAGGCGTTGAATTCAGGGAAGGCTTTCAGCGCAGCAACAGAGGCTTTAATGATGAAGGCCAATGGGGACAGTTTCACGCCTTCGCGTTCCCATTCTTTGTTCAGCTGTTTGCGGAATTCTTCCAATTCGGTCATGTCCGCTTCTTCGTGTACGGTAACGTGAGGAATCACAACCCAGTTACGAGACAGGTTTTGACCGGAGATTTTCTTAATGCGAGACAGTTCTTTAACTTCGATGCTGCCGAATTTAGAGAAGTCAACTTTAGGCCATGGCAACAAGTCCAGACCACCGCCCAAAGAGGCAGCGGCAGGTTTGCCTGCACCGCTTTGCATAACGGATTTAACGAAAGCTTTAACGTCTTCGCCCATGATACGGCCTTTCAGACCGGTACCTTTGACTTGACCCAAATCTACGCCCAATTCGCGAGCCAGTTTACGTGCAGAAGGACCTGCATGCGCTTTTGGCAAAATGCCAGCTTCGTCGATTTTGGCAGCAGCAGGCTGCAGCTGGAGCAGGTGCAGCGGCTGGTGCTGGAGCAGCAGGGAGCCGGAGCAGCTGGTGCAGGTGCGGCAGCTTGAGCGGCAGGAGCAGGAGCAGCTGCGGCAGAACCGGCAGTTTCTACTTCGATAATGGCAGAGCCTTCGGATACTTTGTCGCCAACTTTCAGGAATACGGCTTTAACCACCGGCTTCGGTACATGGCACGTCCATGGTGGCTTTGTCGGTTTCCAGAGTAATCAGGGTGTCGTCAACGGCAACAGTGTCGCCGACTTTAACTTTCAACGGCAATAACGTCTACGTCAGAGTGGCCGCCGATATCAGGTACAACAACTTGTACGGTAGCGCCACCGGCAGGAGCAGCTGCAGGCGCAGCAACTGGAGCAGCAGGAGCTTCTGCTGCAGGAGCCGGAGCGGCATCAACAGCGGCAGCACCGGTTTCAACGGTCAGAATCACGCCGCCTTCAGAGATTTTATCGCCAACTTTAACTTTCACTTCTTTCACGACACCGGCTGCATCAGCAGGTACATCCATAGTGGCTTTATCGGTTTCCAATGTAATCAGGGTGTCGTCAACGGCGATGGTGTCGCCCGCTTTGACTTCTACGGCGATGATGTCGACGTTTTCATGACCGCCGATATCAGGGACTTTGATTTCTACGATACTCATTTGAGTTCCTTTAATATTTTCAGTTTGATGCCGTCTGAAAACTGTTTCTTACGGCATCGGTACAGTTTGTTCAAGCCATTCAAGCATTCGGTTTTCAGACGGCCTGATGTCTGAATAAAGCAAACAGGCCGTCTGAAACATCAATTAGCGTTTCCAGCTAGGAGCTGAATCGGCTTTGATACCATATTTTTCAATGGCTTGTTGAACGGTTTCTTTGCTGACTTTGCCTTGCTCTGCCAATGCGCTCAATGCAGCAACGGCAACGTTGTAGCGGTCAACTTCAAAGAAGCTGCGCAGGTTGGCACGGCTGTCGGAGCGACCGAAGCCGTCAGTACCCAAGACGTGGTAGTCGTTAGGGATGTAGGCACGGATGCGGTCAGCATAGCTGCGGATATAGTCGGTAGCGGCAATTACTGGGCCGTCATGACCTTGCAGTTGAGAAGTAACAAACGGTACTTTTGCAGTTTCCAGTGGATGCAGGCGGTTGAAACGTTCTACTTCGATGGCATCGCGGTGCAACAGGTTGAAGGACGGGCAAGACCAAATGTCTGCTTCTACGCCGAAGTCGGCTTTCAACAATTCGGCACCGGCAATCACTTCTTGCAGGATGGTACCGGAACCCATCAATTGAACTTTCTTGTCGCCTTTGTCACCGGCTTTCAGCAAGTACATACCTTTCAGGATGTCTTGTTCCACGCCTTCAGGCATGTCCGGATGAGTGTAGTTTTCATTCATCAGGGTGATGTAGTAGAACACGTCTTCGTGGTTAACATACATGCGGCGCAAGCCATCGTGTACGATAACGGCTACTTCATATTGGAATGTCGGATCGTAAGTTACACAGTTTGGGATCAAGTCTGCTTGAATGTGGCTGTGACCGTCTTCATGTTGCAAACCTTCACCATTCAGTGTTGTACGGCCGGCTGTACCACCCAGCAGGAAGCCACGTGCATGCATATCGCCTGCTGCCCATGCCAAGTCGCCAACGCGTTGGAAACCGAACATAGAGTAGTAGATGTAGAAAGGAATCATGGCAAAGTCGTTGTTTGCGTAGCTGGTCGCAGCAGCAATCCAGTCAGCCATGGCACCTGGTTCGTTAATACCTTCTTGCAAGATTTGACCGTCAACAGATTCTTTGTAGAACATCAGTTGGTCTTTATCTTGAGGGGTGTATTGTTGACCTTTAGGGTTCCAAATACCATATTGGCGGAACATACCTTCCATCCCGAAAGTACGGCTTTCGTCAGGAACGATAGGTACGACGCGTTTGCCGATTTTTTTGTCTTTCAACAGGGTAGACAGAATGCGGACAAATGCCATGGTGGTTGAGAATTCACGATCACCGCTGGATTTCAGTTGAGCATCGAATGCGGACAACTCAGGCACTTCCAGATACCTCTTTTGTCGGATGACGTTGAGGTAGGTAACCGCCCAAGGCTTCGCGGCGGGCGTGCAGGTATTTGTATTCTTCGCTGTCAGGAGCAAAAGTCAGGTAAGGCAGGTCGCCACTGTCGATTTGCTCGTCAGTTACCGGAATGTCAAAGCGGTCACGGAATTGTTTCAGAGACGCTTTGTCCATTTTGGCTTGGTGGGCAACGTTTTGACCTTCGCCGGATGCACCCATACCGTAACCTTTAATGGTTTTCGCCAAGATTACAGTAGGTTTGCCGTCTGCGTGGTTCACAGCACGGTCGTAAGCGTTGTACACTTTTTGAGGGTCATGGCCACCACGGTTCAATGCCCAAATTTGCTCATCGGTCATGTCGGCGACCAATGCTTTCAGTTCAGGCGTATTGAAGAAGTGTTCACGAACGTATGCACCGTCTTTGGATTTGTAAGTTTGGTAGTCACCATCCAGGCACTCTTCCATACGTTTGCGCAGGATGCCATCTTTGTCTTTTGCCAAGAGGCGGTCCCAACGACGGCCCCAGATAACTTTCACAACATTCCAACCTGCGCCGGCAAAGTTGCCTTCCAGCTCTTGAATGATTTTGCCGTTACCGCGTACTGGGCCGTCCAAACGTTGCAGGTTACAGTTGATGACGAATACCAAGTTGTCCAAGCCTTCGCGTGAGGCCAGAGCAATAGCACCTTGGCTTTCAGGTTCGTCCATTTCGCCGTCGCCACAGAATACCCATACTTTACGGCCTTTGGTTTTAGCCAGGCCGCGAGATTCCAAGTATTTCAGGAAGCGTGCTTGGTAAATCGCCATCAATGGGCCAAGACCCATGGATACGGTTGGGAATTGCCAGAAGTCAGGCAACAGGTGAGGGTGAGGGTAAGAAGGCAGACCTTTGCCGTTAACTTCTTGACGGAAGTTGTTCAATTGGTCTTCAGTCAGACGGCCTTCAACGAACGCGCGTGCGTAGATGCCAGGGGCCACGTGGCCTTGGAAGAATACCAAATCGCCTTCTTCGCCTTCACCTTTAGCTTTCCAGAAGTGGTTGAAGCCGACTTCGTACATGGTGGCTGCTGATTGGAAAGATGCAATGTGTCCACCCAATTCCAAATCTTTTTTACCCGCGCGCAAAACGATAGCGGCTGCGTTCCAACGAACGAATGCACGGATGCGGTGTTCGATGTTTTGGTCGCCGGGGATGCCTTTTTCGTCTTCAACGGAAACGGTGTTCAAGTATGGAGTAGTGGTGCCGTGAGGCATACGGATGCCTTTGTCACGGCTGTATTTGACCAAACTTTCCAGGAGATACTGGGCGCGCTCGCTGCCTTCATATTCTAAAACAGAGCTTAACGCGTCTAACCATTCTTTGGTTTCAATTGGGTCAACATCGTGTAATTGGGTGGACATAATATCTATCCTTGTGTTGAGTGTTTTTCAATGACGGAGTAGTACCCCGATATTTTCGTTTGTGAATAAATACGAGCTTATAAACGAAAATTCCAAGAGTCAAATTCGAAAAAAATTTTAATTATTTAAATATTTTTCAATACGTTATATTAAGCAATGAAAATTCTGAAAAATTAAAAATTTTTGCAAACTGGCTAACCTGCAAATGCTATCAGTAATTGGGCAAACTGGCAAATCGCGCTGTTGATATTAATAGGAGGGTAGAGGTTGAATTGATGGTTTTTAAAAGTGCCGTTATGATGGTTTTTAAAAATTGAATATTAAACAGACACGGTAAAAGTCCCCTGTTGTTTAGATGAATAAATTCGAATACGAAAATTAATTTTTCAAAATTTGTCTAAAAATCGAAAAATTAAATTTAGACATTGAGTTTGAAAAAGAAAAATTCAGACTGTGTTATTTTTACAAGCGAATGGGCCGTCTGAAGATTTTGGAAGAGGTTAAGAAAGAGTGAAATTTTAAGAGGGACTATGATTGAGGAAGGGAAAATTAAAAAATGACATGCATAGGCTAGTTGAATAGCTGGGCATGTCATTTGTTAGGTAGTCTGAGAATTTCAGACGGCCTTTAAACTGCAGAGGATTTTTGAGCAAATTGCTTCCATTGAGCCAAAAGCTCTTTGAGAACGTCTTGCTGTTCATGTCCATGTTGGATGGCTTCTTGCAACCAGAAACAAGCATTGTTGATGTCTTTTTCTACACCCATGCCGTGATAATACAGGCAGGCAAGATTATATTGAGCCATCGTGTCTCTTTGTCTGGCCGCCGCTTCAAACCATTTTGCAGCTTGGGTATAGTCGACAGGTACGCCTTGTCCGCTGTAATACATCATGCCAAGATTGGTTTGGGATTTGCTGTGTCCACGTTCTGCGGACTGATGGTATAGATCCAGTGCTTCAGCGTAATTCTGTTGGCGTTTTTAAGCCGCAGTGCGCTGCAAATGCCAGCTTGTACAAACGTTCAGCTTCCTGACGTTGGAGGGCGATTTCTTTCGTCAGCTCATAGTTTTGCTGGTTATTCAATGCGCTGTCAGACAGAAGTTTTTGGTAAGCAACAAGATTACCTAAATCAGCCGAGCGTTGATAATATTGACGGGCCATGTCTGCATCAACTGCTCGTCCCAATCCGTAGCGATGGATATCACCTAAAAGGCGCAAGCCTTCCGGATCATTTTGATCTGCTGCAAATTTAGCGTGCTGATAGGCCTTTTTGAGGGTCCTCGCTCTGTGTTTTTGCCCAATAGATATATTTCGGCAAGTGCTACATGCGCATTACTGTCACCTTGTTCGGCAGCTTTTTTTCGAAACCATTTCAATGCTTCAGCAGGATTTGATGCGGCTAAGAGTTCTCCAAGAGAAGTTTGCGCCGGAACAATGTCGTAATCGGCGGCAATACGCAAATGTTCGATGGCTTTTTCAGGATTTTGTGCAACACCTTGCCCCAATTTGTATTGAAGGCCGAGTTGCCAGTGTGCCGCAATAAATCCCTGTGCAGCGGATTGCTGATAAAGTTTATGGGAATATTCCAAATCAGGAGAGCTGGAGTATTGGTAATGTTGGGCTAAGAAGTATTGTGCCTGAGGATTTTGTTGTTCGGCAGCTTTTCAATGCCCATTTGACTGCTTCTTGGTCATTGCCATTGTCTGCGTATAAACGCATCAGGCGCAGTTGAGCAGGAGCCAATCCTTCTTCGGCAAGCTCTTGATAGGTTGCAATGAGCTTTTTCTACTTCTATTCCATTATTTTTCTTGTAACTGGAGAAGATTATAGCGGGCATATGGATGACCAGCTCTTGCAGCTTGTTTTTAAATATTCAACTGCAATTACTAAATCTTGCTCATTTTCATGGTGTTCGATCAGGCATCCTGCCAGCTGAAATGCAGCCTCAATATGCCCGGCTTCTGCTGCTTCGCAGAGCAATGGAATGGCTCGTGCAAAGTCAGGTGGGTCTTGAGTGATTAATTTTTTCTGCTAGCAGAAAAGATTCTTCATATTGTTGAGCATTCATCGGTTTGCTTTTATATTTTGTGAAGGATTAAGAATAAAATTATCGGCCGACAAGGTGCGGCCGTTATGATTTTGTAATTCTGAGGTTATTTACAAAAACAGACAACCGTATTTGTATTTTTTTATACTTAGAATAATGGAATAATTTGTTTTATGCTGCATAAATACAACAGAAGGGTGTGATAAAGTGGGTTGAGAAAAATACTTCTGCTGTTTATTCAGTTTAAATTATTCATCGTCCGGTTTTTACGCCACAAAAACAAGTAATTTACCAATATGTTGCACCAGTTGAGCACCCAGTGTTTCACACAGGGCATCACAAATTTCAATACGTTCAGCACGATCATCGCCAAAAACACGGACTTTAATCAATTCATGCGCTGTCAATGCGGCATCGGTTTCTTTTAATGACCGAGTCGGTCAAGCCTTGTTGGCCGACCATAACGACAGGATGGAGGTGGTGTGTGGCTTTCAAGGCCAAAAATTTCTTTGGTGCTTAATTTGTTGTCGCTCATATTAATAAGTATCCAATTAAAAAGAATAATGGCTATATTGTACGCGATTTAGAACATTTACGGGGGAAATAACGTACAATGCTGATTTTAACTTAAGCATTTCAAATCAAGATGGCTGTACGCTCAAAATCTTCAAAAGCATGGCTGCATGAGCACGTCAACGATCATTATGTCCATATGGCACAAAAGGACGGATATCGTGCCAGAGCGGCTTATAAATTATTGGAAATCAATCAAAAAGATAAATTAATCAAACCAGGTACGGTTTTGGCGGATTTGGGCAGCGCGCGGGAAGTTGGTCACAGGTTGCGGCCAAGCTGGTCGGTAAAACAGGGGCAGTGTTTGCTTTGGACATTTTGCCAATGGATGCGATTGATGGTGTGTCGTTTATTCAGGGTGATTTTAGGGAAGATGCTGTTTTGGAGCAGTTTGAAGCTTTGTTGGATAATCGCCCGTTAGACCTTGTAATCTGTGATATGGCACCCAATATGTCAGGCAATGCCGTAACAGACCAGGCACGCTGTTTTTACCTGTGTGAACTGGCTTTGGATTTTGCCTCCCAACATTTGAAAACCGGAGGCAGTTTTTTAGTGAAGGTGTTTCAAGGCGCAGGGTTATCAAGAGTATACGGCGGCTATGCGTGAAAATTTTTGCCAGTGTACAAACTCGAAAGCCGGATGCTTCCCGCAATCGTTCCAGTGAGATTTACCTATTAGGTAAAAATAAACGCTGACAATGTAGGGTAGGTGCTTTAAAATTCTTTCCCTTGATTTTATTTATTTTGTAACCATGGAGCCTGTTCAGTGGGGAATACCATTAAAAACATATTAGTCTGGGTAGTGGGTGGTGCCATGCTTTTAGCAGCATTCAATGCGCTCAGCGATAAAGCAGGAAGATAAACAGCAAATCGAATATTCTCAATTTATTCAGCAAGTTAATAGTGGCGAAGTATCCAATGTCAATATTGAAGGATCTGTTGTCAGCGGCTATCTGATTAAAGGTGAGCGCACCGATAAAACTTCCTTCTACACCAATGCGCCTTTGGATGACAACTTGGTTAAAACACTGTTGGACAACAAAGTACGCGTCAAAAGTGACTCGGAAGAAAAACCAAGCATGCTGGCCAGTCTGTTTTACAGCCTGCTGCCTGTTTTTGTTGTTGATCGGTGCATGGTTCTATTTCATGCGCATGCAAAGCGGCGGTGGCGGTAAAGGCGGCGCATTCTCTTTTGGTAAGAGCCGTGCGTTTGTTGGACAAAGATTCCAATAAAAGTGACTTTTTGCCGATGTTGCCGGTTGTGATGAGGCAAAAGAAGAAGTACAAGAAATCGTGGATTATCTGAAATCGCCTAACCGTTACCAAAGCCTGGGTGGTCGTGTACCGCGCGGTATTTTTGTTGGCCGGTAGCCCTGGTACGGGTAAAACATTGCTGGCTAAAGCGATTGCTGGTGAAGCCGGTGTGCCATTCTTCAGCATTTCAGGTTCTGACTTCGTAGAAATGTTTGTCGGTGTCGGTGCGAGCCGTGTCCGCGATATGTTCGAACAGGCTAAGAAAAAAACGCGCCATGTATCATCTTTATCGATGAAATTGATGCTGTCGGCCGTCAGCGCGGTGCCGGTTTGGGCGGTGGTAATGATGAGCGTGAGCAAACGTTGAACCAATTGTTGGTTGAAATGGATGGTTTTGAAAGCAACCAAACCGTTATTGTGATCGCAGCAACCAACCGTCCTGATGTACTTGATCCTGCGTTGCAGCGTCCGGGCCGTTTTGACCGTCAAGTCGTTGTTCCATTGCCCTGATATCCGTGGCCGTGAGCAAATCTTGAAAGTACACGCTAAAAAAAGTACCTTTGGATGCATCCGTAGATTTGACTTCTTTAGCACGCGGTACCCCCTGGTTTTCTCAGGTGCGGATTTGGCAAACTTGGTCAATGAAGCAGCTTTGTTTGCCGGCCGTCGCAATAAAGTTAAAGTCGATCAAAGCGACTTTGAAGATGCTAAAGACAAAATCTATATGGGTCCGGAGCGTCGCGGTATGGTGATGCACGAAGATGAAAAAACGTGCGACAGCTATCATCGAGGCCGGCCGTACAATCGTAGCGGAAAGCCTGCCATTTACCGATCCGGTTCACAAAGTAACGATTATGCCTCGTGGCCGTGCACTGGGTTTGACTTGGCAGCTGCCTGAGCGTGACCGTATCAGCATGTACAAAGACCAAATGCTGAGTCAGCTCTCAATCTTGTTTTGGTGGCCGTATTGCTGAAGATATTTTTGTGGCCGTATTTCTACCGGTGCATCTAACGACTTTCGAGCGTGCAACTCAAATGGCACGCGAGATGGTAACGCGTTATGGTATGAGCGACAAAATGGGTGTGATGGTTTATGCTGAGAACGAAGGCGAAGTATTCTTGGGTCGCAGCGTAACCCGTTCTCAAAATATTTCCGAGAAAAACCCAACAAGATATCGATGCGGAAATCCGCCGTATTTTTGGATGAGCAATACCAAGTGGCTTACAAAATCTTGGATGAAAATCGCGATAAGATGGAAACCATGTGCAAAGCACTTATGGATTGGGAAACCATCGATCGAGACCAAGTTTTTGGAAATTATGGCCGGTAAACAACCTAGCCCGCCCTAAAGATTACAGCCACAATGTCCGTGATGACAAAGTAGAAGAGCCTGAAGTGCCTGTTGCTGAAGCTGCTGAACCTGTTGAGCAAAATGAGGTTCAGAATACTGAGTCAATGAAAGCAGACAAAACAGATAAATCTGTATAAGGTTTGAAACAGAAAACGGTAGCTTTTTAAGCTACCGTTTTTATTTTGAAGATAATCTAAAGGCCGTCTGAAAAATTTTTCAGACGGCCTGATTTTATTTGAGTTAATTACAAAACAGCCAAAGCTGCTTCGTAGTCAGGCTCGTTCGCAATTTCAGAAACCAACTCAGCATGGAGAACTTGGTTTTGCTCGTTTAAAACCACCACTGCGCGGGCAGTCAGACCGCGTAATGGGCTTTCTGTCAGTGTAACACCGTAATCGTTAGAAAAGCTGCTGCGGAATGTGAAAGTGTCACTACATTTTTCCAAACCTTCTGCACCGCAGAAACGGGCTTTGTGCAAACGGTAAATCGGCAGAAATACACAAAGACGACGGTATTGTCCAAAGACGAGGCACGTTTGTTGAAAGTGCGGACGGACTGGGCGCATACACCTGTGTCAATGCTAGGGAAAATATTCAGCACTTTGTGTTTGCCTGCAAAGTCAGCCAATGATTTCTCAGATGGGTCTGCTGCTACCAATGTGAAATCAGGGTGCAACTTAGCTGATGGCAGGCAAATTGCCGTTTGTAGAAATAGGTGAGCCTTGGAAAGTAACTTGAGCCATGATTCAGTCCTCGTGTCAGGGGAAAATAGGATAGTCAGAGAGTTTAGTAATGACGGCGACGGAAATAGAACGTGCCTTCGCTGTCAATTTCTAAAAATATAGCGGCCGTTTTTGTACGGCGGCATAACCGCTTTTGCCCTTCGGTATAAGGCTGCAAAGCAGCGTGTGAAATCAGATAGTCGGTCAGTTTGCCGCTGTCTTGGGCAATATTGTCCACTATTTTTTTGCAAAGGCAGTGTGGCAGACGCCGTTGGCTGACCAGCCGGCTGAAACGCCTTTTTCATTTTTCCATGCATTGGCCGCTGATGGCTTCTAAGTCGGTAGGGTGCTTGCCAATCAGATTGATGACGCCGCCCTCTATGCCGTTAATCGGATAGGTGCGTTGTTTCTTACCTTCTTTGGTTTCGCCTTCTTGAGCTGTACCCAAATCCAAACCGGCTGTGAGCTTGTTCATCGATATATTTAACTTTGAAGGTAGGCTTTAGGGCGCTTTGCCTGAAGCAGCATCATTGGCTGCAGTATCTTCAGATTTACCGCCGCAGGCAGCCAATGAAAGGCTGAGCAAGATAAGGGGAAGGTTTTTTTCATATGAGAAACCCTAGAAAACGATTATATTTCAAATGATAAACGATATTATGACCGTCTGAAATATTTCAGACGGCCTTACTATTATTTCAACGGACGAATACCTACTGCATCGCGTACTTTATCCAACAATTCACGTGCTTCTTTACGCGCTTTTTGTGCACCGGCCTGCAAAAATGTCTTCAATTTGAGAGGGTTTGGCGGTCAATTCATTGTAACGCTCGCGCGGCTCTGCGAGCTCGGCATTGATTTTTGCGCCCAAGAGTTTCTTAGCTTCACCCCAAGCAAGGCCTTCGGCCAGCATTTGCGTGAACTCAGCAGTTTCAGACGGCGTGGAGAAAGCTTTATGAGATTTCAAACAGAGGACTTTCATCAGGCTGTTTCGGCTCGCCGGGAGTTCTTTTCATATTGGTGATGATTTTGTTGACCGATTTTTGGGTTTTCTTGTCGTTTTCCCAAAGCGGAATGGTATTGCCGTAGGACTTGGACATTTTGCGTCCGTCCAAAGCCGACCAAGAGTTCGACATTTTCGTCGATTTTCACTTCTGGCAGGGTGAAGAGCTCTTGGAAGCGGTGGTTAAAGCGACCGGCAATATCGCGTGCCATTTCAACGTGTTGGATTTGGTCGCGACCGACTGAACTTCATGGGCATTGAACATAAGGATGTCGGCGGTCATGAGGATAGGGTAGCTGTACAGGCCCATTTCACGCCGTGATCCGGATCTTCCTGACCGTTTTCGGTATTTTGCCTGTACTGCGGCTTTATAAGCGTGGGCGCGGTTCATCAGGCCTTTTGCGGTGATACAGGTCAGAATCCAGTTCAACTCCATCGACTTCGGGGATGTCGCTTTGACGGTAGAAAGTGGTTTGTTCCGGATTAAGTCCGCAGGCGAGCCATGTGGCAGCAACAGCTTGAGTAGATTGATGAATCATTTCCGGCTCATGACATTTGATGATGCCGTGATAGTCGAGCCAAAAAGAGAATGATTCGGTATTGGAATCTTGCGCCGCGCGGATAGCAGGGCGGATGGCACCGACATAGTTGCCCTAAGTGTGGAATACCTGTTGTGGTAACGCCCTGTTAAAACTCGTTTTTGCTCATGAAAGTATCCTTCGGCACAAAGGCCGTCTGAAAATAAATATGGTGCCGATTATACCCTGATTATTCTTGATTTTTCAGATGGCCTTTTGAGCAAAGGGTAGATGGATAATAAAAGTTATACACATAAAATTATAAAAATAAAACTTTATAAAACAATAATATAGTAAAAATTTGTTGATTAATGGGAGTAAATGGCTCTTGAGTTATCCACATTTGCGCTTATATAGGCTCTAACAGAATATATTTGAAGAGGAACGTAAAATGAGATTTGATAAATTGACTGCTAAATTTCCAGCAAGCTCTGCAAGAAGGTCAAAAGTCTGGCTTTGGCTGCGGACAGCAACTATCTTGAGGCCGGCTTTATCTTAAAAAGCGTTGCTTTGACGATCAAAACAGCGGTGCTGCTGCGTTACTGGCTCATGCAGGTGTGAATGTGCCTCAAGTAAAAACAACGTTTTGCAGCAACATTTGAGCAGCTTGCCCAAAAAGTATCCGGACAAGGTGGCGATATTATGCCTAGCCGTGAGCTGCAAGCTGTATTGAACTTGATGGACAAGGCTGCAAACCAAACGCGGCGATGCCTATATCGCCAGCGAACTTTTTCCTGCTGGCTTTGGTTCAGCAGAATGATGCGACCGGCAAAATTTTTGAAAAAGAAGCCGGTGCGACCGAACAAAATATCAATGCCGCGATCGATGCGGTACGAGGAGGACAAAACGTGAACGATGCGAATGCCGAAGACCAACGCGATGCTTTGAAAAATACACACTCGACCTGACTCAACGCGCCCGTGACGTAAGCTCGACCCTGTTATCGGTCGTGATGATGAAATTCGCCGTGCAATTCAAGTATTGCAACGCCGTACCAAAAACAATCCCTGTACTGATCGGTGAGCCGGGTGTGGGTAAAACCGCTATCGTCGAAGGTTTGGCGCAACGTATCGTCAACGGCGAAGTACCTGAATCCCTGCGTAACAAACGCCTTTTGGTTTTCTGGACTTGGCGGCTTTGATTGCCGGCGCGAAATACCGCGGTGAATTTGAAGAACGCTTGAAGGCGTTTTGAACGACTTAGCTAAAGATGACGGCAACACTCTGATTTTCATCGACGAAATCCATACTTTGGTTGGTGCAGGCAAAAACCGACGGCGCAATGGATGCGGGCAATATGTTGAAACCGGCTTTGGCGCGCGGCGAATTGCACTGTATCGGTGCGACTACTTTGGATGAATACCGTCAGTACATCGAGAAAGATGCGGCACTCGAACGCCGCTTCCAAAAAGTATTGGTTGGTCGAACCCAGCGTAGAAGACACCATCGCTATTTCTGCGCGGTTTGCAAGAGCGTTGTGAAATCCACCACGGTATCGATATTACCGACCCTGCTATCGTTGCCGCAGCGGAGTTGAGCGACCGTTATATTACCGACCGCTTTCCTGCCTGATAAAGCGATTGATTTGATTGACGAAGCGGCCAGCCGTATCAAAAATGGAGCTGGACAGCAAACCTGAGCAAATGGATAAACTTGACCGTCGCATTATCCAGCTCAAAATGGAAAAATGCACGTTGCCAAAGAAACCGATGATGCCAGCAAAAAAACGTCTGGAATTGATAGACGAAGAAATCGACGGCCTGCAAAAAGAATACGCCGATTTGGACGAAATCTGGAAAGCCGAAAAAGCGGCATCATCCAGCACTGCCGACATCAAGAAACAGATGGACGACATCAAAGTCAAAAATCGAGACAGGCCAAACGCCAAGGCGACTTTTGCCCGCGCATCCGAGCTGGAATACGGCGAGCTGCCCGAAATTGAGCGCGCAGTTGCAAGCAGCGAAAAGCAATCCCCGACGGCAAAAACAAAACAAACTCTTCCGCACCGAAGTTGGCGCGGACGAAGTAGCTGAAATCGTATCGCGCATGACCGGCATCCCTGTGTCCAAAATGATGGAAGGCGAACGCGACAAGCTGCTGAAAATGGAAGAAGTATTGCACCGCCGTGTGGTCGGCCAAGATGAAGCCGTGCGTGCTGTATCCGACGCCATCCGCCGTAGCCGTTCCGGCCTTTGGCCGATCAAACAAACCTTACGGCAGCTTCCTGTTCTTAGGCCCGACCGGTGTGGGTAAAGACCGAATTGTGTAAGGCATTTGGCAGGCTTCCTGTTTGACAGCGAAAGATCATCTGATTCGTATCGATATGTCCGAATACATGGAAAAACATGCTGTTGCCCGCTTAATCGGTGCGCCTCCCGGCTACGTCGGCTACGAAGAAGGCGGCTACCTGACTGAGCAAGTCCGCCGCAAACCATACAGCGTGATTCTTTTGGATGAAGTGGAAAAAGCCCATCCGGACGTGTTCAATATCTTGCTGCAAGTATTGGATGACGGCCGCTTGACCGATGGACAAGGTCGAACTGTGGACTTCAAAAATACCGTTATCGTGATGACTTCCAATATCGGTAGCCAACATATCCAACAAATGGGTACTCAGGACTACGAAGCGGTGAAAAGAAGTGGTGATGGAGGATGTGAAAGAACATTTCCGTCCTGAAATGATCAACCGTATTGATGAAGTAGTCGTGTTCCATGGTTTGGATCAGGCCAATATCCGCAGCATTGCGAAAATCCAGCTTAAAGGTTTGGAAAAACGTTTGGAAGCGCAACATCTGCATCTGAAAGTCGATGATGCTGCCTTGGATCTGATTGCCAAAGCCGGTTTTGATCCTGTGTATGGTGCCCGTCCGCTCAAACGCGCCATTCAGTCAGAAATCGAAAATCCGCTGGCAAAAGCATTGCTTGAAGGTAAATATGCACCTGATAGCACAATCCATGTTAAAGAAGAGGGTGGTAGCTCTTGTTTGCATAAGGTTAAAACAATGTAGTATGTTGTTGTAAAGGCCGTCTGAAAGAATTCAGACGGCCTTTCCTGAGTTATTGATTCACATCATATATTTGTTATGTAATTTGATTATTCATTGAATTTTTAGAGAATATTAATTGAAAATCTTGTGTCCATCGGTTGATAAAGAATGCGATATAATCCGACCTGTTTGCCGAGGTTCTTGCTAAATATCTCATTTTATGTAATAATACTACATGCAAAAACTGACTAATCAAAATCTTCACATTATTTTTGTCGGAGCGCTTAAATGATACCGACTTTGTTCTTATTTCTCAATGCATTAATCAAATTTTTTTGCGCCGAGGAGGGAAAAAACAGGCTTCCGAACGTTTCGATTTGATTTTATCTACTTTAAAAACAAGACGATGCTTTATGCCGTCAATTCAGTCTGCGCTTCTATGCCTGGTTGTCCAAAGTTCACATCTATCCTGCGCTGATTAAGCTAGGTATTTTCTCGCGCCATAGTTTTACTCGGGAGATGGGCATACGGATTTACGAACGTTTCAGCCCGTCTTATAAAGATTTTTCCAATCTGCGCGAAGTATTTTTATATCTTTTTCATTCGAAAAACGATGATAAATGGTTGCAAACCCTGAGTTTGCGCCAATGGTTGAGTATGTATGAATTGTTGCAGGGCAAAGCGGATCCTGCTTTGCTTCAGACGGCCGACCGACAGTTGGCAGATGCCCGTTTGCGTGCAGTGGAAATGCTGTCTATTTGGATTGCTTCTGAAGCGATTGAGCCGGATTTAATACGGATTGCCCCCCGTTTGTTGGAGGCAGATTCGGCATTTGTTGCTTTACAACGTGAAATTGCAAAATTGGTTGAACACTATCGCCACAGTGAAGAAACTTATGATACGGCGCGCTTGGAGGTCATGTTTGACCAGTGCGACAAGCAAATTGAGTATCTGCGTCGTCGTGGTACAGGAGCGGGGTCTGGCTCGTCGGTGAAAGTTGCGCACTTGTTGGAGCGCCTGCAACAAACCATAGGCCGCCTGAAACTGTTGACCAATATTCAAATCGAAACCGGCAGCCGTACCCGCTTAACCATCAATCTGATGAATGCGATGATTTACGCGGCGGTAGAGCAATACAGTACCAGCCACTTGCGTAAAAAGCAGTATCCGAATGCTGGCGCGCAGTATTACGGAAAACAAAAAGCCATCATGGTGAGCATTACATTACGCGCAACCGTAGCGAATATTTCAAAATGTTTTATTCCGCAGCAGGCAGGCGGCGTGATTATTGCTCTGATGGCATTGAATAAAATCCATATTGCGTCTTTGAGGATTCGGCGAGTTTACGACGTCATTCCTTGCCGGACTTAACTACGGCTTAGGCTTTATGCTGACTCTATGCTGCACTGCACCATTTGCGACCAAGCAGCCTGCCATGACGGCGGCGAGTTTTGCCGAGCAGGTGGACTCAAATGAGAGGCAACAAGGCGGTGGACAACAAATTGGCAAAAACTGCTGATTGACGTGTGTCGTTCGCAAAGTGTTGCCGTGTTTGGTAATGTATCGATTGCGGTATTGTTGGCGGCGAGGGATCGCTTTTTGGCTATGCCCATACGCATGGCCAGCCTTTACTGAAATGAGGCAGTTACGGCCTACCAGTTCAAATCCATTGAGATTTTTACTCAACCCGACTTTATGGTATGCCGCTATTGCCGGCGTATGGCTGTTTTGCTCGGGGATTATTGCCGGCTTCTTTCGACAACCGTTCCGATTATCTGAACCTGCGTCAGCGCCTGCCGTTTAATCCGTTTTTACGAAAAATCATGCGTCCGCAGCCGCGCCGCCGTCTGGCCGCTTATATTCATAAGCATTACGGCTCGCTTATGGGCAATTTTTATTTTTCGGTATGCTTTTGGGGATGACCGGCTATTTTCGGCCATCTTTTCGGCTTGCCGCTGGATATTCGCCATGTGGCGTTCTCTTCGGCAAATTTGGGTTATGCCGCGATTAGCGGTCATGCAGATATATTCACTTTATGCTTGGCTTGGCAAGTGTATTGGCGATCGGCATGGTGAATCTGGTGGTCAGCTTTTCTTTGGCTTTGGCTGTTGCGCTTCGTTCTCGCGGCACGCGTTTGGGCAGTATGCGTAATCTGCTGAAGAGCTTCTGGAGTCAAGTTAAAGCCAATCCTTTGATTTTACTGTATCCGGTTCAAGTGAATAACAAAGACAAATACAGTAAAGATTGAAGAAAGGCCGTCTGAATATATACTTTTCAGACGGCCTTTTAGATTTAAAACGATAAAGATTAGGCTTGCAGAGGAGCGGTTTTCCAAAACTTGGTCAATCAAACCATATTCTTTAGCTTCATCGGCAGACATATAATTGTCGCGGTCGGTATCGCGTTCCAAGTCGGCCAAATCGCGATCACAATGTTTGGCGAGTAAAGCGGTTCAGTTTCTCTTTTGATTTTCAGCAGCTCTTTGGCGTGAATTTCGATATCGGAAGCCTGACCGGTCAAGCCGCCGCTGATGAGCGGTTGGTGAATCATGATGCGGCTGTTTGGTAGGGGCAAAGCGTTTGCCTTTTTTTCGCCTGCGGACAACAAGAATGCGCCCATGCTTGCCGCTTGGCCCAAGCATAAAGGTAGAAACATGAGGCTTGATGAAGTTCATGGTGTCGTAAAATCGACATACCGGCAGTAACCGAACCGCCCGGAGAGTTGATATGAAGAAGATATCTTTATCATGGGTTTTCGCTTTCCAAGAACAGCAATTGCGCAACAACCAGTTGGCAGATTCGTCTGTCACCGGGCCGACCAAGAAAACGATGCGCTCTTTCAAAAGGCGTGAGTAGATGTCGAATGCGCGCTCGCCGCGACCGCTTTGTTCGATAACGGTAGGGACAAGGTAATTATTGAAATCGAAGGACATTTTTGTCTCCTGTTAATGATGGAAAAGCACCAAAGCCATTTAAAGCGCTTCGGTGCTTTTGATTGATCTGTTTCAGACGGCCTTGGAGCAATTAAAGCTTGTGCGCCCATTACTTCGTCAAAAGACAGCGCTTTTTCAGTTACTGGCTTTTGCTCAGAACGAAATCAACAACGTTGCTTTCTACCGCCAAAGAAGTCAGGCCTTGCAGGCGGGAAGGCTCTGCGTAGTACCAGTCGATAACTTCTCGAGGATCTTCGTAGCTTTCTGCGAAGTTGGCAACAACGGCTTTGATTTGGTCTTCAGTTGGCTCAAGTTTGTTTTCTTCAACCAATTTAGCCAAAATCAGACCCAAAGAAACGCGGCGTTCTGCTTGTTCTTTGAACATATCAAAAGGCGAGATCCAAGTTTGCAGCGTCAGCCATACCTTGGTTAACGAAGTTTTGTTTCATTTCGTTTGCCAGAGCGGGCGGCTTCTTCGTTGACCAAAGCAACAGGAACTTGCAAATCGGCTGCTTTGAGCAGGGCATTCATTACAGATTCTTTGGTTTGTTCACCGATGCGGCGCTCAACTTCGCGGCCAACGTTTTTCTTCACTTCTTCGCGCATTTTGGCAACGTCGCCGTCTTCAATACCCAAAGCTTTAGCAAAGTCAGCGTCAACTTCAGGCAAAGTGAGCTTCAGAAACGTTGTTCAGGTGATGGTGAATACGGCGAGATTTACCGGCAACATCTTTACCGTGGTAGTCTTCAGGGAAGTTTACGGTAACATCTTTGCTTTTCACCGGCTTTCATGCCGACAACACCGAGCTTCGAATTCAGGCAGCATTTGGCCCAGCGCCCAATACGAAAGCGTAGTTTTTAGACGCCGCCAGCGAAAGGTTCGCCGTCGATTTTGCCTTCAAAGTCGATGATGACGCGGTCGCCGTTTTGGGCTTCGCGGTCAACATGGTTGAAGCGAGGTGCGTTGTTTGCGCAGGATTTCTACAGTTTGGTCAATTTCGGCATCGCCAACAGTCGCAGTAACTTTTTCTACTTCTTGGGCAGACAGGTCGCCAATGAGTTACTTCAGGGAAAACTTCAAAAATAGCGGCAACTTTGAAAGACTCTTGATCGTCTTGTTCTTCAACGCCTTCAAAGCGTGGGTAACCGGCAACTTTCAATTCTTGAGCAACGGCAACTTCGTAGAATTCGCGTTGTACCAATTCGTTGATAACGTCGTTTTTGTGCGCTTGCGCCGTACATTTTGAGGCAATCATTTTGAACGGTGCTTTACCCGGACGGAAGCCGTCAACTTTTGCACGGCGTTGGGTTTGTTTCAGTTTTTCTCAGTTTCTGCGTTGATTTTTGGACCAGGCAGAGACAATACTACTTTGCGTTCCAGATTTTTCTAAAGTTTCAACAGTTACGCTCATCGTAAGCCCTTAAATTTGTTGTGTTTAAACGGTTATCCTTCTGCTCAGTATTCCGAAGAATTTCGGAAGCGTGCATAAGGTCAAAAATTTAGCTGCTTAGTATAACACAATGTTTCACGAATAACATAAAAGGCCGTCTGAAAAGTGGGAAATTCTTTTCAGACGGCCTTTGCGTTTTCGATATTGTTGTTTTTACAGCTGGTCTTTTTGTGCAGAATCCGTCGGCTGCCGTTGATGTCTGCCGGAGAAAGAACACCGGCATTTTTCAAGCGCATCTATCAAATTGGCGGCACGGTTGTAGCCGATGCGCAATTGGCGTTGCAGGGCGGAAATGGAAGTTTTGCGGCTCTCCAATACGAAGGCAACGGCGATCAAATAACTCATCGCTGTTTGCGTTCGGATTGACAATATTGGTGGTCTCGATGGCCGCTTCGCCACTGAGCAGACCTTCCACATAGTTGGTTGGAGCCTGTTCTTTGACGAAATTGACGACCTGATGTACTTCATCATCGGAAACAAATGCACCTTGCAGGCGTGTCGGTTCTGCGCTGCCCGGTTGCAGGAATAACGAGTCGCCGTATTTGAGCAATTCGTCTGCACCCATTTGGTCAAGAATAGTGCGGCTGTCGATTTTGCTTTTGTACGGTAAAGGCCATACGTGTCGGAATGTTGGCTTTAATCAGGGCCGGTAACCACATCGACACGCTGGGCGTTGGTGGCGACAATCATGTGAATGCCTGCCGCACGCGCTTTTTGGGCAAGGCGTGCGATTTGCTGCTCAACGGTTTGCGTTCGGTCATCATCAAGTCAGCCAACTCGTCGATAACGACCACAATCAACGGCAGTTTTTCCAGAGGCTCAGGATCGTCAGGGATTTAAGCTGAACGGATTGAGCAATGGTTTGCCTGCTGCTTTTGGCTTGTTCGACTTTTTGGTTGAAAACCGTCCAAATTACGCACGCCGGCATGAGAGAGCAGGCGATAGCGTTTTTCCATTTCGGCAACACACCAGTTCAACGCTTGGCCCATGCCTCACGCATATCGGTCACAACCGGGCAGAGCAGATGCGGAATGCCGTCGTAAATGCTCAATTCCAGCATTTTCGGGTCAATCATAATGAAAGCGGACTTCGTCGGGCGTGGCTTTGAAAGAGCATGGACATAATCATGCCGTTCACACCGACGGATTTACCCGATCCGGTCATACCTGCAACCAAAAGATGCGGCATTTTTGCCAAGTCGCCGACAACGGGTGTACCTGCAATATCTTTACCCAAGGCAACGGTCAGTTTGGACTTGGCGTCGGTAAATACGGATGAAGAGAGTTTCGCTCAACATGACATCTTGGCGTTTCTCGTTGGGCAATTCAATGCCCATGGTGTTTTTACCGGCAATGGTTTCTACGATGCGTACCGCTTGCAGAGACATCGAGCGCGCCAAATCTTTGGACAGGGCGACAATTTGACTGCTTTGACACCTTGTGCCGGTTCGATTTCGTAGCAGGTAATCACGGGGCCGGAAGTGGCGGAAACAACCTGTACGCCGATGCCAAATTCAGCCAGCTTGGCCTCGATTAATTCTGCGGTTTGTTGCAATTCATCCGGATTGACGGCAACCGGTTCTTCAGACGGCATACGCAACAGGTTCATGTTGGGTTTGTGGTATTCGCCGTTGTTTTTAGGTTCAGTATCGTCAAACAGGGAAGTTTGGATTTTAGGGGGCGGCGCAACAGATACGGCGACGGTTTTACGGTTGCTGCTGCTGCCTGCCAACGGAGCAACCGGAATGGCGGTAATGGTTTTTGGCCTCTTTTAACCATGCGGCGCGTATTTTTGGGTTTTCAAAGCTTCAGTGCGACATCTTCTTTTTATTTTCGGAATTGAGACAGTTTTTTTCATCAGGCTGCCAAACAGGCCGCCCATATGGCTGCCGGATTTGGCCATGACTTCCAACCATGACACCTGAGCCAGCAGGGAAATGGATAAAAGCAACATCACCAGCATAATCAACAGGCTGCCCGACTTGCCTAACAGCCAAGCCAAGCCTGAACCCGGCAACAAGCCGACCAAGACCGGCTGCACCGACGGAAGGATTCGCTCAATGCGTTGTCAAACAGGAAATGTTCGATAATCGGGCTGCACACCAGCAGGAGGAATAATGCCAAAGCGGCTACGCCGTGATTGTAGGGCTTATGGTTTTCCTGCTTTTTCATGGGGCGGAAAGTTTTTGTGAGGAAAACGCAAGAGGCGGCTATCCACCGCAAAACGATAAGCCGAACAGATAATATCCGACATCGGAAAGATAGGCAGCGAAGAGGCCGCCGAGGTTGGCGACATCATTGCTTTTAGAACGCTGCGCGACCATGCAGGAGTCGTCCATGCTGAAGCTGGCCAGGAAATAGCCAGATAAATGGTGATAACCAAGCCAAACAGCCATAAAAGCATCATTAATCAAGTTAACGACATGCTCGGGGACGCGCTTTTTCTTCATTTCTTTGCAGCTCTTTGGCGGCCTTTCAGGCGTTGAGGGAGACTTTATTGTCGGCGAGTTTGTGCTTTGGTGGATTTGCGTGTGGTCGGTTTTGGCTGCCGGTTTGGTAGAGACGCGTTTTTGTTTGGGTTTTAGAAGATTTTTGCAGTCATGAGATAAAGGCCGTCTGAAAAAGACCGGGGAGGTAATGTGCGTAAAGGGCAAATTATACCCGTATTTACTAGGGCACAAGAAATTGAAACAGGGCGTAATCATTATAGGATTCAGGCCGTCTGTTTGGCGTAACGAAAATTTTGGATTTCGTTTCCACCTATTCAGACAGCCTGATGTTTTGATTGATTTGGACTTACATCCTGCCCAGTTCGCGCTGGAGGGCTTGAATGTTTTTCTCCCTATCCAAAACCAGCGCCTTGCAGTATGCTGATGGCCTGTTGATTGACGCTGCCGCCTTTGGCTGTCCGCGCTTGGCTCAGTTGCTTTTTGGCATCGGCCAAAAGCCGCGCGTTCATTGGATAACTCGGTTTCCAGAAATAGAGCGGCGGCTGTTGACGCCAGAGGATTTTGGAACCGGAGGAGGAGCCGTTTCAGAAGCAGTACGGATAGGGGCTGGTTTGGGCGTTGCTTTGTGGTTGGATTTTGCCGCTGTGTTTTTGCTTTTTTGCCGGAGCCGTTTGTGATGTTGGCGCGTTGAGTGTAGGGCGCATCGCTGACCGGGGCGTCGTATCGGCTGCTACTGTATTTGCCGACAATCGGCAAATCGTTGACAACAGCAGTTGCCGCTTGGGCGCGAGGTATGAACAATCGAGCCGTTGACTTCACAGGTGTAGATTTTTGCGGCGTGGAGCTGGCCGTTGAAAACGGCAAGCGGCAGCAGGGATAGGGTAAAGCAGATATTTTTTTCATGATTCAGGTAGGACTGATTCGTTGCAGTTTGAGCATTTTATTCTTGTTCAGACGGCATGGGCTGCTGTTTTTGGCTTTTGCCCCGTTTTTGTTTTTACTCGGTTTTGTCGGCTTTTTTCTCTTGTTTATCAGGTTTTTCCGCGCTGCCTTTTTTCTTAGGCTTTTGCACTTGACGCGTTCATCAGAGGCATTGAGACTGCGGATGTTAGAGGTGATAACCGCTGCCTTGATGGCCGCTGATTTTGAAAGCAATTGGGCCTGTGCGCAGGAGGATTTGGGTTCGGAGGTATAGCTGCCGTTGCCGCAGGAATAAACTACGGCGGCTGCGTGAAGAAAATGCCCAAGACGAAAGAGGATACGAGGAAGTATCCGGCTTGTTTGATAGTTGAAGTCATGTTTTTCCGTATTGTGTTTTTATTTCAGACGGCCTGATGGCTCTAGTTTTTATTGGGAAAAACTCAGCTTCGACATCAACTTGGATTTGCTCAAGCTCTTCCTGCCATTGCAGCCAGTTTTCTTCCAGTTGCGTTAATTTTACTTTAGTTTCTGTTAATTGTGCGGAGTGTCTCTTGCAATTTGGGTTTATTTTTCTTCTGAATAAGCAGATTCTTGTGCCAAAAATGCTTCACAGGCCATCTGAATATCAGTCAATCGTGCGATTTCTTTTTCGGCTTTGTCGATTTTTCTGCTGAATCGGTTTTGCTGCGTTTGGCTTTTTCCTGACGGATTTGTGCTTCTATGCGCTTGGTGTCCTTGCGGCTTTGGCTTTGTGCTGAAGCGGCAGGGGGCTGCTGCGGCGTTTTCTTGTGCCAACCGCCATTGACGGTAGTCGTTCAAATCGCCGTCGAAGTTGTTCAGACGGCCTTTGTCAATCAATAGGAAGCTGTCGGTAGTTGCTTCAAGCAGGCTGCGGTCGTGCGATACGACAATCAATGCACCTTGGAAACTTTGCAGGGCAAGTGTCAGGGGCGTGCGCATATCCAAGTCTAGGTGGTTGGTCGGTTCGTCAAGCAGCAGCAGATTGAGTTTTGCCAGATAATCATGGCAGAGGGCGAGCCGCGCTTTTTCGCCACCGAGAACGGCTCGGTCTTTTTGAACCGCCATATCGCCGACAAAGTTGAAACCGCCTAAAAGTTGCGGATTTCCTGTTCGCGGACTTCGGGCGAAAAGCTGCTGGATATGCCAAAACCGGACTTTTGATCGGCGCGTAAAAGTATCCAGTTGGTGCTGGGCAAAATAGCCGATATTGAGCTTTTCGGAGCGGACGATGCTGCCGGAAAGTAAATCGATTTTTCCAGCCAAGGCTTTTGATAAATGTGGATTTACCGCTGCCGTTCACGCCCAACAGGCCGTAACGTGCACCGCTTTCCAGAGACAAAGGTGATATCGTGTAAAACGGTATTATCGCCATAACCCAAGTCGGCATGGTCGAGTTTCAACAATGGATTGGGCAGGTGGGTCGGATTGGCAAACTCAAAGGAAAACTCACTATCCAAATGCGCAGGGCGATGCGCTCGAGTTTAGCTAATGCCTTCATGCGGCTTTTGAGCTTGTGCAGCTTTTGTGGCTTTTGGCTTTGAAAACGGTCGATAAAGGATTGCAGATGTTTGATTTGCGCCTGCTGTTTGACGTAGGCGGCTTGTTGCTGCGCCAGACGTTGGGCGCGTTCGGCGGTAGAAATCGTAATTGCCGCCGTATTGGGTCAGTTTTTGTTGCGACAGTTCGATGGTGTGCGTTGTGGTGGCATTCAGAAGTCGCGGTCATGGGAGATGATGATTTGCGTACAGGGAAGGAGGCGAGATGGTTTTCCAGCCACAACACGGTTTCTAAATCAAGTGGTTGGTCGGTTCGTCCAGAAGCAGCAAATCGGCACGACAAATCAGCGCTTGGGCAAGGTTGAGGCGCATACGCCAGCCGCCGGAGAAGGATTTGACGGGGCGGGTATGTTCTTCTTGTGCAAAACCTAAGCCGTTAAGCAGTTTGGCGGCGCGTGCCGGAGCAGTATAGGCATCGATTTCTTCAAGTTTGGCGTGATATTCGGCTTGCTTCATGCCGTCGTTTTTGCGCTTTCTGCTTGGGCTAAGGCCGTCTGAAAAAGCCTGCAATTCGGCATCGCCTTGTAAAACGTAGTCTAAAGCGGAAATATCTAAATCAGGCGTTTCTTGAGACGGAAGCCAGACGCCATGTTTTTGGGAATAAGGATTTCGCCACCATCTTGAGTAATTTCACCTTTTATCAGCGCAAACAGGCTGGATTTTCCCCGTACCGTTTTTACCGATTAAACCAACGCGTTGGCCGGGGTTGATTACGGCATCGGCTTTATCGAGCAGGACTTTCAAAGCCGCGTTGCAGGGTGAGTTTTTGATTTCTATCATGATGGCGAGGCGAGGGGATGTAAAACGAAAGGCGTTATTTTTACCTGAAAAAGATATATAAAAGGCCGTCTGAACAAGTATGAAAACGAAATCAACGATTTCTATTTCACTTATTCAGACGGCCTTTATGAAATGACAGTCGGAAATGCTTTCAAATTGTCTGTCGTTTCAATTAAATTTGAAGATCGGCATTGTCTGCACGGATTTGGCGCAGGAATTTTTGTGTCCGCTCATGTTTGGGATGATTGAACAAATCTTGCGGGCTGCCTTGTTCGACAATAACGCCGCCATCCATCACGACGACGGTGGTTGCCACTTCCAAGCGAAATTTGATTTCATGCGTAACGACAACCATGGTCCAGCCTTCTTGTGCCAATTCCTTCATGGTATCCAAAACATCTTGCACCAATTCAGGGTCAAGCGCGGAAGTTGGTTCGTCAAACAGCATCAGTTCAGGCTGAATCGCCAATGCTCGGGCAATGCCGACGCGCTGCTGTTGACCGCCGGAAAGCTGGTAGGGGTAGAGGTCAATCTTATCGCTCAAACCGACTTTTTCAAGCAATTTGACAGCCTCTTCACGCGCTTTGGCGACAGGCTTGCCTTGTACGGCAACCGGCCCTTCCATGACGTTTTCCAACGCAGTTTTGTGCGGAAAGAGGTTGTATTGTTGGAATACCATGCCGGACTTGCGGCGCAGTGCCAAAATATCGTGTTTGCTTGGTTTTTGGAAAAATCGATGCTTAACGGCTGCGCATTGTCAAACTCGATTTGACCTTGTTCGAGGCATTTCAAAGCGTTTAAACAGCGTAAAACGTGGTTTTTGCCCATGAGCCGGAAGGGCCTAAGATAACAACCACTTGTCGCTTTGCCGACATCCAAATCGATGCCGCGCAAAATGGTATTTTGCCATAAGGTCTTATGGATATTGCGGGTTTTAATCACGACAACTCCTTGTTGGCGATATAGCGGTCGAAAACGTTTTTCAAACGCGCCTGAATCGAAAAACAGCACTTTGCAGAAACACCAATAAACCAATGCGGCTTCGATATAAACCGGTAGATAGTCATAAGGGAGCGATTCGCAATCTGTTGAGTAACTTGGAATAATCTCGGTTACCGTTACAACTGCTGCAAGCGAGGTGTTTTTGAACAAACCGATAAATTCATTGCTCAAAAGGTGGTACGGCAACGCGGAATGCCTGCGGTGCGACAATGCAACGGAATGTCTGCATATAGGTCATACCGATGGAGAAAGCCAGCTTCCCATTGACCTTTAGGTACGGACAAAATTGCCGCGCGTATGGTTTCGGAAGCGTATGCGCAACGTTGAGCGAAAAACCGATGATGGCGGCAGGAATCGGGTCGATATAAATACCAACAGATGGCAAACCATAGAAGACCACTGCCAGTTGTCATTAAAGCGGTGTTCCGCGAGATGACAGAAATATAGAAATTCAACCAGCTTCAGTAGGGATTTTTGGAAGAATACCGCCCAGGTGGCATGATTCTTACCAAAGCAACAGCTACAGCAATAATCATACCGATAACGAAAAGAAGCAATCGCCAGAAGGAAGAGACTACTAGAAAGCCGGCTCGACCATGAGCCAAAAACGCGCTGATGAGCATATCAGCGCGTGTTTCCGTCATAAACGGCAGAGAGGCAAGAAATTATTTAACACTGATGTCTTTTTCCGAAGAATTGTTCCCAGTTTTTTCAGCGTACCGTCGGCCTTTCAGTTCGTTCATGGCTGTGCTGAATTTGGCCAATGCCTCATCATTGCCTTTATTGACAATCAAGCCAGAACCGACTTTTTTCGTCAGCCGGGGCAGACCAAACGATTTTTACACCAGCATCAGGTTTTATTTTTCAGATAGTCCAATACTGCCAATTCGTCGTTCAGGGTTGCATCGGCACGTTTTTGTTCAATCAGAGTCAGAGATTGCGCCAAACCATCTACCGGCACGAGTTCAGCTCCTGCCGCTTTGGCTTTTCGCCATAGTTGCTGGTCAGGGGATTGTGCCGGTTTTCACGCCTGATGTCGTCGATGGATTTGATGTTGCTGTCTTTGCGTACAACCAATACGGCACCGCTCCAGCTGTAAGGCTCGGATTTGTCAAAAGTCGCTTGACGTTCAGGGCTGGTCAGGCCGACTTGGTTGGCGACCACGTCAAAACGGCCAGCTTTCAAACCTGCCATCATAGAGTCCCAACGTGTTTCTTTAAATTCAACTTTGATGCCCAGTTTGTCGGCGACTGCGCGGGTTACTTCGACATCGTAGCCGGTCAATTTGCCGTCTTTGTCGTGGTAAGTGAATGGTGCGTAGTACCTTCCGTACCGACAGTGATGGTACCTTTGTTGTTGATACGCTCAATCAATGAGCCTGAGGCCGCACCGGATTGTGCCGGGCAGAAGAAGCTGAGTTGCTGCCTTCTCCACCGCAGGCTGCCAAAACTACTGCAGCGATGCTGCCAGTACTAATTTTTCAACATGGATTTTTACTCCTGACTTTTTAAGTGTGTCATTTGGTATAAAGCGTGCATTCTAAGCGAAACTGCCCAAAATACAAAATACATCTTATGCCTTTAAAAGGCCGTCTGAACGCTGATTTGTTCAGACGGCCTTGAATGATGTATAAAGTTCAGCTTATGCAATTTCAAGCCACATGACTTGATAGGGTTGCAGTACTAAGTCCTGATTCAGAGAAACGGTTTGGCCGCTGATCAAATCGTGCGCTTTGAACGGCATGGCCTGCAAGGTGTGCGCACTGATGGTTTGCGCTTGTTCGCTGAAGTTACCGAATGCCAAAAGCGCGTTGTTGCGCATATAGCCGATGATGTGTTTGTTGTTGGTGTTGAAGGTGACCAATCTACCGCCATTAAAAGCGCGGATTGCTTTGGCGGATGGAAATCATATGGCGCAAACCTTGGAAGATTTGACCGGCAGTGGTCGAGCTGTCATGGCGTTGGTTGTACAACTCCTCATTGTAACGAGGACGGTGTGCCCAGCGGCTGTCGTCACTCTTGTTGCTGTCGTTCGACCAGTCGTCGTCGTTGAGCGTACCGACTTCGTCGCCTAGATAAATCAGCGGTAAGCCGCCGGTACTCAAAGCGATACTGTACAAGAGTTTGATGCGCTCAACGGCATATGGATCGTTTTTGCGCCAAAGCCGACCAATGCTGCGGCTGTACCGCTGACACGGCGAGTCGCCTGTGCTGGGTTGTATTGGAACGGTACACCGCGCGCGAAGCTGCCGTCGAAATGGTTGACGAAGAAGCGGTTGAGGAATTGTCGGTGGTCGTAGCCGTGAATACCGAACTGCCATGCGTCCTCATCGGCAAACGTCCAGCCGATGTCGTCATGACTGCGGACATAGTTGACCCATGCGGTATGGTCGGGCAGGGTTGTGGCGGTAGGTTGGTGCCTGATGGAGCAGGTTGACTTCGCGTGTGGCGGGTGTTCCACAACAATGCCATTTGCAGAGGTTGTAGCCGATTTGGCATTCGTCTTGGCTGATGTATTGGACAACTTGGTCAGGATGGACGATGGCTTCGGATTTGAAGAACACAGCTGGTGCTGCGATACGCATTACAGAGTTAAACGCGCGAATCAGAGCGTGTGCCTGAGGCAGGTTTTCGCAGCTTGTGCCCATTTGCTTCCAAATAAAGGCAACGGCATCCATGCGCAGAATATCAACGCCCAGTTGGCAAGGAATATCATTTCGCCTGCCATGGCGCGGAATACCCATGGGTTGCTGTAATTCAAGTCCCACTGGAAGGAGTTGAATGTTGTCCATACCCAGCGTCCGTCTTCCAGTTGGGAGAAGCCGCCCGGGTGTTGGTCGAGGGAAGATTTCACGCAGAGTGCGGTCGTATTGGTCGGGCATCCAGCGGTCGGGAAGATGTAGTAGAAAGTTGTCGTAGAGCGGATCGCCGGCGGCGCGAGCGCACTTTGCCCATTCGTGTTCGTTGGAAGTGTGATTGAAGATGAAATCTACAACGGCGGAAATACCTGCTTCGTGCAAGGCGGCAATGACATCGCGCAAGTCGTCTATTGTGCCCTAGTGCCGGATTGACATCGCGGTAGCTGCTGACCGCATAGCCGCCGTCGCTTTTGCCTTCAGGGCATTTAAACAGGGGGCATTAGGTGCAGATAGGGTCAGGCCCAATTCTTGGAAATAAGGAATTTTTGGCTTTCCAAGCCTTGCAGATCACCTGCGAACAAATCGACGTAGCACGCGCCGCCAACCCTGTTTGTTGGACAAAAATCCAGTCAGGATCGTTTTCGCGTGCGATATCGATGTCTTTTAAGGATGAGTTGCGTTGGGAATAGCTTTTGCCATGCTTGGGCAATCAGTTGCTCCAACATGGGGAGGACAGCTTCGTTGTTGTTGTAAACATTGTCCAGCTCGTGCATCAGTTTTTGGGAAAGTGTTCCTCAAGTCGTCTGTCAAACTGTTTCCAGTCTTCAGATGTCTCGATGCTTGCACGCTGTTCGGGGGTATAAATCGATAGGGTGCGTTCTTTAAGGTGATGCAAGGTCAAATCAACCTGTTGAGTCTGGGTCAACATAATGCCTACTCGAAGTTAAGGTGAAAATTGTTTTTGAAGCTTGGTTTCACTTCTTTTGCAAAATCCATGCCGATTGTGGGCGGCTAAGACTGTAATTTTGCGTCAAGAAACTGTCTCAATGATACTGGAAGTGCTTGAGTGTGCATAGGGTTTTCATGGCTCCAGAAAGAGGTTTTTCAAGTGTTTGATTTTGATTAAAAAGTAGAGTTGAGCATATGAAAAAGCGGCCTTTTGACGAACTTATCTTTCAGACGGCCTGAGTTTGTGAGAAAAAAACTTTTATTTTTATTATCTTAGATATCTCTTTTATTTCAATATGGCCGTCTGAAACATATGTGCAACATAGCGGATTGCTTATTTCATCTAAAAACGTGTCATGGAGATTAAAGTTCATGACTTCTGATGTAAATCAAAGATTCTAGAAAGAGGCAGTTATTCTGTTTTTAAATAGAGAGGAATGTACGAATTTCATTCATTAAAAATAGAATCCATCAGTTTTCTTATTGATAGTGGTTATTATGTAGATTATCAAGTTAATAAGGAAAAAGGTGTTTTGTTTGGTTTGTCATGCTTTTTTAATATTATTTTTAAAAATTAGACTTGACCCATTACAAGCAATTACTTAAAAGTATCCATCTTATTTTTACACAAGAAAACAGGTTGTCCCGTTACAAAAAATGAGTGCAATCAAACCACCACAAATCACCGTATTCGACAGCAAGCCAACTGATGCTTATTTCTTCGGTACTTGCGTTCTCGACCTTTTTATGCCAGAAGCAGGCATGGATGCCATCACTTTAATCGAACAACAGGGTATCCGTATCCATTATCCGATGGAACAAAGCTGCTGCGGCCAACCGGCCTATTCGTCAGGTCATCCTAAAAAGAAGCCTTTGATGTTGCCAAAAGCGCAACTGGATTTATTCCCTGAAAATTGGCCGATTGTCGTGCCTTCCGGTTCTTGCGGCGGCATGATGAAACACCACTGGCCGACTTTGTTTAAAGGTACCGAGTACGAACAAAAAGCCATTGATTGCGCCAACCGTATCATTGAATTTACCCACTTCCTGCTGGCGATTGGTTACAAACCTGAAGATAAAGGTGAGCCGGTTAAAGTGGCTGTCCATACTTCCTGCGCGGCGCGTCGTGAGATGAATGTCCATGTGTCAGGCTGGCAGCTGATTGACGGCATGGAAAATGTTGAACGTATCGTTCACGACCATGAAAGCGAGTGCTGCGGTTTTGGCGGTACATTCTCTGTGAAACAAGCCGATATTTCCGGTGCGATGGTAACCGACAAAGTCGCAGCCTTAAAAAGAAACAGGCGCAACTGAAATCATCAGCGCGGATTGCGGCTGCATGATGAATATCGGCGGCAAAAATTGCCAAAGACAGACCCAATATGCCACGTCCGAAACATATTGCATCTTTCCTATTGGAACGTACCGGAGGTAAAGCATGAGCGCGCGCAAAAATATTTTAGCGAAATTGAAAAAAGCCGATGCCTTGCCGATGGAAGAACCGCCGGTTTTCGATTATTACCGTGAAATGGGTGTTTCTTGGGCAAACGATGTCGAGCGTTTGAAACATTGGGCGGCTGCCATGCGTGCCGTCAAAACGGAAATCTATTGGGTTACTAAATCTAACTGGCCGCAAGTATTCCGCCAAGCAGCCGAAGGCAAAGGCTTGAAAAACATTCTGCTTCCCTTGGAAACAGAACATGGTCAGCTGGCTCGTGCAGCTTTGGCCGATACCAATATTGAAGTGCGTGGTTTTGAGCGAAAAATCGACGACTGGAAAAACGAATTCTTTACCGATATTGAGGCTGGTTTTAGCGGCTCTAAATGCGGTATTGCCCGTACCGGTACGATTATGCTGGAGTCCAGCCCCTGTCGAGCCGCGCAGCCTGAGTTTGGTGCCGCCTGTGCATTTTTGCCTGTTTGACACCAGCAAAATGTACAACGAATTCCATAATGCTGTTGAAGGCGAAAAACTGGTAGAAAAAGGCATGCCTACCAACGTTATTTTTGATTTCCGGCCCGTCTAAGACTGCCGATATTCAATTGACTTTGGCCTATGGTGCACAGGCCCGCGCGATTTAGTGGTTTTGGCCGTTCTGCCTGATCACATTTCCCCTGCCGATTTGGAGGAAAAAAAGCATGAGTTCCCAAACCATTAAATTTCCATATGAAGCCGGAAACGTTCAAGCAAAACGCTGCGATTTCTTTTGCAAGACAAGCCTCTGCGTAAAAGCTTGCGCACGGCGATGGATATGTTGATGACCAAGCGCAAAGCCGTTTTTGACAGATGAAGAAGAGCTGCAAAGCCTGCGTGACTTGTGAACATGTCCGTCAACGTTCGTTGTCCAAATTGCCTGCATTATTGGAACAGTTGGAAGAAAACCTGACCAAGTTGGGCGTTAAAAGTCCACTGGGCGGAAAACACCTGCCGAAGCCTGCCAAATCATTCACAACATCATTACCGATAAAACGGTAAGCTGATGGTGAAAAGGCAAATCTATGGTCAGCGAAGAGATTGAGCTGAACCATTATCTGCAAGATCAAGGCATTAAAGCGATTGAGAGCGACTTGGGCGAGTTTATCGTTCAAATGGCCGGTGAGAAACCAACCCATATCGTGATGCCTGCCATTCACAAGACCAAGAGCAGGTTAGCGAGCTTTTTCCATCAAAACCTCGGCACTCCATTAACAGACGACGTAGACCAGTTGACCGGATTTGCGCGTAAAAGCATTGCGCGATATTTACAGTACTGCCGATGTCGGTTTGAGCGGTGTGAACTTTGCCGTTGCGGAAACAGGCACTTTGTGTCTGGTCGAAAACGAAGAGCAACGGCCGCTTGAGTACCACTGTACCGCCTGTGCACATCGCCATTACCGGTATTGAAAAAGAGTGGTTTGCGAAGCTGTCGGATGTTCCACCTTTGTACAGCCTGTTGCCACGCTCCGCCATTGGTCAGAACATTACTACTTATTTCAATATGATTACCGGCCCTCGCCGTAGCGAAGAGCTTGACGGTCCTCAAGAAATGCACTTGGTACTGCTTGATAACGGCCGTAGCCAAGCTTATGCAGAAGATCAAATGCGCCGCACCTTGCAATGTATCCGTTGCGGTGCGTGTATGAACCACTGTCCGGTTTATACCCGTATCGGTGGCGCGGCTTACGGTACGACTTATCCCGGCCCAATTGGCGAGATTATCTCTCCGCATTTGTTAGGCTTGGATGCGACACGCGATCTGCCGACTGCGTGTACCATGTGTGGCGCCTGCGTTGAAGTTTGTCCGGTACGCATTCCGATTACCGAACAAATGCAACGTCTGCGTGTTAGCTACAACGTTCGCCAACCGAAACCGTTCCTCATCCTATCCGTGGTCAAGGTGCATCGCATACTTTCGGCGAACAAATGGCATGGCGTACGTTTAACGGTATTTTCAGCGGCAGTAAAGCTTATCGAGCATTCGGCTGGGCTGCTACCAAATTCCGTGCATTGACGCCAAGCAAGCAGTTAAGCTGGACCAATAACCATGTTCCGATGAAACCTGCCAAGCAAACATTGCATGAGATGATGGCAGAAAGAAAACGTCAGCAAGAAAAAGCATAAGACTTGAAAATAAAACCTGAGGGATAAAAGCTTCAGGTTTTATTTTTGATTAAACTACTGCTGGTGTAGCATCGCTATTTGTAAAGGCATTTGATTTGATTATTGTATTTTGATTATTTTGAATAAAAAGGCCGTCTGAAAGATTTTCAGACGGCCTTTATTACATCAAAAGTTTTGTCTAAGTCCTTAGAGCAATACTTTTTCTACACCGCCGTTATTGGCTTTCACAAACTCATCCAGCCAGTTTTCGCCGAGGATGTGTTTCGCCATTTCGATGACGATGTAGTCGGCAGGGCATATTGTTGTCGTCGGCATAGCGGCTCAGGCCTTGCAGGCAGGCTGGGCAGGAGGTGAGCATTTTGACAGGGTTCGCCCTGCGGCAGCTCTTTGAGGTTTTTCTCAATTTCCTCTTGTTTGCGGAACTTGACCTGAGTGGCAATGTCTGGTCGTTTGACGGCAAACATACCGGACTCGCCGCAACAGCGGTCGCTTAAGACGACTTTTTGTCCCATCAGGCTGCTGGCCATTTGGGTGGCGTTCATGGTTTTAATCGGGGTATGGCAAGGGTCGTGGTAGAGGTATTGCTGACCTTGCACGCCGTTTAGCTGCACCCCTTTTTCAAGCAGGTATTCGTGGATGTCAATGATACGGCAGCCTGGGAAGATTTCCTCAAAACGGTATTTTTCCAGTTGGTCGTAGCAGGTACCGCAACTGACGACGACGGTCTTAATGTCGAGGTAGTTGAGGGTGTTTGCCATACGGTGGAAAGCCACGCGGTTGTTGGTGCTCATTTCTTCAGCTTTAGCCTTATTGCCGCCAGCGTCTTGCGGATAGCCGCAACACATATAGCCCGGCGGCAGGACGGTTTGTACACCGACATGCCAAAGCATGGCTTGAACGGCGAGTCCGATTTGGCTGAACAGGCGCTCAGAGCCACAACCTGGGAAGTAGAACACGGCTTCGGCATCTTCCGGCGAAGCCGGATTGCGGATGATAGGAATACTCTTGTCGTCTTCTATGCCCAGCATGGAGCGCGGAGTTTTTGGCAGGCACGCTTTTCGGCAAAGGACGGTTGATGAAGTGGATAACCTGTTCTTTGATTGAGGCGGTACCGACGGTAGCTTTCGGTTCGGCTTTTTGCTTTTTGGTGCCAATCGGAAGAAGCTTGCCGATTTTTGTAGGCAAAGTTCTGCGCAGGAAGCCGGTCTGTATCATGGCGGCGCGAAGGGCTTTGATGGTTTTCGGGCCTGTGGCGTTCAAAAATGCCATGCCCATTGAAGCCACAGGCGCAAAGCGTTTGTGACCGGAATCGGCAAGGTAGTTGCGTACGGCTACGGTAACATCGCCGAAGTCGATATTGACAGGGCAGGTTTAACGCAGCGGTGGCACACGGTACAGTGGTCGCCGATGTCCATCAGTTCTTCAAAATGTTTGACGGAAACGCGCGACGGGTTTGTTCTTCGTATAAGAAGGCTTCGGTCAGCAAGCCTACGCCGAGGATTTTTGTTGCGGGGCTGTACAGCAGGGTTGGCACGCGGAACGTGAGTAGAGCAAACAGGTTTGCATTTTTCCGCAGCGAGCAGTCTTTGACGGAATCGGCGATGGTGCCGAGGTCTGATTTTTCCATAATCAGCGATTCCGCCCCAAAAGCTCGAAAGACGGCGTATAGGCGTTGCGCAGGTCCGAGCCTTTCATCAGTTTGTGACGGTTGAAGGTGTGTTTGGGATCGACTTGGTTTTTGTAGTCCCAAAACGGCTGCAAATCTTCATCGGTCAAAAATTCGAGCTTGGTGATGCCGATGCCGTGTTCGCCCGAAATCACGCCGCCGAGCAGAACGGGCGATTTTCATAATGCGTTCGACCGAACGGTAGGCCGTCTGAAACATTTCGGCATCGTCTGAGTTAACCGGAATATTGGCATGAACGTTACCGTCGCCGGCGTGCATATGCAGGGCGACGAAGACGCGACTGCGCACGGTTTTGGCGTGGATTTTGCCCAAACCTTGAATAATTTTTGGTATCGGTTTTGCCGCTGAAGATTTCAGAAAGCGGCTTCATTACGTCCGCTTTGACAGACACACGCAGGCGGAAATCGCGGAAGGCAATAAAGCAGCTTTCATTGTCTTTGGCTTCGGGCGCGGCGTGGACGGATGCGCCATAGCGAGCTTTATAGTCGGCAAGTGGCGCATCCAAGTTAGCAAGCAACCATTCCCAACGCGCTTTGACAGAGGAAACGTGGGCTAGGGCGTGTTTGCCGCGTTCACCTAACAGTTCGGCGGTTGGCAGGTCTGTTCCCATTTTGTCGATGGGGAGTTTGCCGGACAGATATTGCTCCAAGGCGGCACAGAGTTTGAGTTTGTTTTGGATGGAAAGCTCAATGTTGATGCGTTCGATGCCGTCTGAATACTCACCGAGCCTTTCGAGTGGGATTACCACGTCTTCGTTGATTTTAAAGGCATTGGTGTGTTTGGCGATGGCAGCAGTGCGGCTGCGGTCAAGCCAGAAGGTTTTACGGGCTTCGGGAGATATAGCGATAAAGCCTTCGCCGTCGCGGGCGCGGGCAAGTTCGCAGATGTGTTCGGCGGCTGTCTCTACGGCGGCTTCGTCGTCTGAAACCACGTCTGCCAGCAAGACCATTTTCGGCCGGCCTTTGCCTGCTGCTTTGGTGGCATAGCCGACGGCGCGGACGTAACGCCAATCTAAATGTTCCAAACCGGCCAGTCGTACGCTTTCATGGGTAAGCAGGAAATCGCGGATTTCGACAATGGACGGGGTAGCGGTGGCGACCGTACCGAAAAACTCCATACACACGGTGCGCGTGTATTTCGGCATTTTATGCAACACGAAGGCGACGCTGGTGATGATACCGTCCGTGCCTTCTTTCTGCACGCCGGGCAGGCCGCTCAAGAATTTATCGGTAACGTCTTTGCCCAAACCGACTTTGCGGAATTTGTGACCGGGAATTTCCAAACGTTTGGTATTGACGATATTGCGGCCGTCTGAATCCAGCGTATGTACGTCAAACACGGCGGTTTCTTCATCGTGGATTTTGCCGAAATTGTGGCGCACGCGCTCGATACGCAACCATTCGCCTTGAGGGTTGACCATGTTCCAGTCGGCGAGGTTATCCAAGGCAGTACCCCACAGTACGGCTTTTTTGCCACCTGCATTCATCGCCACATTACCGCCCACGCAAGACGCATCGGCGGAAGTCGGATCAACGGCGAACACCAAACCCTGCCTGATGCGCGGTTTCTTCCACTCGGCGGGTTACTACGCCTGCGCCGCAATGGATAATCGGATGTCTGCCGTCCAAGCCTGCCAGCTCAACGTATTCGACGCCGCGATGCTTGTCGAGTTTTTCGGTATTGATGACTGCGCTGTTTGCGTCCAAAGGTACTGCGCCACCGGTATAACCCGTACCGCCGCCACGCGGGATAATAACCAAGTCCAACTCGATTAAGGCGCGGACCAAAGGCGCGATCTCTGCCTCGGTATCAGGATTGACGACGACAAACGGATACTCCACGCGCCAGTCGGTCGCATCGGTAACGTGCGTTACGCGCGCCAAGCCGTCAAACATGATGTTGTGCGGCTTGGTGATTTTGCTTAAGCGTTCCAAAATCTGATGGCGTTTTTGGCTGGTTTCATCAAAACTGCTATCAAAACGCTCGACTGCTTTTTCTGCTGCGGCAACCAAGACATCCACTTGCCGATTATCGTCGCGGCGTTTGCGGATTTCATTTAAGCGGTGGCGCATTTCGCGTACCAACGCGGCGCGGCGTTTTGGGTGCTCCAGCAAGTCATCGACCAGATACGGATTGCGCACGACCACCCAAATATCGCCCAATACTTCAAACAGCATTCGTGCCGAACGTCCTGTTTTCCGTTGACCGCGCAGGTCTTGCAGGATTTGCCACGCTTCGTCGCCCAACAGTCGGATGACGATTTCGCGGTCGGTATAAGAAGTATAGTTATAGGGAATTTCTCGAATACGCTGAGGGGCAGTAGTCGTGGTCATGGTTGTGTTCCGTTGATGGATGTAATGTTTTTATATTAAAGGCCGTCTGAAAAATGCAATTTCTTCTTGATGGCGTAAGGTGTTAATGTAGTGTAATTTTCGATATTTTTCAACGGAAAAGACGATAAACATTTCAATGGGAATGATTTGCAACTAGGTAATATTGTTTACAATCTTGTCGTGTAAATGGTTTTCAGACGGCCTGAAAGATTTTATCACTTGAGTTTTTCTGTAAAACCGCTATAATGCGTTTCTTCTATGGCGGGTCTCCCGCATGGTAATCGGAACACCGGGTCAGGGGCGGAAGCCAGCAGCCCACTCTGATGAGCCAGTGCCGGGGGTTCGGCTCGCCACCTTATTCAAAAATGCCGGAGATGATTGAGTCTCCGGCATTTTTCATTGTATAAAGCGTAATGATCAAAAGGCCGTCTGAAATCTTATTTTCAGACGGCCTTTGAGTTTATGAGCAAACTATTTATGCTTCTTCTGATTTTGTATTGGGCAAAACACAGTTCAGGATAATGGCCAATACGGCACATAAACCTACACCGGCGAAGCTCAAAAGTACCCTACTTTGATAATCATACCGCCGATACCGGTCGTCAATACGGAGCTGACGATAACCAGGTTTTTCGGCTGCATCAAATCGACTTTCGCATCAATCAATGTTTTGATGCCCAAAGAAGCGATTGTACCGAACAGCAGCAACATAATGCCGCCCATAACCGGCATGGGGATCGAAGCCAAAAACGCGTTGAACTTACCGAAAAACGCCATGCAAATTGCAAAAATTGCCGCCCAGGTCATGATGACGGGGTTGCTGTTTTTGGTAATCATCACCGCGCCGGTTACTTCGCCGTAAGTGGTTGACAGGAGGGCCGCCGATCAAACCGGCCACGCATACGCCCAACCGTCGCCTGCGAGGGTTTTGTCCAAGCCCGGGTCTTTGGTGTAGTTTTTGCCGGTTACATACCGATGGCCATAATGCCGCCGATGTGTTCAATGGCCGGGGCGATGGCAACGGGCAGCATAAACAAAGGCAGCCTGCCAGTTGACTTGAGGCGTTTCAAAATGAGGGACGGCAAACCAAGGAGCGTTGATGATGGTGCTGGTGTCGACCAAGCCCATGATCAAAGCCAACACATAGCCGGAAGCCACGCCGATCAGAATCGGAATCAGCTTCATCATTTTGCTGCCGAAGACAGAAACAATAACGGTTACCGCAAAGGTAAAGCCGGAGAGAATCAGCGAATCGATATAGTCGATGACCCGCTTTGCCGCCTGATTGACCCATGGCCATGCTGCTGGCTGCAGCGGCTACGGACAAAGCCGATTACCATAATCACCGGGCCGATAACCACGGGCGGCAACAGCTTGTATACCGCATCCAGACCACGCCATCGATCAATGCGGCAAAAACAAAGTACAGCAAACCGGCCGCAAACAGGCCGAACATGGTGAAGGCAGGCCCCATTCGCCGATGGAGTAGATAATCGGTGCAATAAAGGCAAAAAGAAGAGCCGAGGAAAATCGGCGCTACGTTTGGTAACCAATTGGAACAACAAGGTGCCCAAGCCTGCGCCCAATAATGCCAAAAGCCGGGTTCAGTCCGTCAGAAGCGGCACAAAGCACCATGGCACCGAATGCGACAAATAAAAATCTGCGCACCGGCTACCGCCGTTTTAAGCTGATTCATAAAAAGCTCGAAGAAAATTCAAACGGCGCAGATTATACTGATTTATCCTAGTAGAACATTTATTTACAAAAGGCCGTCTGAACAAATGTAACGATGACACCTGTTCAGACGGCCTTATTCGATAGCGAATGGTTAGTAACTTATCAAAATCGATTAGGAAAATTTTTAGCCGCGTGTTTCGCGCCAAACCAGATAATCGCGTAGGGGCGGCATGGGCGGATTGATGCAGTGGGGGCAGATGCCTGTGGTGTCTTCGTCGTCGCTGTCGATATGGTGAGCGTTGAGGGTCAAAGCGCACCTGCTGCATCACGGCTTGCGCCAATGCTTGCGCCTGTACGACATCAAATTCAAATTTTTCCAAAATCTCATTCAATAGGCGGATTTCGCCGTCGCTGAAAGATTCGCTATGTTTGACAATGAGGCGTTGATAATCTTCATTGCTGATTTTTTCGTGAAGTAAATCGGTCTGGATGGTCATGATTTTATTGTTGAAATAAGATGGTCAAGATGCGGATTATAGCGGATATTGTGGTGGCTGTTTCAAAAGGGCGTCTTTTAAGTTGACGGGCTTTGGCGGATGTGGGGATAAATCTGTTCAATTCAATATTGACTGTCTGAAAATCGCGGCTATCAAAAATTGCCGATACGTATGGTTTTTTCCCTGATAATCGAAAGCCCATGCGCCTTGCCCACATTTTGGATACGTAAAATATTGGGGACATTGTGAATTTTTCGTTTCATACCATTTTGGTAGAGGTTTTCATTTGGCAATCTCTGTTTCCTTCCTTGTGCAACAGGAGCTTTGGGAATATGGTCACGAGAATGCCATTTGGAGATTTCTGACAACAGGAAACTACGCCAACGCCCAATGGAGAACAAGGTATAACCATGAGACAGAGTATGGTTACGGATCTTGATGTTTTCACGTCCGAAAAGTTGCCAAAGAAGGCAGTAAACAAGCGAACCCACTAAGTAGAAAGTAAAAAGTAAAGGGATGAGAATAGCTTCTAAATTGGTGAAATAATGCTCTTCAAGGTAAAACGGCGCGATGCATGTAAGCGCAAAGGAAAAATATAGAAATACCGCAGTAGAACCAATTTTCCTGCGAGTCATATACAACACGAGCGAGACACAGTAATGCCCTTAGGGAGTGTGATTGATTTTATAACGAGAAGATGCCATCAATAGCCTCCTAATTTGTCCGCCTGATACGCTTTTTGCAGCGGTGTAATTTGCACCAAGCGGGCATGATCGATTTGTTCGGCAATTAAATGGGCTTTGCCTTGCGCTCGGCACTCGGTGGCGATTTTGCCTGCATCTACTTGGTTGGCGGCCTCAAGTAAGGCCAGCCAGTGTTCGCGTTGCGGATAGGGGGTATCTTCAAGGTTCAGACGGCCTTGTTTGTCGGCCACGCAGACGTTTAAAGGCCGTCTGAAAACGTTCTGGGCGGCGGAATGCATCGGTTTTCAAAACCTTCAAAATGGTTTTGCTTTTGAACTGCCCGACTTGGTGGAACATGATGTGCCAGCGGCAGACGAGTTCGGCAAGCTCGGCGCAGTGTTTGGGCGCGCGCAGGCGTTGATTGACTTCGCGGACGGGTTCGACGCCGTTGATGTCGTGTTCGTAGTGTTTCGGCAGGGATATCGGCCGGTGTTTTTGCCTGCCCAAGTCGTGTAATAAGGCGGCATAGCGTTCGGCGAGGGACAGATTCATTTCGGCGGCCCGTTGTACAACCATCAGCGTATGGATACCGCTGTCGATTTCGGGATGATAGTCGGCGCGTTGCGGTACGCCGAAAAGGGCGTCAAGCTCGGGCAGCAAGACTTTGAGTGCGCCGCATTCGCGTAAAACTTCAATCATTTTGCGCGGGTTTTTCTCCATCAAACCTTTGGCCAATTCCTGCCAGACGCGTTCGGCAACCAAGGCATCCGCTTCGCCGTTTTCTACCATTTGCCGCATCAGCGACATGGTTTTATCGGCAATTTGAAAACCATAACGTGCGGCAAAACGGGCGATACGCAAAATACGCACGGGATCTTCGGCAAATGCGGGCGAAACGTGGCGCAGGATGCCGGCCGCCAAATCTTGTTGTCCGCCAAAGGGATCGATGATCGTGCCGTCTGAATCCTGAGCCATGGCATTGATGGTCAGGTCGCGTCGCATCAGATCTTGTTCCAGCGTAACGTCTTTATCGGCGCGAAAAGCTGAATCCGGCATAGCCTTTGGCGGTTTTGCGCTCGGTACGGGCGAGGGCGTATTCCTCGTGGCTGTCCGGATGGAGAAAGACGGGAAAATCCTTGCCGACCGGCTGATAGCCTTGAGCCAACATGGTTTGCGCATCTGCACCGACGACTACCCAGTCGCGGTCTTTGACAGGCAGGCCCTAACAGATGGTCGCGGACAGCGCCGCCGACAAGATAGGTTTTATGGTTTGTATATTCATATAAAAATCGAACGATATAAAAAGGCCGTCTGAAAAGCCGTATTAGTTTTTCAGACGGCCTGAGTCAGAACGCTATTATGACGCTTTAGGCTTGTTGCTGTCGATAATCTTCAGTCCGGCGGCGGCAACAAACCATATCGTTATGCGGCATATCCTTTATAATAAGCCCATTCAAATACGGAGCGGCAAATAATGCGAACTTGGCACGAGGCGATTGGTGCGGAAAAAGAAAAGGCGTATTTTCAAACGATTTTGGAGAAGGTTCGCCACGAAAGGCAGGCGGGGATAACCGTTTATCCGCCTGAGCGCGATGTATTCAATGCCTTTCGGACGACTGAATTCGGAAATGTAAAAGTAGTGATTTTGGGGCAAGACCCGTATCACGGTGCGGGGCAGGCGCATGGTTTGGCATTTTCCGTGCAACCCGAAATTGCGGTGCCGCCGTCGCTGGTCAATATTTATAAAGAGCTGGCAACGGATATTGAGGGCTTTCAGATTCCGCAACACGGCTATTTGCAGCATTAGGGCGGAACAGGGCGTATTGCTGTTGAACACGGTGTTGACTGTCCGCGCCGGTGCGGCGCATTCCCATGCGACCTTCGGTTGGGAGGCATTTACCGATGAAGTCATCCGACAATTGGATAAGGAGCGCGAGCATTTGGTCTTTTATGCTGTGGGGCAGCCATGCGCAGAAGAAAAGGCGCGTTTATCGACCGCAACCGTCATTTGGTGCTGACCGCGCCGCATCCTTCGCCTTTATCGGCATATCGCGGCTTTTTCGGCTGCAAACATTTTTCGCAGGCAAACGCTTAGTTGCAGGCGCATGGTTTAGAGCCGATTGATTGGCAGGTTTAAATAAGATGAAAGGCCGTCTGAAAGCAGATTTTCAGACGGCCTTATGATTTGGTCTCAAATCGAATATTCAATCAGCTCGTTTTGAGAAAAAGACATAAACCTGTTTCGGAATCAGGTTCAATTCTTTTTCCTTCGGCGATTTGGTAACGCGCGGCATCGCTACCTGCCAGCGTGATATGCACGTCTTGTTTGTCGTGTTTCACCAAATATGCGTCAATGCGCCGACGGCGTGGATTTTTCGATTTTGGCACGAATCATCGGCGTTTCGTTTTTCGGCGGCAAGCTGCCATTCGTGCGGGCGGATATAGCCGATGGCGGTTTGTTCCTGCCATTTGTATTGCGCATCCAATTTCCATTCGAAGCCGTGGTAGTGCCAGATGCCTTTTTCGATGCGTCCTTCAAATGCATCGGTTTCGCCGAGAACTCGGTAACGAAAACGTTTTCGGGTTTTTGCGGTAAATAGCTTCGGCGCTGCCAGTTTTGTTCGATTGGCCGTGGTTCGCGACGACGATTTCGTCAGGGAAACTTCGAGGCTTCTTCTTGGTCGTGCGTGACCAGAATGCTGGTTACGCCTGAGGTTGTGATGAATGTCGCGCAACCAGTGCGTAATTCTTTGCGCACTTTGGCATCCAGCGCGCCGAAGGGTTCGTCCAAGAGCAGGAGTTTTCGGTTCGACCGCAAGCGCACGGGCGAGGGCAATGCGTTGGCGTTAGCCGCCGGAGAGTTGGTGCGGATAGGATTTTTGCCAAATGCGAGAGCTGCACGAGTTTGAGCAATTCTTCGACGTTGGCGCGGATTTGTTCTTTGGACGGGCGTTCGGACTTGGGCAATACGGTTAAACCGAAGGCGACGTTGTCAAATACGTTCATGTGGCGGAAGAGGGCGTAGTGTTGGAACACGAAAACCGACTTTGCGCTCGCGCACATGCTTAGCGGTTACGTCTTGGCCGTCAAAGAGAATTTGGCCGCCGTCGGCGTTTTCCAGTCCGGCGATGATGCGCAGGAGCGTGGTTTTGCCGCAGCCGGAAGGGCCGAGCAGGGGAAACGAGGTTTGCCGGTGGGGACGTTGAGGTTGATGTTTTTCAGCGCGTGGAAACTGCCGAAGTGTTTGTTTAAGTTTTTGGATGGTGATGCTCATGCTGCGTTCCTTTCGGCGGCGGCGAGTTTTTATCTTGTAATTTGGTAATGATGTTTTGCACCAGCAAGGTGGCCAAGGCTAAAAGTGCCAATACGCCGGAGAGGGCGAATGCGCCGGTGAAGTTGTATTCGTTGTAGAAGATTTCGACCAAAAGCGGGATGGTGTTGGTTTCGCCGCGAATGTGCCCCGATACCACGCTGACCGCGCCGAATTCGCCCATCGCGCGGGCGTTGGTGAGAATGATGCCGTGAGCAGCGCCCATTTGATGTTGGGCAGGGTAACGCGCCAAAACATCTGCCAGCCGTTTGCGCCGAGTATCAAGGCAGCCTGTTCTTCGCTGTCGCCCTGCGCCTGCATTAAAGGAATGATTTCGCGCGCAACAAAGGGGAAGGTAACGAACAGGGTCGCCAAAATAATGCCGGGAATGGCGAAGATAATCTGTATGCCTTGCGCTTCGAGCCAGCCGCCCAACGCCGTGTGCACCGAACAATAAGACGAACATCAAACCGGCCACCACAGGCGATACGGAAAACGGCAAATCGAGCAGGGTGGTCAGCAACTGCTTGCCGCGAAAGTCGAAACGGGTCAGCAGCCACGCCATCGCCACGCCCAAGACGGCATTGACGGGAACGACAATCAGCGCGGTAATCAGCGTTAATTTGATGGCAGACCATGCTTCGGGATCGGTCAGAGATTGCAGGTATAAATCCCAACCGCCTTTTAAGGCTTCATAGAATACAACAAAGGCACGACCAGCATCAGCAGCAGAAAGCCCCAAAGGCGGTAGCGGTCAGCAATACGCGCAGCCAACGCGGTTCGCTCAAATTTGGATTGGTGGAATGGGTTTTCATGTTAGTGAAGTCTCTATTTATTCTTGTATCCGTTTAGGCCGTCTGAAAAATGTTTGCTTGATGTTTCAGACGGCCTGTTGTTTGTTAAACTTTCGCTCCGGCGCGGCGGCTCAAAGTCCATTGCATAATGTTCAAAAATCAGCAGGGATGACAAACGAAATCATCAGCATAAACAGAGCAACGGCAGAGCGCCCTGAGCATCGTATTGCTCCAGTTTTTCCGGTAATAATCAATGGCAGGATTTTCAGACACCATCGGAATATTGCCTGCGATGAAAATGACCGAGCCGTATTCGCCGGTAGAGCGGGCAAACATCATGCCTGCGCCGGTCAACAGGGCTGGTGTAATTTCTGGCAAGAGGACGCGGCGGAACGTAGTCCAACGGCTTGCGCCCAAAGTCGCCGCCGCTTCTTCATACTCGCCGACAATTCTTCCAATACCGGCTGCACGGCGCGGACGATAAAAGGGTAGGCTGACAACAATCAGCGCAATCCAAATACCGATGGGTGTAAAGGCGATTTTTGATACCCAAAGGCTCGAAAAAAACGGCCTATCCAACCATTGGGCGCATACAGGGTTGCCAACGCAATGCCCTGTTACCGCCGTCGGCAGCGCAAACGGCAAATCGACCAAAGCGTTTACTAATCCTTTGCCTGGAAATTCATAGCGCACCAATACCCAGGCAACCAACGTGCCGAATACGATATTGGTTAACATCGCATAAAACGACATCCGCAAGCTCAGCCAGACGGCCGCCAAGACATTGGGCTCGGTAATTGTGTTCCAAAATCCGCTCCAGCCGATTTCCGCCGCTTTGGCCGCCATCATCGCAAACGGCAAAACCACCAAAAGCGACAGGCATAAAACCGTCAAACCCAGGCTGAGCTTGAAACCCGGCAATACAGAAGGAGTTTTTGAGTAACAACATAATGGCAACCGTCAGAATTTAATACACGCTTACTTTAACAAGGCCGTCTGAAAACTGGAAAGAATGCTTTGTTTGGTATAAAGACGATTTTGTTATATTGAAAAGATGAAAAGGCCGTCTGAACATCAAGTTTCAGACGGCCTTGCTGTGTGGTAAATATCAATAGGCAACAGGATCTTGAGATGCAGGCTGGCGTTGCGCCGCGTCATAGTTTTTCCTGAGCCGAGCGGACGGCTTTTTCCAAACCGTTTATCCGTTCGAGATAACGGGCGTAGTTACGCTCATTGCCATAACGCACTTTTTGCCTTCTTCCAAATTTTTTTCTTGGCGGTATCTAAAGCACGCTTGGCCGCGCCGACATCAGCCGGATTGACCGGGGTGACAGTTTCTTCCGCTTGCTCGGTTTTTGCTTGGGGAAGTCGGCGTTGCCGGTGTTGAAACAGGCGTAGAAGTATATACGGACGGTTTGCCGATATTACTGGTTTTGCAGTTTTTGCCGCCGGCTTGGGTATAGACTTTGCGGCCGGCAGAATCGGTACATTCAAAAATAGGCGCGGCGGAAACTGCAGTTGTCAAAGCGAGCAGTAATGTGCTGATCCAGATTTTTGTTCATTTTTATTTTTCCTTAAAACCATTTCCACCAAACAAACAAAGCTGCAATCATGATGATGTTGGCGAAGAGGATGGGCTTCCACTGTCTGGGTTCGCGCCGCAATTCGGCGCCTGAGTGCGTGCGGCGGATATAGTAAAACAGGGCTGAGCAGCATGGAAGCGGCACATACCAAAATAATCACGGCGTAATAGATTTTGTGCATTTCCATATCGTTTCTCCGTTTCAGACGGCCTGAAATGCTGACTAACGCGTTTTTTCGTGAAGCGTTGTCTGTTTTTATCTTGTATCGAAATTGGGCACATTTGCCATGGCCTCAATCCTGAGGTCTTTGCAAAAATATGCTACAATCGCGTCCGATTATAACATTCTATTTATAAAGGTTTTACGAATAATGATTTTCTACCAACGGCATCACCATGCAGTTCGGCGCAAAGCCGCTGTTTGAAAACGTATCCGTCAAATTCGGCGAAGGCAACCGTTACGGCTTGATCGGCGCCAACGGCTCAGGCAAATCCACCTTCATGAAAATCCTCGGCGGCGATTTGGAACAAACTGCCGGCGAAGTAGCGATTGAAAACGGCGTGCGTTTGGGTAAATTGCGCCAAGACCAGTTTGCCTACGAAGACATGCGTGTGCTGGACGTGGTAATGATGGGTCACACCGAAATGTGGGCAGCGATGACCGAGCGTGATGCGATTTACGCCAATCCCGAAGCCACCGAAGACGACTACATGAAAGCTGCCGAACTGGAAGCCAAGTTCGCCGAATACGACGGCTACACCGCCGAAGCGCGCGCTGCCGAATTGTTGAGCGGCGTGGGCATTTCCGAAGATTTGCACAATGCGACCATGGCAGAAGTTGCCCCGGGCTTCAAATTGCGCGTATTGCTGGCGCAAGCCTGTTCTCCAAAACAGATGTATTGCTTTTTGGACGAACCGACCAATAACTTGGACATTAATACCATCCGTTGGTTGGAAGGCGTGTTGAACCAGTACGACTCCACCATGATTATCATCTCGCACGACCGTCACTTTTTGAACGAAGTCTGCACCCACATGGCGGATTTGGACTACAACACCATCACCATCTATCCGGGCAACTACGACGATTATATGCTCGCTTCCGCCCAGTCGCGTGAGCGCGCCCTGAAAGACAACGCCAAAGCCAAAGAGAAACTGCAAGAGCTGCAAGAGTTTGTTGCCCGCTTCTCTGCCAACAAATCCAAAGCCCGTCAGGCAACCAGCCGTCTGAAGCAGGCAGACAAAATCAAATCGGAAATGGTCGAAGTCAAACCTTCTACCCGTCAAAACCCGTATATCCGTTTTGAAGCCGACGAAAAAGCCAAGTTGCACCGTCAGGCAGTGGAAGTTGAAAAACTGGCCAAACGTTTTGAAAACCCAGTTGTTTAAAAACCTGAACTTCATCCTTGAAGCAGGCCAACGCCTTGCCATCATCGGCCCGAACGGCGCAGGTAAATCTACCTTGCTGAAACTCTTGGCAGGCGCGTACAACCCCGAATATTCAGACGGCCTGCTGCCGGACGAAGGCACCATCAAATGGGCGGAAAAAGCCAGTGTCGGCTACTACCCGCAAGACCATGAAAACGACTTCGACGTCGATATGGACCTGAGCGAATGGATGCGCCAATGGGGTCAGGAAGGCGATGACGAACAAGTCATCCGCGGCACTTTGGGCCGCTTGCTCTTCGGCAGCAACGATGTCGTGAAAAAGTGAAGGTTCTCTCCGGTGGCGAAAAAGGCCGTATGCTGTACGGCAAACTGTTGCTATTGAAAGCCCAATGTTTTGGTCATGGACGAACCGACCAACCACATGGACATGGAAAGTATCGAATCCTTGAACATGGCGCTGGAAAAATACAACGGCACGCTGATTTTTCGTATCGCATGACCGTCAGTTTGTATCTTCATTGGCTACCCAAATCATCGAATTGGATGGCAAAGGCGGATATGAACACTACTTGAGGCGATTACGAAAGCTATCTGGAGAAAAAAAGGCTTAGTTTAAGCTCATACTGATGAGCTATTAAGGTATGAATGCCGTCTGAAAACCGTTGTGTTTTCAGACGGCATTTTTCGAAGCGTTTCATATTGGCAATCACTGAAACTGCTAAGATTAAAATGAATAAATTTCTTGTTAGGAATTTTTATTAAAGCCATAAAACAGATATACAAAGGCCGTTTGAAATATTTCAGACGGCCTTTATGTATGTTTTCATAGCAAGAGGATTAACTGAATAAACCTTTAAACCACAACACAATCGCGTCCCACATACGGCGCAACCAGCTGCCTTCTTCAACACCGGTTAGGGCAACGACGTCTTTTTCGGCAATGATTTTGCCGTCTTTCATGACTTTCAGTTTGCCCAATACTTGGCCTTTTTCAATCAGGGGCGAGGACGGGCTGAAGCGTTTCTAAAAATAGGTTTGACGTTTTTGCCGGTATCGTGGGGAATGGTAATGTAAACATCGTCCAAGAAACCGATATCTACGGCTTTGGTACTGCCTTTGTAAACTTTGACTTGGGAAATCACTTCTCCGCCGTTGTAAAGTTTAGGCGTATCAAATGCCTGCAATGACCAGTTGAGCAGTTTGCTGCTTTCGCTGGCGCGCGCTTCGGTGGATTCGGCACCGGCAAGGATGGAAACAATACGGCGGTTGTTGCGTTTGCTGGAAGCGGCGAGATGATAGCCTGCGCCTTCGCTATAGCCGGTTTTCAAACCGTCGATACTGCTGTCGCGATAGAGCAGGAGGTTGCGGTTGGGCTGTTCGATATTATTGTATTTGAAAGATTTGTTTGCAAACAAAGGATAGTATTTCGGATAGTCATTGATCAGCGCGGCTGCCAAAATGGCCAAGTCGCCAACGGTTGAAACATGGCCGTTAGAAGAAATACCGGTCGGGTTGTTGAAGTGGGTATGCTTCATGCCCAAGCGTTTGGCTTCTTCGTTCATTTGTTTGACAAATTCGTCGATAGAGTCGTTGCCAATGGCTTCGGCAAGGGTAATGGCGGCATCGTTGGCCGACTGGATGGTTGTACCCTTAATCAAGGAGCTGACGCTGACAGGAACTTTCGGATCAAGGAACATGCGTGAACCTTCGACTTTCCAGCCGACGTTTGAAACTGTCAGCATCTGATCTGCTTGAAGCGTACCGTTTTCCAGTGCTTTAAAGGCAAGGTAGGCGGTCATCATTTGCGTCAACGCGGCAGGCTCGATAGGCGTGTCGGCATTGTTGGATGCCAAGGTTTGCTTGCTGTGCAGGGTCGGTAACAATATAGGCAGTCGCCGCAATTTCCGGCAGCGTTGTCGGGCTGTTGATACTGTGCAGCAGTGGCTGCGTTTGAGCCTCGCTTTGTACGGCAGGTGCGGATGCAACCGGGTCTGCCGCAAGGGCTGGAGTATTCAGGAGGGCAGCAAAAATTAAGCTAAGTAGCGTTTTTTTCATCATTATTTATGGATTTGAATATGAGTGGACACTGTTTCTTTCAAAGTAAACAGTTTGGCATATTAAATAGATATTAAGCGGACATTATACCGTCTCATTTAGGCTTTGCTAAGATTTTTCTTGCCTTCAGACGGCCTCAGGGGTATGGTTTTAACTTTTTCCTCCGGTCGATTTGACCGATTGCAATTTATTTCCGAACACTAAAATACCATGAACCATTCCCTTCCTCTTTCTGATTATCTAACCCGTATTTTTGACCGCTTCCGTTTTATGATGTGGCCGTAGAAACGCCCTTGGATTTGGCGCGCAGTCTGTCAGGCCGTCTGAACAATCAGGTTTTGCTCAAACGTGAAGATTTGCAGCCGGTGTTTTCGTTCAAAATTCGCGGCGCGTACAACAAAATGGCGAAGCTGCCTAAAGAAGCCTTGGATTGTGGCGTGATTGCAGCAAGCGCGGGCAACCATGCACAGGGTGTAGCTTTGTCGGCTCAATATTTGGGTTGCCGCGCCGTCATCGTGATGCCGGAGACTACGCCGAAAATCAAAATTGATGCAGTAAAGAGCCGTGGCGGTGAAGTGGTATTGAAAGGTGTGTCTTACAACGATGCCTATGATTATGCGATGGAGTTGGCAGAAAAGGAAAAACTGACCTATATCGCGCCATTTGATGATCCTGATGTGATTGCAGGTCAGGGCACTGTCGGCATGGAAATCCTCCGTCAACACCGCAATATCAATGCTATTTTTTTGTGCCGATTGGCGGCGGCGGTTTGGCAGCAGGCGTAGCGGCGTTTATCAAACAGGTTTGTCCTGAAATTAAAGTCATTGGCGTGCAAACCAATGATTCTTGCTGTATGAAACAATCGGTCGAAGCAGGGGAAATCGTACATTTGAAAGATGTCGGCCTGTTTTTCAGACGGCACGGCAGTTAAAGTGGTGGGCGAGGAAACCTTCCGCCTGTGTAAAGAACTGTTGGACGAAATTATTACGGTCAATACGGATATGTTGTGCGGCGCAATTAAAGATATTTTTGACGATACGCGCAGCATTACCGAACCTGCAGGCGCATTGGCGCTTGCCGGCCCTGAAAGGCTTACGTTGCGAAAAACAATATTCAAGGTCAAAACCTGGTTGCCGTCACCAGTGGCGCTAACATGAACTTCCACCGCCTGCGCCATGTTTCTGAACGCAGTGAGCTGGGCGAGGGCAACGAAGGTATTTTTGCCGTTACCATTCCTGAAGAAAAAGGCAGCTTCCTCAAGTTTATCAACGTCTTGGGTAGTCGGAATATTACTGAGTTCAACTATCGCTACGGCAGCGATAAAAATGCTCATATTTTTGTCGGCTTGCAAACTGCCGGTGCGCAAGACTTGGCCGTCATCAGCAAACAACTGGCTGACGCAGGCTTACCGAATGTCGATTTGACCAATGATGAAATCGCCAAAATCCATATCCGTTACATGGTCGGCGGACGTACGGAAAAAGTATCCAGCGAACGCTTGGTCAGCTTTGAATTCCCAGAGCGCCCCGGCGCATTGTCCCGCTTCTTGAACCATATGCGCGCCGAATGGAATATTACTTTGTTCCATTATCGCAATCATGGTGCGGACTACGGCCGTATTTTTGGTCGGTATCGATGTACCTGAAAGCGACAATGAAGCCTTTGCCGACTTCTTGGAGAGCTTGGGTTATGTTTATAAAGAAGAAACCGATAATCCGGCTTATAAACTTTTCTTGGCTTAATCAGTAAGATAAAAGGCCGTCTGAAATTTTTTTCAGACGGCCTTGTGTTTATGTTCGGCTATTTCTTACGGAACACCAAGTCCCAAACGCCATGACCCAATCGTTTGCCTCGGGCTTCAAATTTGGTTTCAGGGCGATAATCGGGCAGTAGGGCGTAATCGGCAGCCGTGTTTTGCAAAAGAGTCGCAACTGCTCAAAAACTTCCAGCATTTGTACGGCGTATTCTTCCCAGTCGGTCGCCATATGGACATAGCCGCCGCTTTTGAGTTTGGGCAGCAGCTTTTCAACAAAAGGCACTTGTACCAAGCGGCGTTTATTGTGGCGTTTTTTGTGCCAAGGGTCGGGGAAGAAAATATGAATGCCGTCTAAAGAACCGTCTTCCAACATCTTTTCCACTACTTCCACTGCATCATGACGTATCACGCGGATATTGGAAATGTGTTCTTCCTCAATCAGCTTCAAGATATTGCCGACACCCGGGCCGTGAACATCAATCGCTAAAAAAAGTCGGTATCGGGCAGACGTTTGGCGATTTCCACTGTCGCGACGCCCATACCGAAACCGATTTCCAAAACTTTAGGATTGTCCCGTCCAAATGCATGGTTCAAATCCAAAGGAGCTTCTTGAAGTCCACGCAAATTGCGGCCACATCGTATCGATGGCGCGCTGTTGAGCCGCGGTCATATGGCCTTGACGCAAGACGAAACTGCGGATGCTGCGTTTGTGTTCTTCAGGAACAGTATTTTTCGGGTGTATTTTTCTGGAATGTTTTTCGGACATGTTGTTTTAAATCAGTGAGAAATCAAATAAAAAGGCCGTCTGAAAGAATCAGACAACCCCTGCATATAAATCGGCGTGATTATAGCGAATAAACGCTTTTTCCTGAAACCTTTTAAAAAGAAGGTTTCAGACGGCCTGATGAGACAATACCGGTTGCGGTACTTTTGTGTTGCACCGCATAAACCGCTGCTTGAACACGGCTGCTTAGGTTCAACTTGCGCAACAGGTTTTGCACATGCGCTGACGGTTGACTCTGCCAGATTCAAATGGCGGGCAATGATTTTGTTGCTGTGTCCGGCGGCAAGATAGCCCAAGATTTCCATCTCGCGCGGGGTCAGTTGCTCCAGCAGATGGTCGGAGCGGGAAGGAGAGGGAGAAATCAGCGATTGCACCAAGCGGCTGGTCATTTCTGGAGAGAAGACATTGTCGCCATCGACGGCTTTGCGGATGCTTTCCAACAGGAAGTCGGCATTGATGTTTTTCAGCAAAAAGCCTTTTTGCACCCATACGCATACACTCGGTCAAATCATCGCTATCTTCGGAAACAGTCAGCATGATGACGGTCAGCTGCGGATTGATACTTAAAATTTGAGCCAATGCCTCGCGGCCGTTCATGACCGGCATATCCAAGTCCAGCAAGACCACATCAGGCTTGAGCTGCTCAACCATTTTTACGCCGACCAGGCCGTCTGATGCTTCGCCGACGACTTCAAAAATCAGGCTGGCGCGAAAGCAAAAGCGCCTTGATACCGCTGCGAAATAGGGTGTGGTCGTCAATAAGGGTAATTTTAATCGTCATGATGCTGTTCTCATTTGTTGCGGCAAAGTCAGCATAACCGCCGTACCTTGCCCAATCTGCGATGTAATGGCCAATTCTGCGTTAATCCGTTGGGCCCGTTCCTGCATAATGCCCAAGCCGACATGTTCGCCTGAAGGCCGGTTTGATAGGTGTTCTTTATTAAAGCCTGCGCCGTCATCCCGAATTGTCATGACAAAATCGCCGTGGTTGGCAATTTCGACGCTGACATGTTGCGCACGCGCGTGCTTCCGAATATTGGACAGGCTTTCCTGCAAGATGAAGATAATCTGCAAATGCTCATCATAATTCAAAAAGCCTGCCGTCGTCCTGCCATTTTAAATCAACTGGAATACCGGTTTGTCGTTCAAAAACGCGCCAGCAGCGATTCTACCGCTTCAGGAAAATCTTTATTACTGATTTTTGGTGCGGAAATTCATCAACAGCTCGCGGACATCTTCATAGCATTCCTGCACGCCGTCTTTAATGAAGCTGATGTTTTCTTCAGCCTGCTCTCGTTGGTTTGAAGCAAACGCGCTTTCCAGCATTTGCACCTGCAAATTCAAAAAGGTCAGGGCTTGTGCAATGCTGTCATGCAAACCTTGCGCAATCAAGTTGCGTTCCTGCAAGACGGCAAGCAGGCGGCGTTCTTGTTCCATGCGGTTGTTGGCGATGGAAATCCCCAGCTGTCCGCTTAAAAGTCTGCAACAATTTTTCGTCTTGTTCATTAGGGCATATGGCCGTCTGAAAAATACAGGGCCAATACGCCGAGCTGTTCGTCTTGGTAAACGATTGGGAATTCTACACGATTTCCCTCTTCGGTTTTACCGACACTTGCTGCCAAGTCAGAGCGTTTGCGTTCTTCATCGGAAAGATATACCGTACCGCCCAAGGCGGAAAACGCCGGCAGAATCTGAGCCAAGAATTCTTCTGCGGCCTGTTGCGGCGTAAAGGTTTGGTGCAGGTTGCGCGTAGTCTGGTAGAGCAGGGTCAAGTCACGGTTTTGCCGGGCCAAGTCTTGGGTTTGTTGGGCAACCTGTCCTTCCAAATCCGTATAAAGCGTTTTTCAGACGGCGGCTCATTTGGTTGAACCCCTTGCTGACTTGGGCGAATTCACGAATTTGGTCTGTATCGATTTGAACCCCGAAACGGCCTTCGCTGATGGTTTCCACCCCGTCGCGCAGTTTTTCCAGCGGCCGGATGATCCACGAATAATGCCAAACAATCATCAAGCCGGCAGCCACTAAAATCATCAGCATCATCGCCATTTGAAAACAGCGCAGCCACAAAAGTATTTTGCTCGTTGGCGTTTTTCCATTGCCTGTAAAAACAGCTCGATATTGCCGGCAAAACGGTACAGACCGATTTGGGTCGGCCGCTCGTAATGTTGCAAAGAAGGCTTGATGTTGGATTCCCAATCGATCAACAGCATCGATTGGATCAAATCGTAAGCCAGCGGCATTTGTGACGGAATCAGCGGATGAATGGCATCGCTTTTGCGTTACATTGGCCAGCGTACGTTCAAAATTCTTTGATTTGGTTGTCAATTTGCGCATTGGGTGTACGGACACTTGCCATGTAAGCCAAACGGTACACCTGCATTTTCAAACTGCCCGCATCTTCAATCGTTTTGGCTGCGCTTTCCAAACGCCAAAGAAAGCAGCAGGGTAAAGACAATCGACAAAAAGCCGAACTGACCCATAAAAAGTCAGTAGTTTTAAACGCGAAGACAGGCTCAGGCCGTCTGAAGATCCGGAGAATAATCGCATAAAAGCACGCAGGAACTAATCCGATAATCTTATAAAAATATCATTCTTTCGGTCTATAAACAACCTGTCTAAAAATAATTGTATGGTTATGATAAGAAAAACAGGGGTTTAATGTAAAATCATGTTATGATAAAATTCATCTCAAGTGAATTAAATCATAAAAATAAGGTTTCAGACGGCCTGAAACCTTGAAACTTATCCAATAAACACAACATCTTGAACCATACTCCATACTCTGCTTCGCAAAGGACTACCAAAATGAAAATTTTTCGCACTGATATTGGCCGGCGGGCAGGGAAGCCGGATGGGAGGTGTCGATAAGGGGTTGGTGCAATGGCACAACAAAGCCTTGATAGATCATGTTATCGAAAAAATCCGCCCCCAAGTCAGCCATATCGCCATCAGTGCCAACCGCAACCTTGAATCTTACGCCCAACGCAGCGCGCACGTTTTCTCGGATGCGCGCCAATGGCAGCATTACGGCCCTCTAGCCGCTTTGTGTACTGCCGCCAACGATTTGCAAATTGCCACTGCCGACTGGTTGCTCATCGTATCTTGCGATATGCCGCGTTTGCCGGAAAACTTGGTTTCCCAGTTTGAAACCATTGCGCGGCGCACGCCATTGTGCAATGCGTTTTATGTGGAGACTCCTGCCAGACCGCATTACAGCGTGATGTTTATCCGTCCGCAAATCCTGCAAAAGCACCGTGCCATACCTTTATTCAGGAATGCGAAGCATCCGCGGCTGGCTGCAGCAACAGCGCGCGGGTTGTCCATTTCCCTTATGAGCAGGATTTTATCAGCTACAACACGGAAAACGATTTGGCCCAGCCTTTGTAGTTGGGTCGGTGAGGGGCTAATGTTCAGGTAGAGATATGCTAACTTGATGATTATTTAGTATCTTTCAATAGGTAATAACTATCTTGTAATTAGTTCCTTAGAAATTCATCAATCCGTATATTTAAATAAAATATACGTTCTTCGTTAAAAATAAACTTTGGCTTTTTCCCTATCGACTGTTGCTTTTTAGGTCATTTAGTCTGCCTAAGTCCAAATTTTCGCTGGTATATTTTCTTGCCAACAGTGCACGTAGCAAATCTCCATCCAGCCCTAAACCTTTAATTACTTTTAGCACCTTATCATTGGCATCTTTTTGTTTGTACGTGGTGATGTAATCACTTAATGTTAAATTTGGATCAAAGCGATATCGCCGGATTGCACATCGTGTAAAAACAACTCAGCAAATTTTTGATCTTCTTTAGAAAGCGTAGCAAAAGAGTGGTGTAGCTCCTCGAGTGCAGCAGCTTCTTCTATGCCGCCGATGGTTTTAAGCCATTTTTCAAAACGGGCATTCATATAATTTTGATCAATTTTGTCGGTTTCGATTTCGTTGATGTGCGAACGCAAATCAAACGGCACATCATCGCTACCGCCACCATTGCCTGAACTTTCTTTAAACAAATCTTTATAACGAGCCAGCAGTTTATCGTAGGTCTCTTGATCGAAATTGAGTGTGGCAGTGATCACGCTGTCGTCTTCCTGTACCACATCATAGCTTGATTTTCCCCAAGAAAAGCCCAAGAGCCGAGCAGCTTGTAAGTGCTCATTGAGCTGATTGAATAGTTTGACAAACTTTGCGCATGAGGTTGTATCATCAGGGGTTTTTGAAAAATCCTCTAATCCTGCCCATTTGAAAAATATCAGCAATATCAGGCAAAACAGACATTCATTTTTGTCGATAACCTTATCCAAATTATCGACAAACAGCCCCATAGGACGGTCGCCCGAATAAAGTTTTTACGGCTCGCTCAATATTGCGTTGCATCGTATGCGGCTTGCGGTAATGCGGATTAAAACCAAAAGGCTTATCGGTTTTGTCGCATAAGCGGTTGGTGCGGGAAAATGCCTGAATCAAGTTGGCGTAATCCAAAATTTTGTCTAGATAGAGCGTATTGAGCCATTTGCTGTCGAAGCCTGTCAGCATCTGATCAACCACAATCAACAAATCCAGCTGCTCGTCGGGCTTGATTCTTTTATACGCATTGATATGCGACAACCTATCCGACAAATCCGTTTTAAATCGGGAATAAGTGGCGTAGCCGAAGCTTGTGCCAAACTGGGCGTTGTAATCATTCAAAATTTCGGCAATCCATTCTTCCTTATCGTTGCCTTGACCATCGTTAAGAATATTCGGATCGAAAAGAGCGGTCAGTTTCAGCCCGGAATTTCTGGCTTTAATCAGACGGTAATAATTGACCGCTTCGGGAATAGAGCTGGTGGCAAAAATGGCATGATATTTTTTGCCTTGGCTGAGGCGTTGCCAATTTTCCAGCATGTCGTCAATCACTGCATTCACATGTTCCGGCGTTTGATATTGCACATTGGGTATATAATCTTCAATGCCTTTTTGATATTTGCCGTCTGAAGTATATTCTCCCGCCATCGGCACATCATTCATAAATTGATTGTAGATTTTTTCTTTTGGTCATCGGCAAATACTTCGCTTTCATCTGTTGCTTTGGCTTCTTGCAAAGCGACAGATCTGCGTAAATCGCTGTCTTTAAAGGTGCGGATATGGAAGGGATGAAAGCCTAGCACGTTTTCATCACGAATGCCGTCTGCAATCGAATAGCGGTGCAATTCATTGCCGAAAACCGTGGCAGTGGTTGAATTTTTCTTAGCGTTTTCTTCTTCAATCGGCGTGCCGGTAAAGCCGAAGAAAATCGCATTGAGGAAGAATGTGTGCAATGGTGAGCAACATATCGCCAAAAAGTAGTGCGGTGGGCTTCATCAATGATAAACACTAGCCGCTTGCCACTGATTTGCTCGATGTCAGCCTCATTGACTCCTTCTTCCGCCTTGATATTACTCATTTTTTGAATAGAGGTAACGATTAAGCGGTCGCGGTCTTGTTTGCTTTTTCAGCTTGGCGAGCAAAATGGCGGTGTTTTCCGTTGCCTGCACATCATCCTTGCTGTCGGCAAAATTCTGATATTCCTCCAGCGATTGCTTGCCCAGCTCAATACGGTCGAGCAAGAAAATCACCTTATCCGCATCTTTGCGGCGGCTGATTAACTGCGCCGATTTAAAACTCGACATTGTTTTGCCCGAGCCTGTGGTATGCCAAATATAGCCGCCGCGCTGATTGCCCGAAGTCCAATCTGTCTTTGCCACCGTGTCGGCAATCTTGTTGACCGCATAATACTGATAGCTGCGCAACACTTTCAGCTGCTCGTCTTTCGCATCGGCAATGGTGTAATCGCCGATAAACTGGTGTGCCATCGGAATCGAGAGGAAATGCGTCGCCACCTTATCCCAATCGTTCATATCACATTATTGAAATCCGCCCAACGGAAGTAAAACGCCGGATTTAATTGACCACCGGTATTGGCAAAAATAGCGGCATTCTTCCGGCGTCATCGCCACAAACACCTGCACCAAGCTAAAAATACCCGAAAAACGCGCCTGCCTTATGGTATCGCTCAATTTGATTGGTCGCTTGGCTGATGGGCACGCCTGAACGTTTCAACTCAATATGGAACATCGGCATCCCATTAATTAACAACATCAAATCGCCGCGCTGCTTAGGGTATAAATCCGAACGAGGAGTAAATTGGGGCTGCTGGGCAATTTGATAGCGGCTTTTGCCGGCAGAAATTTCCTCACGGTCGAAAATATCCAACGACACTTCCTTGCCGAAATGACGGCTTTCCTCATTTTCACGCTTGATGGCCACCGTTTTGCCGTTGATAAAGCCGTTTAGCGCATAAGGCGTTTTCAATGCCTGTACCTGTTCCAAAATCTGGTTCATTTCCGTGCGAAGCAACGGCACATCGAGCTTGTCGATATGTTGGTTGGTTTTTATTCAAATGCTCCTGCCAGTTGGCAATTAACTTTTCTTCGGTGGGATAGCGCAACACTTCCTTTTCCCAGCTTTTAGTGGACAGCAAGGCAATCAGTGCGTTTTCAAAATCAGTTTCTTTATTAAACATTCTTTTTCTCCGTAAGGGCGCTACTACAATTTTTCAGACGGCCTTAATCATGGGCAGGAACGCCCGCCTTACACCAACATCGCTGCCAACAACCCTTTTTGAGTTGGTTTAATTTTTCAACCTCTGCCGTCTGTAAGGCAATGGTTTCGTCCAGTTGGCGGAAGAACAAAACCGATGGCGGTTTGTTCTTTTTTATCTTTTGAAAATTCAATTTCAATTTCCAACATTGTAGCTTCCATTTAATTTAGCTCGACCACCACCAACTAAAAATTGGGAAATATCCATTGATTGAAAGCGCGAAAATAAAAATATTATTTAAAAATTTCAGATTTACCTTGCAAAACATGAGCATGGTTATTTACCCAACACTTCCCATTAACATACTGAACAGGATAGTTCTTTAAATCATTTGCACCATCTTCTGCAATTAATACAAACTCTCCATTATGAGTGAAACCATCAACATAATCTTGTATCCCATTTGCTCCAAAATAAGGCGTATTGCCTGAAGTTCTTTTGTTTTCAGATACTGGGATACGTAAATTATCAAATACATTAACCACATCTTTAAGTATTTCTCGCTTCACTCCCCCTCAAACCCTTTAAAGCGGATTTTCGGTATTTTTTTCACCATTTGTGGGGAACATTTTTGCCAGCATTGCCTTTTTAAGCTGATGGTTTTTTTCCAATACCGCACGGCTCTCGGCGATTTGGCTGTCCAAGCGGCGGAAAAACAAACCGAGGTGGGTTTGTTCGGTGAGGCTAGGAAATAAAAGATTCCATTTGCAGTAGTTGAGTTTTAGATATCTCTAAAAATGTTGAGCCAGACGCATTTTTTTAAAAGCATATTCTTTAATTTTAAATCCCATCGTATAGAAAAATAAATATTCAAACCTTTCCCTAACAATAAAAGATTGAAAGCCTTGATTGGTTGCTCCTGCTTGGTCAAAATTGCCCATATCACCAATGCTTGCTCTTGATGTAAAAAGTACAGTTCTATCTGCTGGCAAAATAACAGCAGAGCTTTTTACAATCCAAGCAGCGTAATTTTTCTTATGCTTCCATTTGCATATACATTTTCTCCAATTTCTGTTGGAGAATACCAATCAATTTCACCACCCCAATAAGCTGAATTATTTGTATCTGGTGTGCCACCACCAACAATTTCAACAACATCGCTCAATCGTTTCTCTTCCCACGCCCCCGTAAACCCTTTAAACCGCAAACGTGGCTCTTGTTGTTTATCCATTTTCCCCTTAGCCTTTTCAAAATCGCTCTGCCATGCGGCAATGCCCTGCAAATCAAACTCGCTGCCGGTGAGTTCGTCCATCATTTGCGCCAGTGCGGCGGCGCTCTCTGTTTACGCTCGCTAATGTGCTGATAGGTATCGGCATATTTGTCGCAAAGTGCGGTCAGTTTTTGGCTAAATTGCGCCAGCATGTTTTTCAGGCAGCCTGCACATCGTCGCATTAAGCGGAACAAACCATTTTTGGCGGAGCAAATCGAGGGCTTCGGCATCATCAGGGATTCAATGGTGGCTTTGGTTTTGCTGTGCAGCTCAGCACTGTCTGCTTTAATATCGTCTTTAATGTCTTTTTCTTCAGCTAATAAGTCTTGTGCCTTTAACAACTTACTTTCTAAGCTCGCTTCGGGAAATTCATAGCCATGCCGTAATGATTTTTAAATAATTGTTCACATTATTTTTGCCATAAGTTCCATCTTTAGAAGCTTGAATATTTGTCCAATTAACTGCGCTATTTGATTCAATAAAAGCTAATTTTTCCAGCCTTTTTAGCCTTGTTTGACAATAATTCTAGGTAATTTTCCAATGCGATTGTTTCTTCTGTTGTAACGCTTGCATAAATTACTTTGAAATAAAGCAGCAATTTCTTTAGCAATAAATGCATCATTATCGTCATTGACATAAGGTCCACTTTTTCTTCTTCGCTCAAATCATCTAAAAATACTCTGTAGTTCGGCGGCGATTTCCGCTAAGCGGGTTTCTTTGGCTTTCAGGTTTGCCAATTCCTGAGGCAGTTTGACAGCCTGCACCAATTCAAACGGCAGAATATGCCCCACCCAGCCCTCTTGTAGCTTCGGCTTCTTTTTTTGGTTTTTGTCTTTTTCAACACCATAAATGGATCAACCTGCTTAATTGCCTGTTTGCCCTCGGTTTGGATCATCTCCAAATCGGCGGCAATGCCTGCCCATCGGCACGCCATAAGTCATCGAGTTTTTGATAGGCGGTATAGAAATCCAATAAAGGGCATTGCCTGCACTTTTTCCCGAATGAGTTCGGCAAGTTGTTGCTGGGTTTTGGGGGATATTGAGCGTTTCCATCGGCTCAATCAGCAAGGTTTCCAAGCGGTCGGGGAAATCGGCAAAGTTTTGGGCAAAGTGCGCTTGGTAATTCAGCACGCTGGCGTGGCTTTGCATGGCAGCTTTTGAGATTATCGGTTTTCGGCTGCACATAGGTGTGCCGTTATCGGTAAATAAGGCCGTCTGTAAACCGTCAAAGGCTGCCCAATAGTCTGCAAATTGTGCCAGCTCGGCTTTGGGAATGCCGCCGTGCATGGTGGCGAAAATATCCATTGCTCCACCGGTTCGGCGGAATCGACGTAGCGCGGAATGTTGAGGTTGTAGCCGTTTGCCACATTTCGGCTTTTCGGCACAATGCGGGAGATTTAGGGCAATTCCGGCGATGGGTCACGCAATCGACAATGCGCTTGATGTCGCTTGCCCTGCAAATGGTTGTTTTTGCCCACTTTGATGAAATGCTTGAGGCGTCAATCATCAATACGTCGTTACGTTCGCGCTCTTGGCGTAAAACGATGATGATGGTGGGAATGCCGGTGCCGAAAAAAAGATATTGGCAGGCAGACCGATAATGGCATCGATATGATTGTATTCAATCAGATTTTTGCGGATTTTCTCTTCTTCGCCGCCCGAAAAAGCACGCCATGCGGCAAGACGATGGTCATGATACCGTTGGGTTTTTAAGTGGAAGAGGTCGTGCAATAGAAAGGCAAAATCGGCTTTTTGCCTGCGGGGCGACGCCAAAACGTTTGTAGCGGATGTCGCCTTCTTTGTCTTTGGGATTCCACGGCTGGGAATAAGGCGGATTGGACACCACGGCATCCAGATACAGCGGCTCGCCTTCCAGCGGCCAGTCGTCTTCTAATGTATCGGCATTGCGGGTGAAAATATTGCTCGGCAAAATGCCGCGCATGACCAAATTCATACGCGTGAGGTTGTAAGTGTTTTCTTTTAATTCTTGGGCGTAATATTTGATGCTGTCGGCGCTTTTGAGATGTTTGGCAACGCTATGGCCGATGTTGATCAGCAATGAACCTGATCCGCTGGTCGGGTCGTAAATGCTGATTTCTTCACGGTCTTTGAGATGGTCGGCAATGATTTCAGACATCAGCAAAAAGATACTTCGTGCGGCGTATAAAATTCGCCAGCTTTTTACCTGCGTTGGCAGCAAACATACTAATCAGGTATTCATAAATAAAGCCCAATACGTCATAGCCCTGTTGGCCGTCCATCGGTATATCGGCAATCAGCACGAAAATGTCTTTTCACAGCATTGGTTTTGGCTGGTGGCGCCATCACCCAATTTGCTCAAGCCCGATTCTAACGTTTTAAAAATGCCGTCAAAAACTGAGATGTAGTTTTCTGCAATATTGCGGCTGAAAGCGCTCATTGCTGTACGAACATGGGCAATATTGAAATCCGAGCCTTAGGCTAGCCAAGTTGAGAATAGATGTTCGTAGCTGATGAAATAACCGAGGTTTCTTTTGACATGGTTGACAAGCTCCCCATTAGTTTCGGTAAGCTCAACAGCAAAATTTGATTTTTTCTAAGCCTTCTTCAAAGGGCAAATTTTTTTCTAATTTATCAGAAAAAGAAATTTGTAAAAATAAAGCCTAAGATGTAGTCTTTGTACTCGTTCGCTTCAATTTTTGGAACGCATTTTATTCGCAGATTGCCAAATTTTTGGCTGCAAGTTGTTGTTTATTCATTTTTCTCTTATTGGTTTTGATTTTATACATATTACGGTATTTATGATTGCTTGGTGCAGGCTTTGCTATGATAAACCATCAACACAGTGTTTACATAATTTACATCGTAGAGGGAATATGATTCATCGATGCAAGGGAAAATGGTAGGAAAGCTCACATTACACAAAGGCCGTCTGAAACTCAACTTTCAGACGGCATCTTATATCCATATAAGAGCCGCTATCTCTATTGGCGAGGATGAGATTGAGCTTGTCATCTTTGAATATAAATGATTAGGATAGAACAAGCGTTTGGATTTTGAAGATGATTTATAAAAACTCTTTGAAATTTCTCTACTCTTTGAAAAAGAAAAAAGGCCGTCTGAAAAGTGCAGGCTGCTTTTTGGGATTTCAGACGGCCTTTAAAAGCAGCCTGCGCTTGGAGGGGTATTGTGTTTAGCTATCTGCCAAATACTTTCCGCCAGAGCATTTGGATTGATTTTTAAATTTGGCTTTGAACTGCAAACGTAGGTTTGCCGCGCTGCCGAAGCCGCTTTGTTCGGCGATGCGTTCTATCGGCAAATCCGTATTTTCCAATAAATCCTGTACCTGCCATAGCCGCTCTGTTGTCAGCCACTCACTGAAATTCATGCCCTGTGGCTTGAGAAAATGGCGGATAAAGGTTCGGCGGGAAACGGCTAATTTTTTTGCCAAATCGTCCAAGCGGTATGGGGTGGCAAGGTTTTGGCGCAGTTCGTCCAATAAGTGATTGATTTTGTCATCGGCAGTACGGCGTTCGACAGGTCGGTGGATAAACTGCGCCTGCCCGCCTTCGCGGTGTGGTGCCGCAACCAAGGTACGGGCAGGTCGTTGGCAACGGTTGCACCGTGGATTTTGCGGATGAGGTACAGGCAGCAATCAGCCCGCCTGCCGCACCTGCCGATGTTAAAAAGTTGCCGTCTTCCGCATATGGCGGTTGGTATCCAGATGAATTTTAGGGAAACGGCGGACAAAGTCGTCTTCGGCAAGCCAGTGGGTGGCGGCGGTTCTGCCGTCTAAAAGTCCTGTGTAGGCAAGGGCGTAAGTGCCGTAACATAGGGCAGTGATATGTGCACCACGTTTCGCTGCCCGCTGTAAAGTCTCAGCCAGTTCCGGCGTCGGGGTTTCTTCAATATTGCGCCAGCCTGCGATGACGATGATGTCGGCTTCTTCCGTCAAATCCAAGCCGCCGTGTACGGGAATGCTTGCGCCCAGTGCCGTAATAACGTCTTTGCTGTCATCGGAACAGATTTTTCAGGTCAAAAGACGGATTATTCCGATAGGTCGTCTGAAAAACAGAAAAGGGAATGTTGAAGACAAAATCATTCATGCCCGATTGAGCATATAGCACGATTTTTGGGACGGTTTGATTTTTGGCGAAATTCGTTACGCTCGTTTTCAGACGACATTTTGGCACTATCCTTACGTTTATTGGCAATATTGCCCATTTTAGCCGATGCACCTGCTGCTTAAAATACGCTCTATGATTTTTTAAGGAGCAATATCATGAAATCCAAGCAATTTATTCTTGCCACTGTTTTGGGCGCGACAGCCTTTTCCGCTTGGGCAGACGATTCATACCAACATATCCGTAATGCTACCGCCAAGGTCGAATACGCAGGACAGACGTTTTTGATTGACCCGTTTTTCGCACCCCAGCACTCCATGAACGGCTTTGCCGGCACGTTCAACAGCCAAGCCAAAATGCCGCTGGTCGGGCTGCCGATGAGCGTGAATAAAATTTTGGACGGTGTGGATGCAGTCATCGTTACCCATACCCACGAAGACCATTGGGACGAAACCGCCGCACGTTCCATTCCGAAAAAATTGCCCGTATATGTGCAGCACCAAGCCGACGCGGCAAAAATCCGCAGCCAAGGCTTTACTGATGTACGCGTGTTGAACGGCAGCACTGTCTTCAACGACGTAACCATCAGCAAAACCGGCGGCGTACACGGTACAGAAGCCATGTATGCCAACCCTCAGCTAGCCGAAATCTTAGGTGATGCAATGGGTGTGGTATTCCAAAGCAGCGGACACAAAACCGCTTATATTATGCGGGTGATACTGTGTGGACAGCAGATGTAAATAAAGCATTGAACCGCTACAAACCCGATTATCTGATTATGAACACGGGCTACGCGCTGATTTCAGGCATTTCAGACGGCATTATTATGGGGACGGCTGATGTATTAAAAAGCCAGCCAAGTCATGCCTAAAGCCAAAATCATCACCGTACACATGGATACCGTGAATCATACCGCCGTCAGCCGCGCCGATATGCGTAAATTTATACGCGGTCAAGGCATTGAAAGCCGTGTGAACGTTCCGGAAGACGGAGAAATTGTGAGGCTAGATTGATAAGCGGTCATCTTTTAAAGAGAATTTGCAAAAATACTGGAAAATTTGACCTCTCTTTGTTATGAAAAAGGCCGTCTGAAATTTCAGACGGCTTTTACTTTTAACGCATCCACAATCAACTTAAATACATTGGAATGTCCGCGGCGGCTGGGGTAATAGAGGTAAAACGGTTCGTAAGTGATTGCGTATTCAGGCAACAGCTCGACCAGGTGCCCCGAGGTGAGTGCATCCGCTACGCTCGTATGTGCTATCCACGCAATGCCAAGGCCGTCTGAAACGGCTTTGCCGGCGCAGATGATTGTTGATGGAAAAGTGCGATTTTGGCGTGAACGTAATCAGCTCTTTTTGTGTTGAATTTCCCACTGCATCTCCGTGCCGTGTTCAGCAGAGAGTTTTATGCCGATAAGGCGGTGCTGCTGCAAATCGTCAATATTTTTCGGCGAACCGTGTTGCGCCAAATAATAGGGCGAGGCAAACCAATACCATTTTGAGCGGTGCGGAAATTGGCACAGCAATCATCTCTTTCGCTACCTTGTTACCTAACCGAACGCCCATATCAAATCCTTCTTTCACAATATCTGCCCAACGATCGTCCACCACGATTTCCAAGCGGATTTTTCGGGTATTGGTTTAAAAATCGGCTTTAATTTTGGATACAACACGGCTTCCACTGCCATCGCCGGGGCGTTGATGCGAATCAATCCCGATGGCGTATTCAAAAATCATTTAATGCATCGACTTCTTGGTTTATGAAGCGATAAAGTGGGAAAAGTTGGTCGAAAAAGCTGTTGCCCGGCTTCGGTCAGCGACACATTGCGCGTAGTGCGGTTGAACGAACGCAGGTTCAGCCGCGTTTCTAAATTTTTCATGCTATGGCTCAACGCCGAAGAAGAAATCCCCAAAAGTTGCCCCTGCTTTCACAAAAACTCTGCGTTTGCGCCAAGGTCAAAAATAATTCAGTTCGTTAAAGTTCTGCATTTTCCTACCCCATTTTAGGTGATTAGTGAATTTAATTCACGACATCATAAAAACCAAACCCTAATTTATCTCAATAAAAACACGGGCTAAAATAGCTACACGTTTATGAGAACAAACAGGAGACAATATCATGCAAAAACATCACATTAAACAACGGCGTACAAATTCCTGCACTTGGTTTTCGGCGTATTCAAATTCCGCCCGCAGAAACTGAACAGGCCGTGATTGCCGCCATCAAGGCAGGCTATCGTCACATCGACACCGCGCAGGTTTATATGAATGAAACCGAAGTCGGTTTGGGGATTAAAAACAGCGGCGTGGCACGCGAAGAATTATTTGTTACCACCAAAATTTGGGTAGAAAATTTCGGCTACGAAGCCGCCAAGGCCTCGCTGGATCGTTCATTAGGCCGTCTGAATTTGGATTACATCGATATGGTGCTGATTCATCAGCCTTACGGCGACAGCTACGGTACATGGCGCGCTGGAAGAATATCAGGGCAGCCGGCAAAATCCGCGCCATCGGCGTGAGCAATTTTTCGCCGGTGCGTGCGGTAGATTTGGGGCTGTTCAATAAAGTGATGCCGCAAGCCAATCAGATTGAAATCAATCCGTTCCAACAAAAAACCGAAGCCGTTTCCGCTTTGCAGGCTGAAGGTATCGCCGTGGAAGCATGGGCGCCGTTTGCCGAAGGTAAAAACGATATTTTCCACAATCCCGTGTTAAGCAAAATCGGTGCGAAATACGGAAAATCCGTGGCGCAGGTGATTACCCGCTGGCTGATTGAGCGCGACATCATCGTGTTGGCAAAATCCACCAAACCCGAACGCATGGCGGAAAACCTGAATGTCTTTGATTTTGCTCTCAGTGATGAAGATAAAGCCGAAATTGCCAAACTGGACGGCACGTTCGACGCCATCGTCAATCACGACACGGAGGATAATTTGAAACGTATCGCTTCATGGAAAACGGGACAATAACCGTAAACATCACATCCTTTTTATAAATTATTTATTCTAGGAGTAAAATAGACATTTTATTATTAAACGGTGGTAAAGCTTTCGGCCATTCGCATGGTGAGTTAAACAACACGCTTCACAAAAAGCAAAAGAAGTTTTGATCGCACTTGGACACAATGTAAAAGAAAACTGTGATTGATGCTGGCTATGATGTTGAGGCAGAAATCGAAAAATTCTTGTGGATGGATGCCGTGATTTGGCAGATGCCTGTTTGGTGGATGCACGAGCCTTGGACAGTGAAGAAATACATAGACGAAGTATTTATCGCTGGACACGGCAAACTTTACCACAGTGATGGCCGTCATCGTGTCAGCCCGACCGAAGGCTTCGGTACAGGTGGTTTATTGCAAGGCAAAAACACATGCTTTCGCTTACCTAGAATGCGCCGATTGAAGCGTTCACCCGTGAAGGCGACTTCTTTGAAAAGGCAAAGATGTGGATGCTGTGTACATGCCTTTCCACAAACTCAACGAGTTCATCGGTTTGACCCGTCTACCGACATTTACATGTAACGATGTAGTTAAAAATCCACAAGTAGAACAATACTTCGCAGACTACCAAGCACATTTGAAAAAAGTGTTCGGTTAATGATAAAACATCAACTTGAAGCGGTGGGCTTTTGCCCACCATTTTGTCAGTCGCTAATTGGTACGAAATACGGCAAATCCATGGCGCAGGTGATTACCCGCTGGCTGGTGGAACGCGACATCATCGTGTTGGCAAAATCCACCAAACCCGAACGTATGGCGGAAAACTTGAATGTCTTTGATTTTGCGCTTAGTAATGAAGACAAAGCCGAAATTGCCAAACTGGACGGCACGTTCGCCGCCATCGTCAATCACGACACGGTGGATAATTTGAAACGCATCTCCGCGTGGAAAATGGGCGTGTAAGTGTGGCGAAAAACCATCTGCAATTCATCATGATGAAAGGACAAAAACATGATTAACGGGTTAGATATCGAACGTTTCCGAACTACCATGGCGGCGATTGAAAACGACCATACAAAAGGCAAGGCAAGATTACGCGCCGATTCGCGCTGGGTATCCGGCACAAGAACGAAATCTCCGTGCGCCGCTTCCCAGCCTTTACCACAGACGAACCGAAAAACATGGGCGGTGAAAAACACCGCCCCAAATCGATGGAATACCTGATCGGTGCTGCGGCAGGCTGCTGCTCCATAGGGTTTCGAGTTGCAAGCAGCACAGGCAGGCGTGAAACTGGAACAGTTTGAAATATCCGCAAGGGCGGTATCGACATAGCCAAACTGTTCGGCATGGAAGATGGCTACAGCGGACTGGATAATCTGGTGCTAACCGTAAAAGTAAAAGCCGACGCAGACCTTCCTACCCTGCAAAATTTCGCCGACCGCTCAGCCGCCACCTCCCCAGTGTTAAACAGCCTGAAAACGCGGGCAAAAGTGGTTGTGGAAAAATCTAGACGACTCAAACCGTTTTTCTTGTTTTCATTTCGTTTGAAAGCCCCTTTTTCTAGACAACTTGAAACGTGCTTAATCGCTCAAAAGGGTACATGACATGCAACAACTGCACACTCTGAAAGACATCGAACAGGCCATCGCCACACACCCTTTAGTATCACTGTACATCAAAGCCCCAATCTGCGGTGTTTGTACGGTCGTGGCAGCCCAGCTTGACTCAGCTTTGGCGGTGGAAGGAAATATGTATGCTGTAAAGCCGATATTGCTGAAATACGAAATGGCTGGACGTTTCCACGTACTGACCGCACCTGCATGGCTGCTGTTTTATCAAAGGCAAGGAAGTAGAACGGATGGCCCGCTTCATCCCTCAGGCACAGATGAAGCAGACATTGGCAAAAATGGACAAAAATAGCAGAAAAGCGGACATCAGTAACCGGTCTATCAATGTTTCAGACGGCTGCGGTCTTGATAATGATGCAAAGCGGTCAAATTTTTAAGATGATTTGCAAAATACTTAAAAATTTGACCGCTCTTCTGAGAAAAGGTCGTCTGAAACGGCTTGCAGACTGATATGATTATTGATGAAACGCTGTGATTTGTACACTAAAACCATCTTCTGAAAAATCCCTTTGACATTCCCTTCATTCCTTTCCTAAAATGCGTTCAAGTTTTTAAACATATAAACTCAAGAATCTGAATATGCCACAACAAACGATGAATTTAATGCGCGAGTGCATTCCATTTTTACCGTGTTGAGCGATGAAAACCGCCATCAAATCCTGCGCGTGCTGTGGGAACATGGCAAGATGAATGTGAATGAGCTGACCGAGCATCTGCATCTGTCGCGCCCTGCGGTGTCGCATCATTTGAAAATCATGTTGCAAGCCGGGGCGGTGGCGGTGGAGCAGGTCGGCAAAGAACGGTTTTTAGTATTGCCATGGCGGATGCGGTGGCGAAGTTGAAACAGCTTGCTGATTTGATGGCCCAAAAATTGCCCGCTTTCAAAATAGGGTTATCCGTTAACCCTATTCTTACCAAATACGTTTACATTTTAAACTTATCAACTAAAAAGGAACGATTATGTTATTCACGCCATTCACTTTTCCAAACGGCAAAACCGCCAAAAACCGTATCTTCAAATCCGCCATGGAAGAGCAACTTGCCCAAAACGACCAGCCGTCTGAAAAACTTGTCCACCTGTACGACACTTGGGCAAAAGGTGGTGCAGGTGTGTTGGTTACGGGCACTGTGATGGTCGCCGAAAGCGGCAAGGGTTCGATAAACGATGTGGTGATTTCAGACGACCGCAGCCTTGAGATGCTAAAAAAATGGGCGAAAGCCGGTACACAAAACGACACGCTGCTCATCATGCAAATCAACCATGCGGGCAAACAGTCGCCTGCGGTGGTCAATAAAACGCCTCTTGCGCCGAGCGCCGTGCCGTTAGTGGGTATGGACGGCTTTATCAATCCGCCGCGCGAATTGACTGCCGATGAAATCAACGGGCTGATTCAGCAATTCGTACAAACCGCGAAAATTGCCGAACAGGCAGGATTTTCAGGCGTACAGATTCACGCCGCGCACGGCTATCTCATCAGCCAATTCCTCTCGCCGCACCACAACCGCCGCCAAGACCAATGGGGCGGCAGCTTGGAAAACCGTATGCGCTTCCTTTTGGAAACCTACACCGCCATCCGCGCCGCTGTGGGCAAAGATTTCTTGGTGGGTGTAAAACTCAATTCGGCAGATTTCCAAAAAGGCGGATTTGACGAAAAGCGAATCGGTGCAGGTGGTACAAAAGTTATCGGAAATGGGCATTGATTTTATTGAAGTTTCCGGTGGCAACACGAAAGCCCGCAAATGCTCGCGGCTAAAGACAGCACCCGCAAACGCGAAGCCTTCTTCATCGATTACGCTGAAAAAGCCCGTGCAGTCAGCCAAGTTCCGCTGATTATTACCGGCGGCTTCCGTTCGCAAACTGCAATGGAAGATGCCTTATCTAGCGACCATTTAGATTTGGTCGGCGTCGCCCGCCCGTTGCCTTTGAGTGCCTGATTTGGCAAACCAAATGCAAAAACAGTACTTACCAAACCGTACAAACAGACCGCATCAAAACTGACGTAGCATTTGTTGATGAAAAAGCAGGCGTGATGTTGGAAATGAACTGGTATATGACGCAAATGGACTTGATTGGACAAGGCAAACAGCCTGATCCCAAATTGTCAGCGTGGAAAGTATTGCTGAAAACTTTGTGGGAAAACAGCAAAGCCAGTTTAAATACTGGCAGATCTTGAGAGGGTAGCAGGGATTTGAAGGAGGATTAAATTTTAAAAATTTAACCGTATTTAAAAGTATGAATATAAATCAGTTGATACTAAAAACCATTTTGAATCTTTAAGTTCAAACGGTTTTTAGAATTTACTGATAGAGACATTAAATATAGAAAAGACGTTGTTTGGGTTGAGATTTAAAATAAAAAATAATGAGTAGATTTAAAACAAGCGTATTGGGGCTTGAGCTAACAGACTAACAGTGTGTTGATGTGTGAAATAGGTAATTATTGTAAATGAGCCACATCGTTAAGCTGCTCAATATGAAAACCGCTTTCACTATTGTATTTCACAATACGATCAAGTATTTAACAATGACACGGATTTACCCTCATCACGATGGTTTTCCCAAGTCGCTCCGCTCAGTAAGGACAATAAAAGTCGCAAAGGTATGGCCATGCGATACCACTCAAAAATATTAGCACCCGATTGATGTACCTTAATGATATCGTAAAGGGCGTCCATTGCACGTACTGCTAATTGTTCAAAGGTTTCGCCACCATTGCTTAATGCTTTATAAGCTGCCGGGTCATTGGTCAGTTGTTTGAATTCGGTTAGCTTCCGCAAGTCAGCGATCTGCATACCTTCCCAACTTCCAAAAGATTGTTCATTTAGTCCACAGTGTTGAAAAAGAGGAATCGGGACGCTGGCCGATAATATGGCCAGCCGTATCAACTAGCACGTTGTAAAATGCTGGAGTAAGCAGCGGTAAATTCTACTTGTTGCAGCGCTACGCCGGTTTTTCGAGCTCCTGCAATTCCTTGTTCGGTTAGTGGTGAATTGCCGGATCCCTGTAAAAGTCCTTGTTCGTTCCATTGGGTACGGCCATGGCGAATAAAAATAAAAAGTGAGTTGTTTTGACATCATAGTTCCTTGGAGAACGGGAAGTATAGGGTATAACTAATTCATGATGCAAAAGGCCGTCTGAAACGATAATTTCAGACGGCCTTTTACTTTAACGTGTGCCGTTTAGATACGGTCGTGCCTGGAGGATAACAAGCTTACCATTATCAAAACGCCCATTCGATGTCCTGCTCACCATTTGCAAATAGCTGTTTTGATTTGTTGGCCGGTTTGGTCAAGGCGACGTATTTGTTCTTGATTCATCACGTTACCACTGGTTACAGGAACTTCTCGTACTCCACCGTTTTTGTATCCAGTTGCAACGCTGTGGTTTCATTAGAGGAGCTGAGACGTTGTACAGAATCATTGCGACGGTTATAGACTACCTGTTCGGCTACCCGTTTGCCCTCAACGACACGAATACCCAACCCGCGTTTGGCGGCAATGTAGGAGCTGTTTTTCTGAGCAATATCATAAGGATTGATGGTAACCAACACGCCGGAGAAATCTGCATTGATGCTTTGTTGCACAAAAGACACTCATTTTCACGCTATCGTGAGGCAATCCGGCAATACGGCGGGCTTCGTATGCGCTGTAATTGAAGACAGAAGCCCAAGATTGCTTCACTGCTTCAGCCAACGCGTTTTCATCAGTAACATTTGGCACTGTGGTGTACAGTCCTGCGCCGCTGAAATTGGGCAGGTCTTCGGAATTAGAGGAGCTGCGGATAAACACGCCTTTGCTGTTTAATTGATTACGCCATTGCTCAGCCCATCTGTGCTTCCATTCTGACGGGATTTCGGCATCGGTAATTTTTTTCTGCAGTGTGAGTAAAGCAGTGCGGCGCTTGCGGTTGTCTCCATCACTTTGTGTTTCGATGTGTGCCAGTGTTGTTGCGTTAATACCCAGTCTATCCATCATGGCTTGATGGTAGGCAAACGGAATGCAGAATCCATCAGGTACATTACTGCCTGCAATATGGGCGCGGATATGGCCGAGGTTGGCAGCTTACTGCCGCAGTAATGGCTGTCATCACGGCGCAGGTTTGTCAAAGCCCGAAGGCTGTAATCGGAAACATCAGGTTGGGGCAGGGTAAGGCCGTCTGAAAAGCTTTTACTGGTAGTGTTCCGGTTGGTTTGGACAATTCGGTATTGCAGCAGTCGCTTCAAATTCGATACGACAGCGAATATATGGGGGCTAGGATTTTTCTGCGTCTTTAAGGTAAATATTTGGAATCCCCAGCCGCGTGCCAATACATTCACATGCGATAGTGCAGTAGATGGTTTCTCACTGATAATCCCCGCCACAGGTGGCAGCTCTAGGGAACCTCTTTCCAAAATAATAATATCATCGGCACCGACATTATAAAGATCATCTTCTTTGGCAATAACGCGTAATGTGCTATCGCTTTACCTGGTTTAGAGGCAGGTAGGGGAAATTTTTAATCAAACTTTCTTGGGTAATAAAAGGAACTTTACTTTGCTCAGCAACGGTTTCCTGCCATAAAGAAATTGGTTTATAACGCAACGGAGCGTGAAACTGTCTTTCAGACAACCTGCGCCAATTTCAACAATTCAGGCGTGATTTTTGTCTCCTTCCCAAAACTCGTAAACATATTCCTGAGTACTATTCTGCCAACTGATCGTACCAAACAGATAACGCCGATTAGGACTACGGTATTGTTGATTCAATTCAGTTTTTGACAGCATGGGTTTCAAGATAGTAGCCAGATAATGCTCATGCAGCCGAAATTTGGGAGTATTGATGTAGTCGGTACGGTTATCATCTTCACGATCGATGAGAAAGAGGATGAGGAATTTCATATTCACTACCTTGCTCATAGATACGCGAAAGTAAGTCAAAATCAGCCTGACTTTTGATTGCAGATAACACAGGAATTTGTGTTTTAATTGGAGTGGCTGTTGGTTGACGCTTTTCAGACTCGTAATAAGAAGGCTTACGCGCCGTTGGTGCAGCCGTGTCGGCTGTCTCAGCTTCAGGACGGCAGGCTGAAAGTAAAAGCAATATTGGGAGGCAAAAAGCAGGCTTCATGATGTTGTCGGTTATCTAAATCAAATGAAAAGCAATATATTTATGGTAAAAATATGTATTGTGTTCTTTCCGTCGGAGGACATATGCTGCCTACGCGTCTTGTGTTCCCAAACAGCCTGAAACCGCAAGGATGGGGCATTTGCGTTTTCAGGCTATCCCAATTTACCGCTGAATCTGCGAGGTAATCGTGCTGTCGGTAATCTTGTCGTCTTCCGCCAGCAGCATGGCTTTGGAGAGGATGACTGAGAGCGTGTTGTCACCTTCAAACGGAATAAACAGCTTGTCGGATACGTCTTTTTTGCGGCTGTCGGGTACGATGCAGAGGTATTGATCATCCGGCAGCATCAGGATGTTGCTGCCGATGTGGATTTTGTAGGTACGCAGCTTGCCCTGTACGACGAGGAAGTTGCCGTCTGTGGGCAACCTTGGCAATTTTCAGGCGCGGCAGCAGGGTTTCAATACGGCTTTGCGGGTTTTGGCGACTTCGCCCAAGTCACCGAAGGAATAGCTTTGCCAGTAGCTGTAAAAACGTGCCTCTCCACCGTTGTCTTCCCAGGTCGGGTCATTACCTACGCTGGCCACGCCCACAAACAAATCCACGTCGCGCAACACTTCGGAAAACACGCGCGGCGGAATATCAATTAAGTCCAGCACAGTGGCATGGTAATCGTCGTCCAACCGGTGAAAAGCGCACTTGGTCGGTACTGACATACTGCCAGATACCGCTTTCCGTCCATGCTTCTTCGCTATCCACTGCGTTTGCCCAAAATTCGGCGCGTAGGTTGTATTCGGGCAATTCCAACGAGACGGTTGCGTCGTCGCCGCCGTCCCACGCACCTGCCAGCGAGCCCCTCCAGCCGCGTCCTTTGGCAAGCGTCATATATTGGTGTTGTTTCAGGATGTGGGCGGCAAAGCGGTTGCTGTATGTTTTGGTGTTGATTTCGGCTTCGGTGAGCAGATAGATTTCACGGTATGCCTGTTTCAACGGCTGGCGGATTTCTTTGTCCAGCAGCAGTTGACGCCACTGGGCGATGCTTTGCTGCGTGGCAGCGCGGGATGCCACAAGCTGATTTGCAGGCAGTCTGAAACATCGGTTTGCACGCCCGTTTCGTCCACCCATGTTCCGTCCAACCACAGTGCAGCGCGACCCTGCGTATCGTTTTCGTCGCGGAAAAACTGCCATATTAGCGGACGCGTGAGGCAGGACATCAGTCCGTGCTGCCAGTAATACTGTTCGGCGTGTTCCAGCGGTACGCGGTGTTCGGAGCGCATCATTTGGTCCAAGCGGTCGCGTTGGGCGGTGAGCGTGGTGTTGAGGTTTTTTTGTGTGGCTTTGAGCTTTTTCAGTTTGTCGGCATGGTCGGTTTTCACGAAGGCGGGTACGGTTTTTCTGCGGCGAGCCGTCGGGTTTGAACCAGCGCAGTTCGGACTTGCTTTACGCCCGTTACCGCCAGACGGCAGGTGTAGCCGCCGAAGTCATAGTCGCGGCAGCCTTCCTGCAAGCCGAAGCTGTCCACCGCCATGTCTTCGATTTCGTTGCGGGATACACCCCGCTGCGCAGCGGCTTCGTCCAAATATTTGGCAATCGCGCTTTGCACATTGCTGAACTTAATCCGCAGGCGCAGGCGCGAAAGGCAGGCGATGCCGTCCAGCCCTTTGGAGCGGAACAGCGCATAGAAACAGGCGTTGCCCACGGAAGCATAGCGCGCGCCGAGATTGGGGATTTTGTCGTATGAATGCAGCGCAAGTTGGGTAAGAGTGGACAGGGTGGCGCTGTCGTGGAAATGGCTGCACATCCACACCAGCCCTTTGAGCACGGTCTGGTTGACGCTGCAAACAGGTAGGACATGGGTGCTGTAACTGTATTCTCCGTGGATGACGGTTTCGGTCTGCACTTCGCTGTTGCAGACAAATTCTATCCAGCCGTACAGCATTTTTTTGAACCTGTCCGCACCCAACGCGTCGATCAGCGTTTTGGATTCTTTCAGGTATTTTTCGCTTGGCTTGCCTGCATTGGCGGATAGGGCAAGCGCAATGATTTTGCTCCATATGTCCCTGCTGTTCCGGTGGCAGAGCAGCAAGTTGCGGATTGGCGTATCGGGCAAACTCGTCATCTTGGGCGGGGAAGCAGGCTTCGGCGGAACTGCCTGCCAGTTCTGCCAGGGCGGCAAGGTTGGCGGTAGCGGCTTTCTTGTCCCATAGGTTTTCCGCAAAGACGCGGTAACGGTCGCAGGCGTTTTTCAGGCCGTCTGAAAGCGTTTTGCTCGGATTGGGAAACTGTTTTTTGATCTGGTTTATCAGATATTTGAGCGGATAGTAATCTGCCTCCTGCTCGGACAGCCCGTTATCGTCCAGCATGGCGGCAAAAATATGCTGCACATCCTGCTCCGTCATCGGCAACGTTTTACGCGCCAGAGCCATCGCTACCGCTACACGGATGGTGCCGTAATTATGTATCCTGTCCTCGCCCATATTTTTTTAAAAATTTTATTTCGTCCCCAGCCGCGTATCAAATCAATGCAGTGGATCAGCAAATCGACGCGGTATCCGGGTGCGGCTTTCTCCACTTCGGCAAAACTAGGGCAGAGCTTCAGGTTTATCGTGTCGTATTCGTGTGAACGGCTTTGGAGCCATTCTTTTTCCAGTGTGTTGAGAAGCTGATTGAACTTGGCACGGTGGCTGTCGGAAATCTGCACGGTTTGGTTTTTGGCTCATAGGACTGTCCTTGCGTATCAATGTGTTGGTTATTTCGCTGCAAAGGTGGATAACGTCGGTAGGGGTTTTCTTGTCCGCACTATTCAGGCTGTATGGGGCATCTTCTACAAAGGTGAGGTAGCGTTGCGCGGCGGTTTTCAGGCTGCTTATCCGCCTACTAGCGGCGTGAGTTTGATGAAATTGACGACCAGCCCGTCATGCAGGCACACCATATCGTCCAGCGTTTCCAGTTGGCGATTGTCGGCAGGATGAAAACGAATTTTGCTCAAAAAGCTTTTCAAAGCGACGGCGATTTGCTTTTCCACGTCCACAGGTTGCGGGTGCGTGCCTTTTTGCCGTGCGTTTCCCGAATCACGATGTCGCCGAGATCGGTGGGGATAACGAGGCTGTGGCGTAAGAGGACATCGGCGGCGCGGTTGTTGTAGAGCTGCAACTTCCCTGCCGCACGCGTTCGGCAATCAGATCCGCCGCGCTGATGTGCTTGGTTCTAAATTTTAAAAACAGCTCATGCAATACTTTGCCGGCGAGATTTTGGTCTTGGATCGTGATGGTAGCTGCGATCATGGATGACTCCTCCAAACATAAAAACAGACAAATCATACTGTTTTTGATCGTTTCAGACAGGCTGAAAACAAAAGCAGCCTTTTACATTGATAGATGCGAGTGCAGGTTGCCCTTTACATTTTTAGTTCTGTAGGAACTTTGTGAGACCTTGCAAAATTCCCCAAATCTTTTCATGGGAATTTTGCAAAGGTCTCGACTGAGTTGAAACTCAAGCAGATGACTTTGTTCAGGAAATATTGTGATGAAGAGGGAAAAAGGTCGTCTGAAAAACCAAATTTAGGTTTTCAGACGACCTTTTCATTTATGGCTTTACTGTTTATTCGATGACAACGCGCGCGTTAAGCGGCTGGACGGGCGGTTGTTATGCGAGCCGATGGCGCGGGTGAATTTTTTTCTGCCTGCGCCTGATCGATGTGGTCGTAGGTTTTCAACAGCAGCCACGATACGCCTTCGCTGCACGGCGGTGTGGTCAGCGAACCGGCAAAGCGGTAGTATTTCAGCCGTTTCGGCAACAGGGTGCTGGCGTCGAAGGCTTTGTCGAGGTTTACCTTTCCTTCTTTCATCGGCATCACGTTCCATATCGGAGCCAGGCGGTCGTTGGTTTTGCCGGGTTCGTACATACTGCCAATACCAAAGGCTGGCGGTTTTCGTCCAAGTGGACGAGTGGGCTTCCATTGGGAAGGTGCGGCCTTTGATTTGGTTTTCACTGGGTACGTGGAAATGGAATTGTTTCAGGGTGTAGGTGCGACCGTTCACGCTGAGGGTATTGCCGCCTTCGGGGTAGTTGACTTGGATGGTGTGGCCGTTGTTTTCCACGTTAACCGCGCTCGGCTTGTAATCGACTTTGATGGCGGGCAGTCTGCCGGAGACGGTTTCGGTAATGTTGACGGGGATTGGTTTTTGCCTGTAGAGCATAAACGGAACTCTTCAGAAAGCTCACCCCAGCTTTCGGGGGAGTCGTGTCCGGTGTAACCCCAATGTGTGTGGTTTCCGTGTGCAGCTGCGGAGAATGCCGCGAAGGTGGACAGCAGGAAGACAGTCAGACGAGGCAACGTACGGGTCAAGCAGGGCATTGCAATATCCTTTCTATAAGGAGGAGGGAAAAAAGCATTGCGGTGTGCATGTGGGATATTGTTATTTTTATTAAACCATAGCCATATTAAATCGTCAGGTCAAGCCTTCTTTGGGTAATTAATTTAAGGCTATGAAGTTAAAGCGAATTCATTTTTCCAAACGATATTATCGTTTAGAAAATTGATAATAATTTGAAATAGAAAACTTCCATTTTTTCACACCTTAAAAATTTAAGGAAGCTGACTCATGAAAAAGGTCGTCTGAAAAAAACTAAATTCAGGTTTTTCAGACGACCTTTTGCTCTGCCTGACAAGGGTTATTTGTGCAGCCAGCATTCTTTGCTGCCCTTGCTTTCCACCACTAGCAAGCCGTAGCCCATATGAAACCTAAACTCAACAAGGATGTGTGAGAAACGCACGTATGCGGTTCTCAAGGTTTGAGCTAAGAGGCCGTCTGAAAAAAAGAAAAACGTTTCAGACGGCCTTTCTTTCGACAAGTTGCCACAGCAATCAGAAAAAGTAGCCTGCATCACCTTATGCACTGAAACCGCCCAATCAAACTCAGTTCGACAAATATGCCAATGATCTCAAGCGCGAAGTTGAAAAACGCGAAGGCAGAAAAAAATCAGCAGCCAAGAAGCCGCGATGAGAATCCGCAGGCAGATACTGCGTTGGGTGGACAAAGGTTCCCAAGACGGCTATACCGACCAAAGCGTCATATCCCTTATCGGAATGAAAGGCGAAGACAAAGCCTTTGGGTTATACTTGGGACTACCGCGACTACGGCGCAAGAAATCCGCAAGCCTACAACGATCCGAAGCTGTTTGAGGAATACCGCCGACAGGACAAACCCGAATACCGTAACCTGACCTGGCTGCACAGCGGGACAAAAGACACCAAAAATCAGGCAGGAAGAGCGGAAAAAAACGAAGAGCTTGCGCTGAACGTTGCCGACTGGCTGATGAGCTTTGTCAACCCCAATCCGAGGATAAAAGCCCCGATTATTGCGGGAGTTGGCAACCTGAAAAACATCAAGCCGGCCGTTACCGGCAGCGATCCATTATTGTCAGGGGTCGGGAATATCCGTATTCCTGCAAATGGCAATGTTGCGAAGGGGGACAGGATTCCGGATACGGCATTGGCGTCGAAGAGTCATCAAAAGAATGATTTTGGTACGTCTAAAGGACAGGGGGCAGGGTCTTCTATACCTGTCCCTCAAGCTATCTCAATAAAAAAATTAAAAATCCAGATAAAACGATTAGTGAAACTACTTATAAATCTAATCCTAAACATACTCCCTGGTCAGTTAGGGTTTAAGTTTGATGCTGGTATTGAGCCAAAGAATTCAGTTCAATTAATTGAAAGTTCAGTACAAATTGGTAAACAGCGATTTGCAATTGATGATAAAGGACATATTCATCGTTATATGGGGCGATAGGAAAAAAATGAACCTTGGCATTGGGCTGGTTCTACATCCGATAAGAAGAATCCCTTGTCCTTAACAAGTCAACAAAAAGCAGGAATTAAAAAGCATACCCCGAGCAATAAAAAGAATAAGTTATTAAAATAAGGATTTATATGAATATTATTATGGATTCAACAAGAAAATTTGGGATTTTATGGGAAAAACTCTGAATGTAATGGTTTTATTTATGGAAAAAAATTCAGATAATAATAGGAGAGATATATATCCTAAGATATGCCCATATGGATATTTTTACACTAAATACAGTTTTTAATAGTTTGAAATCATCCTTTGAAGAGAAGTATTATGCAGGTGAAACAATGGTTTAGATTTTTGGAGAGCAAATATTTGATATAGATAAATATAATTCTCTGGAATTATGTAATATATTTTCTATTGATACTGCATATATGAGTGGAGGAGTAATTGTGAAATAGATTGTTTAGTATTAGAAATGGGATATGCTGGTGAGGAAGAGAGACTTTTTTTATAGTTTTGATAATGGGAAAAACTTTAAAGAAATCAGGTATAAGAAAAGGTACAGTTGAATCTGTTATTTTTCAATTGAATCTATAATATATTTTTAGCAAACTATAGCCTTCACGAATTCTTCGCGTTTTTGCAGGTGTCCACAATCTGAAAAACATAAAGTTGACTGTTACCGGCAGCAATCCTTTACTGGTTGGTGCTGATAACAACAGGAATTTGTATCACTGGGCAGGAACCTTAAACAGGAATAGAATTGATAAACTAATATCCAACTGCGTAGGAAATTGGGTATTCCTGGAAAATAAATTTTATTCAAGGAGTGTTCTAAATGATTTTTGGGGATCCATATAAATTTGCAATTTGGATTGAGGAGATAGATGAATGGAGTTCAGAAAATTTTTCCGAAGGGATTTTTACATTTTTTTGTGAATGGAGACATGATTCCTCAAGAACTACCAAATACGTCTACTTTTTACCAAATTCTTTGCGTAGCATACAACAGTTTATTTCAATAAATGATAATCTAGAGTGTCCTAATTTATTTAACTTAGACTATTGTAATGCATATATCTTTTTGAACGATGCTGTTCATTATCGTAATATGAAATTATCAGAAGAAGAATCTTATTTATATTGGAAATACTGTATAACAGAATATATTGATAACCCTGAAGAAAAGATAATATTTGGTATTTGTCCGATAAGTATAATGAAAAATTGTTATATTTAAATAATAATATTATTAAGGAATCAGTGTTTAAAAAAAGGATATAAAAAAATATTATGGAAAAAAATAATTATTAAATATGATTATATTTTTAAATGATAATTAATGAAATTTATCTCACATAAAAATCTATGTTTAAGGATGCATCAAACATGTGTTCTTTAATATTTTCTAGAGCTGTTAGGACTATAAAGCCAACAGCAAGCCGTGGCCCATATGAAACCTAAACTCAATACGTAGGATGTGCGGAACGCACATATGCAGTTCTCAAGGTTTGAGCCAGAGGCTGTCTGGAAACAACAAATACGGTTTCAGACGACCTTTCTTTCAACAAGCCACCACAGCAATCAGACAAAAGCGACCCGCCGCCACACCCATGTCGGCAGCACGGCCGGCAAAACGATTATCCGAAGCGGCGGGGATACCACCCTCAAAGGTGCGCAGCTCATCGGCAAAGGCGTACAGGCAGATACGCGTAACCTGCATATAGAAAGTGTACAAGATAGCGAAACCTATCAGGGCAAACAACAAAACGCCGGTGCCCAAGTGACCGTAGGCTACGGATTCAGTGCAAGCGGCAGTTACAGCCAAAGCAAAATCAACGCCGAACACCGAAGCATCAGCGCACAAAGCGGTATTTCCGCCGGAGAAGACGGCTATCAAATCAAGGTCGGAAACCACACCGACCTCAAAGGCGGCATCATCACGTCTAGCCAAAGCGCAGAAGACAAAGGCAAAAACCGCTTTCAGACGGCCACCCTCACCCATAGCAACATTCAAAACCACAGCCGCTACGAAGGCGAAAGTTTCGGCTTAGGTGCCAGCGTTGCCGTAAGCGGCAAAACGCTGGGGCAGGGCGCACAAAAATAAACCTCAAGACAAACACCTGACAAGCGTAGCGGATAAAAACAGCGCAAGTTCATCAGTGGGTTATGGCAGCGACAGCGACAGTCAAAAGCAGCATCACGAGCGGCATCAACACCCAAAACATTCAAATCACAGACGAAGCCGCACAAATCCGGCTGACAGGCAAAACAGCGGCACAAACCAAAGCTGAAATTGATACAAACGTAACCACAGACACCGCCGAACGACATTCAGGAAAAACGATCAGACCAAATTCATCTGCCAGCAAAAATGGAATGCCGATATATTCTAAAAGTAAGTAGAAGAGAAATATTTGATTTGTATGAAAAATATTCAGGTCAGAGGCTTTGATTTTAGGAATATTCCGAATAAAGGGCAATTATCTTCTACGACTATTACATCAGGACCTTGGAAAGGAACGACCATCATTTTAAGAAATTTTTTCAACTAGCCGAGAACAAACTGGAGCAAAATGGACAATTGAGTTTAGGAATCAACCTGCTTCAGTACGTGGGCAAAAGATTAGAGTTAAAATTTAGATAAAGGTTACGTTATGAATGCGAAGATAAAATATAATCTTTTAGAATATTGTGAATATTTAGGTGGTATTTTTGGTGTTTATAAAAAAATTATTTAAATATGGATATCAAAGATCCAAATTTAAAAATTAAATTTTTGATTTTTGGAAGAACTTTTATCAGATGGTGTTATTGAATTATGCGATTATCGTGAAAATCCTCCAAAAATATTAACTGGTTCGCCAAAAACACAGGTAGATGAATTAAGAAGAATTTGGCCAGATATGGAAGAGATGTTGCTATATTTTTCCAGATAATCCTTGGTTTTATGTAGAGCATTTTTGGTGGGGAGCAACTTGCCCTATTGAACTGACACAATTGCCTAAAATAGAAATTTACGAAGAACAAATGAAAACAAGCTTAAAGCCAGCGTAACCAGCCTGTATGACAAGGTGCAGGCGAACAATCCAATATCAACATCACGGGCTCAGATGTTTCAGGTAAAGCAGGAACCGGCCTGATTGCCGATAAGCAAATCCATCTGCAATCCGCCGAACAAAGCAACACCGAATGCAGCCAAAACAAATCAGCAGGCTGGAACGCAGGTGCTGCCGTATCATTCGGACAAGGGGGCTGGTCATTAGGCTTTACCGCAGGCGGCAATGTCGGCAAAGGCTACGGCAATGGCGATAGTGTAACCCAGCGCCATAGCCATATTGGCGACAAAGGCAGCCAAACCCTTATCCAAAGCGGCACCACCACCATCAAAGGTGCGCAGCTTATCGGCAAAGGCGTACAGGCAGATACGCGCAACCTGCATATAGAAAGTGTTCAAGATACTGAAACCTATCAGAGCAAACAGCAAAACGGCAACGCCCGAGTTACCGTCGGTTACGGATTCAGTGCAAGCGGCAGTTACAGCCAAAGCAAAATCAAAGCAGACCATGCCTCCGTAACCGAGCAAAGCGGTATTTATGCCGGAGAAGACGGCTATCAAATCAAGGTCGGAAACCATACAGACCTCAAAGGCGGCATCATCACGTCTAGCCAAAGCGCAGAAGACGAAGGCAAAAACCGCTTTCAGACGGCCACCCTCACCCATAGCGACATTCAAAACCACAGCCGATACGAAGGCAAAAGTTTTGGATTGGGTGCCAGCATTGCCGTAAGCGGCGAAACACTGGGGGCAGAGCGCACAAAATAAGCCTCAAGACAAACACCTGACAAGCGTAGCCGATAAAAAAACGGCGCAAGTTCATCAGTAGGTTACGGCAGCGACAGCGACAGTCAAAAGCAACATCACAAAAAGCAGCATCAACACCCGCAACATCATCCTCACCGATGAGCGGGACAGCTCGCCAAAACAGGCTACGGCACAGACAAAGCCGCGCAACTGGCGTACACCGACATCCGCACCGAGGATGCCGGCCAACAATCAGGCAGCCTGAAAAACCGATTTGATGCGGACAAAGTGCAAAGCGAGCTGGATTTGCAGCGCAATGTCTCACAACAATTTGCCCCTCGTTGCCGCTCAAACTGTTGCATGGACAGCAGATAAACTGGGCAATATACAGAACTACGAGCGCGTTCAAATCGCTAAAGCAAATTTACAAGAGCAATTAAAAGACGCGCAAAACCCTGAGCAAATTGCCCAACTGCAACAACAAATCGTCCTTGCAGACCAATACCTATCCGACCATCAAACAGAGTACAACACATGGAAGGAAGGCGGATTAGGGCGAGCTGCGCTCCACGCAGGGTAGGAGCACTCTTAACAGGTGATGCACAAGGCGCAGTAGGAGCAGGCACCTCATCGCTAGCAGCACCCTATTTAAACCAAGTAGGCGATAAATTTGGTGGCGCAGGGCAATTACTGGCAGACACCCTAGGAGGCGCAGCGATTGGTGCGCTGACGGGTGGAAGCACGGGTGCGGAGGTTGCGGGGGCGAATGCGGATTGGTTTAATCGCCAGTTGCATCCTGATGAAGTGAAGTGGTTACACAGTAAAGATACGCTACAAAAATATATTAACTATTTAAAAATAAGGGTATAAATTTAACCACCCAAGAAGCACAGCTCAATTGAGATCGCGCAGCTGCCGCGATGGTGGACAGCGAATGGGCAATACTGCATGGACGCAATGAACTTGCAGAACAGTTTTTATCTCAAAACACATCTAGATTTCATTATCTAGATAATTTTAGTGCAAGTCATCAATTCTTTACAGCTACTAATCGTGAATATTTAGATCAAGACCGAAATTTAAAAACATTATTTAGTACCCTATACCGATAAAAAAACAAAAACGAAATAAATAAATTCTTGCATAGTATTCAGATTGAAAACCGTAATGTCTCAATGGATTTTAAAAGAGGAATGGAACAAGGCTATAAAGATAGCAGTAACGATGCACATAATGATCCAAAGATAATTGGGAAAAGGCATAATTTCCTTGCCGAGATACGTCTATGATTCGTCTGCCAGTGATGAAGTGGGCCCACTAGACGATCAACAAATGGAGACTAACCGTATAGCCCTGCTACGTTTACAAGGGAGAGATTTTTGAAGCAGGTAGAATATATGAATACAACCATGCAACCCAACAACGGTTAATGTGGTATCAATTGCCAGTAATGGAGCTAGCAGGACGTATCCCTAGTAAATTGGCTAACAAATATAAACTGTACCGCGCAGGTAAGTTATCTGCTACACAACTGGCAGCAGAAATAAAAACAAGCACCAATTGTTCCAAATGGAAAAGCATTTGATTTTACCAGTGGAACATTGATACCTAATCAAACCGTTAAGCTCACACAGGCACAGAATCTGTCCAATGGAACAACCCTGCCGGCAGGGACAATTGCACGACTAACAGGCAAGGGAGTGGAGGCAACTTTGCCCAATGGTAAAAATGTTAGTTATGCAGGGGTGACTGAACAAAGGGCGTTGCCTGCACCTCGTAAGTCTGATGTAAGCAAAAATACTGATAATAATAAAGTAGTTGATAATGGTAGGAAATCTAATTTTAATAAAAACGCCTGATGATACAGATAAAGTATCTAATAACGCGGATAAACCTGAAAAACCTAAACGCGATCTTAATGAAATCAAAAAGCAGTACGAAAATGAAATTTCTGATATTGAAGGAATTGCAAATTACACAGGCAGAGAGGCTGAAAAGTCGAGGAGGCTTAAAAGGTGCACTTGAGGAATATGCAAGAACTGGTAAGGAAGTGGGTGTTAAAACATCCGTCAAACCATATCCAAAAAGACAGAAAAATCTTTTTAAAAAAAGCAAAAAAATTAGAAAGGAAAATTAAAAACTCAACATTAAGCGATAACGATAAGCAAGCGTTATTAAATAGAATAAATCAATTCCGACAAAACATTGAGCCAGCTTTTGAATGATGCAATCAGGAGGAGAGATAGCAAGTGATCACAATGAATGATATTGAAGAAATGACCAGCTACATTGCCGAGCTTATATTCGTTTTTCCTTATGATATTGAAATTGATAGAGAAAAAAATTGTTGAATATAACAGGTTTAAATATGCCGAATTTCAAAAACCAGTTCTTTTAGGGGAACATCCTTATGAGGATTTAGATTTAACATTAACCGATTATTATTGGATCTGTTCTATTAATAACATAATAAGTAAGAATGATTTTTTTACTCTAGTAAAAATTATGATTGTCGAATATGAAAGCGAATCTTTTGTTTCCATGCTTTCGGATGAATCGCAATATTTTTCAATTAAATCATGTAATGAGGCATTTGATTTTTGTATGGTTTATTTCCATTATGCAAAAGTGATAATGCACGTTCTAATTTAAGAGTATATTTAGAATGGATTTTTGAAGATGGATTTAAATGGAGCGATGGTATATTTAGGATAGATATGTTGAATGAAAAACAAATCTTTGTTTTTGGGGCTGACGTAGATTAGTAGTATGGAAATTTTTTTGTCGCGTAGGAATATGCCGCCCAGACTTGCAAGCAACGCTTCCATCAGGTAAAAAGAGTGTATATTGAGTACGATCGAAGCACTTCATCGCGCGGAATACCACACGCAGATAGAATATTCAGCAATGATAAAGATGCTATTGTTATTTTTAAGGACGTTAGATTGATTATGAATAACCCACAGTTTTTTTTACAAGATCATAAACCTCATACCACTCATTTGTGTTTCTTTAAAATTCCATTTAATGAGATGGTGTTACGCTTTGAGCAAAGATTGCAAGAGCTTGGTCTAATATGGGGGTGGACGGTACATCATCAAAAAGTATCTGATGAATTAAGTTTGTCGGATAAAAATTAAAATGTTGGAACCTTTTCGCAGAGATACCCCTAATAAATATATTATTTTTAGAGACTGCTTCTGAATGGTGCTTATATATGGAAAATGGATATCGTGGTACAGACGTATTTAGCCAACCTAGTTATCTATCCGAAACATGGGGGATACAGAATATCAGCTTATATCTTTCTCCAGATTTTAAGAAAGATGAATTTGGTGCGGTAATGTTTCATTGGCGAAATGGTGCAAATAAAATCTCAGAATATGCAGTAGAAAGTAGAACGATTATGGTGCATAAAGAAACCAGTAAAACAACTTTTGAACAAAGCGGAAAACCTTTTGAATTTGAGAACTTAGCTAGCTATGAAAAAAGAATCAAAAAGGAGCGATTAACGGTTGATATGGTTGCTGAATATTGCAAACATTTTAATATTGATTTGTTTAACTTGGATTTTTATAAAGGACGTGCAGCATTATTTACAACCCATAAAAAATAGGTGCTTTAAAAAACACATTTAGGCAGCTTGAAAAACCTCAATTTATGCTTTCAGGCTGCCTATGGTGATTTTTGAGAAATTTAGACAAATCCCGATTTCGCACTTTTCAACATATCTTTCTTATCATCATAAGTCAGTCGGTAATCGGGTAAATCATTGCTGGCTACCAACTCCTTAATCGCCTGCCTAAAACGGCGCAGCGTTGCCATGCTGCCCGATTTTCTATGCAGTATTTCCAGAGAAATGTGCCATTCATTTTGCTTCCCGAAATGTTTGGCACATAGCTCATAAATGCGTCTATCCAGCAGTTTACGCAGCCTGAAATAATCTGCCGATATGGTTTTAACCTGTGCCGAACAAACCACCTACCGCCACAGCCATGTCGGCAGCGCAGGCAGTCCCACCGTTATTGTGAGCGGTGGCAACACCAACATCAAAGGCGCACAAGTAACAGGCAAAGGCATCACCGTACGCGCCGCCAACTTCAATATAGAAAGCCTACAAGACACCGCCGACTACCGCAGCCGCCAACAAAACATCAGCGCCCAAGTAACCGTAGGCTATGGCGCATCCGCCTCAGGCGATTACAGCCAAAGCAAAATCAACGCCGAACACCGCAGCGTGAGCGAACAAAGCGGATTGTTTGCGGGTGATGATGGCTTTGATGTGCAAGTAGGCGGGCACACCCGGCTAACAGGCGGAGACCTTTGCAAAATTCCCCAAAATCCCCTAAATTCCCACCAAGACATTTAGGGGATTTCTCATGAGCACCTTCTTCCAGCAAACCGCACAAGCCATGATTGCCAAACACATCGACCGTTTCCCACTATTGAAGTTGGATCAGCTGATTGATTGGAAACCGATCGAACAATACCTGAATCGTCAAAGAACCCGTTACCTTCGAGACCACCGCGGCCGTCCCGCCTATCCCCTGTTGTCCATGTTCAAAGCCGTCCTGCTCGGACAATGGCACAGCCTCTCCGATCCCGAACTCGAACACAGCCTCATCACCCGCATCGACTTCAACCTGTTTTGCCGTTTCGACGAGTTGAGCATCCCCGATTACAGCACCTTATGCCGCTACCGCAACTGGCTGGCGCAAGACAACACCCTGTCCGAACTGCTGGAACTGATTAACCGCCAACTGACTGAAAAAGGCCTAAAAAGTAGAAAGCATCCGCCGCCGTCGTTGACGCCACCATTATTCAGACCGCCGGCAGCAAACAGCGCCAGGCCATAGAAGTTGATGAAGAAGGACAAGTCAGCAGCCAAACCACACCGAGTAAAGACAGCGATGCCCGTTGGATAAAGAAAAACGGCCTCTACAAACTCGGTTACAAACAACATACCCGTACCGATGCGGAAGGCTATATCGAGAAACTGCACATCACTCCCGCCAATGCCCATGAGTGCAAACACCTGTCGCCTTTGTTGGAAGGACTGCCCAAAGGTACGACCGTCTATGCCGACAAAGGCTATGACAGTGAGGAAAACCGGCAACATCTGAAAGAGCATCGGCTGCAGGACGGCATTATGCGCAAAGCACACCGTAATCGTCCGCTGTCGGAAGCGCAAACCAAACGTAACCGATATTTGTCGAAGACCCGTTATGTGGTCGAACAAAGCTTCGGTACACTGCACCGTAAGTTCCGCTATGCCCGGGCAGCCTATTTCGGGCTGATTAAAGTGAGTGCGCAAAGCCATCTGAAGGCGATGTGTCTAAACCTGTTGAAGGCGGCTAACAGGCTAAGTGTGTCTGTTGCCGCCTAAAAGGCGGCCCGGATGCCTGATTATCGGGTGTCCGGGGAGGATTAAGGGGGTATTTGGGTAGAGTTAGGGAGTGATTGGTGGCGGAAACAGCCGAAAACCTGTGTTGGGGTTTCGACTGTTGTGGGAAGGGCTTTTTTGCCAAGGTCTCAGGCGGCATCATCACGTCTGGCCAAAGCGCAGAAGACGAAGGCAAAAACCGCTTTCAGACGGCCACACTCACCCATAGCGACATTCAAAAACTACAGCCGATACGAAGGCGAAAGTTTTTGGATTAGTGCCAACGTTGCCGTAAGCGGCAAAACACTGGGGCAGAGCGCACAAAATAAGCCTCAAGACAAACACCTGACAAGCGTAGCCGATAAAAACGGCGCAAGTTCATCAGTGAGGCTACGGCAGCGACGGAGACAGCAAAAACAGCACCACCCGCAGCGGCATCAACACCCGCAACATACACATCACCGACAAAGCGGGACAACTTGCCCGAACAGGCAGGACTACCAAAGAAACCGAAGCGCGTATCTACACCGGCATCGACACCGAAACTGCGGATCAACACTCAGGCCGTCTGAAAAACAGCTTCGACAAAGACGCGGTGGCCAAAGAAATCAACCTGCAAAGGGAAGTAACACAGGAGTTCGGCAAAAACGCCGCCCAAACCACAGCAGCCGTTTCCGACAAACTCGGCAATACCCAAAGTTACGAACGGTATCAGGCAGCCAAAACCCTGCTGGAGGCCAAACTGCAAAATACGGACAGCGAAGCCGAAAAAGCCGCTATCCGCACATCCCTCGGTCAAGTAAACGCCTACCTTGCCGAAAACCAAAGCCGCTACGACACCTGGAAAGAAGGCGGCATAGGCAGGAGTATCCTGCACGGAGCGGCAGGCGGACTGACGACGGGCAACCTCGGCGGCATACTGGCCGGCGGCGGCACTTCCCTTGCCGCACCGTATTTGGACAAAGCGGCGGAAAACCTCGGCCCGGCGGGCAAAGCGGCGGTCAACGCACTGGGTGGGGCGGCCATCGGCTGTGCGGCGGGCGGGAATGCAGGTACGGCGGCAGTAGGGGCGAATGTCGATTGGAACAACCGGCAGCTGCATCCTGATGAAAGGGCTTGGATAAAACAAAATGCCAAAGCATTTGCAAAAACAAGAAAAATGGCGGGAAGGAACCTACCGCCCAACAAGTTGCCGATGCTCAAAAACGCTTAGTGCATCAAGCAGTCAAAAGAAACCGATTTATTTTTGGATGCTGACTTTAGAAAAAGGTAACTGATTTACCTGCAAAAAGACTTTCTTAAAAAAAGCCAGGCAGACCTTTCTCAATGAAGATGGCAGGCAACAGCGATTCTTCACTACGGAAGGCAAACAATTTGTCCGACCGGAGGTTTTTGCACCGGAGGCCCAATCAGACCTTGTGTTCTACCGAAACAATTTACACTCATCCAAAAATAGCAGCATTACCCAAGGCGCGAAGGATTTGGCTTCGGAATTTGCAAAAAAATCCTGGAAGGAAAAATACAAAAATCCACGAAAAACTATTACTAGAGGAGTACTCAACTCTTTACCTGTATACATTGTAGGTTCAAAGGCGGTGGATACCTTTAAAGATGTCCAAAAACTGTGCAAACGACTTTGGACGATGCTGGGACAATGTCACCGAGGCCTTCCAGTCACCTGGAGCAGGTACTGCTTCCTTAATCTTAAATGACTTGCAAACCGATTTACGGACAAGACGTCCGAGGTGCGCAAGCCGCACTGATCGGACTTCAATCGGTAGAAAAATTTGACTACGGCCGTCGGAGCGGGCAAGGTATTGAAGCAGGTTGTCAAACCAGGCGTTAACAGCTTTAAGCGCATGCTGGACAAAAGACGCCCGGGGAGAAGCAGCTAAAAAAGACGATCCGCCGAAACCCAACTTTGACAAAAAAACAGATCCACCGGCAGATCCGCAACCACAGGAAACATACCCCAAACGTGATGCAAATGGGCGTTATCACGACGAACTCGGACGTTTTTATGCCCGATCCGGGGAGAGCTGCCACTGCTTTAAAACGGCCGAATTTGCGCAAACCGATAAGGGACAGTGTGTCTGACCGGTATATCAAACTGCCTGACGGCAGCTATGCAGAAAAAGGAAATATCTCTAATATTATCAAACCACCCGTCCACATCGGACACAGATACGGTTGGGAAAACCGCCGTTTGATAAAGGCGGCAGATGAATTAGGCATGACGCAGAGCCAGTTGAATGAGTATGTGAACGACCCGAAAAAGGACGAAAAAAATTGTTTGCTCTGCAGAACAAGGCGGAAAAACGAATCTCACGACCCCAGGTTTGAAAAAAACCGGGGCGGGGTGATTTGGGTACAATTAAACAAGATATGAGGAACTTTTTAAATGGTAAATAATTTAACACCTCCCAGTTTTGAAGAAAATTGCGGAAGCTGAAGAGCTAGATGATATTGCTTTCCTTCAAAAGGCGGAAAGCGAGGGGAAATTAGATCCATTCCGTATTTCTCCTAATGAAAAATGGAATAGCCTGCATAGGGCTAATATTTGGAATCCATCATCACCTGAAACTATACGGTTTTACATAGACAAAGGTGTCCCTGTAAACGCCCAAGACATCTACGGCATGACACCGCTGCATTACGCGATGCGGGCAGAAAACGGAGATGCGGCCATGGTACTGTTGGAGGCCGGAGCGGATCCGAACATTGAAACCTATACCGACCAAGGAATTCCTTTGGCCATGATAGGCGGCATCCCGACAGACTGGACGTTTTTAAAAGCCATGCTGGACAAAGGTGCAGATGTGCATCACCCGGTCAAGAATGCAAACATGTCGCTATTGGATTTTATGAAGACTTATTTTTCCGATGACCAAAGTTTGAAACCGGTTATTGCCCTAATGGAGCAATATGCCTGATGCGCCATAGGTAAGGATAGCTCTCCGCGAAATCCAGCTCTATTTGGCAAGAGCAAGCCGTAGCCCATATGAAACCTAAACTCAACAAGTAGGAGGTGTGCGGAACGCACGCATGCGGTTCTCAAGGTTTGAGCCAAGAGGTCATCTGAAACAACAAATACGGTTTCAGACGACCTTTCTTTCAACAAGTAGCCACAGCAATCAGACAAAAGCAGTCCACCGCCACACCCATGTTGGCAGTATGGTCGGCACAACCACCATCCGCAGCGGCGGGGATACCACCCTCAAGGGTGCGCAGCTTATCGGCAACGCGAATGTGTGCGGAACGCACATATGCGGTTCTCAAGGTTTGAGCTAAGAGGCCGTCTGAAACAATAAATACGGTTTCAGACGGCCTTTTCTTCAACAAGCCACCACAGCAATCAGACAAAAAGCAACCCGCCGCCACACCCATATCGGCAGCACGGCCGGCAAAACGATTATCCGAAGCGGTGTAGAGATAACTCTAAGACGACAAATTTTGAACGTCATAGCCTTTCGGGTATGACATTAAGGGCCGACATGATCAAACAGCGCGAAATCCATCTGGCCATACCCGCACAAACTAATAAGGAGCAAAGATTGCAGTTACAACGTGTGGTAGAGTATGGCAAAAATCGAAACATTACAGTCAAAATTACGGAGATCAAATAATGATTTTTAAACAGGACCAAAATTATTGGGCAGTTTTTTATGCTAATGAAGAAGCTCTGATTGTTCAAACATGTTCAGGCTTGGGGTTAACGGCAATAGACCACCTATATCCGCCTCATATCCCTGCCATTGGATACCGACAATGGAACTTTTAGGCACGACAGTCTTACAAGCATTGGCGAACAGCAGGACGTTAGACAACGAAGCTGAACGTATTGATTTTTTAAAACAGGAAAGTTTTAAACCACGTTATGAGGATTGGGTTGCCAACCTATGCGGGAACTTGGGCTATAAAACCAGACGCGCCCTATTTAAAAACATGATGAGCGGGGATATTTGGCTGCACAACGGCTGCCTGAAAATCAGCCCGAGCCGCCATGTCAAGCTGGAAGCGTGGGATGCCATTGATGCAGACGATGTAATTTTATCATTGGATAACAGTCCTGAAGAAATCGGAGCAGGTTTAAAGTTGGCATTGAGCCGCTGCCGATAATATTTGGCAAAAGGTCGTCTGAAAGCCGGAAACTTTTTCAGACGATCTTTTTATCACACTCAAGGCCAACGTGCGTACCGCACACACCTTACCTGCATAGGTTTAATGCGGGCTACGGCTTGCTTGGAAGGATACGTGAATTAAAATTTAAAAAGTTGACTTTTCCCTGTTCCTAATACTAATTGGAAAAAAATTCTATTGATGTCTTGAATGAATCAGGTAATGTTAATAGACCACGTTATAGGGAGTAAATAAAAATGGCAATTTGGAATTATCGGTACTACCTTATCCCATCAGCTGCTATCAGAAATAAATTTAATGCAAAATAAAGATATCATACTTGATGAGTATCGATCTAATGGTTTTTCAGAATTTTAATGAGAATAAAAAGTTTTGAAAATTACTTTATCGATAATGATTTTATATTATCATCAATAATAAATGAAGCAAAAAAACAGCTTAAATTGAAAGAGTCTTGGGATAAAGACGCAATCATGTTTTTGTGATAATTTTGGTAATAGTCTTACCGTTTGGCCAGATGATATAGAGTGTGAACTTGATTTAAGATTTGATTATACTAAATTTATTCAGAAAACCATTGATTGGGCAATAAAATATAATTGTCTACTTGTAATAGGAAAAAAACAGGAAATGTAGTTTCCCCTAATATAAATAATCTAATTTATGAAATAAAAGCATATTTGGAAAGCAAGCCGTGGCCCATATGAAACCTAAACTCAACAAGTAGGATGTGTGCGGAACGCACGCATGCGGTTCTCACGGTTTGAGCCAAGAGGCCGTCTGAAAACAGAAAAACCGTTTCAGACGGCCTTTATTTAATGTGCCGATCTTGCGCGGGCTATAAAGCGCAGTTGTCCAAAAAGGTATATTAATAGGCAAATACAAAAAGGAGGCGAAGTCAATTTTACTACCTTCAAACATTTTTCAATTTGGAGTATTGCCATGATAATTAATTATCAAGAAGCAAAGAAAATCGCAGTATCTTTTTCAGTCAAATAGAGCAAGAAATGGGAATTTCATTGTCAATAGTTGAATCCATGTACGAGAAAATGATGATAGGTGGTTTTCCCATATGGGGAAATAAGGAAGAGGGTATTTTTGCAAAGGTCTCTATCAGCCTTAACAATCACTATTAAAAATGCGCGCCAATATTTTTGCCTTCTAGCGTATGCGGCTTTGGGCGACGGCGAGGCTGCATTCGAGTAGGTTGCGGTTTTCGTATTCGGACGCGGTGTATGGCTCGGCTTGGTTTTTGCTTCCAAAACTGCAGTTGGGCGATGGCGCGGCGTAGGTCGGTATCGTTGCGTAGGATGCCCAGATGGCGTTGGTTGAACGCTTGCAGGGTGGGGCGGCTGAATACGTTTTGGAGGCCGTCTGAAAAGATGTCTGTTTCGGCGGAGGGGCTTTTCAGACGGCCTTTGGAATGGTTCGGTTTGGAACGCTTGTCCGTCTGCGATGGTTTGGGCGGCAAGTCTGGCGGTAACGACGCATTCGAGCAGGGAGTTGCTGGCGAGGCGGTTGGCTCCGTGCAGCCCTGTGCAGGCGGTTTCGCCTAAGGCGTAGAGCTGCGGCAGGGAGGTTCTGCCGCTGGGGTCGGTTTGGATGCCGCCGCAGGTGTAGTGCTGCACGGGCGGACGGGGATAGCTTGGCGCGTGATGTCCAGGCCGCATTGGGACGAGGCAGTGCCGATGGATGGAGGGGAAATGCCGGCGGACAAACGCTGCGGGTTGATGGCTGATGTCGAGCGAGACGAAGTCTTGCGTTTGTTTGGCGATTTCGGCGGCGATGGCGCGGGCAACGATGTCGCGCGGCGCGAGTTCGGCGCGGCGGTCGTAATTCGGCATAAAACCGTTCGCCCGATTGGTTGGTCAGAATGCCGCCTTCGCCGCGCACGGCTTCGGAAATCAGGAAGGTGCGGCCGTTTTCAGACGACCTTGCCAAGCCTGTGGGGTGGAAATTGGATAAATTCGAGGGTTTTCAACTGCGCAGCCTGCGCGTATCGCCATGGCGATGGCGTCGCCCGTGCATTCGGGCGGCGTGGTGGTGGCGGCGTAAATCTGCCCGAGGCCGCCGCCTGCGAGTACGGTATGGCTGGCACGGATGCTGTAGGTTTCTTGCGTTCGGCGGTCGAGGATGGTCAGTCCGCACGCTGAGCCCGATTCGGTTTGAACATCCAACGCCATCTGCCGCTCGCAAACGCGGATGTTCGGGCGGCGGCGTATTTGGGCAATCAGGCTCTGCATGACGGCTTCGCCCGTGTAGTCGGCGACGTGGGCGATTCGGCGGCAGGTGTGCCCGCCTTCGCGCGTCAGGTGCAGGTCGTTATGATTCCGGTCGAACGCCACACCCTGCGCCAGCAGCCATTCGATTGCCGGTTTGCCCTGCGACAGGATGGTGCGGACGGCGGCTTCGTCGCACAAACCCGCGCCCGCTTCCAAAGTATCGGCAACGTGTTTTTCGATATCGTCCTCTCCCGACCACGCAGCCGCAATCCCGCCTTGCGCATGACGGCTGGCGGTGTTGTCCAGCCGGTTTTTGCACAAAATGACGATGCGGAACGATTCAGGCAGCGACAGGGCGAGCGTCAGTGCCGTCAGCCCGTTTCCGGCAATCAATACGTCGCAATCCGTTTGCATGGTGTTGTCCTTGTTTGAGAGGTCGTCTGAAACGGCAATATGGACGGCAAATCAGGCGGGGCCCATGCCGTTGAACACATCTTTTTCTTCAGCCCTGCCGCGAAGTCGAGCATACGCTGCAAAGGCAGTTTGGCGGCTTTGCCCAGCTTTCCTGTCCAACAGGATTTCGTTGTGTCCGCTTGTCAGGGCGTATTTGATGCCACCCAGCGAATTCATTGCCATCCACGGGCAGAACGCGCAGCTTTTACAGCTTCCGCCGTTGCCCGCCGTCGGTGCGGCGATAAATTCTTTGTCAGGCGCCTGCTTTTGCATTTCGTGCAGGATGCCCAAATCGGTCGCCACGATGAATTTTTTTCAGGACGCGATACGGCGGCTTTGAGCAGTTTGCTGGTCGAGCCGACCACGTCGCCCAGTTCGATGACGCTTTGCGGCGATTCAGGATGGACCAGCACCACCGCGTCGGGGTGTTCCGCCTTCAACGCCGCCAGCTCCTGCCCCTTGAATTCGTTATGGACGATGCACGAACCCCTGCCACAAACAGCATATCCGCGCCCGTTTCGCGGCGGATGTAGTCGCCGAGGTGGCGGTCGGGCCCCAAATCAGCTTTCTCGCCGCGCGATTTCAGATACGACACGATTTCCAACGCCACCGAAGACGTTACCACCCAGTCGGCACGCGCTTTTCACGGCAGCGGAAGTGTTGGCGTACACTACGACCGTACGGTCAGGGGTGTTGGTCACAAAACGCTGAAAACGCTTCTTCGGGACAACCCAAATCCAAAGAACATTCCGCCTCCAAATCAGGCATCAGCACTGTTTTTTCAGGGCAGAGGATTTTCGCGCTCTCGCCCATGAAGCGTACGCCCGCCACCACCAGCGTATCGGCTTTCATGTTCCGCGCCGAAAAGCGCGCCATCTCCAACGAATCACCCACGCATCCGCCCGTCTCCAAAGCCAAATCCTGAATCAGCGGATCGACGTAATAATGCGCCACCAAGACCGCATTTTTCTCCTTCAACAAAGCCTTGATTTCGTCTTTCAGACGGCCTGCTGTTTCTCGGTCGGGCGTGTCGGCAACCTTCGCCCATGCCTGACGGATTTGGCAGGCGGAAGTCGGCGTTTGGATGAGTGGCATATCGTAATCGAACGAGCGGCGGGCGGCGGTTTGCATGATGTTTCCTTGTAGCTGGTTTTTCAGACGGCATGAAGGTGTTTGCCGTTTATATTTTGAAATAGTTTTATATTATGCTCAACTTGAGTATAATATGCAAGGTCGTCTGAAAACCGCTTTGGTTTACAATAAGGTTTTCTCTTGAATGAAAGCCACGCATGGATGCCTATCCTGAAACAGCAGCCAATACGCAAAGTATCGTCGAGCTGGTTCCTGTACTGATCGCCATTACAAACGGCAGCTTGAGGGTTTTGACAGTTGCCAAAGGAGAGCTATTACCCAATGGCCTGCTTGCACCGCTTCGCCACTCCTTGCAGGCAGGGGGTCAGGATGTGGGTCGCCAAGCAGACATCGCAGCCTATGGGCTATGTAGAACAGCTTTTATACCTTTGTCGATACGCGCCGCCAAAACGAGCAAGGCATGCCTGTCTTGTACGTCAGCTATCTGGGGCTGGTGCGTGAGGCGGCCGACAACATCCTGCATCCTGATGCGAAATGGCAGGACTGCTACTGCTATTTTCCGTGGGAAGATTTGCGTACCGACGGCGGACAGCGCGATAGCATCGTCAGCCGCCTGCACATTTGGGCAAACTCAGCGGATACGGAGGAAGTGCGCCAAAAGCGGCTCAAGCGCATTCATTTGTGCTGGGGGTCGAACCGGAAAACTGGTCGGAAGAATACGTTTTGCAACGCTATGAAATGCTGTATGAAAGCGGCCTGATAGCGGAAGCCGCCGAGCCGCAGGCAAACTTCGACTTCGCGCTCACGGGGCAGCCCATGCGCCACGACCACCGCCGCGTGCTGGCGACCGCCCTGTCTCGCCTGCGTGCCAAAATCAAATACCGCCCCGTGATTTTCGAGCTGATGCCGCCCGAATTCACGCTGCTGCAACTGCAAAACAGCGTCGAAGCCATCAGCGGCAGATTGCTGCACAAGCAAAAACTTCCGCCGCCAGATTCAGCAGCAAAACCTCATCGAGCCGTCGGATACCGGCGTATCGGGCAGCAAAGGCCGTCCCTGCGCAGCTTTACCGCTTCCGCGACGACGTCCTGCCCGACAGGTTGATTTCGGACATCGGACTGCCGCTGGGCAGCCGTTAGCCCGTTTTCAGACGACCTATAGTGGATTAACAAAAATCAGGACAAGGCGACGAAGCCGCAGACAGTACAGATAGTACGGAACCGATTCACTTGGTGCTTGAACACCTTACCAGGAACTATGGAAGTTTTTTAAAAAGATTGGCACCACAGGCAACTCAGCCACAGGCAAACTTTTTTTCCAGATTTACCTCGCACAAATAAGGGATGGACTGAAAAACACAAGTGCAATTCAAGCTTGAAGGCCAAGGAAAACCACATGTGAATAAAGGAAAAGGGGTAGTCAATACAGGGCTGGGGAAATCTGGCGGTAAAGAAACTTTTGAGAAACAGATTATTTATTTTGAAAAAAATTGGAGACGTAAAATGAGTTATTTGATTTTGGATGATGATATGTATTTAATCTATGATTTTTAAAAAGTCATGAAAAAGAGAAAAAGAATTTATTGAAAAAGACAAGATTATTATCATTAAATGACGAAAGTATCTTTGGCATCAAAAAGACAAAGGCTTATTTTGCATCAGAGGAATGGTGGAGTAATATTGATTCCGGACAGATTATCACCAGAAGCGTTTCCGGAGTGATATCGTCAATATATGAAGCGGGAATGGAACGAAGAAATATACCGAATAGTTTTTAGTTTTATAGATGGTGAAGGCATCGTAAGGAATGAAAAGTATGTATATGATGAATAAATCCGACAGACATTTATTTTGTGAAGGGAAAAAAATTGCTATTTTTTACGCGTATGACGAATTAAAAATATCAAAACAAAGAAAAAGGAGACGTAATTGATTTGGAAAACAACTATGTTGAGCAAGTCATTGAAATGGCAATTTCAAAAATAATCAGATGACGCCGGAGAGAATTGTTCTCTTTGAGCTAAGGCGAGGCAAAGCCGTACTGGTTTTTGTTAATCCACTATAAAATGAAGTTTTGCCCCATCGGTACAACATCAATATTTTTCAACAAAGGAAACCCCATGTCGTCTGAAAACACCCTCTTCCCCCTGCCCGATACCCCTATTGCGCCCCATGGTAGAACAAGCCTTGAGCGAAGATTTGGGCAGGCGCGGCGACATTACGTCCGCCGCCGTTATAGCGCCCGATAAAACCGCCAAACTTTTCCTCGTCAGCCGCGAAAACGGCGTTATCGCCGGCATGGACTTGGCGCGCCTCGCCTTTCAGACGATGGATCCGTCCGTCCGCTTCCAAGCCGAAATCCCGAGACGGACAAGCCGTCCGCGCAGGTCAGACGCTGGCCGCCATCGAAGGCAACGCTCGCGCGCTGCTCGCCGCCGAACGCACCGCGCTCAACTACCTCACGCACTTAAGCGGCATCGCCACCGCTACCGCTCGCGCAGTAGCCGAAGTTGCCGGTTACAATGTGGACATCGTGTGCAGCCGCAAAACCATCCCACTGCTTCGCGTCCTGCAAAAATACGCCGTCAGAGCAGGTGGGGGTGTGAACCACCGCATGGGCTTGGACGACGCCATCCTCATCAAAGACAACCATCTTGCCTATTGTGACAGCATCGCCCAAGCCGTACGGCAGGCAAAGCAAGCAGTCGGACCGTTGACCTGCGTGGAAATCGAAGTGGACACGTTGGCACAACTGGACAAAGCTATCGTGGCGGGCGCAGAACGGATTTTGCTGGACAACATGGACGACGAAACCCTGAAAAAAGCGGCAAACCGCTGCCACACGCAAACTGCCCACCCCCACACCGTCTATTGCGAAGCATCGGGCGGCATCGGCTTCGACCGACTGAAGCGCGTGGCGCAAACCGGCGTGGACGGCATCGCCCTCGGCTATCTGACCCACAGCAGCCATTCGTTGGATATAGGTTTGGATTTCGTGGCTTAAATTTCGAGTTTGCTATAAAGCAAAGGCCGTCTGAAATATAGACGTTTCATTTTCAAGCAGCCTTTTTGCTTCCAAAGCAGAAGATATAAAAATTATGCAGGGTAGCTTCAACCTTCATATAACATGAAAGAGTAGGGCATAACTAAGCCATCATGTAAAAAGCCGTCTGAAACCCAATGTTCAGACGGCTTTTTACTCCCAAAATGATTAATTGATCATTACCATTTTCCAGTTATCCCAATACGGATTGTCCTACCTGGTGCAGGCAGGTAAGAGCGACTCATCGGGTCGAGGTAGTAGCGGTTGGTCAGGTTGCCGCCCACCAGCTCGGCAGTCAGGTTTTTGCCGATTTTTGTAGCGCAGGTAGGGCATCCCATACTGCAACAGGCTGCCAGCGCATATAGTCGGGGTCTGCCTGTTTTCCATTACCTGCTTGGTCGTAATATACCTGAAAAATCGCCCTGCGGTATTATTCAGCTTAATAATCAAGTAAGTCTTTCGCGGCTTATCGTATGTAGGAAAACTGCTACAATAATAACCATCAATAAACCATCCCTTGAATCTATTCAGTCTACCTGAAACTCAAAAAGCAGCATGCACATGGTTTTACAGAAACCCTGTAAACAGCAAAGCTATCTCTTTAGAAAACGCATAAGGAAAACAACATGAATCTAGCCATCACTGGCTCCAGCGGCAACATCGGCGGTATGGTCGCCCGTCATCTGAGCACATGCGGCCTGCCGCTTATCCTGCCGCTGCGTAACCCCGCCAAAGCGCCCAATCTCACGAACTGCGAGGCGCGACGGTTTTGCCCTATGGCGATTTGGAGCTTGCTAAGCAGGCTTTAAATGAGGGTGGACGTGCTGTTTATGGTGTCCCGCCGCCGAAAGCCCAACACGCGAGCAGGAGCATTTGACTTTGGTGCAGGCTGCTTCGGAAGAGGGCGTGAAGCGTATTGTCTATCTCTCTTTTGCTCAAGCAGCGTTGGACAGCACCTTCACGCTGGCGCGTACCCATGCGGTTACCGAAAATGCAATCCGGCAAACAAATATGCGCTACACCTTTCTACGCGACAATTTTTACAGTGAGATGATGGCAACGATTGCCAACGCAGACGGCATCATCGCAGGCCCTGCTGATGATGGGTGCGTTGCCTGCGTTTCACAGCGCGATGTCGCCCAAACAGCGGCAAACATTATCGCCGACATCGCATACGGCAACCACCGCACGACAATCAGACCTACACGCTGACCGGTTCCCAATCATTAAACTTCGCTGAAATAGCCGCCGTCTTAACCGAAATTACCGGCAAACCGCACTGCTACCACAATGAAACTGTGGAAGAAGCCTTCGCCAGCCGCAAAGCTGAGTATCCTGACACGCCCGATTGGCAGATTGAGGCATGGGTTTCCACCCTACACCGCCATTGCTAAAGGCGAACTTGCCGCAGTTTCAGACGACCTGCCACAGTTGTTGGGACGTGCACCACTTAATTTTGAAGACGTAGTAAGGGCACAATATGCAAAATAATCTTGTCCCGTTTATCGAATTTCACGGCGCAGGCAAGCAGTATGATGGCAAATATGCTGTGCGCGATTTGGATTTAACCATTTATCAGGGGAATTTTTTTCGTGTTAGTGGGCGGTTCGGGCAGCGGCAAATCCCACCACGTTGCGCATGATTAACGCGCTAATTGAACCGACCGACGGCAACGTTTATCTGCACGGCAAAACGCATTAAGGATTACGACATCCGCCAGCTTTCGCCACCAAATCGGTTACGTATTGCAGCAAATCGCCCTGTTCCCCACCATGACTGTGGTGGAAAACATCGAACTCATGCCAGACGTACTCGGGTGGCCGAAAGCAGAACGCAAAACGCGTGTGAATGAATTATTGGAGTTGGTGGAACTTGCCCCTGCGCACTATCGCGACCGCTATCCGCATGAACTTTCCGGCGGTGAACAGCAGCGCATCGGCATTTTGCGCGCCATTGCCGCCAAACCCCAAGTGCTGCTGATGGACGAACCGTTTTTCAGCACTTGACCCGCTGGTACGCACCGTGCTGCAAGACCAAATTGCTATGATTCACCAAAAATTTGGCACCACTATCGTTTTTCGTTACCCATGATATGCAGGAAGCCGCCAAACTCGCTTGCCGTATCGGTGTAATGCATAATGGCAAACTGGTACAAATCGGCACACCTGAAGAAATCAAAAAGCAGCCGGCAAATGATTATGTGCAATCGCTGTTTTTCCACTGCCGACGCACCCTGATGCCGAACGCATCATCCACCAATTCTTACGGTTGGATAAACAGGGACAGGAAGCTGTGAGAAGGGCAGTATTATGATGGTGAAGGCCGTCTGAAACCTTTTTCACAGCGCTAACACCTTTGCTGTAAAGCAAACATAAACATCTATTATTCAACATACTAACCATAACAATTAAAACTATGCTCTCATCCCTAAACGTTACCCTAGCAGAACTCTGGCAAATGCTACTTACGCATTTATGGCTTTCCGGACTGGCTTTTTGCTCGCGGCAGTGGCAATTGCGGTGCCTGCCGCCGTGTTGTTTGCGCGCAGACAGCGGGCAGCGGAAGCGGTATTGCAGTTTACCAATATATTGCAAACCATTCCGTCTTTGGCGCTGCTGGGTTTGCTGATTCCGTTTGTCGGTATCGGTTCGCCGCCCGTCTTGATTGCGCTCACGCTATACGCGCTGTTGCCTATTTTTCAAAATACCTATTTGGGGCTGACCCAAATCGACCAATCGATTCAAGATGCGTACACCGCATTTCGGACTATCGCGCTGGCAATCATTGTGGCGGATTGAACTGCCGATGGCTTTGCCTGCCATGATTTTCGGGCATTCGCACGGCGGCAGTGCTGATTGTCGGCACGGCAACTCTGGCGGCGTTAATCGGAGCAGGCGGTTTGGGCAACCTGATTCTGCTCGGTATCGATCGCAACAACATGACAATGACGTTTACCGGCGCATTGCTCTCCGCATTATTGGCTGTCGGTGTAAGCGGCATTATCGGGCTGTTGCAGAAATCACGACGCAAGTTGCCGATTATTCTTGCATTGGTGGTGGGCTTCGGCGCACTCGGTCTGTCTCAGATTTCATTTACACCTGCTACAAAAACGTGGTGGTTGCCGGCAAAATGGGGAGTGAGCCGGATATTCTGATTAACATGTATAAATTATTGATTGAACGTGAGAATTCGAACGTGAAAGTCACAGTCAAACCTAATTTTGGCAAAACTACTTTTCCTGTTTAGCGCACTGAATAGTGGCGAAATCGATATTTATCCTGAATTCACCGGCACAGTGCTGGAAGCCTTAGTACAAGTACCAACTGAACAGAAGAACCGCCATCTGTCGCCAGATGAAACCTATCAACGGGGCAAACAATTATTGGCGGAACAATATCAGCTAGAGTTTTCTGCCACCAATGTCTTATCAGAACACTTACGCGTTGGCGGTCAAAGAGCTACGGTGCATCGCACCAACTGAAGACAATCAGCGACTTGAAGCAGGTAGCGCCCAATATCCGAGCAGGTTTCTCACTGGAATTTATCGACCGAGCGGATGGCTATAAAGGCATGCAGGGCAGCCGGTATCACGCTAAAACATATTGTTAGCTTGGAACCTGCCTTACGCTATACGGCATTGTTGAATGACAAAATCGACCTAGTGGAAGCCTTTTCCACCGATGCAGAATTGAAACAATATCAATTGCGCCTACTGAAAGATGATATTTCCCTGTTTCCTGCTTATCAGGGTGCGCCATTGATGAAAGCAGAATTTGCTGAAAAAAATCCTCAAATTGTGACCGCACTTAACCGACTGGCGGGAAAAATTAGCGAAGAGGAAATGAGTGAGATGAACTACCGCGTGAAAGTGCAAGGCGAAAGCGCGGAAAACGTAGTGCGGGAGTATTTGGAGAAAAATGGGTTGTTAGGAAAGTAAAATTGGCAGTAGGCTACCTGAAAGCATCAGATTCTTAGGGAGGTATTATGAAAGCCGTAAAAATCTATCAAGCCGGCGGTCCAGAGCAACTGATTTATCAAGACGTGCCAACACCTGATATCAAAGAGAGTTGGTCACTGGTAAAAATCAAAGGCTTCGGCATCAACCATTCCGAGATTTTTCACACGCGAAGGCAAATCGCTGTCTGTCCAGTTTCCGCGTATCTTGGGCATTAAATGTGTAGGCCAAGTGACGCCTTTAGAATAAAACAGTGGTCTGAATTGGTTTCATGGATATTGATAAAGAGAAGGTCGTCTGAAATTCTTCAGACGGCCTTTTATATTTGAATCATCATTGACTTTAAATACATTGAATATCAACGGCAGCTTTATTGAAACTAGGCTACGACTGCTGAAATTCCTGCGAGAAATGCCAACGGTGTTTTCTGCATTTCTTTCTTAAAAATTTGCCGAAATGCGTAGCCTCTTCAAAGCCGAGTTGCCACGCGATTTCTTTGACGGACACTTTCGTATAAGCCCAACAATCGCTTGCTTTCCAATAAAATTCTTTGATTAATGAACTGTTTTGCTGTTAGCCCCGCATATTGTCGGCAGGTTTGGTTCAGTGTTTTTTTCGTGACATGAAAGCGCATCAGCGTAAAACGCCAGTTGGTGCTGTGTGGAAAAATGCGTTTCCAGCAACGCACAAAATGCCCTGCCAACGCTGCTTTGGGAGGTCGGGCAGGGCGTTTTGCGGCGAATACACCGACGACAGCCAGTTAAAAATACACCGAGTTGCTGCTGTACCAGCTCGGCTTTTGCCGATTGCGCCAAATCGTCCGCATAGCGTAAATCAGAGAGGGTATGCATCATCTGGGTGAGCAAAGGCACGTGTTGCGGCGCCACCTTGCCTTGGGATGGCAGTTGTCTCAACTTGTCCGAAATATTGGAGGTCAGTATTTGTGGCGCAAAGGACATTCCCCATCCGTCCCAGTCTGCCACACCTGTAAAATGGTGAATTTGCTTAGGGCGAATCAGCAGCCATTCGCCTGTTTGCTGTACCATCTCGGCAAAGTCCAAAATGTGCCGACATTCTCCCTGTTGCACCCAAATCCACACAAAATATTCAAAGCGGTGTTGTTGCTCAAGTTGGGTTTTAATGGCTGCATCTGCTGCTGTTTCACTTTGGTAAAACACTTGTGCAGTGCAAATTTCCAGACCGATTTCGTCTTCCGATGTGATATTTTTGGATAAAAGGTTTGTTTTTTACCATAAATAAGCCATTTTTTACTTTTTAATTCAACAAAATTATACCATAAAATACCACCATAAATTAAACAAGAGGTAAACAAAAATGGTAAAAACAGCACTCATTACAGGCGCATCGAGCGGCATTGGTTTGAATTGGCAAAAATTCACGCACAGCAAGGCGACAATGTGGTTTTTGGTCGCACGCTCCCAAGACAAGTTAAATAAAATTGCCGAAGAATTGACCGCACAATTCGGTATTAAAGCGTACGTTATTGCTATCGATTTAGCAGAATCTAATGCTGCCGAACGCATTTTTGAGCAAACCCAGGCGTTAGGTATTCAAGTCGATTATCTGATCAACAATGCAGGTTTGGGCGGGCATGGCAAGTTTGCCGAGCGGGATTTGGCAGATGAAATGCATATGGTGCAAGTGAATATTATCGCGCTGATGTCGTTAACCCGACTGTATCTGCCGTCCATGTTAGCGCAACAGTCAGGCAGAATTTTGAATGTTTCGTCCACCGCATCATTTATGCCCGTCCCTAATCAGGCAGTGTACTACGCCACCAAAGCTTTCGTAACTTCATTCAGTCAAGCCGTAGCACAGGAAGTGTCTGTAAGTGGTGTGACAGTTACGGCACTTTGCCCGGGCGCAGTGGCAACGGGCTTTGTGGCTGCAGGCAATTTGCAGGGCGTGGCCGCCTGGGATAACGCAAAATCTGCGCAATCCGTGGCACAGTATGGCCACAAGGCGATAATGCGCGGCGAATTGGTGGCATTTAACGAAGGAAAAACTGCGTTTTATGTTGGATTGGATCATTCCGTTCCTACCACGCCATTTGGTACTAAAAAAATGTCGCAAATGGCGATGGAGAAGAAATAATTTCTTTATCATAAAAATCCCCTAACGCTTTATGCGAGGGATTTTTGTTTTTAAAGATGTGATATTTATTTCAATCCTTTTTTTCACCAAATCTTCATATCCACCATGGTTGGTCACATTGGTGTAGCCAGCATTTTTCAACTCGGTCAATGCGGTTTCTACACGACGACCACTGCGGCAATAGAGATTAACGGGCGCAGTTTTATCTGAGCTAACCGCTTGAATACGTGCAAGGATTTTGATCGTGCGGAATATTCACGGCATCTTGTAAAATGACCTGCGTTAAATTCCTCGGCTGAACGTACATCAATCCAAACACTTTTTGCTTTTTCTGGTTGTACTGCGCTTTGTTCTGTTTGTGGTGCAGTATTCGCAGAAGCCAAAAACGGTACAGCAATCGCTGCCGCAGAAAGTACTGCTGTAAATAATTTTTTCATCATTCAATCTCCAATTAGATAGAAAAATAATCGTCTTATAGGTTTAGGAATCTTATTAAATTAACAATCATGAAAAATATCTAAAATTTTGACCGCACTTTTTACGACGAAAAAGCCATCTGAAATTTAGTATTCAGACGGCCTTCCATATAAAGTTAGCTGCACAAACGCCTAGATATCCCTAATTCATCATAAATGCATATCTAATCGATGCTCATTATCCCACATTTCAGCTTCATTTTATAAGACTTAGCCAACTGACCAAGTAACTCATCGGCCACAAACGGATGAGTAATAGCTAATTGTCTACGCCAATCTTGATATTGTTCGAATATTCTCCATTCTTGAGCACCACCATCACCAAATGAACGACTTGTAACTCCCCTGCTATTACGTTTTTTCTATATACATTCCTTCAATCATATTTTTTTAGAATGTATATCTTCAACTAAATCACGTACACCTTCACAAGGCCAAATCCCATCTTCTCCATTTTGGCAATGGCCTAATAACTTACCAATAAAATATTCAACGATATTTCTACGTCCATGCTTTTCAGCAAGGTTAATTGCTTGTTTTACCCATCCTTCAAGCTTTTTCGGGATTAATTTTTTTCCTAAATTATCTTCGCCCGGTATGTGGCTTAAGGCATTTAAAGTATACCGGTAATATTTAACTAATTGCGTGTTAACAGCCTCATTTTTCATCTTCTAATCCATCATCTCTTTTATAAAGTTTTTGAGATAAGTTGAACGAAAAATTCAGGATGTTCTTCTAAATATCTTTCTAAACTTTTTGATTGAACAATTTTTCACTTTTTTTCTTCCATAAGGTGCTAAAGCCACTATGTAGGAAAAATTCTAAATTGCCTTTTTGTTCTAAGCTCAAAGTTTCACAATCAGAAATTTGAGAAAATGCATCTCTAACCGATAACTATCTGGTGGATTATTTTTCATTTTTTGCTGTTGGTAAAAGCATTGCTGTTAAAATCTCAAAAATAACTTTAGGAGATATTTTTTTAGATTAAAACTAATATATAAAAAGCAGTTTGAGGTCTGTTTGCTGACAGCAGACATCTTACGGCATTTTCAGCTTCATTTATATTCTGACAATATGATGGAACAATTTGCTCCCTAATATTCTTGTTGGTAATGTTTCTCTAGAGACTCAACCAAGCTCCATACCTGTGAATCAAAAAGGTGCCTGTAAGTATACTTGTACTTTACCAGAATCATCTAAATACCCAGAAAGGGTTTCAAATAAAGAGGTGTTATCATCACTTTCGGATAACAATCCCCGAATAATGTTCTTATAATTAATGTGAGCATCTTTTTAAAAGACTCCAGAGCCAATTTAATTAATTGTACTGACTCCTCATCTGATGAAAATACAAAACGTCTTAGAAGAAAAACCTATCGTACTTGCGCAATCTCCTTTTAAAGATAATTCTAGAATTCCTGAAAGTCCTTTTTTTCTTGTAAAATTTCTTTTAACGCGACAACACGATTTTTGGTTAATAATTCCTTCTCTTTCTTCAAAATTCATATTTGGATCATCTTCTATCTCATCAGTAGAGTAATCTACCCAATGAGATCTAAATAACCAGAAATATTTATCTATTAGTTCTTTGGGTTCTAATGCTGCATATGTCTGCTTGCCCAATTCCGTAAACATAATTCTATTAGAATCTCTTTTAGCTCTTTTAGATAAAATAGTCGTGCGAAGTTTTTCTCGCATGGTAATTTTTCTCAGATTCTGTAGCTTGGTTTAATGCCCAATCTTTAATAAGAAACCAAATTTTATTTTTGCTGTTTAGGGTGTTAAACCATGAATATGATTGACTAAATCAAGTAATTGTTCAAATGTATGACTTGCCCAAGTTAATGCTATTTTCTACTGAGGCATTCCAGAAATCATAAACATCTTGTTCAGTTACTGTATTTTGAGCACAATTATTCCTCCAAATACATTTACTAGCTGGAAATGCTGTTTGAGCAGATGTACTTGAAATTGGCTAATACAAATTCGCCAACCGATATCTGGAAATTTTTCTAACTAACTCTTTTAATAATTGAATACGTTCTTGCGTATTGATATTTGTAGCAGGTAACCAAGCTCTAAAAACTCCAGATAATGAATTAAAAGGTTTGTTGCTATAATTATCAGTGATTTCCTCTTGACTTAATTGAGCCAAAATTTTTACCACTCTAGCAACTGTTAATTTATCCCAAGCTAATTTCTCTAATGCCCACAACAAATCAGTATACTTAGGTGAAGAGAAAATATCAGTAGAAACAGGTTGCATTAGCTCTAAGAATTGCTTATCAGTTTTTCAAATCGTTTTCTATAATACTTAAAAATACTTTTTGGGCTCGCTTCTGCATACACTGAGAAATCAGATGCTTGTGCAAGCAATACTCTTAAGTTAAGTGGAGAGAATAATTCTTCCACGAGTTTATTTACTGCTTCCTCACAATTAAAAGCTAATCTATTTTTAAATAATTCATTACCATGAACAGCCAATAAAATAAGCATCTCCCCATACTATCTCTCAAGCCTTTAGAATGCTGACGCTTTTTATCATATATATTAGCTTGCCATTGCTGATCTTTAGGCAAATCTAAAGGCAGGATTATCTTCTCCTAAAACTAATTTAGCGCTGTCAAAGAAGCGCTCTAAATCTGCTTTAGTAATGTAGGGTGCAATAGCAAATAACAAATCGATTTTTGATACTACTCCTCTATGTGAGTCTACTGCCCAAACGGGAGAGTCATTAAGAAGCAAGCTTACTTGAAACTCTTGTTCTAAAGACTCATACGGTAAATTTTTTGATAAAGCTTCTAGGATAGAAATGTCATATTGATTAGAACTGTCCCATCCTCCAGCAAATAGAAATGGAATAAGAACTTGATTATGACTATCTACCCATTCAGGCTTATGAATAGCCTCATTCTTTGACAGCTGTCGTCGCAGGACTGTTAATGAATAACCGGATTTTTGCCAATTCTTGTGCTGTATCATAGGAATACCCCATTTCTTCTAATGAATGAAGAAAAGTTACTGAATCTAAAATTTCAAGTTTTAGATCAATATTTTTGTATTAGAGTATTTTTTTAGGGTAAACAACAAAAGGCATGAATCTTTTGCGAATATTGAGCCAGCTCTTTTTCGACGTTTTTATTATCAGTAATTGCAATAAAACTCTTAGAGCCTTGAGCAAGACGAGAAAGGACATTCTCTTCTTTAAATACTAGACAATTATCTCTATAAGAAATAAATTTTTTTATCTGAAAACAGGGCGGATCAAAAATGCCATTGCTTCGATTTTAGAATCAGCTGCAATGTAAAAAGGTTTTTTAGGGGCGGTTTGGATAAATAATCCAAAAATCTTTTCTTCATATACTTTAATTAATTTGTTAAAGAAAGACGTATTTAAACTTGGATTACACACATTTGCCCATTCTTGCCATACACTATCTAAGGAATCTACATTTTGTGTAGGCAATTTTGCTTCATTTGCCAGCCAACTTTGTGCTGGTAATGACTGAGCTAGCCACTGTTCAAGATCGCTTGCATCATATGCTCTGACATCTTTCCATTTATTAAGAGCTTTCTTTTTGCTGAACCCATTTATTTTTTTCCAGGCCAGCGACGAGGTGTTACAAAAAAATAAATGTTATATTTTTAGAATCTGAAAGGTGAGCCTTAAGGCTTTTTATCAAAAATCACTATCAGCTTTGGCCTTAATATCTTTATTAACACCAAATTCCCAGCCTGAATTACCATCAGGAATCCACGGAGTTGCTTCATTTGACTCAATCCAACCATCCCAGCCAGGTCGTTGTGAATCATCATTTCCAGGAAAATCAATTTGAGTTATTTTTTTCGCTCGTTGAGTGGATCAGTGTTCTCAAAAACAGATAAACGTGATCTTGATGAAATTTCGCAAGTATTGACCCAATTTTCAATATCATTTGCTTTTTATATCTAAAAAGGAGGAGCATAAATATGAGTTGCAGGAGCTTCAGTTTGTTGAATTAGAGCATCTTCATACTCAGCCTGCCATTGCATTAATTGATCTAATGGGAAGTTAAAGGTCTTTGATAACCGCTGAGCCATGTTAGGTGACAACATTGCTTTTACCATTCAAGAAATTAGATAGTGCAGGTCGACCAATTGCTAGCAATTTTGCAGCTTCTGTTACCGTCATTCCTTTTAGGTAATAACTCTTCTTTGATTCTTAAGCCAGGATGTTTTACAATCATTTTTAGTTCCTTATTTAAGGGTTTATCAAATGCATTTCTGCGTATATTTTGTAACACTAACGATACGCCAATACTGTGTAGCGTTACACAATACAGATTAACTCTGAGGAATTAAAAGGTCAAGCATCTGAGTCTGCTTGACTTTTTCTTTTTCAAAAAATAGCACTTGTAAGTCTTTAGATATCTCTTAGGTTTACGATTACAACCCAATTCATAGACTGAGACCTTTGCAAAAACTCCCTTTTACCCGACGGCCGAAACCTAACACAGGTTTTCGGCTGTTTTCATTTCAAATATCCACTGATTCTACTCAAATACCCCCTTAATCCCCCTTGGATACCTGATAATCAGGCATCCGGCCGCCTTTTAGGCGGCAACAGGCGCACTTAGCCTGTTGGCGGCTTTCAATAGGTTCAAACACATCACCTTCAGATGGCTTTGTGCACTCACTTTGCTCAGTCCGAAGTAGGCTGCCCGCACATAGCGGAATTTACGGTGCAGCGTACCGAAGCTCTGTTCGACCACATAACGGGTCTTCGACAAATACCGGTTACGTTTGGTTTGCGTTTCCGTCAGCGGATGGTTACGGTGTGCTTTGCGCATAATGCCGTCCTGCAGTCGACGCTCTTTCAGATGTTGCCGGTTTTCCTTACTGTCATAGCCTTTATCGGCATAGACGGTCGTACCTTTGGGCAGTCCTTCCAACAAAGGCGACAGGTGTTTGCACTCATGGGCATTGGCGGGGGTAATGTGCAGTTTCTCAATATAGCCTTCCGCATCGGTACGGGTATGTTGTTTGTAACCGAGTCTGTATAACCCGTTTTTCTTTATCCAACGGGCATCGCTGTCTTTACTCGGTGTGGTTTGGCCGCTGACTTGTCCTTCGTCATCGACTTCTATGGCCTGGCGCTGTTTGCTGCCGGCGGTCTGAATAATGGTGGTGTCAATGACGGCGGCGGATGCTTTCTCTACTTTTAGGCCTTTTTCGGTCAGTTGTCGGTTAATCAATTCCAGCAATTCGGGCAGGGTGTCGTCTTGCGCCAGCCAGTTGCGGTAGCGGCATAGGGTGCTGTAATCGGGGATGCTCAGTTCGTCAAAACGGCAAAACAGGTTGAAATCGATGCGGGTGATGAGGCTGTGTTCGAGTTCGGGATCGGAGAGGCTGTGCCATTGTCCGAGCAGGATGGCTTTGAACATGGACAACAGGGGATAGGCAGGACGGCCGCGGTGGTCTCGGACGTAACGGGTTCTTTGACGATTCAGGTATTGTTCGATCGGTTGCCAATCAATCACCTGATCCAACTTCAATAGTGGGAAGCGGTCGATGTGTTTGGCAATCATGGCTTGTGCGGTTTTGCTGGAAGAAGGTGCTCATGGAAAATCCCCTAAATGTCTTGATGGGAATTTAGGGGATTTTGGGGAATTTTGCAAAGGTCTCAGTTAATTCATTATTGCCAAATTCAGGCTCAGGAATAATTCTGAAAACAAGGACTCCGGCTTTTTCAAAAATTTGATACAGAAAAAAAGTTATTTATTTCTTTAATGTTAGGATTTTTCTAAAATAGGAATTTGGATTCGTTCTCCATTATCTGTAATAAAAATCCGCCAAAAACAATTGTTGATGCTTTCATTGTAGCCGTCTGCCGTTTTGACTCAAGGTGCTGCCGTGGAAGGAGCAGGTGTGGGATTTTGAAGAACTCAGTTCTCAATATTCCGTTTCAAATGAAGGAAAGGTCGTCTGATGTTTTTCAGACAACCTTTTTACCCTTTAAAGCGGAGGCAGTTCTACAAATGGAAAGAAATGCTGAAACTTGATAAATTTCAGGATGTTTTTCTAAGGCTTGTAACGCTTTTTCTTTTTGAAACGGAGGGTCATGAGACATCTATACCCCTTAAGAAGGCAATACCCGTCAAGGCATCGATTTTGATAGGCTGTAACTCGAAACAAAACCTACAATATTGTCAATATCGGCAATTACCCCATCGAAATCCGCCAAGTCAAAAATATAAAAAGGGGTGTCCTCAATGGGCATATCGCGTATTACTTGTTCAATCCATAACTTGAATTCATTTTAAATCAATAGATTGAGAGAATAAGCATTTAATTGCAAATCCTAAATCATCACTATCCTCTTTATGATTTTTCCACATAGTCACTTTCCTTTACTCATCGCTTCCCAACCAATATGGCCGGTATCATGATGCAAGTCTTCACCAATCAATTGCATCCTTCCTGTATCTTGATGATGATGCCAAAGGTCGTCTGATGTTTTTCAGACGACCTCATTACCCTCTAAAGCGGAGGCAGTTCTACAAATGGAAAGAAATGCTGAAACCTCTGATAAATTTCAGGATGTTTCTTTAAGGCTTTTTAATGCTTTTTCTTTTGAAACGGGAGGGTCATAGACATCTACCCCCTTAAGAAGGCAATGCCGGTTAATGCGTCATCTTGATCTTTAGATAAGTCTGAATTCGGAACAAAAATCCAAAAATATTATAAATATCTCCTACTCCTTCAAGATCAATTAAATCAAAAATATAAAAAGGTATATTATCAATAGGCATATCTAAGACAACCTTATCCAACCATAATTTAAATTCTTGCAAATTAATTGCTGCCGATAATAAGCAATATGTTGCAAAACTTAAATCTTGACCTTGCTCTTTCGTAATTTTTCCACATAATTATCTTCCTTTATTCATCGCTTCCCAGCCGATATGACCAGTATCATGGTGAGATTTTTCAGGTACAAGCTGCATACGTCCGGTATCCTGATGATGATGCCAAGTATAATCCGGTATTTTAGATTCTCCTTTTTCAATTGCCCTTAATTGTTCTGTGTTAAAAGCTTGATTTGCGAACCTGTCCTTTCTAATGGCTTCCGCCAAATCTTTGGTTGCCAGCCCTCATTTGTCCTGTCGAACTCTTAGACCTGAATTCTTGAATATCAAGCTTCGTATCATATTTCACGTGTTTCTCAAAAATTTGAAATCCTTTACTGTCAAACGGCACCCCGGTCTTCGGGTGGCTTTGGTTTGCCAGTTTGACATTTTTTGCCGTTTGACGGCGGTACTGTCGAGGATTTGACATTTTGTTTGCCGTAACGCTGTTCCAATTCCGTTCTGACAGTGCGGGAGTGGTACGGTGAATCATAACTGTACCGTCCTTGTTGGGCTTTGGGGAAAAATTTTCCCCGACAGGTGCTTTCCCTTTCGGCAATGCAACTGCGCCCATCTGCGACTGTTTGACGGTGCTTGCACCCATACCACCCCAGTCGTATCGGGTTCGAGCATATGCGGCTGCGCTGCGTTGGGCGGCGCGTTGGATAATGCTGTCGAATCGGCCGCCGCCGTAACCTGCGTGTTTGGCGACGGGATGCGGCTGGTGGCGGTGGCGGTGAAGTACCGCGCCGATGTGTCTGCCGCCGTGCTTGAGCCGTCGCAATACGGCGTGGCAGGGGCGCACGGTGGAGCGCG
>BNJU01005006.1_pt1 | contig 177203 bp, 189 predicted proteins | sample 8539281 | NCBI WGS metagenome assembly BNJU01 (sample SAMD00202456, study PRJDB9452) | human saliva metagenome | isolation source: human saliva | place: Japan
GCCTGATTTCTGGCGGGCCGTCCTCATGAAGCACGCGCCGGCGGGCAGAGGTGAACTTCCTCATCTGCGACGAGGTCCGAACCTGCACACGCCCGATCAGGTCGAGCAACTTTCGCTACGTCGTCAAACGACGGGGATCGACGTCTACGGCTGGCATCGCCTCCAAACTTCCCGCACGCGCCTGTTCCCCGGCTCGGCCCGCGCGGTCGAACATGGCGGACGGGGCTGGAGAATCCTCCAGTCCGCTCGCTGTGCTGGTGCGGCAAACGCGCCACGCACAACGCCCGCACCGTGGGCGGCGTCATGGTCACCGGAGAGGAGCGGGTCGTCGTCGGCGACGTCGGCTCGCCGACGTCGGCTACGGGTCCTGTGCCCGTTACCACCACCTGAAGGCGATGATGACCGCGGCGACGGCGCGGTGACGCCGCCGGCATCGACGAGCAGGGGTCGCGCTGGCCAGGGCGTTCTCCCCGAGAACGTGGCCAGCGCCGCCAGCAGGAAGCCTTCCGGGAGTGAGGAGCGGGCGACAGGATCAACCGCCGCGGCACAGCTCAACGGCCCTCCCGCGGAAGTGAGCGGAGAGCTCGGTGGTCTCGGCGTGAGCTTGCGGCGCGCCCAGCGGGCGGGCGGCGTCCTGCGGGCGATCGGCGAGTCAGTCCTTCTTTCGAACTATCTCGTCCAGCTGGGCATGGACGACGAGACCGCGCCTCTTCTGCGGCGTCCCGGCAGAGACACGTCACCGGCGAGGGCGTCCGCCGCCTCCGCCGAATGGGCGCCCTGGAGTTCGATCCGTCTGCTCCCCGGGCTGCCTGCCCGACGGGAGTCAGAAACCTCTTCCTGACTGGCGGGCTTTCGCTCTGCCCTTCTGGCTCCGGGACGCCTGGACGGCTCTCGTCCGTAACCGCCCGCCGCCGCTTTTCCCCGTCCTCCTTCTCCTCCTCGTCCCAGGCCCGCCGCTCCCGCGGCAGGACCCTCTCCGGAGTCGGAGGGGCCCTCGGCGTCCGACGGGAGGGGCCGGACGGGCGCTCTCTCCGGCCGCCGCGGCCGGTGTCTCCCTCGAGGGAGGTCTCGACCGACGCAGCAGGGTCGGGACCGTCGCGTCCTTCGCCTCTTTCAGGCTGGGAGGGGCCAGGTGTGCCCCTCGAAGGGACCTAAACCGGCATGGGTCAGGCCCGCCGCTGCTGCTGGTCGAGCGTGTGGGACGTCCTCGATGGGCGCCCGCCGAAGTCCCTCGCCGTCCTCGTCCGACTGGTCCGAACGCCGCGGGAGGCGTATTCGCCAGGCGCCAGGGAGGAGACCGGGGTGGGTCTCGGAGGCAGGACCCTCGTCGTCGAGGGCTTGGAGCGCCCGCCGTTCAGGTCGACGTACCAGGAGGCGTGCTCGCGGTCTCCCGTCTGAGTGGCGATGAGCGTCAGGGCTCGCCGGATCTGCGAAGCGGTCCACGCGATGTCGTCGGGCCGCACGCCCCGGCAGGAGGCGCGAGGCGACAGGCTCCTCGATGGTCAGTCCGTCTCTGTCGTGGCCGATGGAAGGACCTGGCGACTCTGGCCGTGTACTCGCGCTCCGCGATGATCGGGTGGCGGGGCCGCCACGCGGGAGGCGGGCAGCGCGGACAATTCGCACACCTCGTCACGGACACCCTCGCGGATATGAGCTTGTATCTCGCGGGGCTCATCTGCCGGTCCGGCTCAGGAGGTCGGCGGCCTGGCGATCGCACCCGGCGGAGCGCCATATGAAGACGTCCGTGATGGGTAGAGAACGTACGGTTGCCTTCGAGTCTGTTGGCGTAGCTGTTCGCCGTCAGGCTGGGCGAAGCTCAGTTCTTTCATGGCTCCCCTCGCTGATCGATGACGGTTCAAGACTGCACAATCCGCGCATTCGGGCCGATTCCGGCAGGCATTGATGCGGCTCGGCGGTTGCAGCGATCACTGACGGCGATCGTGGCTGGACATGGGGTGAAAACCTGGTACATTGTGGGCGCACGCGCGGCGAACTGCGCGTTCGCTTGGAGCACCGGACTCCGGGGATTTCGCGGTTGACACTGCGCGTAATAGCCGTATGAGTGGCATGGAGCAGTGGCAGCCGACTACGACGCACGCGTAAACAAGACGAGGAACGCGAGGACTCCCTCGAGCAGTTGAAGGCCCATCGTTCGAGCAGCAGTCCGGTTCGATCGCCCGAAGACGAAGTGGGCCGCCGAGACTCAGGCTGCCGGCGCCGACCTGTCCGAACGTGGGCTTTCGATCGGCGTCGTCCCGCGCAGGACGACAGTACGTCTCGCACTGTTTCCTCGTGCACCACCGTTCGCAGCTGGCGTATGGGGAACGGACTGCCCGTGCTCGGGTGCGCGGCCTGAATCCCGAACCGGCGAGGCGCGCGCCCCGCCGTCATGGAGAAGGTAAGAATGGCCCTTTTTCAGAAGGAAGCGGGGCGGACCCGGCCGACGAGTTAAGGTTCCTCGCGCCCGCCCTCAAGGCGTCCGGACCCGTGGGACGGAAGTCCGACGCACCGCACCGCGACGATCTCCTCGACTGCGGGGCGCTGAGATCCGTCCTGGACGCGGCGACCTGCAGTTCACCGTCGACCGCACCCACGACCTCGTCCTGGGCGCAAATCATCCTGGGGGACAGCGCTCCAGCTCAGGTCTTCGCGGCGCCAAGTCCCACTGGCATCTGGGCCCATTTCGTCGCGCGGACGCCAGTCTCGTCCATCGCCTCCCAGGGAGGCTCTCGCGCGAGGGCCGGCGGCTTCTGGCACGAGATCAGAGCCCAGATGCCGATCGAGGACCTGGTTCCGTCAATCCCGTCCGCTACGTGGGGATCTGACGGGTCGCGGTGGCTCCTGCGGGCGACAGCCGCGAGCAGGCCGCCGTCGACGGCGACGCCTCGCGGCCCTCCACTTACGGTCCTCGACACCGTCGTGGTGCGGGGAAACGCGGCGTTCCGCCGCGCGACATCCCCAGAGCATTCCCAGGCCGGACCCGTCAAGGAGGGCCCGCTCCGAACTCCCAAGCGGGGGCCGGAATCTCGAGTCCGGTGACCGCCGGGCGCCACGCGAGCTGTCGGGTACGGTCACGGCCATCACGTATCGGGGGCTCAGATCACGGCCCGGCCGCTGCACGCATGAGCAGCACGAACCGAGAGTGGGTACTGTCACCCCTCGCTTTCCCTCGGTCACAGGGACATCCCGCATCGGTCGGCTGGGCAACCATCCTCTAATCCCGACTACACGAGTGACCCCGAGAAGACGATGGCTGACGCGGACGGAAGGCGACAGACGGCGGACGGGGCGCAGGCAACCTGGCCGCCGACTTCGACTCCGACAAGGCGGCGGTCGGCGGGTCGAGGCTCGTGAACGACCGTCCCAGCATGTCTTCCTCGTCGTCTGCGGTGACGAAGGACGTCGGGCTCTCGGTAGTGGCCCGCTCGGCGGCCTCAGCCTATGCGTCGCTCGCCCAACATCCGACGTCACCTGCCCGTCCTCGGCGGGCTGCTGCGACATCGCCGCCTCGGCCCACTGGGCGTAGCGGCGACTGAGGCCTCCATTACTTCACGCTGGGGCTGATGACCAACGCGCCGCCTACCTGGCGGGCTCCTCCTCTCGCTGGCGGTCGATGGCCCGCCTCGACTCTTTCATCGGCTGCCGGGGGACGCCACGGGGTGGCGTTCGGGCAACTCCGACGACCGCCACGCCGCAGCGCCGTGCAGTCATCACGTGTGGATGTGGGCGGGCCTCGGCCCGGCGGCAAATCGAACCCCCTACTACTGCACGGACGCGACCGAGGCCCTGGCGGTCGTGCGTGATCATAGGCCCCTCCGTCTACGCCCTGCTGGCGTGGTTCACGTGGCTGCTCGTGCGGCCTGCCGCGGTCCCCGCCCGCCGCGCCGCCAGCGGGACGGCGAGGCTGAAACCTCGTCGCCTCGCCGCCCGCCTCCGCCGTCGCCAAATCGCTTTAGGCTTTCGTCGCCGATGAGCTCGCGGACGATGTCGAGATCGTCCCCTCGCCGTCGACGTACAGGAAGAGAACCTGGTCTCCGCCTCGATCGTCGGGTCAGGATCCGCCGTGAGCACCCGTCGCGCACGATCGCGTTGAGGCTGACCGACGGGGGCACCGTCGGAGATCATGCGACCGGCGGGGCGTGGGCGGGCAGCGTCGTCTGAAGGAGCGCCGCGCGGCAATGCGACCGCATGACCGTCACAGACGCCCGTTGGACGAAGACGTCCTCGACGAAAAAGGGGCCATGACTCGAAGTCGAGATGGCCACGTCCACGCCGGGGGTCGTCGAACGGCCATTCGTCGGCGGGTCGTTGACGGGCGATCACCCTCATATTACTCCGTCTTCGACAGGAGCGAGATGACCAGGTTGGCCTTGTCGTCCCCATCGCGGCAGCCGTATTCCCGGCCTAGAGCGCGCTGCAGCGTCTCCGGTTCGCAGGCGTCGGCGGATCGAATCCGCCTCGGGGACAGGCGATCTTCATAGCCGGGCTGCTTGTCACGATCGTGATGTCGTGGCCCGGCGTGCGTGAGCTCATGGCGACGGACCGGCCACCGACACGCCCCGCGATGACGGTGACCTTCATTACGCGTCCTCCTTCAGCGGATGGTTTGGCGTGCGCCGGATGACCCCGCCCGATCGGCGGGGACGATGAGCCGGACCTCATCTCCCGTCCTGCGGGATCAGGCGCTCGTCGACGACCATGCCCCCGTCAGCCGGGTCACGTAGGCCACCCCCGTCGCGGCCTCGGGCCCGCGACGTCGCGCCAGACAATCGGGTCCGGGTCCGGCGACCAGCGCACGCCCGCTGTCGTCGACTCGTAGTGCGGGCCCAGGGGATGAGGTGAAGGCCTGGTGTGGCCCATTGACGGTCAGGACGGTGGCGATGCCAAACGCTCGTAGACCTCTGCCCGGCCCGGGTCGCGGGAGTCCGGGTGACGACGTTCGTCACCGAGGTCTCGCGGACCACCGCGCGGCGATGATGTTGGTGTCCCCAGGGGAGACCGCGGCGAAGCCCTCGGTGTCCTCGATTCCGGCGTGGACGAGGTCGCGGTCGAACCCGTCGGTCACCCTCTGGCCCGTGAACCCCTCGGCAGGCGCCCGGAAGACCTCGGGGTTGCGGTCTATCACCGCCACCCGGTATTAAATACTGCGAGGGTTGGTGGCGGTGACCCACGCGCCGCAGCCCATGACGAAGTGCACGCTGAGAACGCTACCTCGTACGCTCGTGGCGTAGCCTGAGCACTGATCTCCTAGAGACCGTCCATGGTGCGGCCGCCCGGTCAGGACCGCGGACCTGACGATCGTCGTGGCATGCGCGGTGATCGCCGCAGCAGATCGTCCTCCGGGCGGTCAAGCTGCCAGAACGCCGGCACCGTCGCCGTCGCCACCGCGCTCGCGGGCCTGGCCGCCTCGTCCTCGCCTTCGGCGGCTCGGCGTGGATCGGGCCTGGCCTGCCGGTCCCATCAGCTCGTCGGGGACAACATCGGGCCCGAGGATGGGCGTGGTCGCCGCCACCGGGCGCTTCTATGCCCGTGCTCCTGTCGTCTGGGGCGTCGGCCGCAAACGGCCTCGGGCTGACGTTCCCTTCGCCGACGGGCGAGCGCGCGCCTCGTCACTCGTCTGCCTCATCCCCTCCTGGCACTGCCCGTCGTCGTGGGGCGCGGTGGACTCGCGAATCCCGCCCCATCGCCGCCATGGGGCGACAGCCCTCACAGCGGTCCTGGCCGTCGGGCTCGTCCTGAGCTGGCCGGCGGGCTTCCGCCGTCCACGCGCGCGGGCGAGCAACGCAGCCGCCGTCCGGCTCAGCGAGGGCATGCAGTGGCGGAGCGTGGAGCTCATCGGCGCCCTCTTCCCAGCCGGGCTCCTCATCCTCCTGGCCAGCCCGACGGGTGCTCGTCCGCACAGGGGCGCCGTCACGGCAGCGTGGCTGGCTGCCGCGCCTTCGTCCGGCAGTGGCGTGTCGTCACCACCCTGTACTTCTCGGTCTCCGTCAGGGTGCCGGCAGGCCCCGGACGTCCCGAGCTGTCGATGGCCTCCGCTGTTCGAGGAGACCGGCCCGGAAGGATCGTCGCCATCATCTACGTCCTGCTCAGGTGCGCGGTGACCCTGAACGTACGCCTGCCCCAACTGCTTCGCGAACTCGCCTACGACGGCATCTCGCGCCGCCTCGCCTCCCGGGACGCGCTCAAGCCCCGGTTGGCCATCGTCGGGCTGGCCGCGGTGCTCGCCGCCGTCTATCCCGATATGCTGCTCACCCGGGCAGGGGCGACGATCTTCGTCGACGCCTTCGTCCACTTCGCCCGTGCCTGGCCGCGGGCATGCGCTCGCTCGGCATCCTGAAGGAGTCGCTCGGCCGCGACGGGCGCAAGCACGCCCGCGCCGCATGATGGTCCTCGCCCTGGCCGCTCTCCCTGGCAGTCAGCACGTCTGCCTCGTCGTCGAGCCGTGGTGGGTACGCCATCGCGGTCGTCGGACTGGCGATCCCCGCCGTCCTGATGCTCTTCTTCCGCCGCGGCATGGGCGGGGTCGTCGGAGCCTGGCCGTGACCGACCTGTCCAGGGCGCCGGCTGCCACAGGTACAGGGTCGTCTGGCCCATTTGTCGTGGACGGCCCGACCTGCACCCTCAGCTTCGCCCGCTCCCTGCGGCTGTATCGAGCCTGACGGCGGTGACCGTCATTACGACCCGCCCGCGCAGACACCTGCGGGAGGACGGCGACTTGCCACCAGTCAACCTCGCAATCCTGGGGACCCACAGGCGCCGGAGGACACATCGTGGACTTCGTCCACTCCCTGCACAGGGCACGAGGACATCGTCACCGTCTTCTACAGGCTGCTCGTCGCGGGCGTGTGGAACTACTTCCTGCGGCGCTCACCGAGGTCGTCGCCACGACCTGCCTGACATAAGTCATCCTCGCCGAGTCCCTACCTCTACGAAGCTCCGGAGACGCATGATTGACATCTGATACAGCCGACATCGCCCACGGAGGCGCATGCGTCCGGACGCGCCCCGGACAGGCGCGTCATCTTCCTTGCCCTTCGGCCTGCGGGGAGGTCCGCGTCGAGTGACCGGCAACGCTCCGGCCTCGTGCGGGCGACGTCGTCGAGGTCCTCGTCCTCGGCACTGGGTCCAGACCGCCTGGCGGGCCGGCCCGCTCGGCGTGGGCGGGCCGAGCTGGGCCACGTGGCCTTCGACTTCGGCGTGGGAAGACCCACGTCCTGCGCGCCGCTCGCGCGTCGGCGGGGCCGGCCTCGCCTCGGCGCGTCGACTGCCGAGTCCGGCGATGGTTGACGCGCGCGCCGGAGACAGGCCACCCACCCGCGTCGAAGTTCGTCGATGGCGAGACGGAACCCCTCCATGCGGGAGGGCACCCACATTCTGCGTCTCAGGCTTCCCGCTGGCCGTCGCCGACGTCGGCGACCTCGACCTCTTCAGGGCGTGGCGCGCCACAGCGTCCGGGCCAGCGCGCGCGTGCGGGCGGTCGCCCTCCAGCTCCGACCCGGTGATCGCCGTCAGGCAGACCTGCTGTTGGGCGCCGAGTTCCGGAACCGACCGCTACGTGGGGGCGTCGTCGTCGACAGCCCAGCTCTACCGGGTGCGCACGTCCGGCTGTGAGTCCACACCGCGACGGGGCCCAGCTCACGGACGTGCTCCGCGCCCGCGTCGAACCGGCGACGGCGTGGTTGAACTCTACGCCGGCGTGGGACTGCCTCACCCAGCCCCTCGCCTGGCGTCAGCGACTCCGGCGGGTGTGGGCGCTCAGGAGATGCGGGCGACGGACGACGCACAGGCGACCTCCGCGACCTGCCTGGGCAGGGTTCAGACAGCGTCGATCACCACTTGGTCGCCCGGGACCTGGGCAGGCCGGATCCTCGTGGCCGACCCGCCCCGCTCTCCGGCCTGGGCGCGACCTCGCCTCGACGCTCGCGGCCGGGCCGGCCCGCCGCATCGTCCTCGACCTCCTGCGACCCCGCGGCCGCGGCCGGGGACGTGGCCGCCATGCACGGGCCGGGCCGCGTCGTGACCGGCTTCAGCGCCATCGACCTCTTCCCGAACACGCACCACTTCGAGTGCGGCGGCCAATCTCGGGCGCCCACGAGCTGACTGACCAGCGGCGTCGGCGCGTACCGCCTCGCCTCGGACGGGCGAAGCGCCAAGGGAGGGCCGGGCGGCGGAGCTCTGCTCGTCTCCGTCCGGCCACGCCCCCGCCTGCCGCGAGATGACGGCGCGCCGTGCGGCATTCGACCTGGTGCTGCGCGAACGATCGCCCGGCGGACACCGACAGAGGAACCTACAATAGCGAGACCGAAACACTTCGACATCGTCGTCGTAGGCGGCAGGAAAGCGAACGATCGCTGGCGTGCTCCGCGCAGGGCTCGAGAGGGACGGCGTCCTGATGGTCGAGCGCGACAAAGTGGGCGGCGTGCATCAACGTCGCCTGCATCCCGAAGACCCTCGTGACGAGCGCGCGCAGGCTCGACGGTCCACACCACCAGCCAGCTACGCGTGACGTCGACGCCGACCTGGCCGACGCCCATCGACCTGGACAGGCTGCGCGCACGAAGAGGCGTCGTCGGCGCGATGGTCGCCACCCACGGAGGATGTTCGACGCCCCGGCCTCGACTGGAGTGCGAGGAACGGATTTGATTCACCGGCGAAGACCGTCGAGATCGCCCTCGACGGCGTCCGCACCGTCGAAGGCGATCGGTCCTCAATCAACACCAGGACGGCTATCGCCGTGCCCGCCATCCTGGACTGGCGGAGCGCCGACTACTGGACGAGCGCGGACCTCCTGCGCCTCACCGAGATCTGACAAGCCTACTCTGTCTTGGGCGAGGAGCCGGCGGGAGATGGCCTCCATGATGGCCGCCGGCTTCGGTTCGCGCGTCACCCTCATCGGGGGCGGCGAGCACACCCTGTGAGCCGCGAGGACGCGCGGATCGTGGCCCGCCGGAGGGTCGCGAGAGACACTCCGCATGGCAGTTGCGATTGTCGCGCGAGCGCGCCGCCGGCGTCCAATCCGACGGGCGACGGTGCGACGGTGACCACCGGCGCCGGCCGCCACGGCTGACCGCCTGCCTGATCGCCCTGGGCCGCACGCCCGTCGCGTGACGGGTCTGGGCCTGAGGCCGCCGGCGTCAGAGCTGACCGGACCGCGGCTTGGGTGAGGTCACGACTCCGCCTGCGCACGAGCGTCCCGGGCGTTCTGCGCCGCCGGCGACGCTGCGCTCCCCCAGTTCACGCACGTCTCCTGGAACGACTTCCGCGTCCTGCGCTGAGCGCCTTCGCCGGCCGGACGCCATCAACGGAGGCCGCCTCGTCCCCCGGGCGGTGTTCACCACCCCCGAGCTCGACGCGTGGGCATGGGCGAGACGAGCCCGCGCCGCCGGCCGGGCCGTCCGGGTCGCCAAAGCCCCTACCGCGCGGTGCTGCAGGCAAGACCTCGGCCAGACCCGCGGTTCTACAAGGTCGTCGTCGACGCCGAGACTGACCGATCCTGGGCGTACCGTCATCGGGGACGGGAGCGAAAGTCGTCGCGTCCGTCCAGATGGCCATGCTCGGCGGCCTGACCTGCGGCAGCGGGTCCGCGACGCCGTCATCGCCCACCCGACGATGGCCGAGGGGCTGAACATCGTCCTGACGCCATGCCCGGCTGAGCCTCGAGCGAGTCCGAAGCGCCCGGGAGCCCTGCGCGGTCGCCCGCCGCCTTCCTGGGCTGCCAGGCTCGCCGGCCGGGCGACTGCCTGGCCGCCTGCCTGCGCGGGCTTTGCGCATCCCCCGGATTCAGCGGGGACGCGCCCACCCGGTGATGATGCCGATCGTGAGGTAATCGGATGGGCTTGATCGACCGGATCGCTGGACCGGAGGACCCTGCGCTCGGGCCGCGGCTGCCGGAGCTGGCCGAGGAAATCCGGGCTTCTCGTCGAGAACGTGTCGAAGACGGGCGGCCACCTGCGCCTCAACCTCGGCGTGGTCGAGCTGACCATCGCGCTGCACCGCGTCTTCGACTCTCCCGTCGGACGCCATCCTCTCGACACCGGGCCACCAGTCCTACGTCCACAAGATCCTCACCGGACGCCACGATTTCTCCGCGCTCCGCAGGGAAGGCGGGCTGTCGGGCTATCCCTCGCGCGCGGAGTCGGCCCACGACGTCGTCGAGAACTCCCACGCGACCACGGCCCTCTCGTGGGCCGACGGGATCGCGCGATTCCAGCCTCCGGCCAGACGGGCCGCCGCGCCGTCGCCGTCGTCGGAGACGGCGCGATGACGGGCGGATGCCTGGGAGGCCTCAACAACATCGCGGAGACCCGACTCGCCCCCTCGTCGTCGTCATCAACGACAACGACCGCCCTCTGCCCCGACCGTGGGAGGGCTCGTCCGCAAATTCGACCCCGTCCGCCGCCTCGACTCGATCCGGCTGTCTAAGAGCTACGAGGCCTTCCTCGACTGGACGAAGCGCACGCTCCGGGACGCGGGCCCCCCGGGACGCACAATACCCTACGGCGCGCTCCACTGATCAAGAAGGGCGTGAAGGACATCTTCGTCGATGCGGGCATCTTCGACCCTCGGCCTGAAGTACATCGGCCCGATCGACGGGCACAACCTCGACGACCGATCGAGGCCCTGACGCTGGCCAGGACTACGGCGGCCCGGTCGTCGTCCACGCGATCACCGAGAGAGGACGCGGCTACGAGCTCCGCCGAACGCGACGTCCACGACCGGTTCCACGCGATCGGGGCCATCCATCCCGAGACGGGCCTGCCCATCGCCCCCGAGCGCTTCGGGTGGACCAGCGTCTTCGCCCGGGAGATCGCCCGCATCGCCCGCGCCGACCCGACGGTGGTGGGCATAACCGCCGCGATGACGCGCCCCGTCGGCCTGGGGCGGTTCGCTGACGAGCTCTCGGACAGGGTCATCGACGTCGGTATCGCCGACAGCACGCGATGACGATGGCGGCGGGTCTGGCCAGGGCCGGCATGCGGCCGGTGCTCGCCCTGTACTCCACGTTCATGAACCGCGGATTCGACCAGTTGATCATGGACGTGGCGCTCCACCGCGAGCCGGTGACCGTCGTGCTCGACCGGGCCGATCACGGGCGACGACGGCGCTCCCACAACGGCGTGTGGGACCTGTCGATCGCAGCCATGGTGCCCGGCCTGCGCACGGCCGCCCCGCGCGACGGCGAGGAGCTCGCTGCCCTTTCTGCGGGAGGCTCTGGCCCACGACGGCCCTGCCCTCCTGCGCTACCCGAAGGGCGCCCTGCCCGAGCCGATCCCCGCGCCTCACTCGCACCCTGGGGACGTCCTGTTCTCCGGCGAGGCCGAGTGGCCGTCGTCGCCGTTGGATCCATGGTTCCCGTCGCGCTGGAGGCGGCTCGGCCGCAGCGACGTCCCCATCCGCGTCCCGACCCGCGGTGGCGCTGCCCGTCGCCGACGGCCTGGTGGACGAACTGATGAGCGGCTACCGCGGCGTGGTCACGGTCGAGGACGGGCTCTGTCGACGGCGGCGTCGGATCCGGAGATAGCCCTGGCCTCGCACGCGCGGGCTGCACCGGGGCAGGCCCACATCGGCGTGCGCCGGGAGTTCCTCGACACCGCACGCGCGCCTCGGCCCTCGCCCGCGAAGAGGCATGACGGCCGACGACGTCCTGTCCGGGATATCGGCCGCCGGCCGGGCGGACGGCCCCGCGCTGCTCCGTCCGAGGGGCGCCGGAGCGCCTGAAAGGGCTCGCCGCTCAGCGGGCCCCTGCGCTGCACGGCGGAGACGATCGCCTGGCCGACGTTCTCGATCTGCCACGGCCGGTGCCGAGCGCGGCGAGGAGGATCGGGATCTGCTCGGGGTGCGCCCACCCTCCCACGCCAGCTCGCGCTGATAGGCGGGCTTGAGGAGGAGCTCTGGCGTATCCCCAGATCGTCGGCGCGCGCCAGGACGGACGTGCGCACCACCCGCCACCGCTGCGCGGCCTGCGGATTCGTCCGCTCCCAGTTGCGCACCGCGGGTAGGGCGCCTCCCTCGTGGAACTGCTGCTCGGGGAGGGCGTCGCCGTCAGGGCCCACGCCCTCCACGGCAGCCCACCACACGTCGACGTCCTTGCGGCGTATGCGGGACTGCAGGGAGGGGCGAACGTCGACGTCGCTGCGCGAACGGGGCTTGCGGGCGGCGAGTTCGGCCATCACCTTTCGACGGGAGCACCTGTTCTGGGGGCCAGATCGCGGTCCTGGCGAGCCCGTCCCGGCGTCCCACAGGGCCGCCAGCATGCGACGAGCGCCCTGCGATCCCTGACCCCTGACCTGGCGCGCTGCCTCCTCCAGGGCTGGGCGCGCGGCGGCTTCCGCCTCGCGCAGGCGGATCTCCTCGCACTCTCGTGCAGCCACTCGCAGCCGCCCGGCCGCCCGGAGCATGGACATGAGAGCGTTGCGCAGCCCAGGAGGTTCGACGTCCAACGCCGCATAGGCGCGCAGCTCCGGGCCGAGGGGCCGCTGGCTCCAGTCGGCCATCGAATGCTCCTTAGCGAGCCCGTACCCGAGGATCTCCGCGATCTCGGCCTGGAGGGAGACCCGCTCCAGGCCCAGGGAGGATCCCGCGACCCGGTGTCGAAGACGTCCGGCGGATTCAAGCCGATCTCGCGCAGAGCAGCAGGTCCTGATCCGCCGCGTGGAGGATCCACTGGTCGGTGGCGAGCGCCTCGGCCAGCGGTCCGAGGCGGTCCTCGACTCACGGGGTCGATCAGGAACGTCCCGCCCCTCGCGCCGGATCTGGACGAGGTAGGCGCGAGCCGAGTAGCGGATGCCCATGGCCCGCCTCGGTGTCGATGGAGAACGGCCGTGCCCCTCGCCGTCAGCGCGGCGACGGCGTCGTCGATGTCCCGTGGGTGACGTCGCGGATCCTCCTGAGGCACGTCGAGGCGGCTCGATGTCGACGGCGTCGGGCGTCACACGACCCTGCGCTCGGGAAGACTTGTCACGCCCTCGGGATCGAGACCGCAGACCATGCCCGCGAATTCCGCCCACGCAGTCAGATGCGCGGACACGTCCGCGCTCGCGGGAGTCCACGAGGCGCGCACTCCCAAGTCGATCGCCGAGCTGGCAAGGTATAGACCTCCGAAAGTCTCAGCAATTGCGGGTCACGGTTCCACTGAGATTGTAGAAGTCGGCCGAATGCGCTAGGCGCCTCGCCGAGCCACGCCCAGGCTACCTCGCCGAGCAGCGGATCGCCGCCCATATCGGAGTCCACGGGTGCGTTCGTGAACGTGACGACCTCATGGTCCCATCCCAGGCGGGTTGGCCTCCGGATCGTATAGCAACACGAAACGCGTGTTCCCGCGGTAGAAAATCCGGGTCGAGCTTCAAGGAGTCGTTGACTTCCGCCTGCAGTGCGACCGCCCAGGGGCGATCTTCGCCGGCGGCGGTATCTGACTGATGTGGAGTTCTCGTCTGAAGGCGTGACCCCTGAGAGAGTCGAGCGCCGTCAAGAACTCGGCTGGCGCTTCGATTCTCGGCACGCCGCTCTACCATAGCCGCATCGGGCGCCCACGCCGAAAAGCCACGCCGTGGGGCGCGGTACGCCACTGGCATGACGCGAAGCAGATTCGAAGACACGGGCGCCGGTTTCGAACGGTTGGCGCGGCAGGCGGAGTCGACCTCCCTCGAACAGACCTCGGCATGGGACGATCTCGACGGCGCGATCGAAGGCCGTGAGCCTTGGCACAAACTCGTCTGGTGCGTCGACGGCGGCGCCCCTGGGCGTTCATCGCCCTGACGAAAAATGCGAGGCCGCGGATTCACCCGTGCAGGCCAAAGCACGGCCCGGTCTGGACCGCTCCGGCAGCCCACTCGCTGCCGAGGAGTCGGCGTTCCGCCCGGATCTGGTCAGACCTCGTCGCGGGCCTGGACCGCTCCGCAGTCTTCGTCCGCCTGCACGCCGCCCACCGGGCCGCCGACCTGAACGAGCTCCTCCAGTCGCGACCTTCGACAGAACGGTCGTGCTCGACCGACTGCCGGCGAGGACGCCCTGATGGCGGGATGAAGAAACGCGGCAGGCGCGACGTGCGCAAGGCCTGCGGGACGCCAGCCTCGTCGCCGCGGAGGAGACGGAGCGGGCCGCCGAGGTCTTCTCGAGCTGCAGCGAACTGCTCGTGGAGACGCAAGGGACTCGCCCGGCATCTCCGAGATCCGTGTGCAGAGCATGCTCGCCTCCCTGGGGCCTCGAGCACCGCCGCCTCTACCGTCAGGCGCGACGGACGGCCTCCGTGTGGGGATCGTGACGACGACCTCCACCCAGGCGACGTACTACTACGCGGCGTCCAACGAGGAGGGCCGCAAGGCCGGCGCCCTGACCTCGTGGGTCGATGCGCGTCTTTCCTGCGCTCCGACGGCGTCGCGGTCCTTCGACCTCGCGGCATCGACTTCGACCGCGCCCCCAGTTGGCGGGCGTGAGGGGTTCAAGACCAAGTTCAGCGAAAAACGTCGTCGACGTGCCGCGCCTGGGACGCGCCTGTCCACCCGCTCCCGATACGGATCCCTGTCGCCGCCTCGCGTGCCAAGCGGACTCCTGGCCAGGCTCCGCCTGCGCTGAGAGGTCCAGACAACCTCGTCTCTCCCATGCCTCGCCTGGGGCCAGGCTCCGCTCGTGCTGAGAGGCCGCCGACACCCCTGTCCCGCGGGCGGCCGCTCGCGTCGCTCAGCCCTATGCCTGCGCGGAGCGCACTGACCTCGGCTGCGCCGGGAGCACCGTCCCAGCCGTCCCATGCCTGCGCGGAGTCCGCCACTGCGCCGCCGTTGCGGAGGCCAGGGCGATCCCGCCGCCAGTGGGAGGTTGCTCGCGACCTCCCACTGCCTTTCCGAGGCTGCCCAGAGCGCGCGCGAGCGGCGGCGCCGACCCGGTGAGCGGATCCGCGCCGCAGTCGGCTATTCTGGGGCCCTGCGGATGCTCCGGCGGGACGGCTTTCGCGGCGGGGCCTCACCGCGTCTCGTCCCGTCGGCGCCGTGCCCGCGGGCATGCCTCCGGCCCCGGCCGGCGCCTCTCGGGTCCCCTCGGCGGTCGGCGAGCGCCGCCCGCCGCAGAGGCGGCTGCGTCCGCGGCATCGCCCTTCCTCTGCCGCGCGCCTCCGGGTTCCCCAGTCGGATCCCGGCCGGCGCTCGCCGCCCCTTCAGAGCCCTCGGCCGATCCCGCGCCTCCCGCCGGCACATCATCTTCGCGAGGTGTGCCGCTCACGCCTTCCCGTCCGGCGCGTCGGCGGCAGAGGCGTCGACGGCCACCTGCTCGATCTCCCCCAGAGCGGGATTGTTCGCGTGCATAGCGGGGGTGGCTGCCGGGACTATAGGCGAAGCGGGGCTTGACGCACCGGAGTCCTCGCTGATCTGAGCCACGATGCTCCCGCTGCATCTGGCCACGTCCATGCGGATGAAGACCCGCATGGAATGGGCTTCGACTCAGCACGGTGTCCGCGGTGGTAGCCCGGTCGGGGTTGACGTGGTTGCCCGTGTCCAGCACGTCGACCCACGCCCCGCCGTACTTCGCCTCCGGGATGGTGAACGTCTGCTCGGTGGTGTCCGCGCTGAACAGGAGGAGGCGCCGTCGTCGTGGATGTCCTCGCCGCACGTCGGCTCCCCGATGCGGAGCCGTTGTGAGTACAATCCGCGAGGAGCGGGCGTAGACGGTGGTCCAGTCGGACTCTCTCCATCGTGGTGCGCGTCGGGTCGGAACCACTGATCTCCTGATCTCCGAGCGCCTGCCCTCTCGGAGTCGCCCGCGAGGAAACGACGCCGCCTGAACACGGGGTGCGCTTTGCGGAAGGCGATGAGCTGACGGTGAACTCGAGCAGGCCGATGGCGGCGTCGTGGGTCCCAGCCCATCCACGACAGCTCGTTGTCCTGACAGTACGTGTTGTTGTTGCCCGCTGGTCCGGCCGACCTCGTCGCCGTGGGCGATCATCGGACGCCCTGGGAGAGGAGGGAGCGTGGTCAGGAAGTTGCGGATCTGCCGCTGCGCAGCTTCCTGACGTTCTCGTCGTCGGTGGGCCTTCGGCGCCGCAGTTCCACGAGCGGTTGTAGGACTCGCCGTCTGCTCCGCCCTCGCCGTTGGCCTCGTTGTGCTTCTCGTTGTAGGAGACGAGGTCGCGCATCGTGAAGCCGTCGTGGGCGATGACGTAGTTGATGGAGGCCATCGGGCGCCTCCCGCTGGAGGCGTACAGGTCGGAGGAGCCCGTCAGACGCCCGGCCAGCTCGGAGAGCATCGCCGGCCTCGCCGCGCCAGGAAGTCGCGCACGGTGTCGCGGTATTTGCCGTTCCACTCGGTCCACAGGGAGGGAAGCCGACGTTAGTAGCCGCCGTCGCCGATATCCCACGGCTCGGCGATGAGCTTGACCTGGGAGATGAGGGGTCCTGCTGGACGATGTCGAAAAAGCTGGAGAGCTTGTCCACGCGTGGAGCTCGCGGGCGAGCGTCGAGGCGAGGTCGAAGCGGAATCCGTCGACGTGCATGTCCGTGATCCAGTACCGCAGCGAGTCCATGATGAGCTGCAGCGTGTTGGGCGAGCGCATGTTGAGCGAGTTGCCCGTTCCGGTGGTGTCGAAGTAGTGCTCCGGGGAGTCCTCGACGAGCCGGTAGTAGGAGGGGTTGTCCAGTCCGCGGAAGGCCAGGGTGGGCCCCATGTGGTTGCCCTCGGCCGTGTGGTTGTAGACGACGTCCATGATGACCTCGATGTCGGCCTCGTGGAAGGCCTTGACCATCGTCTTGAACTCGTCGACCTGCCCTCCCAGGGGTGCCCGTGGAGGCGTAGCTGTGGGGCGCGAAGAAGCCGATCGTGTTGTACCCCCAGTAGTTCGACAGGCCGCGGCTCTGCAGCGCGGTGTCGTTGACGAACTGGTGGCAGGGCATGAGCTCGATCGCCGTGATGCCCAGCCGGGAGAGGTAGTCGATCGACGACGGATGGCAGATGCCCGCGTAGGTCTGGTACCCTTGGGATGTCCGTGAGCATCGTCACGCCGCAGTGGGCCTCGTAGATGATCGTGTCGTTGTACTCGTGATTCGGAGGGCGGTCGTGGCCCCAGTCGAAGAAGGGATTGATGACCACGGAGGTCATCGTGTGGGGGGCCGAGTCGAGCTCGCACCGCTTGGACGGGTCGTCGAAGTCGTAGGAGAAGAGCGACTGTTCGTTCTTGATCGCGCCGGATGGCTTTCGCATACGGGTCGAGCAGGAGCTGAACGGTCGCACCGCAGGCCCCGGAGGATCAGAGGGCCCGTCACGCGGAACCGCACTGCTGCCCGGGCCGCACTCCCGGCAGGTAGCAATGCCATACGCCCGCGTCGACTTCACGTAAGTCTATGGATTTCTCCCGCTCGTCGTCATCGATGAGGCACAGGTCGATGCGTTCGGCGATCGACGAGTAGATAGCGAAGTTGGTCCCTGCGCCATCGTACGTGGCGCCCAGGGGATAAGAATGTCCAGGCCAGATTGTGCATGCGACATATCTCGCATCTTTTCGCCGGATGCGTCCGTTCATTCGGAGTCGGATCTCGGGCGCGGGAAGGCCGCGCGAAGAGGGTAGGCCTGCGACGCGATAGGCGTAAGGGGCTGTCGCATCGCGCGCGGCACGGGCCGACGCGTGCGATACTGGGTTCGAACCAGTGACCTCTTCGGTGTGAACGAAGCGCTCTACCCCTGAGCTAATCGCCCGTCGAATGCGTCATGAGAATAGCGCGGGCGACGGAGCGAAGCAAAGCAGTGCGGCGTGGCGTGCGCCTCAGGCGCGTAAGTTGGACACGGACCGCGGCGCGTCGCTATAGTGATCGAGCACCGCCGGCCACAAGCCGGTTGGGGCATGCGGATGTGGCTCAGTTGGTAGAGCATCACCTTGCCAAGGTGAGGGTCGCGGGTTCGAGTCCCGTCATCCGCTCCGGAGAGGCACCGTGCCGCCCGCACGGTGGGTTGGCCGAGGCGAGGCAACGGCCTGCAAAGCCGTGTACACGGGTTCGAATCGTACCCACCTCGCTGGGGCGATTGGCGCAGCGGGAGCGCGCTTCCCTGACACGGAAGAGGTCACTGGTTCGATCCCAGTATCGCCCACCGAAGGCCCCGGAGGAATCCGGGGCCTTCGCTATGCCGGACGGCTGAGCGCGGGCGTCGGCCGCCGTGGGCTGTCCCGGTGGGAGTCTGGGCGGGCAGGCGTCGCGATGCGTCCGCGGGCGCCCCGTGAGTAGGATGCCGTGTCAGCCCCGGTGAGCTCGGCGGTGGCGCCCTGCCTCTCGCGCGGGCGGTGAGGTTTTTCGAAGCGCTTCCGGCGCGGGGCGGCCATGAGGGATCCCCTCGTCCTCCGCGTCCGGGCCGCCCGCAGCCTTCGCCGGGGCGGCGTTGCGTCCGCGGGGTGGGCGTCCCCTTTCGCGTCGTCCCTCGTCCGGCGGGTAGTGTTAGCATGCGCGCCCGGTATGTGCGCCGATTCTGTGACGTTTAAAGGAGTCTACGTGCCCGTAAGCCTGTCGATCGACGGAAGCCCGATGGCCATCGAAAGCCGAAGCTCGGGGATCGAGTTCTTCGCCGCCCGGAAGAGCGTCGTCGCCCTGAGGGTGGACGGCGAGCTCAGGGACCTCGCGACGGACCTCGCGACGCTGCCGGAGGGCTCCGTCGTCGAGAGCGTGGACATCTCCAGCCAGGACGGTCTGAACATCCTCCGGCATTCGACTGCCCACGTCCTCGCCCAGGCGGTTCAGCAGGTCTATCCCGACGCCCGCCTGGGATCGGCCTTCATCGAGGACGGCTTCACTACGACTTCGGCAACATCGACGCCGTGACCCCCTGAGCTCCTGCGGGACCTCGAAAAAGCGCATGAGCGCATCGTCAGGAGGGCCAGACGTTCCGGCGGCGCGAGGTCTCCGACGCCGACCGGCGGCCGAGCTGAGCCAGCCAGCCCTCAGCTCGAACTCGTCTCGACCATGGGCGCGGGCGCCGAAGGCTCGTCCGTCGAAGTCGGATCGGGCGGGCTGACCATGTACGACAACTGCGCCCGCGACGGCCGCGTCGTGGACCGATCTGTGCCGGGGCCCCACCTGCCCGACACACGGCTCATCGGCAACGGCTTCGCCCTGACCAAGTCCTCGGCGGCCTACTGAAGGGCGACCAGTCCGGCGACCGCCTCCAGCGCATCTACGGGACCGCCTGGGCCAGCAAGGAGGACCTCCTCGCCTACCGGGAGCGCCTCGAGGAGGCCGAACGGCGCGACCACCGCAGACTCGGCGCGGAGCTCGACCTGTACTCCTTCCCCGAGCAGATCGGGCCGGGCCTGCCGATCTTCCACCCCAAGGGCGGCGTCCTCAAGCGGGTCATGCGAGGACTACGTCCGCCAGGCGCACATCGACGGCGGATCCTCTACGTCGGCACCCCACATCTCCAGGAGGACCTCTTCCGCACCTCCGGGCACCTCCTGTACTATGCGGACGGCATGTTCCCGCCCGATGGACGACGACGGCCAGAAGTACTACCTGAAGGCCATGAACTGCCCGATGCACAACTTGATCTTCGCCTCGCGCGGACGATCCTACCGGGAGCTGCCCTGCGCTTCTTCCGAATTCGGCACCGTCTACCGCGACGAAGTCGGAGTCCTCCAGGGGCTGACACGCGTGCGCTCGATCACCCAGGACGACTCGCACTCCTACTGCACGCCCGAGCAGGCCGGCGACGAGATCCGCCACCTGCTGACCTTTCGTGCTCAAGCTCCTGGCGGACTTCGGACTGGACGACTTTCTACCTGAGGTCTCCACCCGAAGCGAAGACGGCAGGAAGAAGGAGAAGTTCATCGGCACCGACGAACAGTGGGCCGACGCCACGGCCGTCCTCCAGGCGATCGCCGAGGAGTGCGCGGCCGAGCACGGCCTGCGCGTCGTCCCCGACCCGGGGGGCGCCGCCTTCTACGGCCCGAAGATCTCCGTCCAGGCGAGGGACGCGATCGGCCGCACCTGGCAGATGTCGACCATCCAGTACGACTTCAACCAGCCCGAGCGGTTCGGCCTGAGTACACCGCCCCGACGGCAGCCGCCGCCCGCCCGTCGATCCACTCCGCCAAGTTCGGCGCGCTCGAGCGCTTCATCGGCATCCTCGTCGAACACTACGCCGGGGCGTTCCCCGCCTGGCTCGCCCCCGTCCAGGCGCGCCTCGTGCCCGTGGCCGAGGCCTTCGACGACTACTGCCAGAGCGTCGCCGAGCGGCTGAGGGCCGCGGGCGTCCGCGCCGAGGTGGACCTCTCCGACGACCGGTTCGGCAAGAAGATCCGCAACGCGGCCAAGGAGAAGATCCCCTTCACCCTCATCGCCGGCGGCGAGGACGCCGAGGCGGGCGCCGTCTCCTTCCGGTACCGCGACGGACACCAGGAGAACGGCATCCCGGTGGCCGAAGCCGTCGCGCACATCGCGGACGTCGTCGAGCGGCGGGTGAACGATCCCGCCGGCGAGCGGATCGCCCCGGCTCCGGAGCGCCCGGTGAATGCAGGACGCTTCGCGAGTGGGAACGGCCCGGCGCCCGGCCGACGCCGAGCCGCGACTCGAGCCCGCCGAGACCCTGCCCGGCGAGGCCGACGGATTCCAGCGCCTGTGGACCCCCACCGCGCCGCCTACATATCCGGCCAGGACAAGCCCGCCGACTCCCTCGCGGCGAATGCCTTCTGCCGCGCACCAGCAGACCGACGAGGAGGCCTCATCGTCGCCCGGGGCGAGCGCTACGCCCCTGCTCAGCCTCTACCCGTCACAACTCCGGCCACCTCCTGGTGTGCACCTCACCGTCACGTGTCCCTGTACACGGACCTCGCCGACGCCGAGGCGCATCGAGATGGGGCGGATGACGGCCCGCGCCATGGAGGCCATCACCGCCGCCATGGCGCCGGGCGGCTTCAACCTCGGGATGAACCAGGCCAGACGGCGGGCGCGGGGATCGCCGCCCATCCACCAGCACGTCGTCCCCGGTGGACCGGGGACGCCAACTTCCTGCCATCGTCGCCCGGACCAAGGCGGTCCCGGCGATCCTGGCCGACACGAGGGCGCTGCTGTCGCGTGCGTAAAGTCGAGCGAGGGAGGGCCGATGCTGAGCAGATCAGGGCGTCCCGCTTCGTCAGGCCGTCTTCGGGCCCGTCGCCAAACTCTCTCGTCAGGATCGGCGGTCGGCTGACGCCGTGACGATCACCGGACCGTCGCGGGAGTGGCGCTGGCGCTCTGGCTGTTCCCCACCGACCACCTGACCGCGGGGCGCCCTCAGCCTGGGGGCCCTCGTCCGTTCGACAGCCCTCGACGGGCAGATCGCCCCGCCTGACGGGAACGAGCTCCGAGATGGGGGCGTTCCTGGACTCGACAGCTCGACCGGACTCAGCGACGCCGCCATCTTCGTCGGACTGCTCGCCTGGGCTGACGCCCACGCCGAGCCGCGGTACCACGCGCTGCTCCTCGTGGGCACCCTGGGGGCCCTCGTGACCGGCTCGGTCGTCCCATACGCGCGGGCGCGCGCCGAGGGCCTGGGGAGACTGCGAACGGGGATAGCTGAGCGCGCCGACCGCCTGGTCGTCATCCTGTTCTCGGCCCTGTTCGTGGGCATGGAGCTGGGGGACGTCATCCTCGTCGTGGCCGTGTGGTACCTCTTCCTGGCCGGGCTGGTGACCACCGTCCAGCGGATGGTCGTCGTCCGCCGCCAGGCCACCGCCCCGGAGGAATGATGGACGTCGTTCGGGCATTCGCACTCGGCGCGCCGCCGTGAGAAGGCTCCTCGAGTCCGTCGGGCGCGCGCTCTTCTACCGCCGCGGGACCGCCATGGGGCTATCCGGCTCGGCAGGGGCGCCCGGCTGCGCGCCAACCAGGCCAGGATCCGCCCCGGGCTGGGGCCTGTGCGGGCCTAGCTCCTGTCGGCCGCCGCCATGCGTTCCACATGCGCTACTACTACGAGTGCTTCCGCCTGCCGGTCCTCGGCGAGGACCGCATACTCGCTCCGCGTCCAGCCTCGACAACGACGCCGAGCTGCGCGCGCCGACCTGGCCTCCGGCCGGTCCGCCACGGCGGCCCTCGTGCCGCGGGAAACTGGGACATGGCCGGCGCCTGGGCGTGCATCGACCTCGCGCCCGTCCACACGCTCGCGGAGCGCTCGAGCCGGCCGGGCTGTACGAGGACTTCCTCCGCTTCCAGGACCGGCCTGGGGATGACGATCTACCCGTGCGTGCGGGGAGGCCTGCGGGCCCTGAGGAGGACATGGCCGCCGGCGTAGTTGCTTCACCCGATCCTGGCCGACCGCGATCTCACGGCGAGCGGGTGGAGGTCCGCCTGGCGGGCCACGCGATGCCTCGTCGCCCCGGCCCGGCCCCTGCTGGCCCAGAGGACCGGGTGCGCGATCTATCCCGTCTTCGCGCTACGAGAGGCTGGGCCAGGCGGCGGAGGGCGGCGGCGGGAACCGCTGGGCCTCAGGCCCGACCGTCGGCGAGCCCGTCAGGGCCGAGACGACGCCGGACTCGGATTCGCGGGAGCGGGCGGCCGACGTGAGGCGGATGAGCCAGGAGTGGATGGACCAGTTCGAGACCGTGGCTCCGCGCCCACCTGGAGGACTGGCACATGCTCAGAGGTCTTCGATCCGACCTCGACCCCGAGCGCCTGGCGCGCGCCAGGCGCGGGCCGCGGAGGAGGGGCTCGTGAGGATCGGCATCGCCTGCCCGTATTCGTGGGACGTCCCCGGAGGCGTGGGGATACAGCATCCGGGACCTGGCGAGAGCTCATCCGGCGGGGGCACGAGGTCGGCGTCGTGGCTCCCTCGGAGGCGCTCGAAAGCGCGCCGGACTACCTCACTCCCACCGGGTCGGCGATACCCGTCCCCTACAACGGCTCGATCGCGCGCCTCGCCTTCGGCCCGCAGGGTCAACCGGGAGGTGCGGCGCGTGGCTGCGGGCCGGCGACTTCGACGTCCTCCACGTGCACGAGCCTTCGTTCCCTCGGTGTCGATGCTGGCGCTCATGAGCTCCGACTGCCCCGTGGTCTCGACTTTCCACACGGCGATGGACCGCTCCCGGACCTTCGAGCTCTTCACCCTGTGCTCCGGCCCGTTCTGGAGAGGATCCAGGCCCGGATCGCCGTTTCCCAGGAGGCGCGGCGCACCGCCGTCCAATACCTCGGCGGGGACGCCTTCGTCATCCCCAACGGCGTTCACACCCAGGCGTTCGAGAACGCCGAGCGCGACGCGCGGTTCGCGGGCACGGCCGAGCACCCCACCATCGGCTTCCTCGGGCGCCTCGACGAACCCCGCAGGGCCTCGGTGGTGGCGCAGGCCTTCCCGCTCATATGCGAGGCGTCGCCGGGGTGCGGCTCCTGGTAGCCGGCCGCGGAGACGCGGACGGGGCGCGCGCCCTGTTCGGCGAACGCGCCGACCGCGTCGAGTTCCTCGGGGCGTCAGCGACCGCGGCGAGCCGCGCTGCTGTCCCTCCGTCGACATCTACCTGGCCCCCAACACGGGCGGGGAGATCCTTCGGCATCATCCTCGTCGAGGCCATGGCGCGCCGGAAGCTACATCGTCGCTTCGGACATCCCGCGTTCCGCGCCGTCCTGGGCAACGGCTCCTTCGGCGGCCTGTTCGCCAACGCCGACGCGCAGGACCTGGCGGAATCGGTCGTCCGCTCCCTGGCGGATCTGCGGGAGCGCTCCGAGATCCGTCGCGCGGGCGCAGAGCGAATCGCGGCGATACGACTGGTCCACGGTCGCCTCCCAGATCTACGCCGTCTACGAGACCGCCGTCAGGGACGGCGGGCTGAGGTCGAGGAATGAGCGGCCTGGAAGTCGTCCCTGCTCGCTCTGGCCGTTGCCGCCGCCGCCGCGGGGGTCGTCGTCTCGCCGCGCCCGCCGGCTCGACAGGCTCCACCAGACGGTGGTCCAAGTCCCGCCGGGCCCTCGAGTTGGCCCTGCGGCCCGCGCCCAGTATGCTCGGGACTTCGCGGGTTCGGGCACCCTCGACGTGGCCGGGGGCATCCTCCTGACCGATGCGGCGGAGGCATGCCTGAGCAAGGGCATGCTGCCGATCGTCGACGACGGGCTCGACGGCATCGACCTCGAATTCGCCTCCCGGGGAGTCGCCGACGATAGGCGGAGTATCGAGTCTCCCTGTCGCGCACCCTCCGCCTGACGGTGGACGAGCTGGAGTCGGACGAAATAGCCTCCGACGCACAGGACGTCTTCGAGCGCCTGGCCCGTTCCCGGCTCGACGTGCGCATGACCAGGACCTCCACAATTCGCACGTCGATCGATTCGGCGCCTGAGGCGTTCGTTCGCCGTCCGGGTCCTCCGGCTGGCCGGCGGGCGCCGATACCGTCGACCGTCGACATCGACGACGAATAGAGCAGCAGTGAGTTACCCACCCCGCCGCCTCCCCAGGGCGGACGGCGCCCCAGCCCGCCCGCCCCGTCGACCCAGCCGGGGAGCTACGGGCGGCTCAGGCCCGACCGGACCGTACGCCGCCGGCGCCCCGGCCCCCGTCAACCGTCCCCCTGGCAGCAGACGCCGGCCCCGGGGCCCTTCGCCGCGAATAGGCGGGACTACCGGCAGTGGACGCAGCCTCAGGCCGCGCCCCAGGCGGTCGGCTCTACGCGGCGCCGCGATGGATCATGCCCAGCAGGTGGTCGGCCGGTCCCATCACCGCGTCCATCGTCATCGTCGTCATCTGCCTGGTCACCTTCGTCATCTCCATCGAGATCATCAGCGACGGACTCCAGAGGATAATCGACTCCGCCAACCGGCGCAGCAGCCTGGACTACCCGAATTCGCCGAAGCTCATGAAGGGGCGCTCCTGGCCCTCGTCCCGGCGTTCGTCATCGGCCTGATCGTGGTCCATCGACCGTTGGGAGCCGGAGCCGGCCATCGTCTACGTCATCGCCCTCGGATGGGGCGGGGGAGTCTCGATCCTCATCGCGTTCTTCGGGAACCGCTGGTGGTCGGAGATGATCTCGCAATGGCAGCGGGAGTTCGGGTGGGACGGGAAGACAGATCCAAGTCCTCAAGATCGCCGTGGGGGCCGGGGTGGTCGAGGAGGCTCGCCAAAGGGCCTGGGAGTGCTCCTCGTCTTCTTCGTCCTGAAGAAATACGTCAACGGCCCCTCGACGGCATCGTCCTCGGCCTGCTCACCGGAGTGGGCTTTCGCCTTCACGGAGAACATCCTCTACTTCGGCAGGGCATCCATCGTCGAGGACTTCTACGAGTACGCCCAGCAGGAGATCCCGAAGGGCAGCACGGTCGGCTGGATCTTCCTGATGAGGGCCGTCCTCACCCCGTTCATCCACCCCTTGGCGACGGCTATCACGGGGCTGTTCGTCGGCATGGCGGCCACCCAGCGCAATCAGGAACGCGTGCGCCGTCGTCTTCGGCTTCGTCGGCTATGTCCTGGCCGCCTTCCTCCACGGCCTCCACAACTACTCCAGCGTCGTGGGGTTCGCCAGCGAGCCGGGCCAGCGGATACTCCTCCAGCTTCCCCTGTACGTCGGCGCGGGGGCGCTGATCTACACGACGGCGCGGTTGCAGCGGCGGGCCACGCTCTGGGGGCTGGGCGAGTACGCGGCCGCGGGATGGGTGAGCCGCAACGAGATCGCCATGGTCATGAGCCTGTCGAACAGGAGGCAGGGCGGGCGTGGGCCTCCGCCTCCGTCGCGAAGCGGGCGGCGTGCCGCCGACGGGCGTCGGGCCATGAAGAGGTTCCAGACGGAGCTCATCCAGCTCGGATACCCTGCTCCGTCAACGTCGACAGGCGCACCGCCCACACGGCGGCGGCCAGGCGCCAGGAGATGGAACACCTCGACCTGATCACCAGGCTTCGCAGGGTCTTCGCCGAAGTCCAGAAGCCGCCCCGGCTCCGCCCGGGAGCCGCCCCTACCCGCGGGTCCGGCAGTGGCCGTACGGGGAGTGCGATGAGCGCCGCCGCGCCGGACCCGCAGCGCGGGCCTGGCCGAGCTCGACGCGGAGTGGACCGCCGCGCCCGACGGCGTCCTGGAACGCGAGGCGGCCCTGAATCGTCGTCTTCGACCCGGACGGTCGGCTCCTGTTCATCCGCGGCCCACGACGTCGACGATCCGGATCACAGCTGGTGGTTCACGGTCGGCGGCGGTGTGGGCGGGAGGGCCTGCGCGAGGGCGACCCTGCGGGAGCTGCTCGAGAGACCGGCCTGCGCCCGGCGCCCTCCAGGCCGAGGGCCGGTGCTCGTCCGGGACGCCACCTTCCGGTTCGCCCGCGAGGTCCGCAGGCAGCACGAGTGCTTCTTCCTCCTCAGGCTGGACGGCTCGGAGGCGGCGAGCGTCGTCGCGGGCTACGACCCGACCGCGATCGAACGCGAGGTCATCGACGAATACGCCTGGTGGTGGCCGCGGGACGTGCGGCGGGCCGGAGTCCGCGGGCGAGGTCTTCTACCCTGTGGGCATCGCCGGCATGGCCGAGTCGTGGTGGAGCGGATGGGACGGGACGACGCCGCACGTCGCCGAGGCCTAGCCGGCGTCGGGACCGGCCGCCGGGCCGACGCCGTCCCCGGCCACGTTCCCCGCACCCGGTACAATGCCCGTTGTACATCCGACGAATACGAGGAGCAAGCGTGTCAGGACACTCAAGGGCCACGACCAAGCACAAGAAGGCGGCCAACGACGCCAGCGCGGCAAGCTGTTCGCCCGACTCATCAAGAACATCGAGGTCGCCGCGCACCGGGAGGCGGCGATCCCGCCGGCAATCCGACGCTCTACGACGCCATCCAGAAGGCCAAGCGGAATTCCGTTCCGGCCGACAACATCGATCGCGCGGTCAAGCGGGGATCGGGCGACGGCGCCGACGCGGTCACCTACGAGTCGGTCACCTACGAGGGCTACGCCTCCGGCGGCGTGGCCGTGCTCATAGAATGCCCGACCGACAACCGCAACCGCGCGGCCTCGGAGGTGCGCGTCGCCCTCACCCGCAACGGGGGCAGCTCGCCGACCCGGCTCGGTGGCCTACCCTCTTCGCGCGCAAGGGCGTGGTCGAGGTGCCCGCGGCCGAGGGGTGGACGAGGACGGCATCTCACCGCGGTCTTGGACGCGGGCGCCGACGAAGTCGCGGACGACGGCGACTCACTCCGTCTACTCCGACGCCAAGGACGTCGTGGCCGTGCGCACGGCGCTCCAGGAGGCGGGCATCGAATACGACTCGCCGAAGTCCAGTTCGTCCCTCCATGAAGGTCGAAGTCGACGCCGACGGTGCGCGCAGGGTCCTCAAAGTCCTGGACGCCCTGGAGGACTGCGACGACGTCCAGAACGTCTACTCCAACGTCGACATCCCCGACGCCGTCCTGTCCCGGATCCAGGCCGAGGACTGAGCGGGATCGTGCGCATCCTCGGCGTCGACCCCGGGCTCACCCGCTGCGGCATGGGCGTCGTCGACGCCGGCCCGGGACGGCAGGGTGCGCCTCGTGGAGGCGAAGACGGCGCGCTCTCCGGCCGACATGGCCCCGCACAGGCGGCTGTATGATCGCCGACGCGCTCGAGGCGGTCATGGCCGAGCACCGGCCGGACGCCGTCGCGGTCGAGCGGGTCTTCGCCCAGTCCAACGTCCGATCGGTGACGGGGACCGCCCAGGTGGCCGGCGTCGTCATGCTCGCCGCCGCCCGCGCGGGCCTGCCCCTGGGCATGCTCACACCCTCGGAGGTCAAGGCCGCGGTCACCGGCAACGGCCGAGCCGACAAGCGCCAGGTCCAGACGATGGTCCAGCGCATCCTGGGCTTGGCCGAGCCTCCGCGCCCGGCCGACGCCGCCGACGCGCTCGCCGTCGCCGTCGCCCACGCATGGAGGTCCGGCCCGCGCGCGAACCGGACCGCGCCCAGCACGGAGGCGCTGAACCCTGCCGCGCGCCACGGGACGCGACCTCACGCCGGCCCAGAGGATGTGGGCCGGCGCCGAGCGTATGTCGCGGCGCTGCGCGCTGCCGTCTCCCGGCGGGGCGAGGGCGTGTAGGCTTGGAGCGTCAAACAACCGTTCGAGGAGGGTGAATGATCGCCACCGTGCGGGGAACGGTCGTGGCCCTGAGCCGGCGTCCGCCGTCGTCGAGGCGTCCGGCGTGGCTACGCCTGCAGGCGACCCGTCGACTCTGGCGGGCTGCGCGAGGCGTCGAGGTCCTGCTGCACACGTCCTCGTCGTGCGCGAAGACTCGATGACCTCTTCGGCTTTCGCCGACCGCGACGAACGCGAGGTCTTCGAGGTCCTCCAGTCGGTGTCCGGCGTCGGCCCGCGGCTGGCGCTGGCGATGCCGCGACCTCGCCCCGACGCCCTGCGCCCCGCGCCGTCGCCTGCGGGGACGTCGCGCTCTGCAGAGGGTCCCCGGCATAGTGCATGGGCGCGCAGCGCCTGGTCCTGGAGCTGAGGGCTGCTCGCCCTCGAACGCGGCGGGCGCGCGGATCCGGGGAGTCTGCGACCGTCTCGGGAGACGTCGTCGAGGCCCCTCGTCGGCCTGGGGTGGAGCGAACGGGACGAGGCCGCCGCCGTGGCCGAGGCCGGTGGGACTCGCGGAGGCCGGCCTGCCCCTGAGCTGCTGCGGGCGAGCCTGCGGGTCCTGGGAGCGCCAGGAGGTGAGCCGTGTCCGCAGACTTCGACGTCGTCGACCCCGGGGCCTCGGAACTCGAGCGGGCCGCCGAAGCCGCCCTGCGCCCGAGCCAGCCTCAGCGAATTCGTGGGGCAGAGGACCGTGCGGAGCAGCTCGCTCGTGCTGCAGGCCGCGGTCGGCGGGGTCGACCCTCGACCACGTCCTCTCTCCGCCGCCGGGGCTGGGGAAGACGACGCTGTCGATGATCATCGCCCACGAGGGTCGGCGGAGCCCTGCGGCTGACCTCCGCCCGCCATCCAGAATCCTGCGACCTGGCGGCCGTCCTCTCCTCGCCCAGGAGTCCGACGTCCTCTTCATCGACGAGATCCACCGCCCTGGCTCGCACCGCCGAGGAAATGCTCACCTGGCCATGGAGGACTTCCGGGTCGACGTCATGGTCGGCAAGGGGCCGGGCGCCACGTCGATCCCCCTGCCGCTCCCTGCCCTTCACCGTCGTGGGCGCGACGACCTGCGCGGGTCTGTTCCCGCGCGCTGCGCGACCGCTTCGGCTTCACCGGCCACCTCGAATACTATTCGGACGGCGAACTGAGCGACACCGTCACGAGGAACGCCGTCAAGCTCGAGCCGACCTCGACTCCGAGGCCGCGGAGGAGATCGCCTCCGGTCGCGCGGGACGCCGCGCATCGCCAACAGACTGCTGCGCCGCGTGCAGGACTCAGCCCAGGTCAGGGGCACGGGGCTGCTCGATCTGCGTGCCGCCCGTGCGGCGCTCTGACGTCTTCGAGGTGGACGGGCGCGGCCTGGACAGGGTCTCGACCAGGGCTGTCTTGGACGCTGTCCCGCCGGCGCTTCGGCGGCGGGCCCGTGGGCTGGCGACTCGCGGTCGCCGTGGGGGAGGAGCCCGAGACCGTCGAGACCGTGGTCGAGCCCTCACCTGTGGGAGGGCTTCTCGTGCGAACCCCTGAGGGGCGGTCGCGACGCCCCTGGCCTCGAGCACCTGGAACCTCCCTGCCCGGCCTCCGGGGACACTCTTCACCTGAGAGGCGTCGCCGGGCGCTCTCGGCTTCGGCGCATGCAGGCTCCGACGGCGCCGGCGCCCGAACCGCGCCCGGACCTGCGGCTCGGGCGGCGAGGCGCGGCTGCCGCGGTGCGGAGGAGTCCGCTTTTCCGTCCGGCGCGCATCGTGAGTACACTGGCGCGGTACGTGTCCGCACAATCTGAGGAGTCTCTGTGCCCAAAAACGCGACCACGCTGGTCTTCCTGGGGCTGATGGTCCTGATGCTCGTCTGGATGGGCTATTCGGGCCGGAGGGCCTGCGCCAAGATGGCCGCCCAGCGCGAGTCCCTCATCGAGGTCGGCGCGAACATCATGACGACGGCCGGCTTCTACGGGACGATCGTCGACATCGACGGCGACGCCATCACCCCCTGCAGAGCCCGGCCGGCGACGAGACCGTGGAATCGCCAGGCTATCGCCAGGCTCGCCGAGCCCCGCTCGCCGAGGACGCCGACGAATCCGAGCCGGGCGAGGACGGCGGGCAGGAGCCCCGGGCCGACGCCGACGGTCCCCGACCCGAGGGCCTCCGGCGCCGAGGAGGGCGAAGGCGATTCGCAGCCAGGCGAGGATCGCGAGGCTTCCCTCGGCTTCCCCTGAAGTGACCCGCCGCCCGTCAGCCACACCTCACCGACACGGAATCGAACACGCTGGCATCGCGCAGCACCGCCCGGCGGCACCGCCCTTCCCAAACGCCGCCTCATCCTCCTCCTCGTCCCTCATCGCCGCACTGCTGGCCACGCTGGCCGTCGGCTCGCGGGGCGGCAAGTCCCGGTGGGCTCCCCTGAGTTCGCCCCTGACCTGCAGGGAGGCACCCAGATCATCCTCACCCCGGTCACGACCGACGGATCGGACATCAGCCAGTCGGACGTCAACCAGGCCATACAGATCATCCGCCAGCGGGTGGACGCCTCCGGCGTCGCCGAGGCCGAGATCAACCCGCAGGAGGGCGCAACATCGTCGTGGGTCTGCTGGGCAAACCCGTCCGAGGAGACCCTGCGACCTCGTCAAGACCTCCGCCGTCTTGCGGCATGAGGCCGGTTCTGCAGGCCAGCGGCTTCAACACCCTGCTCACGCCCTCCATCGTCTCGCAGATCGAGGCGGCGCGGGCGAAGGCTCTCAATCCCAGTCCTCCGGCGCGGCCTCCCTCGCCCTTCGCCTCGGCCTCGCCGTCCGCGAAGGCCCCGGCCACCCACAGCCCCCCAGGAGCTCAGGCCCAGGCCGCAAAATACGCCGACGCCGACGGGGACGGGAAGATCTCCGACACCCCAAGGCCTCGGGGAACGCGTCCAAGAACGGTACGTCGGCGACGCCTCCGATCCGGGGTGGATCACCGAGAAGACGAACTACGACGCTCGACATGCTCGATCGCTCTAAGAAGGAGAGCGCCTCGGTCGGCAGGGCCACTGACCCCAAGAAGGCGTCGGCCTGCGATCCGACGACTAGGCGTACATCCTCGGCCCGGCGGAGATCGAGGGGACCCAGCTCACCCAGGCGTCCTCGGGGATCAACCAGCGCGGCCAGTACGCTGTGTCCATACGCTTCAACTCCTCCGGGACGAAGACCTTCGACGCCGTCACCCAGCGTCTCGTCCGCCTCCAGTCGCCCAGGAACCAGTTCGCGATCGTCCTGGACGGCAACGTCTATCTCGGCGGGCCGCGCTGTCCTCGCGCATCTCCAACGGCAGCGCGGAGATCACAGGCGGCGGAATCAACGCCAAGACGTCCAAGACCTCGCCAACCAGCTGAGCTGGATCGCCGCCCTCCAGTTCAATGTGCAGTCCGAGGAGCAGATCTCCGCCACGCCTCGGCCCTGAGTCGCTCAGGGCGGGCCTGATGGCCGGGGGCGATCGGCGCTCGTCCTCCTGGCTCTGTACCTGCTGTGGACGTACCAGGGCCTGGGGGTCGGCGATCGGGCTCCGCCGCCCTGGCGACCGGGCTTCCTATTTCATCGTCTCCTCCCGTCCTGGACCATCGATACCGCCTCGTCCATGGCCGGGGTCGTCGGATTCATCATCTCCATCGGCATCACCGCGGATCTCTTCATCGTCTTCTTCGAGCGAATACGCGACGAGATCCGTGAGGGCCGGTCGCTGCGCCCGGCCGTCTGGCACGGGTGGCACCGCGCCAAGCGGACGATCTACGTCGCCGACGGGTGCAACCTCCTGTGCGCGGTCGTCCTGTACTTCCTGGCCGTCGGCTCGGTGCGGGCTTCGCTCACGCTCGGGCTGACGACCATCCTCGACCCCGTCGTCGTCATCATGTTCACCTATCCGGTCATGGCCTCCTGGTCCGCAGGGGAAGTTCTTCGGCGAGGGCCACAGGTTCTCGGGCATGAGCGCCGAGATGCTGGGACACGAGCCCGGATACGGCGGACGCGGCCGCAGGCTGGCCGACTCCTCGCTCTTCCGCGCCTCTCGCGCCCGACGCGCCGAGCGGAGGGGACGGCGCGACGAGGGCGAGGAGGCGCAGAGCTCTGGGTTGTCCCTGGCCGAGCGGAAGGCCTTGGCGCGCAAGATGGCGCGCAACGGCGACGCCCGGCATCGTGACGGCGTGCTCGTCCGCCAGCAGAGAGGAGGAACCTGATGGCTAGGGGCGCACTCGGAAACGACCTGTACACGGGGCGCCGGTCCTTCCCCTTCATTCAGAAGAGGAAGGTCTGGTTCGCCATCGCGCTGGCCCTCGTCGCCCTGTCGATCCTCACGCTCGCGACCCGCGGGCTCAACTGCGGCATCGAATTCACCGGCGGCTCCCAGTTCACGGTGTCGGGAACGAAGGACACGAGCCAGGCGGCCGCGGCGAAGATCCTCAGGGAGAAGGCCGGCGACGACGCGGCCAGGGTCGTCCGGGTCGGCGGCTCGACGATCCGGGCCCAGACGACCGCCTCGGATCTGGGCAGCGCCAAGACCCAGTCGATACGCGAGGACTTCGCCCGGGCCTACGGCGTTCCGGTCAACCAGGTGGCGGCGACGTACGTCGGGCCCCTGTGGGGGCAGGACATCTCCTCGAAGGCGCTCCAAGGCTTTCGTCGTCTTCTCGTCGCGGTGGCGATAGGCCCCACCCCTGTACTTCAGGAGCTGGCGCAACGCCGCGGGGGCCATCATCGCCCTCTTCAACGACCTCGTCATCACCGTCGGCGTCTACGCGGTGTTCGGCTTCGAGGTCACGCCGTCGACCGTCACCGGCCTGCTGACGATCCTCGGGTACTCCTCACGACACCGTCGTGGTTTTCGACAAGGTGCGCGAGAACTCCCAGAGGCTTCTGTCCCAGACCGCCTACACCTTCGCCGACTCGGTGAACCTGGCGGTCAACCAGACGCTCATCCGGTCGCTCAACACGTCGATCACGAGCATCCTCCCTGGTCGCCTCGATCCTCTTCATCGGCACCACCCTCTTGGGGGCCGGGACCCTGAGGACCCTGTCCTCGTCATGTTCGTCGGCCTGATCCCTGTCGACTTCTCGTCCATGTTCGTCGCCCGCCGATCGCCGTTCAGCTCGCAGAATTCGATCCCAAGGTCCGCGAGCACACGAGGCGAGTCGAGGAGGCGCGCAAGGAGCGCCAGGCCCTGTCGGGACGCCCGGATAGCGGCCGGAGGCGACCCGGACGAGGACGATTCGGACGATCTGGCCGCCATCGGCGGAGTCATCCGGGACCGCCGTCACCTGGGCTCCCTGGCTCAGCCGAAGCGCAAGAACAGGAATAAGAAGCGAGCCAAGAATCCGCGTTCCCCCGGGACGCCGTCGCACTCGTCGAGTCGCACCTGCGCGAAGTCGAGGACCTTTCCCGCCCCGGCGTCCTGTTCCGGGACATCACACCGCTCATCGCCGATCCGGCCGCCTTCAAGGTCCTCATCGATACGATCGCCGACCGCTATCGGGGACGATCGACGCCGTCGCGGGCTTTGGAGTCCAGGGGTTTCATCCTCGCCGCGCCGCTCGCCGTGGACCCGGCGTCGGCATGCTGACCGTGCGCAAGGCCGGCAGACTCCCCGGTCCGGTCGTCGGCGTCGACTACGACCTGGAGTACGGGTCGGCGAGGATGGAGCTCCAGTCCTTCACCGTCGTCGACGGCCAGCGGGTGCTCGTCATCGACGACGTGCTGGCCACAGGCGGGACCGCGAGCGCGGCCTCGAACTCATCGAGCGCTCCGGGGCCTGCCGACCGAGCCTGTGCGTCCTCATCGAGCTAGAGGTTCGGCGGCCGCGAACGGCCTCGCGGGCCGCCGGGTCGACGCCGTCCCCACCTACTGAGCCCGTTCTGCGATTGAGGCCGTGCGTGAGCGCACGGCCGGCTTGCGCGCGCCGCGTATGATTGTCGTCGAGGAGGGTTTGACATGAGCGAATGAGTCTCGCGTCAGGTCGCGTTTGAGCTGGCTCGCCGGCAGGCCGGGGCCGGAGATCCCCTGGGCGATGGAGCTGCCATGCGCGCCCCTGGGGAACGAAGAGCGTCGACAAGTCCCTGATCATCCACGCCTACCGGGTGGCTGAGGGATGCCATGCCGGGCAGGTCCGCAAATCGGGCGAGCCCCTACATCACCCACCCCGTCGCGGTGGCGATGATTCTGGCCGAGCTCGGCATGGACGAGGACACGATCGTCGGGCGCTCCTCCACGACACGGTCGAGGACACCGACTACACCCTCGGGGATCTGTCCCGCGAGTTCGGCTCGACGGTGGCTACGCTCGTCGACGGCGTGACCAAGCTCGACAAAGTGGAGTACGGCGAGGCGCGCCGCCGAGACCGTCGGAAGATGGTCATCGCGATGTCGAAGGACATCCGGGTCCTCCTCATCGCTGGCCGACCGACCTCACAACGCCCGGACCTGAAGTACGTCTCGGCTGAGGGGCCAGGCGGAAGGCCCTGCGAGACCCTGGAGATCTACGCACCCCTGGCTCACCGCCTGGGCATGAACTCGATCAGCGGGAGCTGGAGGACCGCCTTCAAGATCCTTCTATCCCGCCGTCTACGCCGAGATCGAGCACCTCGTCGCCGACCGCACTCCCGAACGCGAGGCCTACATCCTGGAGATCAAGGAGCTCCTGGAACGCGAGTTGAAGACGGCCCGCATCAAATGCACGATCACCGGGCGGCCCAAGCACTCTATCTCGATCTACCAGAAGATGATCCTGCGGGGGAAGGACTGGAGGACATCTCACGATCTGGTCGGGGTGCGAGTCCTGGTCGAGACCATCCCGGACTGCTACGCCGCCTTGGGCATCGCGAACACGGTCTTCACCCCGATCCAGGGGCGGATCAAGGACTACATCTCCACGCCGAAGTTCAACTTCTACCAGTCGATCCACACCACCGTGATCGGCCCCGGGGGCGTTCCCTGAGATCCAGATCCGCACGTACGAGATGCACCGGACGCGCGGAGTACGGGGTGGCCGCCCACCGGCGGTACAAGCGAGAACGCGGGGCGCTGGCGGGACGAGTCGCCGAGGCCTCCGCGGAGGAGACCCAGCTCAACTGGCTTCGCCAACTCGTCGACTCGGCAGCGGGACACCGCCGACCCGACCGAGTTCCTCGACCTCCGCTACGAGATCTCGGGCAACCAGGTCTACGTCTTCACGCCCAAGGGCGAGGTTCTCCAGCTGCCCATGGGATCGACTCCCGTGGACTTCGCCTACGCCGTCCACACCGAAGTCGGGCATCGCACCGTCGGCGCCCGCGTCAACGACAGGCTCGTCACCCTCGACCACCGCTTTGGAGTCCGGTGACACGGTCGAGATCATCACGGCGAAGAATCCTGAATCCGGGCCGTCCCCTGGGGTGGCTGGACTCGTGGCCTCCCCGCGCCCGTACGAAGATCAAGGCGTGGTTCAAGCATTCGCGGCGCGAAGAGTCCGTCGAGTCGGGCAAGGACAAGCTCGCCAAGGCGATCCGGCGCAAGAACCAGCCCGTTCAGCGCCTCATGAGCCACGATACCCTCAAGGGCATCGCCCAGGACCTGAACCGCAACGACGTCACGGACCTCAGGCTACGATCGGCGAGGGCGCGGTCTCCGCGGAGACCGTCGTCCGCCACCTCATTCTCTCCCAGGGCGGCGAGGCCGGGTCGAGGAGACGCTGTCCGAGGCGGTCACGCCCACGCGCATCGCCCACAGGCCTCGCGCCCAGCGGCGATGCCGCCGTCGTCGTCCAGTCCATGGACTCCGGCGACGTCCCGTCAAACTCGCGAAATGCTGCACTCCGTGCCTCCCCGACGCGATCGTCGGGTCTCGTCACGCGGGGCAACGGCCTCGTCGGTCCACCGGGCGGACTGTCCGAACGTCTCCTCCCTCAGGCGCGAGCCGGAGCGCTTCATCCCGATCGCGCTGGGCGGAGGGGTCGGATGCCGTGTTCCTCGTCCACGTCCAGATCGAGGCGCTCGACCGCCACGGACCGCTCACCGACCTGTCGCGGGTCCTCTCGAGCACGGAGTCAACCTCCAGGGGAACATGATGACGACCAAGGAGCGCGCGTCGCCAAGGCGAGCTTGTCTTCGAAATGGCCGACCCCGACTATCTCGACAGGCTCCTGCGCGAGCTGCGCAAGGTGGAGGGGTCTTCGACGCCTATCGGGTGACTGGGTCCAAGAGGGCAGCGAGCGCCGGATCGACGCTTCTAGCCCTGCGGCCCGCGCGGTCAGGGCGGCGGGCGTCAGTCCGCGAGCCCGCCGAGCCGACGGGCCGTCCGGTTTCGCGGAAGGCGGTTCGCTCCACGTAGTCGCCAGGCCGTCCACGCATCGGCGCACGAAGGGAGCGTTCCTCCGCCCTGCCTTCCAGCTCGCACTGGTCGCGCAGCTCTTCGATGCCCAGGCACGAGTGCAGGAGTCCGAGAACGCACTCGATCGCGGTGTCCGGCCTTCGATGGCTAGGAGGTCGTAGGTCGCCTCGCCGGGCTGGGGACGGCGTGCCGCCCATGCGCACCGCGAATTCCTCCGGGAAGCTCCGCCCGGTGGACGACGGGCGGTCGTGAGTGGGTCGCGGGCGCGCAGCCGCATCACCCTGCCCGACGGCCAGAGGCCGCGTGGATCCCGAAGGCCGTGAGCGTCGCCGGACGGCGCCGCGGGGAGGAGAGGGCAGACGAGCCATGCCCGCAGCCCCGGCGTCGACGAGAGGTCTCGCGGCATTGTTTTTCCGGGCGCGTACTCGACGGCCAGGCCGTCGCGGACGAGCGTCTGGTCTTCGTGTGCGAGAGTCGAGTTGCGCCACGTGTACATGCATACGTGTATACCGAGAAGCGCGGCTCGGCGCTGTCTCGGCGCCGGCCGCGGGGGCACGTCGATCGACGTCTGGAGGGATCAGAGATCGCTGGTGACCTGGGCGAGCCAGGCTTCGCGGGCGGTGCGCGCTCTCTCAGCTCCTGATCTTCTCGGCGTCGCCGGCGGCTTCGGCTTCCGCCATCTCGACGTCCAGCTCGGCGATCAGGGGCCTCCAGCTGGGCGGCCATGCCGCTGGACCGCTGCTTCTTCTGCGGATCGGTGCGGCGCCACTGCTCGGCCTCCGCCCGGCGTATCTCGTCCTCGATCTCCCGCAGGCGCCCCTCGACTCGCCGATAGTCGGAGCGGGGAACCATTCCGATGTCCTCCCCAGCGGTCCGGCGATGTCCCGGTACGCCGCTCGGGCGGCGTCGACGTCGTCGACCGGCAGGGAGGGCCTCGGCCTCCCAGGAGGCCGGCTTGGCCTGCAGGTTGGCTGCGAATTCCTGGTCGACGGCGCTGTGGTGGGCCGAGCGCGCGGAGAAGAACACTTCGCGGGCGGCCATGAACCGCTCCCACAGTCTGTCGTCGTCCTTCTTGGATGCGCGCCCTGCGGCCTTCCCACTCGTCCATGATCCGGCGCATCTCGTTGCTCGTCTCCCGCCAGTCCGTCGAATGCGCGATCTCCTCGGCGCGGGCGATGAGCCGCTCTGGCGGCGACGACCTGGCTGCGCTGCGCGTCGAGCCTGTGGAAGTAGGCGCGGCGGCGTCTCGAAGACCTTCCTGGCGTGCGACAGGCGCTTTCCACAGGGCGTCGCTCGTCGGCTTGTCGATTCGGGGGCCGGACTTCTGCGCCTGCCGCCACCGTTCGAGCAGATCCATGAGTTCGGCGCGCGTGTCACGCCAGTTGATCGGCGTGTCCACGGAGTCGGCGATCTCTTCGGCGCGGGCGACGATCGCCTCCTTCTCGGCCAGCGCGGCCGCCCTGATCTGCTGGCGTTTGGCCCGGTATTCGGCGCGGCGTTCGTCGATCCGCGCGTGGAGGCCGGCGGCTCGCGTCCGCAGGGCCTCGATGTCTCCGGACCGCGGAGGGCTCGACGAGTTGTTTTTCGAGGGTCTTCAGAGCGGAAGCGATTCGTCCGGGCTCACCGTCTCGATGCGGGTGGCGATGAGATTGAGTTGCGCCTGGAGGTCGAGGTAGCGGCGAACGTAGATCGCCAGGGCGTCTTTCTTGGAAACCGCCTGCGGCGTACTGCCCGACTATCCGTCTCGCCGTCGCCCGAGCGAACCCAGACGTTTCCCTCCTCGTCCACGCGGCCCCAGGCGGCGGCCTGCGCAGTGGCTGCGTCGTTGAGCGGCGCGGGCGGGCGGGCGAGGGAGGCGGGCGGGGTTTGGGGACCGGACGGGGACGGGTTTGGGGTGGGGGTGGTGGACCCAGACATTGAGGCTCCTTGAGAGACAGCGCTGGCGCGCCGCGTGGCAACGTTTACCGACATTGTACGTGGTGAGTGCCGTTCCGGCTGCCACTGGAGGAGGCAGTCCGCTGAAAGGCTCCGGTGTGACAGAACGGGACGTTGTGGCATGGCGTGCGGTATGATCTTTCTTCGCTACTCGAACGCTCATCGAAGCCAACTGCTACATCCTGGCCGATTCCCCGGTTCGCCCGCACCGTCGTCGACCTGGGGCCGGAAAGCGCAGGGCGGATCGACCAGACCCTCCAGCGCAAGGGTCTGAGCCTCGGGGGCCGTGCATGCACACACGGCCACATGGACCACGTCTGGGACTCGGGGCTCGTGGCCGGCGAAGCGCCCGTCTTCATTCCCGGGCCGGACCTGTACCCGCATGGACGATCCGGTCGCCTACGCCCGGCCGCTCGGCTCGACTTTCGAGGCCGCGTCGGGGCACGGATGGATCAAGCCCGAGGGGACGAGGGCTCTTCCGGGGAGTTCTTCGCAGACGCGGCGCCGAGATCGTCCCGAGTGGCCATCCGCGCCCTGCCGGCTCCGGGGCACACCGAGGGTCGAGGCGTCTTCCTCCTGAACGGGCTGTCGACCCCGATCGCGAGTCCGCGGCCTTCCCCGAGGGAGTGGCCGGCCAGGCCCTCATGCTCAGCGGGACGTGCTTTTCAGGGACGGCGTCGGCCGGACGGACCTCCACGGAGGCGATCCCGCGGCGGCCGCCGCGTCCCTGCGGACCTCGTGCGCGTCGTCGACCCCCGCGACGGTGTTCTTCCGGGCACGGCCCGGCTTCACCGTCGGGCGCGAACGGGCCCATTCTTACTATCTGCGACAGGCGTTGGCCGTCGGTTAGAGGCCGTTCGTCTTATACACCCGCGTCATGCGGGCAAGGTCACGCGCCGGGTGGATCTCGTCACGGCTGAGGCGCCCGGCTTTCGTGAAATAATACACTTTATGAAGATTGCGCCTTTGTCAGGTTTCCCGGAGTGGCTGCCTGAGGACAGGCTCGATCGAACAGCGGATCCTCGACTCCTGCGATCGACCTTCGAGCTCCACGGACTTCTCCGGGATCGAGACGCGCGCCGTCGAACCGCCTCGACCAGCTCCTGCGCAAGGGGGAGACCTCAGCGAGGTCTACGTCCTGGACCGTCTGCAGGGCGAGGAGGGCGGGGAATCGCGTCTGGGCCTCCACTTCGACCTGACGGTTCCCTCGCGCGGTACGTCCTGGAGCACGCGGGCGGATCGACTTCCCGTTCAAGCGGTATCAGATTCAGCGGGTCTGGCGGGTGAGCGCCCTCAGGACGGTCGCTTCCGCGAATTCACGCAGGCGGACGTGGACATCGTGGGCGCCGATTCCCTGGCCTTCCACCACGAGATCGAGCTGCCGCTCGTCATGGTCGACGCGCTCGGCAGGCTTCCGATACCCGCGTCCGCGTCAAGGCGTCGAACCGGAAGGTCGCTCAGGGCTTTCTACGAGGCCGTCGGCGTCGAGGACGTCGCGCAGACCCTCCGCGTCGTCGACAAATTGGACAAGATCGGCCCTGCGGCCGTCGCCGAGCTGCTCGTCGAGCGCGTCGGGGCCAGCCGCGAGCAGGCGGACAAGGCGCTCGCCCTGGCGGAGATCAGCGGGTCCGACGCGTCCGTGGCCGACCGGGTGCGCGCCCTCGGGGCGCAGTCGCGCCTCCTGGACGAAGGCCTGGAGGAGCTCGTGGGGCTGGTCGAGAGGGCGAACGCGCTGATCCCCGGCTCGGTGGAGGCGGACTTGAAGATAGCCCGCAGCCCTGGACCATTACACCGGCTCGGTCTACGAGTCCTTCCTGACCGGCCACGAAGACCTCGGTTCGGTGTGCTCGGGCGGGCGCTACGACTGCGCTCGTCGGGGACGGAGGCGAACCTATCCCGGGTCGGCCTGTCGATCGGCGTGTCCCGCCTGGTCTCCCGCGTTCTCGGCCGCGGCCTGGCCGCCGCCTCGAGGAAGGTGCCCACGTGCGTGTCTCGTGGCCGTCAACAGCGAGGAGCAGAGGCCCTGGGGCCGAGGCGACCGCGATGGGGCTGCGCAGGAGGGGGGATACCGGCTGACGTCTCTCCCAGCTCGGCGGAGTTCGGCAAGCAGATCAGGTTCCGCCGGACAGGCGGGCATTCCGTACGTGTGGTTCTCCACCGAGGACGGCGAGCAGGTCAAGGACATCCGCTCGGGGGAACAGACGGCCGCAGATCCCGAGACGTGGAGCCCTCCTCCCCTCGACCTGCTCCCCGTGTAAGTGAGGTCCAGTGAGCATTCCGCCGCTTCCGCAGACAGGACTGGTGGGAGCGCTGAGGTCCCTGAGGGGTGCTGGCGCGTACGGCCTTCCCGCTGGAGATACCCTCGGCCGCCCGCGCAGGCGACGTCCTGGCAGATTCGCTGCATCAGCCTCGACGACTACGTCCTTCCCCGGATCACGAACCTCGACGCACCGCTCGTCGCCGTCGTGGGGGATCGACGGTCGGGGAAAGTCCACCCTCGTCAATTCGATGTTGGAGGAGAACGTCGCCAGGGCCTCGGCGATCCGCCCGACCACCAGGCGTCCGCCCTCATCCACGCCCCGGAGACGCCCACTGGTTCTGACGACGCAGGATCCTCCCCGGCCTGACGAGGGTGGTCAGAGGACCGGAGGAAGGGGAAGAGGGGACGGAGGAGACGGAGTCCGAGGCGCCGGAGCGAGGCGACCGAGGGCCGTCTGAGGGACCCCTCGCCCCAGAGGCCAAGGCCGGAGGAGCCCGCCGCCTCCGCGGACGGCGAAGGCATCCCTGCCTCCGGTGAGGAGCCTCCGGGTCCCGGCAGCGCCGCCGCGCCCGGCGAAGGGGCTCCGGCGACTCGCGTCCGGCGAGGAGATCCCGACGAGGGCGCCCCGCGGACGGGCAGGACCCCCACGTGGAGATCGAATTGACCGAGAGGTCGTCGCTTCCGGCCGGACTGGCCCTCCTCGACTCCCCGACGTGGACTCGGTCGTCGAGGGAACAGGCATCTGGCCGCCCAGCTCATGGCCGCGGCCGACCTCTGGCTTCGTCACGAGCGCATCCCGCTACGCCGACGCCATTCCGTGGTCCATGCTCGGCGAGGCGGCCGATCGCACGTCGTCGTCGCCATCGTGCTCAACCGCGTGCCTCCGGGGTCGGGGCAGGTGCGGCCCGACCTGGCCCGCAGGCTCGACGAGCACGGCCTGGGCCTACGCGCCCCTGTTCGTCATATCCGAGCGCCTGACGACGACGACCGGATCCCCGCCGCCGACGTCGCGCCCATATCGGATGGCTCGCTGGCTCGCCCCACGACGCCAGCGCACGGGCCCTCGGTGGCTGCAGGCAGACGCCCTGGCGCGATGGGAGGGCTGATCGCCAACGGCAGGGGAGATCCTGGCCGCGATAGACGACCAACGCGAGACTGCTGGCTATGCGCGCGCGACGTCGCGCAAGCCGACGGGGTGGCCTGCGGTTCGGTCGTCGCGAGCCTGGCGGACGGGCGCGTGCTCCACAGCGAGGTGCTCGAACGGTGGAGCCGAGGCCGCCGGCAGCGGGCGCATGAGAAGCTTGAAGAGTCGCCGGGCTGCGGGGCCGCATCTCGGCGTGGTTCCGCAGGGGCGGAGTCCGAGTCCGCCGTCGCCGGGGTTGCAGACGGCATCGAGGCCTCGCTCAGGACGATCCCTCGTCGCGGAAGCGCAGGGGTGCGGTGCGCTCGGTCGACGACGCCTGGAGGTCCCGCGAGGGGCCGCGGAAGTTCGCGACAGGGCCCCTGGCCGCCGTCCGGGATCCCGGCGAGCGCGCCCGAGCGCTGAGGCTGCGATTCGGCAGGCGGCGGTCGCTGGCCGGACTGGTCGGAACGACGGGCAGGACAAGCGCGCCACGGCCAGGCTGGCCGCCGCCGGGGAGGACGCCGTGGAGCCGCCCTCATGATCGTGGTCTTCTCCTCGACCGCCGGCCTCTCGGAGGGCAGGCCCGCGGCGGCCGGAAGCGCGGCCGGGGAGCGGAGCGGCTGTTGAGGCGATCTTCGGCCGCGACGCCGTCCGGTCGGCGGCGAGGAGGGCCCGCGAGGCCTCCTCAGAGCGCCGCGGCGTTCTTTCGCCGAGGAGCTCGCGCCGTTCAGGAAGGCCTGCGAGGAGGTCGCCATCGGCACGGAGTTCCGCAATGAGAGTCAACAGGGCGTTCAGCCGGATAGAGCGCCTGCACGCGAGGGAGGAGCGTCGATGACACTCACCATTGAAGACGGCATCGTGCATCTGGACCGCGCCATCGGGATCCTCGGCCCGACTTCCCCGGCGAGGTCGAGGTCGCCGGGCGGACGGCCGAGCGCGTCCAGGGGCCGAGTCCAGGTGGGGGACAGCATACGGTCGTCGTCCCCGCAGGGCGCCACCGGAAGCGGCAAATCGTCGCTTCAACGCTCTGGCAGGGAGAGCGTGTCGCAGGTCGCCCCTGACGCGTCCGACGACGGACGCGCCCTGGCCGTCCGGGTTCGGCCGCCACCGAGGTCCTCGACTGGATGGGGGTGGACTCTCGGGTCCTTCGGGCGCCCTGGGCGAGGATCGTCTGGTCGTCGTCGACCTGCCCGATCTCGATTCGATCGAGCACCGGCACCGCAGCGTGGCCGACTCGCTCATTGAGCGCGCCGACGCCGTCGTCTTCGTCCTCGACCCGCAGAGCACGCCGACGCGGTCATACACAGGAGTACCTCGAGCGCTTCATGGAGCGCGGGGCGGCTCTGCATCGTCGTGCTCAACCAGGTCGACCGGCTCGCCGCCGCCGAGCGCGAAGGGGTCCTCGACGACGTGTCCGCCTTGCTCGACCGCGACGGACTGGACGCACAGGTCTTCGTGGCCTCGGCCAGGACGGGGGAAGGCGTGCCGGCCGTGCGCCAGGCGCTCCTCGACTTCGTCGGGCGACGCGACGCCTCCCGCTTGAAAACTCGCCAAGGAGCTGCAGGCCGCCGGGCATGCCTGATCGCGCTGCGCGCGAGACGGCAGGCGCGACGTCTCCGGCGGCGCGGCGGACTTCTCCGCGTCGCAGGCGATCGCCGCGGCCGCGGGCGTCCGCGACGTCGCCAAGGCGGCGGCGGACCTCACGAGGCCAGAGCGAGACGCGAAACGGCGTGGCCGCCGGCGACTGGTGCGCCGCGCCTCCGACCCGCTCGTCCGGCTCGACTCGTGAGCGCTCCGAACCGCAAGAGGCGGCCGAGCGCGGGAACCCTCGCCGCGGGCTCGTCTCGCGGCCGCGCGTTCGCGCGTTCGCGAATACGTCGACGAGCGCCTGGACTGCCTGCCCGGGACGTGGCGGGTCGAGGTCGCCGAGAAGAGCGACGAGCGCGACCAAGCTGATCGAATCGGCTGACTCCCTCGTCCGCGGTCGATTTTGGAATACCGGCACAAGCCGTCGTGGTGGGCGGCCGTCAACGTCTTCCAGATCCTCTTTTCCTCGTGTTCCTCGTGGGCGCCCTGTGGCTGGTCCCGCTGGCGGCGATCGGCCTCCTGCGGACGGGACCTCGGCCTCCGCACGTCGGGCCGCTGCCCCTGCCTCTGTGCCTCGTGGCGGAGGGCTGGCGGCTGGCTGGCTGCTGAGCTTCGTGTCCGTCCTCCGCGCGAGCGAGCCGAACAGGTCCGCATCCGCGTGGAGGGGGCGCCTGGTCGACGCGGGTCGACCGGGGGCGAGGAGTCGATCCTCGATCCGGTGGAGACCGAGCGCTCCCGATACGTGAGCGTCGCGGACAGCATCGGCAAACTGGCCTCGGTCGGCTGACGCCCGCCGCCGGCCGGTTCGCGGGGCGGCGCGTGGCCAACCTCATCCTCATTTTTATGCAACTGCGCGTATACTTATGTGCGGACTCTTCCGGATCCGCGTCCGCCCACCGACGGCGGCCAGCGGATGGACGCACGCAGACGAAGGAGGGCCGGTGACGGCACGGGAACGGTTCAACCGGCCACCAGGGCGGCCAGGCACGTGCTCATAGCGAAGATCTTAGGCGAGCGCGCTGTGCATTCCCAGGAGAGTTGCGGCCCACGTCCTGAAGGAGGGCTTCTCCGTCACGCAGGCGACGCTGTCCCGCGACCTCGACGAGCTCAACGCGGTCAAGGTCCGAGACTCCGACGGGAACCAGGTCTATCGGATTCCCGACGAAACCGAGTTGTACAACGCCGCCATGGGGGCGCGAGCCCAACTGGAGCGATGGAGCCCCTGAGGTCTTGGTGAGCGCGCAGAGGGCGGAGAACCAGTCTCGTCCTGCGCACGCCTCCGGGCGCGGCGCACATCCTGGCGGGGGATCGACAAGGCCATGCTCGGGGGCGTCTTGGGCTGCGTCGCGGGCGACGACACGGTTCTCGTAGTCGCCGAAAGCGCCGAGCGCGCCGAGACGCTTCGCGAAGAGCTGCTGCGACTGGCGTGACGCACCGGAAACTGTCAACCACGAAGGAGGAAGCAATGTCGAAGAGCGAGGGCCGGGCCGTGCTGGCCTACTCGGGAGGCCTCGACATCGTCGGTAGCCATCGGCTGGATCGGCGAGCAGACCGGCGCCGAGGTGGTTACCGTGTCGGTGGACGTCGGGCAGGGGAGGATCCGAGACCATCCGTCAGCGCGCTCTGGATTGCGGGGCGGTCGAAGCGTATGTGGCCGACGCCCGCGATGAGTTCGCCGACGAGTACTGCATGCTCGACCTTCAGGCCAACGGCCTGTACATGGGCGCCTATCCGCTCATATCGGCCCTTCCCGCCCGGTGATCGTCGAGCACCTGGTCACCGCCGCCCGGCGGTTCGGCGCAACCGTCGTCGCCCACGGATGCACGGGCAAGGGCAACGACCAGGTGCGGTTCGAGAATGGAATCACATCGCTGGCCCCGACCTGACCTGCATCTCCCCGGTCCGCGATCTGGCGATGACCCGCGAGTTCTCGATCGACTACGCGAACAGGCACGACCTGCCCATCGAGACGACGCACCACAACCCCTTCTCCATCGACCAGAACGTCTGGGGCCGACCATCGAAACCGGCTTCCTCGAGGACATCTGGAACGGCCCGACGAAGGACGTCTCACACCTACACGGACGATCCGACCTATCCTCCGCTCCCTCGACGAGGTCGTCGTCGCCTTCGAGTCCGGCGTCCCGGTCGCCGTGACGGGCAGAGCGTCACGCCGCTTCAGGCGATCCAGGAGTTGAACCGCCGGGCGGGCGCCCAGGGATCGGCCGCATCGACATCGTCGAGGACCGCCTGGTGGGCATCAAGTCGCGCGAAATCTACGAAGCCCCGGGGCGATGACGCTCATAGCCGCCCATCAGGAACTCTGAGCGCGTGACGATGGACCGCGATCAGATCCGCTTCAAGCAGACCGTGTCCCGACCGGTGGGAGCACGCTCGTGTACGAGGGGCAGTGGTTCTCCCCGCTCAAGCACTCCCTGGACGCCTTCATCCGCGACACCCAGGAGTACGTCTCCGGAGACATCAGGATGGTTCGCACGGGGGCGGGCGACCGTGACAGGGCGGCGGTCGCGCAGCTCGCTTTTACGACTTCAATCTGGCCACGTACGACGCCGGAGACACGTACGACCAGTCCAAGGCGCGCGGATTCATCGAGATCTTCGGCATGACATCAGCTGGCGGCGGCCCGCGACGTCGCATTCTGGCCGTGGCGAGGCCATGGGCAAGACCGATCTCTACTGACGGCGGGCCGGCCTCGCCGCGCACCGCCGCCGGCCGCGCTCTGCCCTCGAGGCTCCGGCACGCACGCGGAGCGTCTGTTCCGTCCGCGTCAGACGACGGCGCGCTTCCGGGCTTCGGCACGCGGAGCGCTTAGCCCGCTCCGACGATCGGATGGCGGGCGAGCCGTTAGGATGGGGACCATGGAACACGTGGCACTGTGGGGTGGAGGTTCTCGGGCGACCCGGCCGATGCGCTCACCGAGCTGTCCCGGTCCACCCAGTTCGATTGGCGTCTGGCCACCTACGATCTGGCCGGCTCGCGCGCCCACGCGAGGGCCCTCCATGCGGCGGGGCTGCTGACCGACGCCGAACTGTCCGGCATGATCGCCGCCTTGCATGAGCTGGAGGCCGACGTCCGCGAAGGGTCCTTCCGTCCGCTTCCCGGCGACGAAGACGTCCACACCGCGCTCGAGCGCGGCCTGCCTCGAGCGCGCAGGGGCGGACCTCGGCGGCAAACTGCGGGCGGGCGTTCCGCAACGACCAGATCGCCACTCTCATCCGCATGTACCTGCGCGACAGCGCCCGCGGCCTGGCCGGAAAGCTCCTCGACGCGGTCCGGGCGCTCATCGTCCAGGCCCGGCGGGCGGGGGACGCCGTCATGCCCGGGCGGACCCACATGCAGCACGCCCAGCCTGTGCTCGTCGCCCATCAGATCCTCGCCCACGCGTGGCTGCTGCTGCGCGACGTCGAGCGTTTCGTCGACTGGGACCGGCGCGCGTCCCGCAGCCCCTACGGCTCGGGAGCCTTGGCGGCAACACGCTCGACTGGACCCCGAGGCCGTCCGGCCGACCTGGGCTTCGCGGGATCGTGGAGAATTCGATCGACGGCACCGCCGCCCGGGACGTCGTCGCGGAGTTCTCCTTCGTCTGCGCGCAGACGGGCGTCGACCCTCCCGCATAGGCGAGGAGATCATCGTGTGGAACACGCAGGAGTTCGGCTTCGTCACGCTCGACGACTCCTTCTCCACCGGTTCGTCGATCATGCCGCAGAAGAAGAACCCCGACGTGGCCGAACTGCCCGTGGCAAGCGGGCCGGCTCATCGGGGACCTCGCGGTCCCGCTCGCCGCGCCTGGGGACTCCCTCGGCCTACAAACCGCGACCTGCAGGAGGATAAAGGAGCCTGTCTTCGACCAGATCGACACGCTCGACGTCCTCCTCCCGCGATGTCCGGGATGCTCGCGACGATGAGTCTCCACCTCGATCGGATGTCCGAGCTCGCCCCGCGCGGCTTCTCCCTGGCGACCGACGTGGCCGAATGGCTCGTGCGCAGAGGGGTTCCCTTCCGCGAGGCCCACGAGATATCGGGGCGTGCGTGCGCGAGTGCGGAGGAGGGAGTCGAACTGTGGGAGCTTCCGGCGGCTGGATATCGGGCGATCGACCCGCGTCTGACCCCCTGACGTCCTGGGCGCTCTCAGCCTGGAGGCCTCGGTGGGCTCAGCGCGCGCGAGCGGGCACAACTCCTAGGCGGGTGGCTGAGCAGCTCGGCGGGCCGAGGCCCGCGTCGATCAGCTCGCGGTGTTCGTCGGAAGCGAGATCCTGCACGATAGGCAGCGGGATTCTGCGGGACGGCGCCGCGGAGAGGGGAACGCCGGCGGCGCGCCTTCCTTCGCCTGTGAATCCCCGTCTCCACTACGATCCGTATCCGGACTGGCGGTGTGGCTTCCCATGTCGGATCGCGGCGAGTCCATCCCGATCGAATGGAATACGGGAGGCCGGCGTTCGGGCATGGAGCCGGGGGACGCTGCGCTTCTCGTCAAAGTCGGCCTGGATCCGAGGGGCCTCGTGGCCGTGGGGAGTCGTCACTCGGATCTACGTCGGACCGCAGTGGAATCCGGACGCCTCGCGGCCGGAGGCGGGATGGGTCGGCCTGCGTCTGACGCGCCTGCTGGACTTGGACGACCCGGTCCTCTGACGTCCTGCGCGGGATCGGCCCGCGGGTGAGATGGACTCGAGGATGTCGGGAACCGAGTGCCGCTTGACGTCGCGCTGTCCGTCGAAGGCCCTCGTCGGCCCTAGGGCGCGGAGGAGACGGGCCCGATGAACGGCGGCCGGAGCGGTCGCGACGGGCGGAGATCGGACCGGAGATGGCACACTTGAGTCGAGGGGCGTCGGCCCGCACGCCGATGGAAGGAGAGGAAGAGACGTGAGCGAGATCCTCGACGAGCTGATGGCGGGGCCTCATCGCCCAGCACACGGATATCGACGCTCTGCGCGCGGCGCTGGACGAGGGACCCGTCACCTTCTACTGCGGCTTCGACCCCTACCGCGTCCTCGTTGCACCACGGGCATCTCGTCGCGGTCAAAGTCATGAGACACTTGCAGTGGCGGACACCGCCCGCTCGCCCTCGTGGGGGCGCCACCGGCTTGATCGGGGATCCCGCGCGAAAGGCGAACGGACGCTCAACTCCGCCGACGTCGTCCGGGGAATGGGCCGACGCCCTGAGAGGGCAGTTGGAAGGGCTCCTGGACTTCGGGCGACAACCCGCGCGCATCGTCGACAACCTGGGACTGGACGGCGAGACATGACCGCCATCGACTTCCTGCGCGACATCGGCAAGCATTTCCGGATGGGCACGATGCTGGCGAAGGACGTCGTCGCGCGTCGACTCGAATCCGAGGAGGGATCTCGTTCACGGAGTTCAGCTATCAGATCCTGCAGGCCAACGACTACCTGAGCTCTACCGCCGCCATAACTGCACGCTCGAAGTCGGCGGCAACGACCAATGGGGCAACCTCGTCGGCGGCATGGACCCCATCACGCAAGGTCGAAGGCGCGGCGGTCCACGTCACGACCAATCCGCTCATCACCAAGTCCGACGGAACGAAGTTCGGGAAGACGGAGGGCGGGAACCATCTGGCTGAATCCGGAGATGTTCAGTCCCTACAGGTTCTACCAGTTCTGGCTCAATACGGCCGACGTCGACGTGGTCCGCATGCTCAAGGTCTTCACCTTCCGGACCCGCGAGGAGATCTCGGAGCTGAGGCGGCTCTGGTCGAGCGCCCTCACGCCCGTGAGGCGCAGAGGACTCGCCGAGGACGTGACCACGTGGGTGCACGGCGCCGACGCGACTCGAGCGCGTCACGACCGCCTCCTGGCTCTGTTCGGCGGGGGCGGCCTCGAATCCGGTCGACGCCGGCACCCTCGCCGACGCAGTCGCGGAGGTTCCCCAGGGCGCAAGGGGCTGTGGGCGCTCGACTCGTGGAGCTCTTCGTGGCGGCCGGGCTCGAGAAGGGTCTCGGCGCCGCCAGGCGGACTATCGCGTCGGGAGGCCTGTACGTCAACAACGTCAAGATCGCCGATTCCGAGCGCACGCTCGCCGCGGAGGACCTCCTTCCGGGAGGGTTCGCGCTGCTTCGCAAGGGCAAGAGGAACCTCGCCGTCATCGAGACGGCGGGAACGCTATGAGGATCCGCGGCCACGTCTCCGCTGGGGCCCCGTCTCCGTGCGGTAGCGGGGGCGGAATGGAGCTTCGGCCAGGCATATATCGAACGCGGCCCGTCTCCGTGCGGTCGGGGGCGGGCCTCGGCGGTCCGGATCGTCGATGGGCCGTTCGGGCCGTGTCCCCCTTCACCCGGGGACGATTTGACGGGGCGGGGCCGTCTCGGTAGTCTACTTATCTGTCGCCGGGACGCGGCGAAAATCCAGGAATTTCTTCCGGGGAGGGCCGCGTTCTCAGTGCGACCGGCTGGTTGCTCGGCTGGCTCTCGTTTCGACAGGGCGCCAAACGAATGGTAAACCAGCTTTCGCCTCTTTTCTGTGATGACTGCTGTGTGGTTGTTGTGTGTGGGTGTGGTGGTTGGGTGCTTGATAGTGTGTTGGTTGATGTGTTTGTGACTGGCTCGTGTGGGGTTGGTTGTGGCTGGCTCGTGTGGGTTGTGTGCCTGTGTGGGTTGGTTGTGGCTGGTTCTGTGGGGTTGGTTGTTGTTTTTTGGGAGTCGTTTTGGGCTTTCTGCGTTTTTGTGTGAGAGTTTGATCCCTGGCTCAGGACGAACGCTGGCGGCGTGCTTAACACATGCAAGTCGAACGGGCTCTGTCTGGCTGTGTGCTGGGTGGGGTTAGTGGCGAACGGGTGAGTAATACGTGAGTAACCTGCCCTCTTCTTTGGGATAAGCCTTGGAAACGGGGTCTAATACTGGATATTCCTGTCTGGTCGCATGGCTGGGTGGGGAAAGTTTTTTTCGGTGGGGATGGGCTCGCGGCCTATCAGCTTGTTGGTGGGGTGATGGCCTACCAAGGCGTCGACGGGTAGCCGGCCTGAGAGGGTGGACGGTCACACTGGGACTGAGATACGGCCCAGACTCCTACGGGAGGCAGCAGTGGGGAATATTGCACAATGGGCGCAAGCCTGATGCAGCGACGCCGCGTGAGGGATGAAGGCCTTCGGGTTGTAAACCTCTTTCGTCAGGGAACAAGGCACTGCTTTTTGGTGGTGTTGAGGGTACCTGGATAAGAAGCGCCGGCTAACTACGTGCCAGCAGCCGCGGTAATACGTAGGGCGCGAGCGTTGTCCGGGAATTATGGGCGTAAAGGAGCTCGTAGGCGGCTTGTCGCGTCTGCTGTGAAAATGCGGGCTTAACTCCGTACGTGCAGTGGGTACGGGCAGGCTAGAGTGCGGTAGGGTAACTGGAACTCCTGGTGTAGCGGTGGAATGCGCAGATATCAGGAAGAACACCGATGGCGAAGGCAGGTTACTGGGCCGTTACTGACGCTGAGGAGCGAAAGCGTGGGGAGCGAACAGGATTAGATACCCTGGTAGTCCACGCTGTAAACGTTGGGCACTAGGTGTGAGGCTCCTTTCCGGGGGTTTTGCGCCGTAGCTAACGCATTAAGTGCCCCGCCTGGGGAGTACGGCCGCAAGGCTAAAAACTCAGAGAAATTGACGGGGGCCCGCACAAGCGGCGGAGCATGCGGATTAATTCGATGTAACGCGAAGAACCTTACCGAAAGGCTTGACATACGCTGGGACGGTGCAGAGATGTGCTGGCTTTTGCTGGTGTACAGGTGGTGCATGGTTGTCGTCAGCTCGTGTCGTGAGATGTTGGGTTAAGTCCCAACGAGCGCAACCTTGTCTCGTGTTGCCAGCAGGTTGGGCTGGGGACTCACGGGAGACTGCCAGTTAACTCGGAGGAAGGTGGGGATGACGTCAAATCATCATGCCCCTTATGTCTTGGGCTTCACGCATGCTACAATGGCCGGTACAGAGGGTTGCGATATCGTGAGGTGGAGCGAATCCCTTTAAAGTCGGTCTCAGTTCGGATCGGGTCTGCAACTCGACCCCGTGAAGTCGGAGTCGCTAGTAATCGCGGATCAGCAACGCCGCGGTGAATACGTTCTCGGCCTTGTACACACCGCCCGTCACGTCACGAAAGTTGGCAACACCCGAAGCTCGTGGCCCTAACCCGTGTGGGGGAGCGGTCGAAGGTGGGGTTGGCGATTGGGATGAAGTCTGTACAAGGTAGCCGTACCGGAAGGTGCGGCTGGATCCACCCTCTTCTAGGAGCAGTCGGCGTGCGGCGGGTCGTGCGCGGGCTGTGGTTGTGGAAGCGCGTTGACCGGCATGCTGTCAGGCGTCTGGGTACTGTGCCCGTGCGCCCGTGGGCCCTCGTTGGTGGGGTGTGTGGTGGTGGCGTGGTGGTTGGGAATCGGCATAGTGGACGCGAGCATCTGTGCCTGCACGTTGTGTGTGGGTGCGTGTTGTTGTAGGTGTTGTAGGGCGTTCGGTGGATGCCTGGGTACCGGGAGCCGAAGAAGGACGTTGCAGCCTGCGATATGCCTCGGGAGCCAAACAGCGGGCTTTGATCCGAGGGTGTCCGAATGGGGAACCTGGCCGGGGTTGTGCCTGGTCGCTCGTGCCTGAATTCATAGGGTGCGGTGGTGACGCGGGAAGTGAAACATCTTAGTACCCGTAGGAAGAGATATTCCGTAGTAGTGGTGAGCGAGCGGAGGAGCCTAAACCGTGGGCGTGTGAGCCGTCGGGTGTTGCGTGTGCGGTGTTGTGGGAGATGATCGTGATCATGCCGACGCGTGGTCGCGCAGTGATAAACCGTGGGGATAGGCGAAGGGTCTGGAAGGCCTGCCGAGAGGGTGAGAGCCCTGAGCTGAAATTCTCGTGGCTGTGTGATTGTGTTCCCGAGTAGCATGGGGCCCTGTGGAATCCCGTGAACTGGCAAGACCACTTGTCAGGCTCAAATACTCCTGGTGACCGATAGTGGAGAGTACCGTGAGGAAGGGTGAAAAGCATCTCGGAGGGAGTGAAAGAGTGCCTGAAACCGGGCCTACAATCCGTCAGAGCCCGTGGTGGGGTGATGGCGTGCCTTTGAAGAATGAGCCTGCGAGTTAGTGGCATGTGGCGAGGTTAACCCGTGTGGGGAGTCGAGCGAAAGCGAGTCCGAAGAGGGCGTGAGTCGCGTGTTCTAGACCCGAAGCGGGGTGATCTACCCATGCCAGGGTGAAGCCTGTGTAAGAGCGTGGAGGCTCGAACCCACCAGGGTTGAAAACCTGGGGATGAGTTGTGGTAGGGGTGAAAGGCCAATCAAACTCCGTGATAGCTGGTTCTCCCGAAATGGCATATAGGTGCAGCGTTGCGTGGTTCCTTCCGGAGGTAGAGCGACTGGTTGGCTGATGGGCCTCACCGGGTTACCGACGTCAGCTAAACTCCGAATGCCGAGGGTGGAGCGTGCAGCGAGACGGCGGGGATAAGCTTCGTCGTCGAGAGGAACAGCCCTAGATCGCCGGTTAAGGGCCCCTAAGCGTGTGCTAGTGGGAAAGGATGGGAGTTGCTGGGACAACCAGAGGTTGGCTTAGAGCAGCCATCCTGAAAGAGTGCGTAATAGCTCACTGGTCAAGTGGTTCCGCGCCGACAATGTAGCGGGGTTTAAGCACACCGCCGACGCCGCGGCAGTCCATCGTGGTCCCTAGCCTGTCCGTTGAGGCGGGTTCAGGGGTGGCTGGGTAGGGAGTCTCCGCGTTGGGTGAAGTCTCAGGGGTGACCCGTGGACGGCGTGGAGTGAGAATGCAGGCATGAGTAGCGAGGCGGGTGAGAACCCGTCCGCCGATTGACTCAAGGGTTCCAGGGGCCAGTTGATCCGCCCCGTTAGTCGGGTCCTGGGCGAGGCCGACGGGCGTAGTCGATGGACAACGGGTTGATATTCCTGCAGCGCGCGCTTGACCGTTCAATGTTCGCCGGGTGATGCTAACCATCCCCGATCCTGTGTGTCTCTTTCGGGAGGCGTGGGGAGGCGCGGGTCCGAGCCTGGGTGGGCAAGCGTGGTAACAGGTGTGGACGCAGAGTGGTAGTCCAACCGTGTCGTGTGGCTGAGCACGGCTAGCGGTGCAGCCCGTCTCCCAGGTAAATCCGGGGCGTTCGGGTCAGGCCTGATGGGGACCGTTTGACGGGAAGTGGATGATCCTGTGCTGCGAGAAAAAGCATCGACGTCAGGGCAAGCGCCGCCTGTACCCGAAACCGACACAGGTGGTCGGGTAGAGTATACCGAGGCGTGCGAGTTAATCGGTTAGAACTCGGCAAACGCCCCCGTAACTTCGGGAGAGGGCCCGCCTGATGTCCCCGTGCGCGGAGGGTCAGCCGCAGAATCCAGGGAGAAGCGACTGTTTATCAAAAACACAGGTGCGTGCTAAGCCTGGGCGATGTATACGCACCGACGCCTGCCCGGTGCTGGAAGCGTTAAGCGGACTGGTCAGCCCTTCGGGGTGAAGCTGGGAAAGTTAAGCCCCAGTAAAACGGCGGTGGTAACTATAACCATCCTAAGGTAGCGAAATTCCTTGTCGGGTAAGTTCCGGACCTGCACAGAATGGCGTAACGATTCTCCGCTGTCTCGACCACGAGCTCGGTGAAATTGCAGTACGAGTAAAGATGCTCGTGTTCGCGCAGCAGGACGGAAAGACCCCGGACCCTCACTATAGCTTGGTATTGGTGTTCATGGTACGGCTTGTGTAGGATAGGTGGGAGACTGGGAACCGGTCACGCTAGTGGCGGGAGTCGTTGGTGAAATACCACTCTAGCCGTGCTGACCATCTAACCTCGGTCCGTGATCCGCCAGGACAGTGCCCGGTGGAGTGTTTACTGGGGTGTTGCCTCCTAGGGTAACGGAGGCGCTCAGAGGTCTCCCTCAGCCTGGTCGGCAACCAGGTAGGCGGTGTAAGTGCACAAGGGGCTTGACTGTGAGACTGACGGGTCGAGCAGGTACGAGGAACTAGTGATCCAGCGGTGGCTTGTGAAGCGCTGTCGCTCAACGGATAAAAGGTACCCCGGGATAACAGGCTGATCCTGCCCAAGAGTTCGCATCGACGGCATGGTTTGGCACCTCGATGTCGGCTCGTCGCATCCTGGGGCTGGAGTAGGTCCCGCGTTGGGCTGTTCGCCATTAAAAGCGGGTACGCGAGCCTGGGTTCAGAACGTCGTGAGACAGTTCGGTCCCTATCCGCTGCGCGCGTAGGAGAATTGAGAAGGCTGTCCCAGTACGAGAGGACCGGGACGGACGAACCTCTGGTGTGCCAGTTGTTCCGCCAGGAGCATGGCTGGTTGGCTAGCTGTTCGGGAGGGATAACCGCTGAAAGCATCTAAGCGGGAAGCCTGCTTCAAGATAAGTTCTCCATCCAGCCTGTAGCTGCGTGAGGTCCCCGCAGACGACGGGGTTGATAGGCCGGACGTGGACGCCTCGTAAGGGTGGAGCTGACTGGTACTAATGGACCGACCGCCCTACACCATCACGCCCCTGACGGGTGGTCTCGCGTCGACTGTACGATTCCCCGGCTCCCACGCCCCGCCCGCGGCAGCGACAGGCAGGGTATCCGACAGGCTTGACGGTGGTCATAGCGGCGGGAAACGCCCGTCCCATTCCGAACCCGGTAGCTAAGCCCGCCAGCGCCGATGGTACTGCACCCGCCAGGGTGTGGAGAGTAGGACACCGCCGTCACCCATCACCCCCGGCGGGAACACGCAGACCGCCCCGCCCACCACACAAACCGATATGACCCAACGTATCAGGCCGCACGGCGAGGGGGCTCCCCTGATTCCGTGCGGCCCAACCACATAAAAGACCACATAAAACAAGAAGGGCGGGAGATGCGAACCGTTATCTTTCTTCATGCAGTGCCTCAGGGCCCCGAAGCGGACTTCTCAGATCGATGCCCTTCCCGAGGATTCACGGGCCGTGCGCTCCCGCTGCTGGGCACGCGGACGCCCACGGCGTGGATTTCCGCGTTGACCGCGCTGTCGCGGCGATCCTCTCAGAACTCGACGACGCCGGCCTCGACCGGGGTCGATCTGTGCGGGCTGTCCGTGGGGGCGATGGTCGCCACGCAGTTCGTCCTCGACCACCCCGAACGCGTTTCCAGTCTTGTGCTGTCGGGAAGCCAGATGCACACTGCCCCGTGGCTCATCAAGCTTCAGTTGGGACTCCTGCAGGTCGCATGGCGCGCCGTCGCGCCGCCGGGCATGTCCAAACAGCGGCTTTTTGTCGATCGTCCGCGAAATCCGAGACATCGACACGCGCGGTGCGATCAGACGCATAGACACACCGACGCTCGTCTTCTGCGGGGCCAAGGACCGGCCGAATCTGCGCGCAGCACGTGAAATCGCCGCAGGAATCCCCGAAGCGGAACTGCAGATCGTCCCTGGAGCCAAGCATCTGTGGAACACTCAGATGCCTGAGGAATTCTCGAGGCGGCTGGGGCTCTTTCTGACGCGGCAGACCTCTTGACACGGCAGGCCGCGCGCGGCGAATGACGGCTGCCGCGCAGGGCGAGCTCGGTGAAGACCCGAGGCTGTGGCGGCTTTTCGCGTTCTCACGTGCAGGGGCGGCTTCCCATCCGGCGAATCAGGCGCGCGGCGTTCCATCGGGTGACCGGACTGGCAGGCGGGTATGCTTGACCCGGCCGGCTGTGAGCTCGGCTTTTGCTGACAATTGAAACACGGGGATGCGAGGATGGGAATGTCTGAAGACAACAACGTGCCGAATAACGACGAACGCCATGAGCGTCCATCCTCTGGGTGGCAGTCGGCTTCCGAACGCCGCGCGGCCACGCGCCGTGGGTATCGTGATGAGGGATACCGAGGCGACAGGAACGGGGTCGTGGGAGTCTCGTCGTTGATGAGCGTCGCCCGCGCCGTGACTACGAGGATCGCCGTCGTGACGAGCGTGGCGAGCGGCGGTGGGATCGGGACTCGCGTCGCTGGGAGGACCGGGATCGGCGCGGCTATCGTGGCGAGTCCGGACGCGAGGCCCGACGCTGGGAGGATCGCGGCCGTCGCGACCACGACAACCGCCGCAACGACCGCGACGACAGGGGATACCGCGACGACAGGGGATACTGCGGCGGTCGTGGGTATCGTGATGAGGGATACCGAGGCGACAGGAACGGGGGTCGTGGGAGTCTCGTCGTTGGGATGAGCGTCGCCCGCGCCGTGACTACGAGGATCGCCGTCGTGACGAGCGTGGCGAGCGGCGGTGGATCGGGACTCGCGTCGCTGGGAGGACCGATCAGCGCGGCTATCGTGGCGAGTCCGGACGCGAGGCCCGACGCTGAGGATCGCGGCCGTCGCGACCGCGACAACCGCCGCGACGACCGCGGATACGGCGACGACCGCGATACCGCGACGACAGGGATACCGCGGCGGTCGTGGGTATCGTGATGAGGGATACCGAGGCGACAGAAACGGGGGTCGGGGAGTCTCGTCGTTGGGATGAGCGTCGCCCGCGCCGTGACTACGAGGATCGCCGTCGTGACGAGCGTGGCGAGCGGCGGTGGGATCGGGACTCGCGTCGCTGGGAGGACCGGGATCGGCGCGGCTATCGTGGCGAGTCCGGACGCGAGGCCCGACGCTGGGAGGATCGCGGCCGTCGCGACCACGACAACCGCCGCAACGACCGCGACGACAGGGGATACCGCGACGACAGGGGATACCGCGGCGGTCGTGGGTATCGTGATGAGGGATACCGAGGCGACAGGGAACGGGGAGGCGGCTCTCAGAGACGCGACCCCGTGGTCCCCGAATCGGTGTCGGCCCGAGACCGACGCGGGAATCCCGACGCAGGCTCGCCAGCCTGAGCAGGACAACGCCGATCGCGTCGCCCGCCATCTGGTGTACGCCGGATCGATGATGGACGTCGATCCCGAACTGTCCCTACGAGCACGCGCGGGCGGTTTCGCAGAAGCGCTGCGCGCAGAGACATCGTGCGGGAGGCGCTCGGACTGTCGGCGTATCTCACCGACGCTACTCGGAGGCTCTTCGCGAGCTCCGAACGTTCAGGCGCATGACCGACGACTACGCGCACGCGGCCATCGAGGCGGACTCTGAGCGCGGGCTCGGCCGCCCTGAGAAAGCCCTCGCCTTCATCTCCGAGATTCCGCTCAAGCGACTCGACCCCGAATCGCGGATCGAACTCGCCTTGGTGACATCCGGCGCCCGCGCCGACGCAGGAGATTCGGAAGGGGGCCTGGCCGTCCTCGAGAAGATCAACGTCGAGAATCTGGAGCAGATGCTGCGGGCGCGGATCGAGCTCATCCGCGCCGACCGCTACGACGAACTCGGCAGGGACGAGGAGGCGGCCGAACTGCGCAGTCGCTGGGAGCCCGTCTTCGCGCAGGAAGGCCGGGTCGATGTGTACGACTCCGACGACGAGGACGCCGAGGTCGTCGGCGAACCCGACGGCGACGCCCCCGCCCAGGCCGACGGCGAGGCGCCCGCGCCCGGACCGGAAGCCGAGGAGGACGCACCGGAAGTCCCCTGAAGAAGGCCTGGGAGGCGCCGGTACCGAGGACAGCAAGATTCCGGGAAGATCCCGAGAGGGCGCCGCCCGGATCGGAGACGACGGCGGCGAGACGACCCCGCTCGACGGCGGCGAAACAGGCGACGTCACGGCAGGAGACGCCGACGGGGACGCTGACGAGGGCCTCGGCGCCGACCGAACCGGTGAAGCCGCCCCGGACGGCGAACCGAGACGAGACTGAGGACGCGGCGACGGGGAGGCCGAATGAGCGCTCCACTGTCATCCCGCTACGATGTCGGGCTCTTTCGATCTCGACGGGGTCGCTACCTGGAAACGATTCGATCCCCACGCCCCCGAAGAGGTCAATCGGGCCGTCGCCGGAGATTTCAAGAACGCCTACGTCACGAACAACGCGTCCCGCCCTCGCGAGGATGTGCGCAGCAGCTGAGCGGAATGGGGTTCCCGGCGACGGCGGCCGAGTCCTGACGTCTGCGGAGATCGCGGTCGACATGACGCTGCGACTGTTCGGCGAGGACGCCACGGCATTGATCATCGGCGGCGCGGGATTGCGGAAGGCGGCGCGAACGCCTCGCTGACGGCGGTCGAATCCGCCGACGACAGGCCTGACGTCGTCCTGCAGGGCTTCTCCCCGGACGTCGGCTGGCCGGAGCTGTCCGAAGCCGCCCCAGCCATCCGGCGCGGGCGCCACCTACATCGCGACGAATCTCGACAAGACGATCCCCGCGAACGGGGCCTCGTGGTCGGCAACGGATCCCTATGACGGCGGTGGCCGTGTCCACCGGCGCCACGCCCCTCTCGGCGGGCAAACCGAGCCCGAGATCTTCCGCGCAGCCCGCGGCCCTGATGGAGGCCGAACGTCCGCTCGCCATCGGCGACAACCTCGACACCGACATCAAGGGCGCCGTGGCGGCCGGAATCGACAGCATGCACGTGCTCACTGGCTGGCGAGCGCCCGCGACATCTGCCTGGCGCCTCCGACGTCCGGCCGACCTACCTGCAGCGACGACATGCGCGGCCTCAACGAGCCGTATCCCGAGGCGGCCGTCGAAGGCGCACGAGGCCCCGCGTGGGCGAGGCCTGCGGAGTGGACCGGCCAGGGCTTCGACGTGACGGACGCAGGCGGGCCGTCGACGTGTCGAATAGGGCCAGCCTGGCGCTCGACGGCATACAGGGCTCTCGTCCTGGCGGCGTGGCGCGCCGCCGACGCCGGGAGCGACGTTTCCCGGAGCGTCGGCGAACTCCGAGTGGTGAGACTGTGACGCAGCGCTGATGGCACGCCTCATCCGCGTCGACGCCGAGCTGGTCAGGCGGGGGCTGGCGTCTCCCGCCACGCCCAGGAGCTCGTCGAATCGGGACTCGTCAGGCTGAGCGGGGAGACGGTCCGCAAAAGCGCCAGGCAGATGGATCCGGCTCAGCCCCTCCCTCGTCGTGGAGGGCGAGCGCGACGAGTACGTCTCCCGCGGAGCCCGCAACTCGCGGGAGCCCTGGACGCGCTCGGCGAGGCGGCGCCCGCCGTCGCGCCGCAGGTGCCTGGACGCCGGCGCCTCGACAGGGAGTTCACCGACGTGCTCCTGCGCAGGGGGCGGGGCACGTGGTCGCGGTCGACGTCGGCTACGGACGAGATCGCCTGGCGGCTGCGCGAGGATCCGCGTGTGACGGTCCTGGAGCGCACGAACGTGCGCACGCTCGACCCGGCCGCGGTCGCCCCCGCCCCCGGCCCTCGTCGTCGGCGACCTCTCGTTCATCTCGCTGACCCCTCGTCATCCCTCTCGTACGGGCCGCGGCGGCCGAGCCGACTCTCCTCCTGGTCAAGCCGCAGTTCGAGGTGGGCCGGGAGCGCCTGGGGGCCGGGGAGTCGTCAGGGACACGCTGGGCTGCATGCGGAGACGGTCATGGCAGTCTCCGCGTGCGCGCGCTCCCACGGGCTCGACGTGCTCGCGGCGATCGCCTCCCGTTACCGGCCCGGCCGGGAATGTAGAGTATTTCCCGCATGCGCGCCGGGGCAGGCAGGAGCCCGACGGCGGCCTCGAATCCAGCCGTCCGATCCGCCATCGCAACGGGCCCGGCAAAGGAAGCCAGGAAGTGACGGATCGAAGGATCGCAATCGTCGCCCATCCGAACGCGGAGTCGACGACGGTCGTCCACCATCACCGACTCTGCGGGACAGCGGCCTGAGCGTGGATCCTCATCCCGACCGCGACAGCGTGGGCGGATGCGAGCTCATCCTCGTGGTGGGCGGCGACGGGACCATCCTCAGGGCGGCCGAGCTCAGCCGGGCCGTGGGCGTGCCCATCCTGGGCGTCAACTACGGGCACGTCGGCTTCCTCTCTGAGGCCAAACCCGATGAGGCGCCCGACGTCGTCGCGCAGATCGTCGAGCGCCGGTGGGGCGTCGATCCGCGCATGACCATTGACATCGCCGTCTCCCGACCCGACGAGGCGTCGCGCACGACTGGGCGCTCAACGAAGTGGCCATGGAGCGGGACGTCGACTCGCACCTTCGAGGCGTCCATCGAGTCGACGGATGCGGCTTCCTCCTTCAAGGTCGACACGGTCCTCTTCTCCACGGCGACCGGATCGACGGCCTACAACTTCTCCGGCGGCGGGCCGATCGTATGGCCGGACGTCGAGGCCATGGTGCTCACGCCGGTCGCCGCGCACGCCCTCTTCACCCGCCCCTCGTCGTAGGGCCGGCCTCGACTCGAGACTGCACGTCGTCGACGGCGACGCCCGGGCCAAGTGCGACGGACGTCGGGAGCCTCATGGCCCCGCCGGATCCTCCATCACGGCGGTCAAGGGATCCCACCCGTCCTGTTGGCCCGACTCGACGACATGCCTTCTCAGGCCGCCTGGTCGACAAGTTCAAACTCCCCGTCCACGGCTGGCGGAATAGGGAAGACGATGATCGAGTCGCTGCATCGAGAACCTCGGCGTCATCGCCGAGGCGACCCTGGATCCGGGAGCCGGGCTGACCGCGCTGACGGGGAGACCGGTGCGGGCAAGACCATGGCGATCACGTCCTCGAACTCATCCTCGGAGGCAAAGCCGACCCCTCGAAAGTGCGCGCGGAGCCTCCATGGCTCGGTCGAGGGCGTCTTCACCGTCGCCTGGGACTCGCCCCTCCTGCCGACCATCGACGGCGTCGAGAGCCTACGACCTCGAAGACGACAGGGCGGTCGTCGTCATGCCCAGGCACATCCCCGCCAAAGAGGACGCAAGGCGCTCGGCGGCGTCTCGGGGACGCCGCGTTCCCACGTCCGTTCTGCGCGACATCGCCTCGGCATCTGGTCAGCCTCACGGGCAGTCCGACGGATCCGGCTCGCCTGAGCTCGCAGCAGCCTCGCGCCTCGACGCCTTCGCCGGCGCGCCCGTCGCGCGGGCCCTGGAGGCCTGGCGCAGCGCTCACGGCGCCTCATGGCGAAGCGGTCGCCGCCCTGGAGGAGTTCGACGAGACGTCCCGCGACCAGGCCCGGCAGCGTCTCGCCTCCAAGCGCTCGTGGGCAAGGTCGACGCGGTTGAGCCGCTCCCGGGAGAGGACGACGCCTTGCGAGAAGAGGCGCACCGGCTGGAGAACGTCGGAGTCGCGGTTCCCTGGCCCCTGTCGCAGGCCGCGGCGCACCTGGCGGGCTCCGACGCGGTCGAGACCGCGAGCGATCGAGTCACCTCGCCGAGGCCGTGAGAGCCTGGAGGGCCTGGACGACGGCCGCGACGCCGCCGAACTCGCCTCGCGTCTGCGCGGGCTCGAAGCGGAGGTCAACGACATAGCGGCGACCCTCGCCGACATGGCGGGACGGGCCGAGGCCGATCCCGAAAGGCTCTCCGACGTCTACGCCCGCCGCCAGGCCCTGGGCCGAACTCAGACGCGACATCTGGGAATGGGGGCGGACGAGGCCATCCGGCCGCGGACGAGGCGCGCGCGACCCTGGAGGCTCGGCGATCCGCAGGGGACCTGGAGCGCCTCCGCAGGCGCCGTCGACCGAGCCGAACGGGAGATGGAGGCCGCGGGCGGTGCACCCACGAGTCCAGGGGCCGAGGCGGCGCGCGCACTCGGCCGTCGGGTCGAGGAGGACTCGCCGAACTCGCCTTGTCGGGGGCGCGGTTCCGACATCTCAGTCGAGCCTGCCCCGCCCGCCCCCACGGGCGGGACGCGGTCGCCTCCTCCTCGCGTCCCATAAAGGCGCTCTCCTCCCCTGAGAGGCCGCGTCGGGAGGCGAGACCTCCCGGATCATGCTCTGCCCCTGGAGGTCTGCCTGGCCGAGGGGCAGCCGCGAAGAGCACACCTTCCTGTTCGACGAGGGTGGACGCGGGCGTCGGCGGGCGGGCGGCCCTCGCCGTGGGAGGCGTCTGGCGAGCCTGGCAGCCGACCGTCAGTGACGTCGTCACACACCTTCCGCAGGTGGCGGCCTACGCGGGCACCCAGGCCGTGGTCCGCAGGCAAGAGGGCGAACAGGGGGCCAGCACGGACGTCGTCGCCGTCGACGGGGAGGCCAGGCTGGCCGAACTGGCCAGAATGCTCGGGAAACGACAGCGAGACGGCCCGTGCACGCCAGCGAACTCTGCGTCTCGCGATTGTGGCATGATACAGCCGTGGTACTGGATTCCGCCGGAAGAAGGAGGTCTCGAGGCCGACGCGCGCAGCGGCGTCGCCCGCGTGGACCCCGTAACGAAGAACCTGACGAAGAGACTTCGCCCCGGAGACGTGGCGATCATCGACCACGTCGACATCGACCGCGTCTCCGCCGAAGCGCTCGTCGAATGCAAGCCCTCCGTCGTCGTCAACGCAGCCCCCTCGACCTCGGGCGGTACCCGAATCTGGGGCCGGGCATCCTCAACAGGTCGGGGATCCCTCGTCGACGGCTGCGGCAGCGCCGTCATGGAGGTGCGCGAAGGTCAGCGCGTCCACGTCTCCGAAGCCGGAGAGGTCTTCGTGGGCGAGGAGTCCGTCGCCCACGGACGATCCAGACCGCCGAGACCATCGCGCGCAACCAGGACGAGGCCCCGCGAGGGGATGAACATCCAGCTCAAGGCCTTCGCCAGCAACACTATCGCGGAGTACGTCAGAACGCGAACAGGACCTCATCTTCGACGGGGTCGGCGTGCCCGAGCGTCAGGACGAAGTTCGAGGGACGCCACGTGCCTCGTGGTGGTCCGCGGCTACCGGTACAGGGAGGACCTGGCGACCCTGCGCCTCTACATCCGCGAATACCGCCCTCATCATGATCGGGTGGACGGCGGGCGGACGCCATCCTGGAGGAGGGCTAAGCTCGACATGATCGTCGGGGACATGGACTCGGTCTCCGACAGAGCCCTGACCTCCGGGGCGGAGATCGTCGTCCACGCCTACCGCGACGGCAAGGCGCCCGGGCAGAAAACGCGTCGAGGACCTGAACGTCCCGCACGTCGTCTTCCCGTGCACGGAAACCTCCGAGGACGTGGCGATGCTCCTGCCGACGACAAGCACGCTGAAGATCATCGTCGCCCTCGGCACGCACAACACGCTCATCGAATTCCTCGACAAGGGCCGCAAGGGCATGGCCTCCACGTTCCTCACGCGCCTGGCCGTGGGCGGCAAGCTCATCGACGCCAAGGGCGTGTCCCAGCTAGACCGTTCGCGCATCTCCTCGTGGCAGATCCTCTCGCTCATCCTGGCCGGGTGCGTCGCGATCGCGGCCGCCATGGCCTCGACGGCGACCGGCCGGGCGACGCTTCGACTCATCTCCGCGTGGTTCGCAGACATCGCACACTGGTTCGGATCCCTCTTGTGAAAAGGTGGAACATGGTCGATTTCAGATATCATCTCGTTTCCCTCGTCTCAGTGTTCCTAGCGCTGGCCGTCGGCATCATCCTGGGCGCCGGCCCGTTGCAGAACGCGATCAGGGACACCTCTCAACCGGGTCGAGGCGCTGCGCGCATCGCGCGACGACGCGCGCGAGAAGTTCGACGCGCCAACGACGAGCTCAAATCTCGAACGCCGCCCTCAAGAAGGCCGGCGAACAGCTGGTCGACAAGACCCTGACGGGCCCGGCGCGTCGCGCTTGTGGTCATGCCAGGGCGCCTCCGACGAGGAGATCACCGCCGCCCAGGAGGCCTGACACTGGCGGGGCGACGATCACCGGGCGCATGGATCTGAACGCCAAGTACGCCAGCTCCGACGGCGCCGCACACCGCAAGGCCGTCGCGGGCCAGGTGGGCCCGGCCCTCGGGCAGGCGCAGGACGCCGGCCCCGACGACGTCATCGCGGCGGCGATCAGCCACATTCTGCGCAAGGGCGTCAACGACGGCGCCTCCGCCCCTCGTGCGCGGCTTCTGACGGCCAAGGGCGACGCCTTGGTGAGATAGCCGACCTCAAGCAGCCGGCCGACGCCGTGCTGGTCGTCGCACCCAAAGAGCTCCGGCTGGCGAACGCCTCCAAGGCCAAGAAGGCCGCCGCGGCGAAGGTCTACACGCAGGCGTTCAAGGACCTCTCGGCCAAGGGGCCCACGGCCGCCCTCGGGGCCGACGGCGGCAAGAACGACCTCATCGTCTCACTCCGAGGGACCAAGAGCGGGTCGACGGTCGACCACGCGGGCGGGACCCAGGCGTCCATCAACACTCCCATCGCCGATCGCCTCGGAGATCCTGGGAGGCACGTCCATCTAGGGACGGGCCAGAGCGCCGAGTCGCCCATCAGGACCAGAGTCGACGTGGCGGTGCCGGGGCGGCTGGCTCGAACGCCGCGAACGGAAACGGATAGGCAGGCATGGCGAATATGAAGAACGGGAGGCTCCGCGCTCTGTGCGCGGCCGCTCTGGCGGCGGGGGGAGCCGCCGCCGTGCAGCGCCTCCTTGACCGCAGGCCTCCCGCAGGCTCCTGGACGAGGGACGTCCTACTCCGGCGCCGATGTGAGCTGACGGAGGGGCCGCCGCCGCCGGCGGCGTGGCGCTGGGCCCGTGCGCCCTGCCGGGAAGGCGCGTCTCGGCGCCCTCGCCGCCGTCGCCGCGGCCGGCGTCGCCGGTGCCGTCGACGACCACTTCGAAGCCGGTTCCCGGCCAGGGGCAAGAGATTCGCCGGGCACCTCGGCGCGCTGCGCGAAGGCCGCATGACCTCAGGGTGCTCAAGATCGGCCTCATCTCGGCCGGAGCCGGCGTGGGCGCCTCGGCCTCCCCGTCGCGGAGGGTTCTTCAGGCGCGGCGTCGCATGGGCGAGGGCAGACGGCCCTCGTGGCGGGAGCCGCCAGCTCGTCAACCTCCTCGACCTGCGCCCCGGCCGCGCGCTCAAGGGCGAACGGCCTGGCCGCGGCGGGTCTGATCGAGCGCCGGCGGCGCCGCCGATCCCTGGCGGCGGGCGTCCTGGGCGCCTCGGCCCCCTGCCTTCCCGGCGACCCTGTCGGGGGCGACCATGCTGGGAGACCTCGCGCGAACGCCCTCAGGGGCGGCCACGGCTCGCCGCGGCGTCCGTGCGCTGCGGAGTCCGCACGCTGGGCCGCGCTGGCGGGGATCGTCGCCCTGACGCTGGCCAGCGAGAGGGTCTCGTTCTCCAAGGTGATAGAGGGCACCCGTGCTCGCCCGGATCGACCGACTCGGCCGGGCGTGAAGAGCCGACGCGCATGAGAAGGCTCCGGCGGCTCGGTGGCTGGGGCCGCCGGAACCATAGCGATCCTCACCCTGCTGGCCCGGCTCGTCGGGTTCGTGCGCACGTGGGCGCAGAACGGCGCGCTCGGCGACACCCTCGCGGGCGAGGCCTATTCGACGGCCAACACAGTGCCCAACGTCCCGTTCGAGGTCGCCGCGGAGGAGCCTCGGCCGGGGCGGTCATACCGCTCGTCTCCGGCTTCCTCGCCAAGGGAATGCGCGAGGACGTCGACCGTACGGCCTCGGCCCTCGTCCATGGATACTGCCGTGGGCCTGCCTCTGGCCGGGATCGTGATGGTGACGGCGGGGCCCGTGACCCGCGCCCTGCTGGGGTCGGACACCGACCCGGCCGAACTGGCCCTGGCCGAGACGCTCCTGCGCATGTTCGCCCTGCAAGTCCCCTCTACAGGGCTCTCCGTCGTCCTGACCGGCGTCCTGCAGGCCCACAAGCGCTTCCTCCTGCCGGCCGTCGCGCCGATGCTCTCCTCGGTCACCGTCATCGGCGGCTTCGCCGTCTTCGGCACCCTGGCCTCGGGGCGTCGAACGATCCGGCCGGTCTCAGCCCGGCGTCCGTCCTCTGGCTCGGCTGGGGCTACCACCTTCGGAGTCGTGGCCTTCGGCCTCCCGCAGCTGATACCCGTCCTCAAACTGGTCAGACTCCGCCCCAGATTCGCCTTCCCGCCGGGAGTGGCCAGGCGCGCCTCGGCCTGGTCGGCGCCGGCCTGGGTGGGCTGGCGGCCCAACAGGTGCAGATCGTGGTGGTCATGGTCGTCGCCAACGCGCGCGGGGACGGGCGTTCCCGTCTCACACCTTCGCCAACGCCGTCTAGCATGGTCCCCTATGCGGTCCTCGCTGTGCCCATCGCCACCGCCGTCTTCCCACGCCTGTCCGAGGCGGCGCTGCCCTCGGACGGCCCGCTGACCAGGCTGACCGCGCGGTCCACGCGTCTCGTGCTGGACATCGGGATGATCTGCATCGCGCTCCTCGCCGTCTTGGCCGTGCCGGCGCGGATCGTCCTCGACGTCCTGCGGCCGGCCGTCGGCATGGACACCGCCATGGTGGCGATGGCCCCTGACTGGCGGGGTACGCCTCATCTACCACGGGTCTCGGGTGCTCTACGCGGTGGAGGGCCTCGCGCGCCGTCGTCGCGGTCAACACGCTGGCGTGGCTGTCGGCGAGCGCCTGCCTGGGGTCTTCGCGGCGTCGGGGGTCGAAGGTCGGCGGGAGACCCTCATCGCCGTCGGAGTCTCGGTCTCGGTCGGGATGACGGTCGGCGCCGCCGGCCAGCTGCTGGCCATACGCCGTGCGGTGGGCGGCCGGGCGACGGAGGGCGTCCTGCGCCCATCGCCTTCGTCGGCGGGACCACGCTTGCCTGCGGCGCTTTGGCCTGGCTGGCCGCGAGGGCGTCCCTCGGTCTGCTGGGCGAGGGACTGGCCGGTGCGCTCGTCGCGCTCGTCCTCGCCGGCGGGATCTGTCCTGGCCGGGAGCGGCGCCATCCTGGCCGCCGACCGCTCCGCATTGCGCATGAGGGAGGCCCGCCGCCGATGATAGGATGAAACCCATGGGACACATGCAGACTCGGCTTCCTGGGAACCGCGACTCGATCACACGCCAGATATTCGTCACCGGCGGCGTCGCCTCCTCCTCGGCAAGGGGTTGACGGCTTCGAGCCTGGGGCACCTGCTCCGCGCACGGGGCTTCGCGTGGTGATGCAGAAACTCGATCCCTACATCAACGTCGATCCCGGCACGATGAACCCCTTCCAGCACGGCGAGGTGTTCGTCACCAGGACGGCGCGGAGACCGACCTGACATCGGCCACTACGAGGCGCTTCCTGGACGTCGAACTCTCCGGCAAGGCCAACTCGACGACCGGCCAGGTCTACCAGTCGGTGCTGACGAAGGAACGCGCCGGCGACTACCTGGGGGAGTGCGTCCAGGTGATCCCCACATCACCGACGAGATCGGGCGGCATGCGCGCCCAGGCCGACCCCGACGACAGCGGCGAGGTCCCCGACTGATCATCACCGAGATCGGCGGCACCGTCGGCGACATCGAGTCCCAGCCCTTCCTGGAGGCCGCGCGCCAAGTCCGCCGGATCATCGGCCGCGACAACTGCTGCTTCATCCACGTCTCCCTCGTTCCCCTACCTGGCCGCAGGGGCGAGTTGAAGACCAAGCCGACACAGCATTCGGTGGCGCAGCCCGATCGATCGGCATCCAGCCCGACGCCATCGTCCTGCGATGCGACCGCGACCTGCCCGAAGGCGTCAAGCAGAAGGTCGCGCTCATGTGCGACGTCGACCGCGAGGCCGTCATCCAGTGCAAAGACGCCGACTCCATCTACGAGATCCCCGTGACGCTCCACGCCGAGGGGCTCGACGCCTACGCCGTGCGCCGCCTGGGGATGAGCTTCCGCGACGTCGACTGGACCGTGTGGAACTGGCTCCTGGACCGGGTCAGGCACCCCCGGCACGAGGTGACCGTGGCGCTCGTGGGCAAGTACGTCGACCCGCACGACGCCTCACCTGTCCGTGGCGGAGGCCCTGAGCGCGGAGGTTCCACCATCGCGCGCACGTGAACGTCAAGTGGGTGGCCTCCGACGCGTGCGAGAGCCCCTGAGGGCGCGCGCGAGCAGCTCGAGGGAGTCGACGCCGTCCTCGTCCCGGGTGGGTTCGGCGTCCGCGGACTCGACGGGAAGATAGGCGCTCTGCGCCACGCAAGGGAGAACCTCATCCCCACGCTGGGCATATGCCTCGGGCTGCAGTGCATGGTCATCGAGGCCGCCCGCCACCTCCTGGGCCTTCCCGAGGCGTCATCGACCGAATTCGACCCCGACGCCGCCGACCCCGTCATCGCCACCATGGCCGAACAGCGCGCATACGTCGGCGGCGAAGGGACCTCGGCGGGACGATGAGGCTGGAGCCTACCCGGCGTCCTCGCCGAAGGGTCCCTCGTCGCGCAGGCGCACGGGGCCGCCCGGGCCAGCGAGCGCCACCGGCACCGCTACGAGGTGAACTCAGCCTACTGTGACCGGCTCGAATCCGCCGGACTGCGCGTCTCGGGCACCTCGCCCGACGGGTCGCTCGTCGAGTTCGTCGAGCTCGACCGCTCACTCCACCCCTACTACGTCGCCACGCAGGCGCACCCCGAGTTCACGAGCCGGCCGACGAAGGCCCACCCGCTGTTCGCGGGCCTCATCGGCGCCGCACTGGAGAGGAGGGGACAGCGGTGAATCGAGAATTGCGGGACTCCCTCGTCCCCGACCATGCGACGGTCCGCGATTCGGCGGTCGAATACCGCCGGATCATCGACGTGGTCGACGACGACCTCGTGCTCGCCTCGACGGGCGCGCGCATGTCGCGCGAGTACATCGTCCACGACGACGCCGTCGCCGTCGTCCCCGTCCGGCGGGCGGCGGACGGGGCGCCCGAAGTGCTGCTCATCCGGCAGTACAGGCACCCGGTCAGAAGCATGCTGTGGGAGGTGCCGGCCGGCCTGCTCGACGTGGACGGCGAAGACCCGCTCGCCGCCGCGGCCCGCGAACTCGCCGAAGAGGCCGAGCTCCGGGCCGGGGCCTACGAGCGCCTCGCGACCTTTCCCCTCACGTCGCCCGGATGCTCGACCGAACGGCTCTACGTCTACATGGCCACTGAGCCTGAGCGAGGCAGCGCCGGATTTCGTCCGCGAGGACGAGGAGGCCGAGATCGTCTCCCAGTGAGTTCCCTCTGCCGACGTGCTCGCGGCCGTCGACCGGGGGGACCTAGCAGCCCGACGCTCGTCGTCGGCGTCCTCGCGGCCGCCCGACGCCTGGGAGTGGGCAGCGTCGCATAGAGCTTTTCGCCGGCGGCGCATGCGCCGCCGCGCCTCCGCTCTAAACTGGATTTATGCAAGCACCGTGTTACATAATGTACCGGTCACGAGAGGAGGCGGCATGGGCATGCCCGATTCGGACGTGGGAACCCACGACAACATCCTTCGCCTCATCATCGAACGCGGTCCGATCACCTCGGCCGAGCTCGCGTCGATCCTCGTCCTGACGCCCGCCGCGGTCAGGAGGCACCTCACGCAGCTGGAAGCCGACGGGCAGATCGCCGAATACACGGGTGCGGCGTCAGGGCCGGCGCGCCGAGGGCGGCCGTCGCGCAGGTACGTCGCCACCACCCTCGGGCAGGCCTCCTTCGGGGACGCCTACGCGATGTGGCGAATCAGGCATTGACTTCCTCCAGGAGGCGATGGGGGAGGAAGGGTCCAGGCTTTCGCCACGCAGCGCATCGACCAACTCGAGGCCCGCTACGCCGACGTGGTCAACGAGGCGGGCGAGGACTTCAGGGCGCGGGCCGAGGCGCTGGCCAGCGCCCTGACCCGCGACGGGTATGCTGCATCCGTGCGTCAGCGCCCGGGGGCTCACTTCAACCGTGCCAGGGCCACTCGTCCGATACACGACGTCGCGTCCTCGTATCCGGTGATGTGCGAGGCCGAGACCCAGGCCTTTCATCGATTGTTGAACGTGCACGTGCAGAGGCTCGCCACCCTCGCGGGTGGAGAGCACGTCTGCACGCTGACGATTCTCGTCTCGCGGATCCGCGAGACGATCGCGGAAGGATGCTCACGACACAAACCCGGCATGAAGCCGCGGTTGCCGAGGCGATCTCCGAGCAGAAGGAGACGATCGAAGCCCTCGGTCGAAGTACAACTACGGATGGCATGATTCGGACGAGGCTGGGCGGAGGAGCGGCGCGGCCTGGACGAAGACGTGGTCCGGCACATATCGGCTGCGAAGGGGAGCCCGTGTGGATGCTCAAGAGGCGGCTCAAGGCGCTGCGTCTCTTCGAGCGGCGGCCGATGCCCACGTGGGGGCCCGACCTCTCGTTCATCGACTTCGATGAGTACAGTACTTGGTCCGCACCACGGACAAACCGGCGTCTTCCTGGGAGGACCTGCCTGAAGACATCAAGAACACGTACGACCGCCTGGGGATCCCCGAGGCCGAGAAGGCCCGGCTGGTCGCGGGAGTGGCCGCCCAGTACGAGTCGGAGGTCGTCTATAACCAGATCCGCGACGACCTCGAGCAGCAGGGCGTCGTCTTCCTCGACACCGATTCCGCCCTCAAGCGGCATCCCGAGCTCGTCCGCGAGCACTTCGGCACGGTGGTGCCCGCGGGGGACAATGTTCGCCTCCCTCAACACCGCTGTGTGGTCGGGCGGATCCTTCATCTACGTACCTGCAAGGGCGTGCGCGTGGACATCCCGCTCCAGGCCTATTTCCGCATCAACACGGAGTCGATGGGGCAGTTCGAGCGCACCCTCATCATCGCCGACGAGGGCTCCTACGTCCACTACGTCGAGGGCTGCACGGCGCCGATCTGACCAGTCGGACTCCCTGCACGCGGCCATCGTCGAGATCATCGTCAAGAGGGACGCCCACGTGCGCGCACGACGATCCAGAACTGGTCGAACAACGTCCTCAACCTCGTGACGCAGCGGGCCACGGTGGCCGAGGGCGCGACGATGGAATGGGTCGACGGCAACATCGGCTCCCGGGTGAACATGAAGTACCCTCGTGCATCCTGCTGGGCGAGCACTCGCACGGGAGGCTGTCGGCCGCCTCGCCGGCCCGGGCAGCACCCAGGACACCGGCGCGAAAATGATCCACGCGGCGGCGAACACGACGTCCTCGATCGTCTCGAAGTCGATCTCCGCGGGGAGGCCGCTCCTCCTACCGCGGCCTCGTCCAGATCGGCAGGACGCGCACGGCTCGAAGTCCTCGGTCGCGTGACGCGCTTCGTCGACGACGTCCGCGCACCGACACCTACCCGTACGTGGACGTGCGCACCGACGACGTGGAGATGGGGCACGAGGCCACCGTCTCCGAAGGTGTCGGAGGACCAGCTCTTCTACCTTCAGCAGCGCGGCCTCGTCGGAGGAGGAGGCCATGGCGATGGTCGTGCGCGGCTTCGTCGAGCCCATCGCCCGCGAGCTTCCCATGGAATACGCCTCGAGCTCAACCGGCTCATCGAGCTCCAGATGAAGGGAGCGTCGGCTGATGACCGTGACGACGACCGATCATTCCAAAGCCGTGCTGGAAGCGAGGGTCTCCTCGGGCGCGGGGCGTCCCGCGCCGACAGGCCGACGTCGTTCCGCTCCGCGGACTTCGCGGTTCCCTCCGGCCACGAGGAGGAGGGCGGTTCACCCCGTCAAGCGGATCGCCCCTTCCTCGCCCGAGGGGCCGACCGCCGACCGATCGAGGTGCGGGCGAGTCAGGGAAGCTGCGAGAGGTCGATCGCGGCGACGGCCGCGTCGGGACGGTCGGACGGCCCGAGGATCTGACAGGGCGCCCTCGCGTGGAGGCGACCGAGCGGGCGCACGTCGTCACCCTGCGAGAAGCGTGCCGACGACGCGATGCTCGCCGTCGACGTCCCCGAGGGCATGCACGTGGCGCACATCGTCGTCCTCGCCGAGGAGGACTCACGGGGAACCGTCGTCCTCGAGCACGGCGGAGTCGGCGATCTGACCGAAACGGTCGAGATCGACGTGGGAGACCGCGCCGAAGTGACGGTCGTCTCGGTCCAGGAGGCCGAACGCACGGCGCGCCACCTGTCGAACCAGAGGATCCGCGTAGGGCGCGACGCCAAGCTCCGCCACATCGTCGTCACGGTCGGAGGGACGTCGTCCGTGTGACGACCAGCGCGGAGTTCAGCGGCGAGGAGGCGACCTCGAGCTCCTGGGAGCCTACATCACCGAATCCGACGAGCACCACGAACACCGGCTCTTCATCGACCACGACCCGGCGAACTGCAGGGTCGCGGGCGACCTGCAAGGGCGCCTCCAGGGCCGGACGCGCATGCGGTGTGGATCGGCGACGTCCTCATCCGGCAGGGATGCCACGCGACCGACACCTACGAGCTCAATCGCAACCCTCGTCCTGACCAAGGGCGCGTACGCGGACTCGGTCCCGAATCTGGAGATCGAGACGGGCGAGATCGCCGGAGCGGGCCACGCCTCGGCCACGGGGCGCTTCGACGAGAGCAGCTGTTCTATCTGCGCGCCCGCGGCATCCCCGAGGACGTCGCCCTGCAGGCTCGTCGTCCGCGGCTTTTCGCCGAGCTCATCGAGTCCATAGGCGTCGCCTCGGTCCAGGACAAGCTGATGGCGGCGATCGAGAGGGAGCTCGATCTGGCCGAGGCCTCTCAGAGGAATTCGGATGACCTTCGCGCGCGTGCTCGGTGGGCGACGTCGAGCCGGCCGGGGCGCTCCAGGTCGAACTCGACGACACCTCGGCGCACCGCGGCCGGTGGCGATCGTCCGCGACTCGGACGGAACGTGGCACGCCCTGGGCGACACGTGTTCGCATCGAGGACTATTCGTTGTCCGAAGGCGACGTCGAGGACGGCGTGATCGAGTGTTGGAAGCACGGGGCGACGTTCGACCTCGCCAGCGGAGACGCGCTCACTCTTCCGGCCACGGAGCCGGTGCCCGTGTACGCGATAGAAATAACAGGCGACGACGTCCTCGTGGACGTCGACGCAACCCATGCAGTAGAGAGAGGACAAAAGTGCCAAGCCTTGAAATCCGCGATCTTCACGCCTCCGTCGAGACGGCCGAGGGGCCCAAGCCGATCCTCCACGGGGTCGACCTGTCGATCGGCGACGGAGAGATCCACGCCGTCATGGGGCCGAACGGGTCGGGGAAGTCGACCACGGCCTCACGCTCTGGCCGGCCACCCCAAGTACACCGTGACCGAGGGCCGGGTGTTCCTGAACGGCGAGGAGATCACCGACATGACGCCGGACGAGCGGGCCCGAGCCGGGCTCTTCCTGGCGATGCAGTATCCGGTGGAGGTCCCGGGGTGTCGGTGACGAACTTCCTGCGCACCGCCAAGACGGCCATCGACGGCCAGGCCCCCAAGCTGCGGGACTGGACGAAGCGGCTGCGCGAGGCGAGCATCGCCCTGAAGGTCTCGCCCGACTTCGTCCAGCGCGACTTGAACGTCGGATCTCGGGAGGCGAGAAGAAGCGCACCGAGGTCCTCCAGATGGAGCTCCTGGAACCCAAAAGTCGCCATCCTCGACGAGACCGACTCGGGCCTGGACGTCGACGCCCCTGCGCGTCGTCTCGGAAGGCGTCGTCAGGGTGCACGAGCGCACCGGCAACTCGATCCTCCTCATCACCCACTACTCCCGCATCCTGCGCTACATCAAGCCGGATTTCGTCCACGTCTTCGCCGCGGGCAGGATCGTCAAGACGGGCGGCCCCGAACTCGCCGACGAGCTGGAGCGAACGGATACGATGCGTTCATCGGGGCCTGACGCGAGTCTCACCGCGCCTCGCGGCGATTTCCCGGCGCTGAGGCGGACGGTTCGCGGCGGACGGCCGCTCGTCTCACCTCGATTCGGCCGCCACGTCCCAGAAGCCGTCGAGCGTGATCGACGCGGTCGAGGGCATGCTGACCGTGCGCAACGGGTCGGTCAAGCGGGGAGCGCATCAGCTCGCCGAGGAGGCCAGCTCGCCTTCGAGGGAGGCCCGCGGCCGGGTCGCGGCCTTCGTCGGGCCGACCCCGAGAGGTCGTGGACTTCGGCAGCACCCAGGCGCTCAACCTCCTCGCCTACGTCATGTCGAACGCCTCGGCCGGCGGGGGAGAGCGTCTGAGTACGCCGCTCACCGAGCGTCTCCGGTCGGCCCGGGAGATTCGATCGTCACGACGCGGGCCGAGCACCATGCCAACCTCGTGCCGTGGCAGGAGCTGTGCGCCCGTACCGGGGCGAGCCTGCGGTGGATCGACTGCGATGAGAGGGCCGCCTCGATCCGGCGACCTTGTCGGCCGTCGACGAGACGACTAAGCTCGTCGCCTTCGCCCACGTGTTCACGTGACGGGCGCGATCGCGCCCGTCGACCGATCGTCGGCGCCGCGGCGTCCGTCGGCGCTCTGACCGTGCTTGACGCCCTGCCAGAGCGTTCCCCACATGCCCGTGGACTTCACGGCCTCGGCGTCGACTTCGCCGCGTTCAGCGGGCACAAGATGCTCGGGCCGACGGGGATCGGCGCCCCGTACGGGCGGCGCGAGCTGCTCGAGGCGATGCCGCCTTACCAGTTCGGGGGTCGATGGTGGAAGTCGTGACCATGGAGGGGACCACGTACATGCCTCCGCCGGAGCGCTGAAGCGGGCACCCAGCCGGTCGCCGAGGCGGTCGGCATGGGCGCGGCGGCAGACTACCTGACGGACGTCGGCATGGAGCGCGTGGCCGAGTACGAGCACCGCCTGGCCGAACGCCTGCTTGCCGGGATCGCCGACATCCCGGGCGTGCGCGTCCTGGGTCCGGACGAGGCGGTCGATCGCATCGGGAACCGTCGCCTCGCCGTGGAGGGCGTGCACCCTCACGACGTGGGCCAGGTTCTGACATGGCCGGGGTCGCCGTGCGCACGGGACACCACTGCGCCCAGCCCATCCACCGTCACTGGCGTGCGCTCGTCCACGAGGGCGTCCTCGGCCGTCGTACCGCAGACGACGTCGACGCCTTCCTCAACGCCCCTGACGGATGTGCGTCCCTATTTCGGAGTGGAGGGCTGATGGACGATCTGGACGCGATGTATCAGGAGATCATCCTCGACGCGGCGAAGGCGCGCAACGGGGAGGGAGGCTCGAACGCTTCCAGGGCGAATCCTTCCAGGTCAACACGACGTGCGGAGACGAGGTGAACCTCCAAGTCGAATTGTCGTCGGACGGGAAGAGGATCGGAGGATCGGCTGGACCGGCGACGGGTGTTCGACTCGCGCGCGAGCATCGGCATCATGATCGACATGCTCGAGGGGCGCTCCGTCCGAGAGGCCGCGGACCTCTACGACGTGTTCCGCGCCCCTGATGGATTCGCGCGGGCACGCCCTCGACGAGGAGATCGAAGACGCGCTGGGGATGCGACCGCGTTCGCGGGCGTCGCCAAATTTCCATGCGGATCAAATGCGCCCTGCTCGGCTGGATGGCCATGCGGGACGCGACGGACAGCCGTTGCCGCACTCTCGCCTGCGGCATCTGAAGGAGGAGTCAATGTCCGACGAACTCGAGGAGGCCCCCGTCTACCCGGCCGACGGACGGGAGGTCGACGGCTCGCCGACGATCGAGGACATCGAAGAGGCCCTCAGCGACGTGATCGACCCCGAGCTGGGGATCAACGTCGTCGACTTGGGCCTGCTGTACGGCGTGACGCTCGACGGCGCGTCGGCGGTCATCGACATGACGCTGACCGTCGGCCTGCCCGCTGACAGACATCATCGAGGAGCAGACTGCCCGCGCACTGGAGGGCTGGTGGCCTCCATGCGCATCAACTGGGTGTGGCTGCCCCGTGGGGGCCCGAGCGCATCACCGCCGACGGCCGCGAGATGCTTCAGGCCCTCGGCTTCAACGTGTGAGCCCGGGCCGGCCGGGGACCCGCTGAACGCCCGGCGGCCCGCAGGCGGACGGCGATCCCGGAGCCGCCGCGAGGGCAAGATCACACCGTCGACGGGTCCGCGCGAACGGCTTGCGTAGGCTAGTGGGTGATTGACGCCAAGGACCTCACGGTGCGCATCGGACGCGCGAACTCATCGTCGACGCCTCCTTCCGCGTCGATGCGGGAATGCGCATCGGCCTCGTGGGAGCGCAACGGCGCGGGCAAGACCACCTTGACGCGCCTTTTGGCGGGCGGGGGCGCGACGTCCGGCGTCGTCGAGGCGACCGGCGCCGTCAACCGGAGGGGAACCGTCGGCTACCTTCCGCAGGACACCCACGAAGGCGACCCCTCCCAGACCGTGCGCGAACGCATCCTCTCCGTGCGGGGCATCGACGAGACCATCAGGCGGATACGCAAAGCCGAGCGCGACATGGCTGCGGCCGAGGAGCGCGCCAGGCGAAGGCGATGGAGCGCTACGTCCGGCTCGACCAGGAGTTCACGGCGGCCGGGGATGGGCTGCCAGCGCCGAGGCCGCGCAGATGGCCGCGGCCCTCGGCCCTGCCCGGAGGGTTCTCGACCAAGCCCTGGGCACCCTTTTCGGGAGGGCGCGCCGTCGCGTCGAGCTCGCCCGCATCCTCTTCTCCCAGGCCGAGACCCTCCTCCTGGACGAGCCGACGAACCACCTCGACCATGACTCGGTCCTCTGGCTGCGCGACTACCTGCGCGCCTACAGGGGAGGCTTCGTGGTCATCTCCCATTCCGTCGATCTCTTGGCCGAGACGGTCAACGCGGTATGGCACCTCGACGCCAACCGGGCGGCGCTCGACGTCTACAACATGGGATGGCGCGACTCACCTCAGCCAGCGCGAGACCGACGAGAGCGCAGGCGGCGCGAACGGGCCAACGCGGTCAACAAGGCGGACGCCCTGATGAGGCAGGCGGACAAGATGCGCGCCAGGCCACCAAGGCGTGGCGGCTCCAGAACATGGCGCGTCGCGCCCAACGCCCTACTGGCCGGCGTCGAAGGCGAGCGCCGCGCCGACAGGGTCGCCCACCTGCGCTTCCTCGAGCCGGCGGCGTGCGGGCGGACGCCTGACCGCCCGAGGTCTGTCGAAGGGCTACGGGTCCCCTGGAGGTCTTCTCGGGTTGGACCTGGCGGTCGACCGCGGCTCGCGCGTCGTCGTCCTCGGCCTGAACGGCGCGGGCAAGACCACGCTTCTGCGTCTGCTGGCCGGCGTGGAAGCCCCGGACGCCGGAAGCGTCGTCCCCGGCCACGGCCTGAAGATCGGCTACTACGCGGAGCACGACACGATCGACCTGGACGAGACGGTCGTCGGCAACCTGCGGCGCGCGGCCCCCGGCCTCGACGACACGCAGGTCAGATCCGTGCTCGGCTCGTTCCTCTTCAGCGGCTCCGACGCGACAAAGCCGCCGGCGTGCTCTCGGCGGTGAGAAGACGCGCCTGGCCCTGGCGACGCTCGTCGTCTCGTCCGCGAACGCTGCTGCTCGACGAGCCGACGAACAACCTCGACCCCGCCTCCCGGGAGGAGGTCCCCGCGCCCTCGCCGGATACGCCGGCGCCGTCGTCCTCGTCACCCACGACGAGGGGCGGTCCAGGCCCCTGCGGCCCGAGCGGGTCCTGATCCTTCCCGAGGGGGACGAGGATCTTTGGTCCGATGACTACCTCGAGCTGATCGCGCTAGCCTGAGGGCATGCCACAACTCGTTCTCATGCGGCACGCGCAGGCCGCTCGCGGCGTCCCCGACCACCGGCGCCCGCTCGACAGGGCGCGGCCGCCGGCAGGCCGCGTCGCAGGCGGGCCCGGTCTCGGACGCCGTGGGGCGGATCGACCTGGCGATCGTCTCCGACGCCGCCCTGCACCCTGCAGACCCTCGCGGGTCTGAAGTCGGGAGGGCTGGAGGTCGGCCGCGTGCTCGAGGAACGCGAGCTCTACGTCGCCGACTGGCGCGGCCTGATCGACCTGTTGAACGAGCACCCGAGAGGGAGGAGACCGCGCTCGTCCTCGGCCGCGAGCCGACCATCTCGCTCGCGGCGCGGATGCTCGCCTCCGGCGGCCTGTCGGCGCGGACGGACTTCGGCTTCGGATTCTCCACGGCGATGGCCGTCGCCGGGACCGTCCCGGCGTGGGGCGGGGTCGCTGCCGGCGACCTGCGCGTCGAGCGCGTGCTGCGTCCGTCGGCCCAGATGCTCCCCAGCCGGCTCTCCACGGGATCCAGGGCGCGGTGCCCGTACTCCGCCCACGGGCTGGCGGCGCCGTCTCGTACCAGTTGACGACCGACGCTATGAGGGCGTGGACCAGAGCGGCCGTCGCCACCCGGGCTTCGGCCCGGCTGCACCGGCCGCTGTCCGCCAGCAGGCCTGCGATGTCCTCGGCGTACTGCGCGATCGCGAAATGCCCGGCCGCCTTGATCGCATCGACCTCCAGCCAGAGCCTCGTGCGGGCCAGGGTGATCTCGCGGTCCCGGACGAAGTGATCCTCGGCCACCTCGTCGATCGCAGCCCGCGCGGCGTCGAACAGGCTGCGGCCGGGGCTGGCCAGCACTTCCGCGGCCGCGTCCAGGAGGCGGTCGTCGTACTCGTCGTGGAAGACGATCCCTCCTTCGTGCCGAAGTACCGGTAGACCGTCGAGGCGGACACCTCGGCTTCCTCGGCCACCTGTTCGATGGTCACGGCCGCGAAGCCGCGCTCGGAGAACAGCGTCAGGGCGGCTTCCTGTATCCGCCGCATGGCCGCGAGTTTTTCGCTCTCGCAGAAGCTGGGACATGGCCACCTCCTTGTGACGACCAGCCTAGCCTGATAGTCTCTCCCGTATGGGAGAGTTACTCAAAAGAAAGTAAGATTCAGAAGTGTTGGAATGCCGTGGCCTCCGCAAGGCGTTCGGCCGCGTCCAGGCGCTCGACGGCCTCGACCTCGCCGTCGCCCCGGGGCGGATCCACGGCTTCCTCGGGCCCAATGGCGCGGGCAAGACCACGGCGATCCGCGCCGTCCTCGGGCAGCTGCGCGCTGGACGGAGGCGAAATCCGGGTCTTCGGCCTCGATCCGCTGCGCGACATCGCCGACGTGCACCGCCGCCTCGCCCACGTCCCCGGTGATACCGCGCTCTGGCCGAACCTGACCGGCGGCGAGTGCATCGACCTTCTCGTCCGGCTCCGCGGCTCCCAGGACGCCGTCCGCCGCGACGAGCTCGTCGAACGCTCGAACTGGACCCGACCCGGCGCATACGCGGCTACTCGAAGGGCAACAGGCAGAAGGTCGCCCTCATCGCGGCCTTCGCCGGGCCGAGCTCCTCCTTCTGGACGAACCGACGTCGGGCCTCGACCCCGTCATGGAGGAGCGGTTCCTGCGCACCGTCCGCGAAGAACGCGACCGCGGGGCGACCATGCGTCGTCCACCCACATCATGAGCGAAGTCGAGGCCCTGTGCGACTCGGTCACGATCGTCGGGATGGGCGGACGGCGTATTCGGGACTCTCGCCGGCCTTCGCGAGCGGGCGACGCGCGCATCCGGATCCGCGAGGGGACGGGGCACTGCGCGCATTCGACGCCCTCACTCCCAGGCGGACCGGACGCTCGCCGAGCTGCTCGCTCAGGGGCGAGCGTTTTCAGCGTCGACCGGTCCATGGAGCGGATCTTCCTGGGATTCACGAGGGAGGAAGAGGGATGAGAGCGCTCCTGCTCCTTCGAGCCCGGACCGGATGGAAGGGCCTGGCCGGGTGGGCGCTGGCCTGGACGTGCCTCGTGCTCGCCGTGGCGGCGAGCACCCTCCCCGTATCCGGGAGGAGAGGAGCGCGAGCGATACGCGGCGAGCTTGGGTGCGTCGCGAATGCAGGAGGCCTTCAACGGGCGGGGCTACGAGCTGCGGACAGCCGGCGGGATCCTCTCCGTCGAGGTGGGCATGTTCGGACTGTTGGCGCTCCCTGGGGGCCTGCCTGATGGCCGTCGGCCGCACGCGCCGGGAGGAGGCCGAGGGACGGTGGGACATCGTCGCCTCGGCGAGTCGCGGGCGCACCGCCCCGATGCGGGCGGCTGTGGCGGCCGTCGCGCTGTCCCTTCTCTCCTTCGGGGCGGCGACAGCCGTGGGGCTCGTCGCGCTCGGGCTTCCCGCCGGAGTGCTCGCTCGCTCACGCCGGTTCGCTCGTCTCGCTACGCGATGGTCTTCGCGGCGCTCGGTTTCCTCGCCGCGCAGATCGCGCCGGACGCGCGGACGGCGGCGGCGACGGCGGTCTCGGCGACCCTCGGCTGCTACCTCCTGCGCGCCCTCGTCGACGGCAGGCACTGGCCGGCGACCTGGGCCACCTCGATGGGTTGGCTGGCCGAGACCCGTCCATGGGGAGCGATCCGGTGGTGGACCTTTCCTCACGTTCGCGCTCACTGCCGCTCTCCTCGCGCCGCCGTCCTCCTCCTGCCTCCCGCAGGACCTCGGCGGCTCCGCCATGGGAATGCGCTCCGGCCCGGCCCGGGCCCCGGCGTGGCTGTCGGGGCCTTGGGCGTGGACGTGGCGCACGGCGAGGGCCCTGATCCTCGCATGGGCCCCTCGGAGCCGTCGTTCTGGCCTCCGTCATGGCTTCCATGGGCGAAGAGATACGCCTCGAGGTGGCGGCGAACCCCTCCTTGTAGCAGTGATGGGAGGGCAGGATCCCTGCGGACTTCCTCACGGCGTTGGCGATGACCCTCTCGCGCTCTTCTCCCTGGCCGCCGGGATGGCGGTCTGGTCGCGCTATCGCGACGAGGAGGCCGCCGGCCGCCTCGGCCTGGTCGCCTCCGCCCCCGTGAGCCGGAAGCGCCTGTGGGGGACGTGGCTCGCGTGGTCGTGCCTGGCGGCTTCGGGGGTCATGCTCGCGGGCGCCGTCGTCTACGCGGCGGTCCTCACGCGAGTCTCGGATCGCACCGGTCCTGGTCGATCCTGCAGGCCGGCGCCGCCGACGTCGCGGCCGTCCTGGTCGTCATTGCCGGTGCCGGCGTCCCGTCGCCGCCCGGCCCGGGCTCAGGCGAGTGGCCTGGATCCCCTGCGCGTGGGTGGGCGTCGTCGGCATGCTCGCCGACGTCTTGCGCCTGCCCGAATGGGCCCGGCGGCCTCTCCCGTTCAGGCCGTGGGGCGCGCGCCGGTCGAGAGCCCCGCTGGGCGGCGGTGGGCGCCTTCGCCTTCGCGGCCCTCGCCCTGGCCCTGGTGGGCGGGCGGCTGAGCGACCGACGCGATCTCGCCGCGGGCTGAGGCGCTCGCCCTGGATCGGCCTTCAGTCGGCTGCGTCCCACCCCAGCAGGGCGGGCAGGGCGTCCAGGCGCGGTGAGGGCGATGACCGCGTCGGCGGCGGCCAGGACGACCGGTTTGGCGCACACCGCCACGGACAGCCCCGCCGCCTCCATCATCGCCACATCGTTCGCCCCGTCGCCCATAGCGACGGTACCCGCCAACTCGACGCCGTCGCACGCCGCCCATTCGGCCAGGGGCCGCGGCTTTGGCCCGGCGGGTCACGACCGGGCCCGACGTCCGCCCGGTGAGCCGTCCGCCGCGGGCCTCGAGCCGGTTGGCCAGGACGCGGTCCACGCCCAGCCGGGCGGCGACGACGTCGACCACCTCGTGGAAGCCTCCGGAGACGAGGCCGACCCCGCGCCGTGGGCGTGAGCGGTCCGCACGAGGACCTCCGCTCCGGGTGCGGTCTCGACCCGGGCGGCGACGTCGTCCAGGCGGACGTCGGCAGGCCCTCCAGGGTGGCCACGCGCAGGGCCAGGGATTCGGCGAAGTCGAGCTCCCCAGCCATGGCGCGGGCGGTGACGTCGGCGACCAGATCCGCCGATCCGGCGGCCTGCGCGAGCATGTCGATGACCTCGCCGCGGATGAACGTCGAATCCACGTCCGAGACGATCAGCCCCGGTCCGCGCTCGGCGAGGCGACCGCGGGCCACGCGCAGTCGACGCCCAGGGCGAGCGCCGGAGAGCGGAGTCGTCCGCGATCTCCCTTCGTCCCCCGCCCGCGGCCGAGCCGTGGAGGAGAGCGTGAAGGCCGGCGGCAGCGGGTGGGATTCGCGGACCTGGGAGCACGCCCCGGCGAAGGCTCGGCGGTGCGGTCGAGGAGGGCGTCGGGCGGCGGTCGGACGGACGCGAGGGAGAACCGCAGCGGCTCTCCTCGCGGATCTTCGATGCGGCGCTCACGATGTGACGCGGGCTCCCTTCGGGACGACGGTGACCCCGCCGTCGGAGACGTGAAAGCCGCGCTCCCTGTCGCGGTCCTTGTCGGTGCCCAGCTGTGCGCCCTCCTCGATGACGACGTACTTGTCGACGATCGACTTGACGACGGTCGCGTTGCGGCCGACGGTCACGCCGTCGAGGACGGACTCGCGCACGCTCGACCACGAGTTGACGCGCACGCCGGGGACAGGACGGAGCCGATGACCTCGCCTCCCGAGACGATGACGCCCGGGGAGACGATCGAGTCGAGGGCGTGGCCCAGGCGCTGATGGTGGCCGTAGACGAATTTGGCCGGGGCGAGGCTGGCGTCGTGGCCGGTCATCAGCGGCCACCTGTCGTTGTACAGGTTGAAGACGGGGTTGATCGCGATGAGGTCCATGTTCGCCTCGAAGTAGGGAGTCGATCGTGCCCACGTCCCGCCAGTAGTTCTTGTCGCGCTCCGAGGCCCCGGGCACGTCGTTGTAGGGTGAAGTCGTACACGCCGCACGAGCCCTCTTTGGCGAACTGGGGACGATCGACCCACCCATGTCGTGCTTTGGACGATTCGTCGGCTGCGTCCTGGACGAGGATGTCGTAGAGGGCGTCGGCGTTGAACACGTAGTTGCCCATCGAGGCGAGGGAACTCGTTCGGCGAGTCGACCAGGCCCAGGCCCGAGTGTCCTGCGGCTTCTCGACGAAGCCGTTGACCTCTTCGGATCCTCCTTGTTGGCGTCGATCACTCCGAGGCGGGGGCCAGCTCGAGCGGCTGGCGGATCCCGCGACGGTCAGGCCGTACCCGGTGTCGATGTGCTGGGCGACCATCTGGGAGAAGTCCATGCGGTAGATGTTGTCCGCGCCCGTGACGAGGACGATGTCCGGGGCGTTCGTCGTCGAAGATGTTGAGCGACCGATAGATGGCGTCGGCCGAGCCGAGTACCAGTTCTTCCCCATCCGCTGCTGTGCGGGGACGGGCGACGTAGTTCCCCCAGATTGGACATCCGCCATGTCCGGGCGATGTGCCGGTCGAGCGAGTGGGACTTGTACTGCGTCAGGACGATCACCTTGAGGTAGCCCGAATTGACGATGTTGCTCAGCGAGAAGTCGATGAGACGGTAAATGCCGCCGAAGGAACGGCCGGCTTCGCGCGATCCTGTGTCAGCGGCGCGAGCCGCTTGCCCTCCCCGCCCGCGAGGATGATGGAGAGGACCCGTGGTTTTTGCTCCCATGTGCCTTACCTCTTATTCCATATAGTGATGCAGTGCATGTTTTTCGCCCATTTCGGAGGACAATTCGTATACGGTGGAAACATCGACGTCGATCAACCGAAGAAAGGTCCATTATGCGAGTTGCCCTGCTAACCAGAGAATACCCTCCGCACGTCTACGGCGGGGCGGGTGTTCACGTAGAAGAATTGTCGAAAGTCCTGGCCGCCCACGCGGACGTCGACGTCCGCGCCTTCGACGGCCCCCGCGCCCCCGGGGAGGCGCCCGCCGGCGTGCGCGTCACGGGAGTACGACTACCTGCCGGAGCTGAAGGGCGAACGCCTCCATCAAGACGCTAGGCATCGACCCGGCCATGGCCTCCGACCTCCAAGGACGCCGACATCGTCCATTCGCACACGTGGTATGCGAACATGGCCGGCCACATAGGCTCGCTCCTGTACGGCATCCCCCACGTCGTCTCCGCGCACTCCCTGGAGCCCCTGCGCCCGTGGAAGCGCGAGCAGCTCGGAGGCGGGTACGAGGTCTCCTCCTGGGCCGAGCGCACCGCCTACGAGTCGGCGAGCGGAATCGTCGCGGTCTCCCGGGCGATGCGCGAGGACATCCTCCGCTGCTACCCCGCGATCGACCCCGACCGCGTGCGCGTCATCCACAACGGCATCGACCTCGACTCCTGGCGCGCCCCGCAGACCGAGGCCGAACAGGAGCGCGCTCGGCGGACTTTCCGCTCCCACGGGCTGGATCCCAGTCTTCCCACTATCGTCTTCGTCGGTCGCATCACGAGGCAGAAGGGCGTGCCGGGCCTGCTGCGGGCCATCGCCAAAGCTCCCAAGGAGATCCAGGTGATCCTGTGCGCGGGCGCCCCGACACCGGAGATCGCCGCTGGACGCGCACCCTCGTCGACGGCCTCCAAGCCGACCGCCCGGGCGTCGTGTGGATCGAGAAGCACCTGCCGCGCGAACAGATCGTGGATCTGGAGTGGTGCTCGACGACCTTCGTCACCCCTCGATCTACGAGCCCCTGGGAATCGTCAACCTCGAGGCGATGGCCGTCGGGCTGCCCGTCGTCGGCACGGCGACGGGAGGCATCCCCGACTGCATCGACGACGGCGTCACGGGAACCCTCGTTCCCATCGACCAGCTCGACGACGGCACCGGCACGCCCACGGATCCCGAGAAGTTCGAGGCGGACTTGGGCGCCGCCCTGGAGGACATGTGCTCCGACCCCGCCCGGGCGAAGAGGATGGGCGAGGCCGGACGCAAGCGCGTCGAAGACCACTTCTCCTGGGAGTCGATCGCCGTCAAGACCGTTGAGTACTACCGCGACATCCTCGCCTCTCGGTGACGGGTGACATCGCCGCCGGTTCCGCACCGATGCGGTGCGGAACCGGCGGCATCATCGTGGCGCCGCCCGCGGTCGGGGGAGATAGTCTTGATCCATGGGTGACGTGCTCGACATACGCGATGCGACCGTCCGGCGCGGCGGACGGACCATTCTCGATTCGGTCTCCTGGAGCGTGGACGAAGGCCAGCGCTGGGTGATCCTCGGCCCCAACGGCGCCGGCAGACGACGGTCGTCCAGCTCGTCTCCGGCCGCATGCACCCGACGTCGGGGACGGTGACGGTGATCGGGCGACCCTCGGCCGGGTGGACGTCAACGAGCTCCGCCCCCTCGTCGGGATGGCGTCCTCCGCGATCGACGCGAGGATCCCTCCCGGCGAGCGGGTCGTCGACGTCGTGCGGACCGCCGCCTACGGGCGCTTGGCGACGTGGAGGGAGGCCTACGAGGAGGTCGACGACCGGCGCGCCAGGCGACCGCTCGCGGACCTCAGGGGTGCTGATCTGGCCGAGCGCCGTTTCGACACGATCTCCTCAGGCGAGCGCAAACGTGGGGATCGCCAGGCGCTCATGCCCAACCCCGAGGTGCTGGTTCTCGACGAGCCCGCTTCGGGCCTGGACCTGGGAGGGCGCGAGGCGCTTCTGTCGACTCTGACCGGCCTGGCCTTCGAGCGCCGTTCGCCGGTCGCGATCCTCGTGACCCACCACGTCGAGGAGATACCGGCCGGATTCACCCACGCACTGCTGCTCAAAGAGGGCCGGGTGTTCTCCTCGGGCTGGATCGGACGGGTCCTGACGTCGGACCGCCTCTCGAGCCTCTTCGGCCCTTCCGCTTCGCGTCTCCAGGAGGGGGACGCTACACCGCGAGGAAGGCCTGACGCGCGGCGGTGGATAGCTCTCTCCGTCCGTGAGGACGCCCGGACAGGTGGAATACAATGGGGGAACTGTTCGCATCGCTAGGGAGGACATCATGGGGTGGCGCATCCTCGGTTGGGACGTCGTGGACTGGGAACTCTGGTTGATCGCCGCCTTGGTCTGCCTCGCATGATCGAGTTCCTCACCGTTGACTTCTCCTTCCTCATGATCGGCGGCGGGGCTTTGGTCGGCGCCTGCATCGCAGCGGGATCCGACTCCTCGCCGTTCAAGTCGCAGGGTTTCGCGGTCGCCTCGATCCTCTTCCTGCTGGTGGTCCGTCCATGGGCGAAGAGGCGCTTCAACCCAAGGGGTCCAAAGTCGGCAGCGTGAGGTGCGCATAGGTCAGCCTGCGCGGACGCTCACGGTGGTCGACACGTCCGCGGGCCGGGTCAAGATCGGCAGGGGATGTGGTCGGCCCGCACCGTAGCCGGATCGATCCCGGAAGGCGTCGACGCCACGGTCACAGGCATCGACGGGGCCATCGCCCTCGTCGAAAGGCGAATTTAGCCTGAAGAGTTCCCCATCGAACACGAAAAGAATCAAAGGACAACAATGAATTCAAGCACACACATCGGTCTCATAATTCTGGGTCTTATAGTCCTTATCGTTATAATAGCGGTATTCAAATCGTTTTTGATGGTCAAACAAGGCTATACTGTCATCGTCGAACGGCTCGGAAAAGTACCAGCGCACACTCCAGCCAGGCCTTCACCTCTTGGTGCCTTTCTTCGACTCGGTCCGCCAGAGGATCGACATGCGCGAGCAGGTCATGCCCTTTCCGCCGCAACCGGTCATTACCTCCGATAACATCAACGTGTCGATCGACACGGTCATCTAATACCAAGTGACCGATCCCGTTCGCGCTACATACGGAATATCCAATCCTCTTGAAGCCATCGAGCAGCTCGCTGCGACTACGCTGCGAAACATCATCGGAACGATGGACATGGAGCAGGCTCTCACGGGGCAGGGATCAGATCAACGGTCAGCTCCGCGGCGTCCTCGACGAGGCGACAGGCCAGTGGGGAATCGAGTCGCTCGCGTCGAACTCAAGGCGATCGAGCCCCCGCGCAGCGTCCAGGGCGCGATGGAGCAGCAGATGAAGGCCGAGCGCGATCGCCGCGCCGCGATCCTCACCGCCGAGGGCGTCAAACAGTCCGCGGTCCTCACCGCCGAGGGGGAGAAGCAGTCGGCCATCCTGCGGGCGGAAGGCCAGGCGCAGTCCGCGATTCTGCGGGCTCAGGGCGAGGCCCGGGCCATCCTCCAGGTCTTCGACGCCATCCATCGCGGCAATGCCGATCCGAAGCTGCTGTCCCTACGAGTACATCAAGACCCTCCTCAGATCGCCAACCCAATTCGTCGAAGCTCTGGATCGTCCCGACCGAGCTCACGGCCGCCCTCAACGCGATTTCGCGGGGCTTCGGCGGCGAGACCGATCCGGGGACGACAATCCGAAGGTTGACTTCGACGGCGACGGGGCATCGCCTCGGCTCTGGCCTCGACCGCGCTCCCCGACATCGACGACGCGCTCGCCGACGCCAGGGAGCCGCTGACGTGGCCACCGGAGAGGTCGAGGAATCCGGACGTCAGTCCGGCCGCCCTTTTCGACCCGCAGGCCGAAGTCGGCCAGCGGCCCAACCTGCCCGCCGACCGCCCGCAGAGCGGCCCGCGACGCGAGGACACCGACCTTCCCCACCCGCCCGAGGGCGTGTGACGCGACTGGGGCGCGCGGACGCCCGCGCCCAAGCGGGTATGCGTTTCGCCCTACGGAATCCCTCGCGCTTCAACCAGCACAGCCCGCGCCTGCTGGCACGCGAGCGCCGCGGTAGCGCGTAGGCGGCAGAGGGGTCTCGACGGCCGCGCGGCCGTCGAGACCCCTCAGACGAAGAGACGTGGAATGGAAGGGGATCGCCGCAGGCGCCCGCGGCCCGATGGGATCCGACCTGCCGGATGCGATCGGGCGCCTCCGAGCGGAGATGTGGCACCCTGGTCCAGTGCTGATTCCGATTTCCGACACCGGGGACGAGCGTCTGGAGGACTACACCCGCCTCACCGACGTCGCCCTGCGACGAAAGCTCGAAACCGACAACGGACTCTACATGGCCGAGTCGACCAAGGTGATCGTTCGGGCCATCACGGCCGGCCACCGCCCCGGTCCGTCCTCGCCGACGAACGCTGGCTGGATGAGCTGGCCCCCGCGCTGCGGCGAGCCGGAGGAGACCCCGAGGGAGGGGACATCCCCGTGTACGTGTGCGACGAAACCGCTTTGCAGACGATCACCGGCTTCCATCTCCACAGAGGGGCGATCGCGGCGATGAACCGCCCGTCCCTTTAAGACGGCGGAGGAACTGCTCGCATCGTTGCCCGGCGGCGCGCGGAGGTCGTCGTCCTGGAGGCTGGTCGACCACACGAACGTCGGCGCCGTCTTCGCTCCGCTGCGGGCTGGGAGTCGACGCGGTGCTGGTGACCCCGCCTGCGCGGATCCGCTGTACCGCCGCTCGGTCAGGGTCTCCATAGGGGGCCGTGTTCCAGGTTCCGTGGACGAGGTGGAGCCTGGCCGCGGGGAATGGAGGCGCTCACGAGGCATGGCTTCACGACCGCCGCTCTCGCCCTGGAGCCCGGAGCGATGACGCTTGCGGAGTTCGGCCGGCTCGACGTGTGCCTCGCCGCGGACTCGAGGATCGCGCTGATCATGGGGGCCGAAGGGACGGGCTGGGCGCCGCGACGATCGCACGGGCCGACTACTCGGTGGTGATCCCCATGGCCGGCGGCGTCGACTCCTGAACGTCGCGGCGGCCAGCGCCGTCGCCTGCTGGGAACTGCGCACGCGCTGGGCGACCGCCGCGCCGAGGCCGTGGGCGCGCGAGGGCGCCGCGAGCACGGCGAGACGGCCGTGCCGGGTATGCCCCGTCGTACCGCCGTGTATACCCGGTGAGAGTTGGCCTATGCCCGAATCGTCGCCACCTGAACGCCATCTCGCCTCGATCTTCGCACACACCATTCGAGAGAGGCGAATGGAGCTCGGCCTGTCCCAGGAGCAGGTCGCACTCGAGCCGACATCGACCGCAACCACTACCAGTTGATGGAGTCCGCCCGCTCGGACCGGCGGTCCAACCGGGCGGTGAACCCTCGATTCTTCACCCCTGCTCAAGCTGGCCAATGCGTTGGAGATGCCGGTCGAAGAACTCCTCCACCCTATTTCCAGATCCCTACCGTTTTTCAAGTCGAACGCGGCGAGATGCTCTGACTGCGCAGACGTGCGTCCAACTGCGAACCCGCCCCACGACGAGGCGGGGAAGCGGAAAAGCCGCCCGTCATGAGAAATCCGACGATTCGGCGTACCCGTGCTGCCTCCACGCTTCGTGAGACGGCGATCGACGCCGCATTGGCCAGATTGAGCGAGCGCCGGGCGGGCATCATCAGGATCCTCAGCGCTGACGTCACCGAGCGGTGGGAGACGATCGCGGCCGGCAGCCCGGTGAGCTCGGGCCCGAAGAGCAGCGCGTCCCCCGGGCGGTAGGAGACGTCGGCGAAGCTGTCGGACGTGTGGCCGGTGAACGCGAAGATCCTCGCCCCGGGCAGGCTGTCGACGAAGGAGTCGAAGGACGGGTGCAGGCGGACGTTCGCCAAGTCGTGGTAGTCCAGGCCCGCGCGCTTGAGGTGGGCGTCGGAGAAGTCGAATCAACGGCTCGATGAGGTGGAGCGCGGCGCCCGTGCAGGCCGACAGCCGGATGGCTGCTCCCGTGTTCCCCGGGATGCGGGGCTCGTAGAAGACGATGTGGAACACGTGCCAAGGCTATCGCAGCCCTCGCGCGCGGCACTCCCGCATACCGCGCCACTCTGCGGAAACTTCCCGAAAGGGAGTGCGCGCTTGGAAAGCGCCGGACCGTGGGCCTATCCTGAATCGAACATACGTTCACACATCGGATGCCTTTGGGAGCTGCGGTATGGAGACGGCGAAGCGTTTTGGAGGCGGCGGGCGTGCGCTCGCCCGCGCCGAGGAGTCGGTGGGGCTGTCGAGCGCTCCGTCGGGAGCCAGGGCCCCGGCGGGAGTGGTCGTGCCCGACGCCCTATCCTGGCTCTTCCCCCGCGGCCTATCGCGTGGCATGACCGTCGGCGTGCGCGGATCGCGGCTGGCCGCTCTGCTCGTGGCGGGCATTGCGAGCGGCGCGCGCGTGGAGCGTCTTCCTCGGGTGCGCGGGAACAGGGGTGGGCCGTGGCCGCGAGCCTCGAGTCGACCTCGACCGCACGGTGTGCGTGCCCCGGGTCGGGGAGGCGGTCCGTCTCGCAGGTCCTCGCGGCCGCCGTCGACGGATTCGACGTCGCCGTCATCGGCTCCTCCGTCCGCCTGGACGCCCGGGAACGCAGGCTGCTGGCCAAGCGCGCCCTCACCCGTTCCTGCCTTCTCATCGCCGAGGGATGGCCCGCCCGTCGGTGCGTCGTGGGGGCGATTCGACGGTGTGGAGGGACTCGAGCGCGGGCGGGCCATATCTCGACGATCCGTCTGAGCATCGGTCGCGCGAGTGAGCCGGGCCGCACCGTCCTCATCGACTCCGCCGGATGGCGGGCAGGTGAGCCGGCGCGTCTCCTCCGCCCGCCCGCGAGCGCGTCCGCATCCGCCGCGGCGAGGAGCCTGCGGGCGGTGAGCGCGTGAAGGGAGCCGTGTGGATCGCCGACTGGCCCGCGACGGCCGCCGAACTCGCCGGAGAGATCCCCGCGGGCGCGCGGCGCCGTCGCGGGACCTGGCAGAGTGGTCTCGGCGAACGCATGGGCCCGCGCCCACGGCGTCCACGAGGATGAGGCGGCGATCCGTTCGCGCGGTGTGCCCTCAGGGCGACCGTTCTGCCCGTCGACCGGCAGCGGGACGCGGTCCGCTTCGAGCCGATACTGCGGGCGATCGACGCGCACGTCGCCCACGTCGACGTCCTCGAGGCGGGCACGGCGATGTTCGCGGCCCGCGGAGCGGTGCGGACCGCCGGCTCGCCCGAAGCCCTCGCCGAGGCCCTGATCGGCGAGATCGCCGACGGCACCGGTGCGAAGCCCACGTCGGCATCGCGAAGGAACGCTGGCCGCGCTCGTCGCAGCGCGCTCGGACCTCCTCCTCGACGAAGAGGATTCGCACGCGACGCTGCGCGCGCAGAGGACCCGGACGCTGCTGCTGGCCGCCGGCGCCTGCCCGCGCGGCCGGATGGAGGGAGTGCGTGGAGCTCCTCGAACGCCTCGGAGCCGACACCCTCGGCAAGGTCCTCGACGTGGGGGCGGCGGCGCTGACCACCCGCTTCGGACGGATCGGGCAGACGATATGGTCCCTGGCGAGCGGTCGGGACGCCCACATCGCCGTTAGGCGCGAGACGGCCGCCGAACTGATGTGCGACCGCATGTTCCGAACCCCCGGTCGAACGGGCAGAGGAGGCCGTCTTCGCCGTGCGGCCGCTGGCCGCGGAACTCGCGGCGGCGATGGGCAGACGCTCGCTCTCGGGAGGAAGGCTGCGGATCGGCGCGTTCATGGAAGACGGGCGGGAGTTCAGCCGCACCTGGACTGTGGACGGAGGGCGCGCCGCGACATCCTCGACCGCGTCCGCTGGCAGCTCGCCGGCTGGATCGGCGCACCCCGGCAGCGGAGCGGGCTGGCGGATCGAGCTGAGAATCGACCAGACCGTGGAGGCGGGGGGCGGCCCGATCCGCTGTGGGGCGCCGCGCAGCAGAGCGATGAGCAGGTCGGGCGGGCCGTGACCCGTCTGCAGGCGCTGCTGGGGGAGGAGCCGTGCTCGTGCCGAGGGTGGCCGGCGGACGCGACGTGAGCGAACGCCACGTGGAGATCCCCGGGGCGAAGACCTCGGCGACGGACGGCGGCCCGGCTCCCTGGCCGGGGCCATCCCCGAACCGGGCCCCGCCCTCGTCCATTCGCCCGTCGCGCCGGCCGAACTCCACGGGGCGTGCGGGCACCCCCTCGAGGTGACCGGGAGACGGCCTCCTCGCCTGCTCCCCACGCCTGCGAGGACCCCGCCCCCGCCTGGCTCGCAGGCGCCGGCGGGAGCGAGCCCGTCCTCGACTACGCCGGGCCGTGGCCGGTCGACGAGACGCTGGTGGGACCCCGCGCGGCACAGACGGAGGGCCTGACATGCAGATCGCCTGCCCCGACGCGGCCTTCCTCGTCTACCGCGAGAAGGACGCCTGGTACGAGCAGGCCGTCTATGCCTGACGTCCCCTACGCCGAACTCCACGCCCACTCGGCCTACAGCTTCCTGGACGGCGCCAGCCTGCCCGAGGAGCTCGTGGAACGCGCCTGCGAGCTCGACTGCGGGCCCTCGCCCTGACCGACCACGACAGCTTCCCCGGCGCCGTCCGACTGGCCGAGGCCGCCCGGCGAACGGGGCTCCCCGTCGCCTTCGGGACCGAGCTGAGCCTGGGTCCCGACGCGCGCACCGCCCGCGCCGACCCGCCCGGAGAGCGCATCCTCCTGCTCGCCAGAGACGCGCAGGGGTAGCCGACGCCTGTCGCGCACCGTCGGCCTGGCCGCTGCTCGCGGCGGGAAGGGAGAGGGAGCGGCCCATTACGACCTCGAAGCCCTGGCGGAGGCGAGCCGCGAGCCTGGATGGTCCTGACCGGGTGCAGGAAGAGCGGCGTGAACCGCGCGCTCGAAGGGGAACAGAGTCCGGCCGTGGGCCGCGGAATCCGCGGGAATGGGACCTTGAGGGCCGCCGCCCGCGAGGTCGAGGCGCTCATCGCGCTCTTCGGCCAGGGAGAACGTCGCCGTCGAGCTGACAACGACGCGCCCGCTCGACCGCGAGCTGCGCGGCCCTCGCCGAAGTGGCCGAACGCGCGGGAGTCCCCTGCCTGGCGACCGGGAACGTCCACTGCGCTGAAGCGGCGGACCGGCCGGTGGCCGACGTGCTCGCCGCGACCAGGGCGCGCACCGATCTCGACGACCTCGAGCACCGCCTGCCCGTCAACCGGTCACTACCTGCGGTCGGGGGCCCGCATGCTCGCGTTGCACCGCGACCACCCCGAAGCCGTGGCGGCGGTACGCGCGTCGGCGCCGAATGCGCCTTCGATCCGGCGCTCGTCGCCCCCGGCTGCCGGACTCCCCGTTCCGGAAGGGCACACGCCCGCCAGCTGGCTGCGCTCGCTCACCTACGCGGGAACGCTCGAACGCTACGGCACGCGGGCCGGCAACCCTCGGGCGTGGGAGGCGGTCGACCACGAGCTCGGCCTCATCGTCGCCCTCGACTTCCCCGGGTACTTCCTCATCGTCGAGGAGATCGTCGCCTTCTGCAGGCGGAGGGGATCTGGTGCCAGGGGCGTGGGTCGGCCGCGAACTCCGCCGTCTGCTTCGCCCTGAGGGATCACCGCCGTCGACGCCGTCCGCCACCGCATGCTCTTCGAACGGTTCCTCTCGCCCGGACGCTCCGGCCCGCCGGACATCGACCTCGACATCGAGTCGAGTCGGCGCGAAGAAGTCATCCAGCACGTCTACCGGCGCTACGGGAGGCGGTGCGCCGCCATGGTCGCCAGCACGATCACCTATCGGCCGCTCGCCGCCATACGGGACGCCGCGAAGGCCCTCGGATACGACGGGCAGGCCGATCGGTGGGCCGCGTCCGTCAGCCGGCACGCGCACGCGGATCGCCGGCCGGCCGCGGACGCGCGAACATGGTCGGCCGGGCTGCGACGGCGTCCCGCCCCGCTGATCACGCCTTCACCTCCGCGGGGAGGGCGCCGATCCCGCGGACGTCGCGGCGATGGCTTCGCGCCCTGCAGGGCTTCAGCACCTGGGCGTCCACCCGGGCGGCATGGTCCTGTGCGACCGGCCCGTCGAGACGTCTGCCGGTCTCGTGGGCGGCCATGCCCGGACGGACCGTGCTCCAGTGGGACAGGACGACTGCGCCGAAGCGGACTGGTGAAATTCGACCTCCTCAGGCTCGGACGCTCACCGCCCTGCGGATCGCCTTCGCCCGGCTGGCGGAAGCGGGAGAGAGGACGACGGAAAAGCCCTGGCCTGTACAACCTGCCCCAGAGGACCCGCGCGTCTACGCCCTGCTCCAAGCCGCGGACACGGTGGGGTCTTCAGGTCGAGTCGCGCAGCGCAGATGGCCGCCCTGCCGCGACTGCGCCCGGCATGCCTCACGACGTCGTCATCCAGGTGGCGCTCATCCGGCCCGGCCCCCATCAGGGCGACGCCGTCACCCCTACATCAACCGCCGCCTCGGCCGCGCAAGCCGTGACCTACCCTGCATCCCCTGGCACGCCCCGCCCTGGAGAGGACTCTGGGAGTCCCCTCTTCCAGGAGCAGTTCATGCAGATCGCCATCGACGTCGCCGGCTTCAGCCCGGCGCAGGCCGACCGGCTGCGCAAGGCGATGAGCGCCAAACGCTCCGCAGGCGCATGCAGGGCCCTGAAAGCCGAGCTCATGGACGGCATGGCGGCCAGAAGAGTCGACGAGGCGACGGGGAGGAGATCTACGCCAAACTCCGCGCCTTCGCCGAATTCGGCTTCCCGAGTCGCACGCCTTCTCCTTCGCCTACTTGGTCTACGCGCCTCGGCCTGGTTGAAGGTCCACCATCCGAGCACTTCTGCGCGGGATCCTCGCCGCGCAGCCGATGAGCTTCTACTCTCCCCAGTCCCTGGTGGCGACGCCCAGCGCCATGGGGTGAGGATCGGCCCACCCGACGTGACGCGATCGGCGGAGAGGGCCCTGGTGCGAGTCAGGAGACCCTGACGATCCGGCTGCCCGCGGGACCGCCCCGACGACGCCGGTCTCGCGATCGTCACCCGCATCCGCGGTTGGAGGTCGAACTGGGCCTCGATTCCGTGCGCGGATTGAGCAGGGCCGCGCAGCTCATCTGCGCCGAGCGGAGAGAGGCCCCCTTCTCGACGCGGCCGACTCTCGCGGGCGCGCCCGGCTGAAGAGGGCGCAGATCGAGGCCCTCGCCGCGGCCGGTGCGCTCGAAAGCCTCGGGGTCGGGCGTCGGGAGGGCATATGGGCGGCCGCAGGCGCTCGAAGACCGGACGGTCCGCCACGGCGCGTGGCACCAGCCGCCCATCCCGGAACGAGGCCCTGGGAGCCGTCCCCGATCTGCCGGCCGATGAGCGAGGCGGAACTGGTGTCCGCGGACATCGCCGCCGCCGGGACGTCGCGGATCCACCCGATCCGGCTACTGCGCCGGAGCTGGCGCCCAGGGGATCCTGCGCGTCCTCGACGTGGAAGGCGCCGAGGCCGCCACGCGAATCCGGGTCGCCGGCGTCGTCACGCACCGCCAGCGTCCGCCCACCGCGGGAGGCGTCACGTTCGTCTCCCTCGAGGACGAGACGGGCCTGCTCAACGTCGTCTGCTCGCCGGGCCTGTGGGTGCGCTACCGCGACGTCGCCGGCCGCAGCTCGGGCTCGTCGTCCGGGGCACGGTCGAACGGGTGGACGGGGCTACGAGCCTCCTCGCCGACGCGCTGCAGCCCCTGCCCTGGGCGCGAGGTTACCCTGCGGTTTCGCTAATAGACTTGTGGCGGAAGGAGACATGTGAGCATATACAGAACGCTGCTGAAGCTGGCGCGCAAGGTCGGCCCCGCCGCTCTCATGGCCGCCGTCCGGTACGGCCCCGAGCTGCGGAGAATGGTCAAAGACAACCCGGAGGCTCCGCGGGCCTGACGCGCCGCTTCTCCAAAGTCACGGGGCTAAGGAATCGGGTTCGCTCCAGCAGAGGGTCAACGTCCTGCGCGAACAGGCGACCTGCCTGTATGCGCGTCGGCCAACACGGCCGACGTCGCGCAGCAGGCCGCGGCGTGGCGCACCGAACTCGAGGCGATCGAGAAGGCCGTCCCCGTCCTGGACGCCATGAGCCGCAGAGCGTCGGATCGCCGAACGGCGCGAACTCGTCGGCAGGATCGATCGCTCTCCTCCCAGATCCTGGCCGCCAGCCTGATCGACACGGTCGAAGACGCCGAGATCGTCGGCGAATCCGACGGCGCCGATGAAGGCGGCATCGAGACGAAGGCCCCCGAACCGGGTCGGACGCGGCGGGACGGCCGCAGCGACGGCAGCCAGCCCGGGCGATCAGCGCGGGGCCCGGGCGAGCTGCCGAGAGCCGAGCCGGAGCTGAGGAAGGGCCCCACGGGAGAGGCGCAGGGCAAAGGTTGCCGGCGGGCGTGCGACTCCGGGCTTATGCAGGTCGCAGACGCGCGGCCCCTATCTGCTGTTACGCCACACTCACCCAAGCGCGCCTCACCTTCCGCCGACGGCTCACGGCCCGCGTCACCGACGACCGGGACTCCGCCAACCGGGATGCCGTGACGACGTGCCAGACGCGAGACGAGGGAAGCCACCGCCATGCTCTCCAGGAAAAAGCCAACAGATCGAGGACCTCCGCAGGCAGCTCGAGGAGGCCCGGGCCGCACGGCTGGCCGTCGAGGAGATCCTCGAGAGGGCCGGAGGTCGGGACGCCTCGCACGTCCAGAGACTCGTCAGAGACCTCCACGGCCAACGCGAGGCCCTCCAGCGGAGATCGACGGCCGGCGGGAGGCTGAGCGCAGAGAGATCCAGGAAGTCCAGCACGCCATCTTCCAGGCGCGGAACCATCTTGCGCAGATCCAGCAGCAGACGGCGGCGCTGAACGCCTCCCTATCAGGACGCCGCGACCATGCTCGACTACGGGTTGGTCGACTACGCGCATCCGCCCGGTCCTCCGTCCAGCTCCAGAGCGAGCTCGCCGGAGTCCGCTCACGCATCAAGGAGATGGTCCGGACCAGGACGGCCACACTGGCGACGACGAATTTCACCTTCAACAATTCGACGCCAAAGGGCGGAAGTTCATCTCGGACATGTCGAAGATGATGCTCCGGTCCTACAACGCCGAGGCGGAGAACTGCATCCTCACCTCAAAGCCGGGAACGGACAGGCGGCGTCACGCGGCTGGAGCGGAGCCAGAAAGCAGGTGAAAAGGCTCGGGGCGATGATCGATCTCGCATCGCCGACGAATACCACCGCCTGCGCCTCCGCGAGCTGGAGCTCGCCCTGCACCACAAGAACGCGGTCAAAGTCGAGAAGGAGATCGAGCGCGAGAAAGCCCGGCTGCGAGGAGGCCAAAGCTCGAAAGGAACTCGAAGAGCAGCGCGAGAAGCTCCCTCAAGGAGCGCGGGCACTACGAGAACGTCGTCAACGCACTCCTCTCCCAGGGAAAGCCGAGGAGGCCGGGAGATCAAGCGAAGATCGACGACATCGACTCCCAGATCGAAAAAGCGTCGACTTCCGGGCCGCGAACATCCGGAGCCGGTTACGCTCTACGTCATCTCCAACATCGGGTCCTTCGGGCGCGAAATGGTCAAAAGTGGCATGACGCGCAGGCTGGTCCCTCGAAGACGCGTCCGCGAGCTCTCCGGTGCCTCGGTCCCCTTCAACTTCGACGTCCACGCGCTGTTCTTCGCGAGGACGCCGTGACGGTCGAGGCCGAACTGCATCGCCGCTTCGCCGACAAGCGCGTCAACCTCGTCAACCGCCGCCGCGAATTCTTCGCCGTCTCGCCCGCGGACGTCAAACGGGCGCTCAGGAGATCGCCAGCAACCTCTTGGAATTCGTCGAGGAGCCTGAGGCCGAGCAGTACAGACTGTCCTGCCAGATGCGCGCCGAGAACCGCCCCGTTTTCGCCCCTCGTTCGCGCCAGGCCCGCAGACCGCCTTCAGCCCTCAACTCCCCTAGCCCGCGCGACTCCGGACCACGCAGTGCCGGGACGCCACCGTCGACCGGGTAGACGCGCCCGCGGGGTGGTGGCCCGCAGCCCACCGGAACGAAAAAGACGCATCCATGGGATGCGTCCGTAGCACGATGCGCGGAGGGGACTTGAACCCCACCCTCTAATACGAGGACTAGCACCTCAAGCTAGCGCGTCTGCCTATTCCGCCACCCGCGCGAGTCAGCGGCCGGGACACCGCCCTGAGCAACAGGTAAAGTAGAGCATGCCTCCATCGCCGCACCAATGCGGAGACGCGCCGGGGCGTGTGACCTCGATCGCGTGGCTTTCCCTCCGCCATGCGCCCCTGTTCATCGCCGGCCCTGCGGGATCGGACGGTAGGCTGGCCCCTCATGGAACGCACGACGTTGACGAGCAGGCGCCTGGTCCCTGTCGCCGCCCACCGAAGGGACGTCGACACGATCACCGAGGCTGTGCCAGGACCCGGCGATCAGAAGTGGACGACGGTTCCCGCCCCCACACGCGCGAATCCGCCGAGTCTTTCATCGAGGACGTCGTCGTTCCCTCCTGGGAGGAGACCTCGCCCCGTGGGCGATCCGATTCAGCCAGGACGGCCCCTCATCGGCACGATCGCCCTCACGGGAAGGACGGCACCGCGGAGTTGGGGTTCTGGCTCTCGCCGCCCATCGCGGAGCCGGGCTGGTGGCGAGGCCGCCGCGCGTCATCGACTTCGGCTTCCAGGAGATGGGCCTGGCCTCGATCCTGTGGCGCTGCGAGATAGTCGACGGCGAGCTCAACTGGCCCTCGGCTCGCGTCGCCTGGAAATGCGGCTTCACCTTCGAAGGACGAGTCCGCAGGATGATCGCGAACAAAGGAAGGCGCGACGCGCTCGTCGCCTCGATCCTCCCGGAGGACTCCCTGCGAACCGAAGGGCCGTGGTTCGGACCCGACCGCCGCCACCCGGCATTCTGCCGACCCCCGCGACCCCCGAGCCCTCGTCCGCCAATTCCATGAGACCTGCGGCCTTCCGCTCGTCGCCGACGGGCCGAGGCGGACCGCGAACGGATCCACATGCGCAGCGGCCTCGTCGCCGAGGAGTTCGGAGAGCTCGTGGGCGCCGTCTCACGGCGAGCGCGCACGGCATCGTCGACGGCGCCTTCGCGCGGGCCGCCGCCGCCGATGAGCGCGTGCGCGACACCGTCGGGGTGGCCGACGCACTGGGCGACATCGTCTACGTCGTCTACGGGATGGCGCTCGAATTGGGCATCCCGCTGGCGGAGGTCCTGGCCGAGATCCAGGCGTCGAACCTCTCAAGCTCGGCTCGGACGGCAAGCCGGTCTACCGGGAGGACGGCAAGGTCCTCAAAGGCCCCGACTATTTCCCTCCGGACATCCCGAAAGCGCTGGGACTCTAGAAGGCTCCGGCCTGCGTGTCCGCGATCCGCCGGGGCGTGAGCGGCCGCAGGCGTTCAAGGCGTGCCAGGGATCCCGAGCGCGAAGTGGCGGCCCGGCGGAGGAGCGGCACCCCGCCGTGTCTCGAGGCTGCGATCGAGCGTCATCCTGACGGGGACGTGCGGCACCCGCTGTGTCCGCGCGGCTTGGACGACGGGGTGGCCGCCGCCCGTCGTCTCCGGCGCGTTCGATCACCTTTCCCGGCCTCGGTCTGCCGTGTATTCACGGCACGCCGAATCGATGTGCAACGCATCGGCGCGAAAATAGGATTGAATGACGGCGTGAGATAGAATATGTTAGCTGCTGCGACTGTCTAGGTGCTGCTAGCCACCGGAGGAGGCGGATAGTTGCGGCCACGCCCAGGTTGCATTCCGGGCGGCAATGTCAAGGTCCACCGCGGGAGTGCGCGCGGCGGACAGCAAAGAGAAAGATTGAGGAAAAACATGGACAAATTCTGACGATCCCCGACGTTGCGGAGATTCTCAACGTCTCGGTGCTCCAGATGCGGTCGCTGCTGCGCAGCGGCGACCTCAAGCGATCCAGATCGGCGGTCGAGGCCAGTGGCGCATCCAGATGAGCGTCCTGGAGGAATACGTCAAGCATGGATACGAGCGCACGCGCGAGCGCGTCAATTCCGGATGGGAGCGGCGCTAGCCCGCCGGCGCTCCCGCACGGGCGGGGGCAGCGCTCGGCTTCCGCCGGGGCTCTCACAGCGCGCGACAACCTGGGCACGGCCAGCCTGGGGCGGCTGGGAGACGATTTCACCGGGTCGGGTGGAGGCTGACTTCCCGCCGGCGCTTCGCATCGAGGAACGGCTTGGAGGTGAACGTCTCGACGTTCCCTGCCGTTCTGAGCCTTGCCCCTCCCTCGGTCACCGTCGCCTCGAGGACGTAGCGGCCGTCGGCGACAGGCGTCGGCTTAGCTGTGGAGGAGGACCTGACCTTTCCGTTCCAGCTGAACTGCGAAAGCGATCCGTCCGCTCCTTCGCCCGTCGAACGGTATGCGTAGTTGTCGGCCCCGGCGGGTTCGCCCTTCGCTCCGTCGGCCCGGGCGCAGTGGACCCTCAGGTCAACCGCGACACCGGGTGCTCGATGTGCATGAGCACCCGCGGGAAGTCGTGTCCCGTCATCGAGTAGACGTGGTCCTCCTCTGTGACGGCCTCGTACTTCGCCTTCGGATCCGCGCAGTCCACGCCGCGCAACCGCCCGTTGGGGCATTCGCTGACAGCGCCCAGGGCTCGGCTCCATCGTCAACTTGCGCTGGGGTCGATGCCCAGGAAGGAGAGGACGAGGCGTTGAGACCCTGTCCGTACGTCCACGTCGGTTTGATCGCGTCGAGCGCCTCGTAGTCCCCGGATCAGACCGGAGGAAGGGAACGCGCCGGGTTCGGCCGTCGGATCCCTTCAGCACGACGAACCCTCCGTACACGGCGGTCCCCTTCAGCCGGGTGCGACTGGCCTTCCCTGGACGTAGGCCGTGTGCTCGGTCGGCGGGGTGACCGTCACCTCCACCGTGCGGGTCGAATGGGCGGACCCTCACCTTCCGTCGGGAGAACGTCACGCCGGTGTTCAAGCCCCGCGACGATCTGCGAGGAGGTGTTCGGCCCCCACGTTCCGGCGGGGAGAAGTCGGCGCTGAGGTGTGGGTCACCTCGGCGCCGGAGCGGTTGGCGATCGTCAGCCTCGTCGGCTTGGTCGAATCCGTGTCCCCAGGAGATCTTCGAGGGGTGACCGTCGACGGCGAGGCCTTCGATCCGAGGCTCGAATGCGACGTCGCCTGGGCGACGGCCGCCGGCTATGTCGATGAGCCCGCCGCCCTGGCGTTGGACGGGCTCGGCGACGCGGGCCCTGGCTGGGAAAGCCCGCGACGGACGGGGTCGGCCAGAGCACGGAGCTTGGCCGCATTCTGCAACACGCGCGCACGTCCGCAGGGTTCAGAGACGGTTGGCTTTGGGCAGCAGCGCCGCGGCCCCGCGCGGCGTGAGCGGCGGCATGGACGTCCCCGACTCGGTCGCGTACCCCCGTTTTCTCCAGCGGGTGGGTCGAACGGATGTTCCCTCCGGGCGCCAGGAGGTCGGGTTTCAGCGACAGGGTGGCGGACGGCCCGTACGAGGAGACGTCGAGGCCCTGCCGAGTCAGGGAGCGTAGGAGGCGAGTTGCGTTTCGACCACGTGACGGTCGCCTTGCCCGCCCAGCGATGGCGGCTTCCAGCCGGCGCCCTCCTCCTGCGCGATCCCCACCGCCGGGACGTCGAGCCGGGCTGGGCGCTCGCGTTCAAGGGCAGCCCGTCGTTGGCGATGATGACGGCTGCGGCGCCGTCCTTGCGAGCGGCCTGGCCTTTGGCGTACACGCTGGGGCCTCCGTGGGCGACGAGGACGGCCTTTCCGTGAAGGCGTCCCCGGGAGGTCGACGGCACCCGCCTTCTGGCCGTCGGGATATGAGACGAGCTCGTAGGAGCCCTCGGTCAGGGGCATCGCTGGCGCCTTTGACGGGGGATAGCCGACGGACGTGCCGTCCGCGAGGTTGAAGGAACCGAGCAGGACGCCCGCGTTGATCGACCGAGCCGACGGCGATGGCCTTCTCGGCCACGGCGGGGCGCTCGCCGAAAAAAGGCCGGAGTTGCCCGCGTTGCCCTGGGACGCGGTCACGACCACGCCGGCCCTCGCTCAGCGAGTCGGCGCCCCGAGCGGTGGAGATACGTCGGCCACGTCATGTACGGGACGCCGATCGAGATGTTGACGACGTCCATGCCGTCCCGGCGGCGCGCTCCATGGCCGACAGGATGATGCCGGTGTCGGTCGAGCCGTTGCAGCCCGAAGACGCGGTATGCGCCAGGAGGGCGTCGGGGCGACGCCTGTGAGCAGGGGTCGTTGCCGGCGGCGATGCCTGCGACGTGGGTCCCGTGGCCGTCCGCGGTCGTCGGGCACGCCGTCCGGGACCGGCGATGGGGCTGTATCGGTCCCGATCCGACGTTCGCATCGTAGGCGTCGCCGACGAAGTCCCACCCGGCCACGACCTTCTTCGTCGGGAAGGAATGGGCGGGGTCAGGGTCTGCCGCTGCCCGAGAACGCGGGTGGTCGATGTCGATCCCGGTGTCGATGATCGATCTTCACGCCCCGTCCGGTGAGTTTGAGGTCCGTGTGGGCGTAGTTCGCCTCGTCATCGCGCGCCCGACCTGAACGCCTCCGGATGCGTCGTGCCGGAGTCCGCGCGCGGCGGGCCACCTCAGGACGGGGAAGACAGCCTCGACGCCGGGGGCGTGCCGCACGTCGGCCAGCGCGTCGTCGCCCGCCGCCGACACCGTCAGGCCGTTCCAGATGCGGGAGTAGCTCGCGGTCACGGTCGCCGAACCGCGAGTCGAGGCTCGGAAGGCGTTCTGCTCCTGGAGGATCCCGGCTCGCCGAACCCCGCGGATCGTCGGGTTCTCCTTCAGTTGGACGAACCATTTCGGTGAAGCCCTTGGCGTGGGCGGCGACCGAGGAGACGCCGGACACGCCGGGCGGGATGTGCGGCGCCGTCCGTCGTCGGGCAGCGGAGGCGGTGGCGGCGGTCCCCAGGAGGCACGCCGCGCATGCGGCAGAGCATCCTGCGTAAAGCCGTTGCGTCGTGCTGGCATCGGTGAGTCCCTTCGTTGACGATGCGGCCCTGCATGCGGGCCGCAAAGCCCGAGCGGCCTCCAGGCCGCCGATCGAAAGGGACGCCGGGCTCGGCCGAGCGTCGAATCGGATAGGACGGCGGATCTGTGAGACGCACCGTGAGCGGTATGGCGATCCGGTGAGGGCTCGGATCGATTCGGCACGGTCCGGGTGCGGTCCGCGAAGCGGCGGACCGCAGGCGACGTTCAGCGTCGTTCCTCAGACAGTGCGTCCGCGAGCGGCGACCGCAGGGGTCACTTTCGTCGTGACGACGGCGGGGTGTCGGACTTGTTCCCGTCCCAGTCGCCGAAAGGCGACGACGTCGGAAGCCTGCCCGAAGGTGCGGACGTCGGTGGAGACGCCGCCTTTGAGGGCGTCGGTCAGGTGGTAGACGTTGCCTCGGCGAACGCCGACGGTGTCTTTGCCGTCCCGTTCCAGTCCCCGGCGATGGCGGTGTCGTCCGCGCGCCCGTACTTGAACGCGAGATCGGCCGGCCCGCCGGACAGCGAGTTCTTGATGAGGAATTCGTTGCCGCGTTTGACGGCGACCGTGTCCTTGCCGTCCCCGTTCCAGTCGCCGGCGAATGGTGTGTCCGCGGCCCTGCCGTCAGGCGGAAGACGGCGTCGGGGTCGCCGCCGGACAGACGAAGTTCTTGACGAGGATCTCGTTGCCGCGTTTGACGGCGACGGTGTCCTTGCCGTCCCCGTCCCAGTCGCCCACGAGGGGACGTCGCCGTCACGCGCAGACGAAGGACTTCGGCCCTCGGCGGTCGTGTAGGTGAAGGTGTTGCCCTTGTGGAAGATGAGCGTCTGCTTTCCCTGTCCGTCGAGGTCTCCGGCTAGCGAGCTTCCCATCGGGCAGACCCTGAGGTCTCCCCGATGCGGGAGGCGGCCGTCCATCCGGAGTAGAACACCGCCGTCGACGGGCCCGGCTGGGGGTGGCCGTTCGGCGGACGACGAAGGGCTGGAGGTGAACACCTCGGTGTTCTCGCCGTCCTGGGCCTTGCCGACGCCCTTCGTGATCGTAGCCTCCAGGACGTAGCGGCCGTCGGCCACGGGCGTCGGCTCCTTGGCGTCCGCCGTCTTCTTGACCGTGCCGTCCCACGCGAACTGATTGAACGACGTGTCGGCCCGACGGCGTCGGACGTTGGACGTAGTTGTCCGGTCGGCCGGTTCGCCCTTCGAGCCGTCGTCCTTGGCTCGGTAGACGCGGATGTCCAGGTGCGAGGCCGGGTTTTCGAAGTGGAGGAGGAGCCGCGGAAAGTCCGTGCCCGTCATCGTGTAGGCGTGGTCGGCCGAGAGGACCTGGGCGTACGTGGCCGACTTGTCGGCGCACTCGAGTGCCGACGACCCTGCCGTTGGGGCACGTGGCCAGGACTCCCAGGCTCGGCTCGATGTAGAACCTCTTCGACGGCGGGATGTTGTTGGCGGCCAGGAGGTCGGCGCTGTGAGACGTCGCCGTAGGTCCACGCCGAACGTATGAAGGGAAGCGACTCGTAGTCGGCGTTCAGGCCGAGAACGGGATGCGCTGGACTTGGTGGTTCGACCCGGTCATCACGACGTGCCCGCCGTACATGGTGGCGTGCGAGCTTCTTCCGGACCTTGCCGGAACGGTAGTCCGTGTACGTCGAAGGGGTGTGACCGTCACGTCCACCGTGCGTGTCGAATTCGCCGGGACCGTCACCTCCGACGAGGAGAAGGAGACTTTCGTGTCCAGGCCCGCGACAGCCTGGGGAACTGGTTCAGCCCCACGTGCCGACGGCGTCCGTCTCGGACGACAGCTTGTAGGTGACGTCCTGGGAGGAGCGGTTCGTGATCTTCAAAGCGACCGGTTTCTTCGAATCCCAGTGTCGCCGAGGGAGATCTTGGAAGGGTCGTCGTCGAGGCGAGCTCCCGGAGCCCGCCTTTGCGTAGGGACGACGCCTGGGAGACGGCGCGGGGGACGTCGATCAACCCCGCCCCCTGGCGGTGGACCGGCTCTCCGGCCTTGGCCGAGCGAGCGCACGCCGTACTCCTCGGGATTGTGGAGGGCTAGGGGCTTGGCCGAGTTCTGGAGCACGGTCCGCACGTCCGCCGGAGCCAGAGACCGGTTCGACTGCAGGAGCAGGGCGGCCGAGCCGGCCACGTGCGGAGCGGCCATCGAGGTCCCCGACGCGGTGGCGTAGCCCCTGGTTCGCCGCGGGGAGTCGAGGATAGGCCGAGTAGATGTTGCCGCCGGTGCCAGGACGTCCGGCTTGAGGCTCAGGGGTGGCGGAGGGCCCGTAGGAGGAGAAGGCCGAGATCGCGCCGCCGTTCGGGTCGTGTGAGACGATCGGCTCCCCGTCCAGCCAGGTGATCGACGTCGCTCCCTTCGCGACGGCCGCCTCGAGCTTCTCGCCGTCGGCCTTGGAGATGCTCACGGCGGGAATCGTGACCGGAGGTTTGCCGGATGCCTCACCCGAGATCGTTCCCTCGACGTTGTTGTAGATGAGGACGGCCGACGCGCCGTCCTCCTGGGCGGACCTTCACCTTCTCGTAGAAGGTCGAGGAGCCGCAGGAGACCAGGACCGCCTTGCCCGCGAAGGGCTTGCCGTCCGAAGTCCACGGCGCCCGTCTTGCGCCCCTCGGGGTAGAGCGGCCAGCTCGATTGACCCGCTCGTCGGGGCATTGGGCGTGATAGGCCGACGGGGAGTGAGGCGACGTCGGTGCCGTCGGCAGTCTGAACCCCCGGCTGCGCACGCCCGTGTTGTCCACCGAGCCCGTGGCGATCGCCTTGTCCGAGACGCCCGGAGCGCTGCCGGAGAAGACCCGCTGGCGCCGTTGTTCCCCTCGGAGCGAGTGACGACGATCCCGCGTCGGCCATGGCCGACGCCCCGACCTGCCGTCGGGTGGTTCGACCACGTCATGAACGACGCCCCGATCGACATGTTGACGACGTCCATGCCGTCCTTGGCGGCGCGCTCCATGGCTGCGAGCATGATGTCGGTGCTGGTGGAGCCCTCGCAGCCGAAGACGCGGTATGCGCCCAGGAGGGCGTCGGGAGCCGCCCCTTGAAGCCGGTCGACGGGTCGTTGCCGGCGGCGATGCCCCGCGACGTGGGTCCCGTGCCCGGCGGAGGCGCAGTCGTCGGGACGGCGTCCGGCGTGAGGGTTGGGATTGTACTTGTCGCTCGTGAGCGACCCGTTGAAGGCGTCGCCGACGAAAGTCCCATCCGCCACGACCTTCTTCGTGGGGAAGACGTGGTTGGGGTCCGAGACTCCGTTGCCTCCGAAGGCTCGGTGGTCGATGTCGACGCCGGTGTCGATGACGATCTTGACGCCCTTGCCGCTCAGACCGAGTTCACTGCTGGGCGTAGCCGACGCCGGAGATCGAGCGGGCCGTGAACATGTCGGGTTTGGCCGACCGATCGACCATTGACCTCCGGGCGTTCGACTTCCACGACAGGGAAGATGCCGACCACGGCCTTGTTCCTGTGGATCTCGGCCAGGCCGTCGTCTGCAGCTTTGACCGTCACCCCGTTTCCAGATCCGTGAATAGGGCCGGTGACCTGGACCTTGAGGAGACGGAGTTCTGGAAGTCGCTCTGCTGTTTGGCGATGGCCGACGCCGCCCCTCCCTTGATGGTCGGCTCCCCTCATCTGGACGAACCACTTCCCGGTGAAGCCCTTGGTGTGCTGGCCTTCTCCTGCGGTTCGGAGACGCTGGGCAGAACGGCCTGGCATCGCCAGGCGGCGGATGCGGAAGGACGGGGGAGGCGACCCTCGATCACCATGGCGCTATCGCGCAAAGGATCCCCGGGAGCGCCTGCGCGGCATGCGATGTGTGCCATGTGCACTTCGCTTCGACGTAGAACGGTGAGGCCCGCACACCGAGCACCGGTGTACCGGCGGCGCGCGGCATCCATCATGCCACATATCCGCGAGCGCCGAGCGCGCATTCGCATGTCGGACGGTCGAAGCCGCGTGGACGCCGTTCAGCTTCGGCTGTGTGGCGCAGGCGACTCTCCCGCGCTAGGCTGACGTCATGTCTACGAACCCGCGCCTCGCCCTGGACCGTCTCATCGGCGCTCTGGAGACGTTCCATCAGGCGGCAGTCAGTGCGCAGGACCCCGATGCGCCGAGCGTCGTCGAAGCGGCGGACATGCTGGCCGACGCCTACACCGTCTACGACGACGTCATGTTCGTCCAGTTCGGGGTCGAGGCGCCGCTCGACGTCTACGGCGACATGGAGGACGACGACTACGACGGGGCCCTCGACGACGACGAGTTCGAGGACTTCGACCTCGACGAAGAGGATGAGGACGACCTCGACGAGGACGAGGATCTGGATGAGGGAGACGAAGACGACCTCGAGGACGTGGACGAGGAGGAGTACGAGGACGCAGACGCCGATTTCGTCTTCGATGACGCGGACGAGGACGAGGAGGGCGACCAAGGAGAAGAAGGCGACGACGCCGACGAGGACGACTCCGATGCAGACGGCGTCTCCGACCGAGGCGAGGAAGGCGACGGCGCAGACGAGGCGGACGGCTCCGGCTACGGTGGGGCGAGGCTGACGTCGTCCAGCGCGTCGACCACGAGGTCCGGCAGGGGGCGACCTTGCTGAGCACAGACTGGAGCTGCGAGGTCGTGCGGGCGCCGACGACGGCCGCGCTGATCCCGCTCTGTCGACGGTCACGAGCGCCACGTCGGCGGGGGTGCGGCCCAGCCCGTCGGCTCTGGCCACGGCCTCGACCACGGCGCGACCCTCCTCAGGTAGGGGCGCACGAAGGCCGCGAGGTGCTCGGAGGCGAGCCCCGCGAGGTCGGCGGGATCGAATGGCGGTACTTCCCCGTCAGCACGCCGCGCCCGAGGGGCGAGGACGCGAAAGATCCCCAGGCCGAGGGTGGTCGGCCATGGGAACGATCTCCTCCTCGACGCCGCGGTGCAGAAGCGAGTATTCCTGCTCCGCGACGGTGAGCAGCAGGAGCCCCATGGCGCGCAGCCTCTCGCACAGCACGGCCCCCCGCCAGGCCGCGTACCCCTGAATGCCGACGTACTGACCAGGCCCCGGTCGACTAGCCATCCCAGCGTGGAGGCCGTCTCCTCGTCGGGGGCCAGCGGATCGGGGGCCGCCACGAGGAACACGTCGACGTAGGTCGTGTTCATCCGCTCCAGGGAGGCCCGCAGCGAATCGAGTATCCGGGCCGCGGCCAGCTCGAAAGCGCATCCCCGCAGGGCCCTCGGTGAAGCCGGCTCTCGTGCACAGGATCACGTCCTCGCGGTCGACGGTGACGTCGAGCGAGCTCGCCGATCGTCGCCTCCGACGCTCCGCGGCCGAACGCCGGGGACGTGTCGATGAGGTTCCCCCCGGCCTCCACGAACGCCTCGAGCTGACCGCGGGCCTCCTCGTGGCTCGTATCGCGCCCCCAGGTCAGGGTGCCGAGCCCCACACAACCGACGACGAGGCCGCTTCTGCCCACCGTGCGCCTCTCATGGGGCAAGCCTAGCCGAGCTCAGGCTGGTCCACCCCAGGGCCGTGGCTTATCCTTGACCGGTGGGATACCTAGAAGCAACCGTTCTCGGCATCGTGCAGGGCCTCACGGAGTTCCTGCCGATCTCTTCGTCAGCGCATCTGCGCATCTTGGGAGACCTCTTCGGCTGGGGAGACCCGGGTGCCGCCTTCACGGCCATCGTCCAGCTCGGCACGGAGGCCGCCGTCATCACCTATTTCGCCAAAGACATCGGCGCATCGTCTCCAAGTGGGTGCGGGCCCTTCTGTGGAGGAGCTCGGTCGGCCAGTCCGACCCCGACGTGAGGATGGGGTGGGTGGTCATCGTCGGCACCGTCCCGATCGGCGTGCTCGGCCTGCTCTTCCAGGACGACATCGAGAGTGAATTGCGCAACCTGCACTTGACCGCCTTCGTCCTCGCGGCGTTCGCGCTGGTCCTCGGCGTCGCCGACAGGCGGGCCAGGCAGGACAAGACCTTGGAGGTCATGACCCTCCGCGACGGCGTGGCGGTCCGGCTTCGGCCAGGCCCTCGCCCTCATCCCGGGGTGTCCCGCTCGGGGACCATCACCGTCGGCCTCGTCCTCGGCTACACGCGCGAGGCCGCGCGCATGTGTCCTTCCTGCTGGCCATCCCGGCCGTGGTCATATCAGGTGTCTTCCAGTTGGTCAAGACCAGCGGCACCGGGGTCGATCGCCGCCGGCCCGACGGTGATCGCCACGGTGATCTCCTTCGTCGTCGGCTACGCGGTCATCGTGTGGTTCCTCAAAGCTCATCTCGACCCGCTCCTACATGCCCTTCGTGGTCTACCGCATCGCCCCTGGCCATCGCGGTGGTCGTCCTGCTGGGCGCCGGATACCTCTCCGTCTGCTGAGGCCGCCCCGATGACGCCGACGTCATCCGATGCGCTGGCCCTCCCGGGGGCCGTCCTGCTGGACATGGACGGGACGCTGACGGACTCCGAAAAGTGGTGGTTCCGCGGCGAGGCCGAGCTCCCTGGCCGAGTACGGCGTGAGTGGACGGAGGAACTGGCCAAGGGGTCGTGGGCTGCCCGATCGACTGGTGGGCCTCGACGATGGTCGAGAGGTTCGGCCTGCCCGCCCTGCCCCGAGGACGTCGCCCGCGACCTGGTGGCCAGAGTCCACGGCATCGTCTCCCGCGAGCCCGCGCAGTGGCGCCCCGGCGCCCGCGAGCTCCTCGAGCTCCTGGCCCGCCTGGCCGTCCCGTCGGCCGTGGTGACGTCCTCGCCGCAGGCCATCGCCCGCGCCGCTCTGCGAGGCGCCCGCGAAGCCTGGCGGTGTTCGTCACGGGGACGAGGACCTGGCCGGAAAAGCCCAGCCCGGGGCCCTACGAGCGGGCGGCCGGGCGGCTCAGGGTCGACCCAGCCGACTGCGTCGTCTTCGAGGATTCGCTCTTCGGGGTGCGGTCCGCACTGGCTGCGCGGACCCACGCGGTGGTCGTGCCGTTCATGGCCGACATCCCGCCGCTGCCGGGGCTTTTTGAGGATCGATTCGCTCGACGGCCTCGACGCCCGCGCCCTCAGCCGGTTCGCCGCCCAGCCGCTGCCCGCGGGCGACCCGCTGGCGTGGGCTGACACTCCGCAGCGGGCGGGCGCCGGCCGAAAATGCCGCCCGGCCGCGCCCTCTCGGCGTTGAGGCGGTGGCGGGAACCCCCGCACGGCATGGCGCGGCGCCCGGGGTCCCCGCTCGCCGGCCCTCGCTTCGCCGACCCGCCGGCCGGGCCGTCACGACGGGCCGGCGGGTTCCTTCGCCATCCTGAGGGCCCGCGCCCCCGAGGCGTCCATGTCCGGTGCGACGCCTCCGAACTCAGGCAGAGCTCCTTGAACCTGCACCAGTCGCACGGCAGAGGCCTGGGCTCGAAGCGCGCCGGAGTCGAGCCGCTCCTCGATCGCCGACCACGTCGAGTCGAGGTTCGGAGGCGATCGCGGCGACGTCCCCGAGGGACGGGGTCGTGAGGTCAGCGATGCGGCCGTCTTTGGGGTGAGATGAGCTGCGTGCGCCGGGGAGCACGCCGCGCGAGAGCCGGACGGCCGCGGCGTAGAACCGCATCTGGAAGAGGGCCTCCTCCTGGAAGCGCGGATTCGGCGACTTGCCCGTCTTGTAGTCGACGATGCGCAGGGCGCCGTCGGGAGCCCTGTCCACGCGGTCGATGATCCCCTGATGGCGAGCCCGAGGAAGCCGGGCGTTGACGAAGGACTCGCGGGCGGCGGGCTCCAGGAACGACGGGTTCTCCATCCGAGGTAGTTGCCGATCAGCACGCGCGCTCGTCAGCCATTCGGCCGCGCGTTCGCCGCCGCCGACGACGCTGCGATCCGCCGGCGACGCGGCCAGCCGCTCCTGCCACAGGGGGTCGAGCAGGGCTTGTGCGGTCGCCTCGGTGCGCTCCAGGGCGGGGGCGTCGAAGGCGCTCCAGCACCGCGTGGACGAGGGTTCCCGCGCACTCCGGCGACGGCGGCTCGGCGACCTGTCGATCACCCGGAACCTGAACAGGAGCGGGCACTGTTTGAAGTCCTTGGCGCGGGACGGCGACAGCGCGGCGTGCTTGCTCATGGGACAACCGTACGCGCGCCTCCGGCGCTCACTCGGTCTGCGCCGACCTCGCACGTACAATGGACGGCCATGAGCCACCATCCTCCGCGTCCCGCCGAAGGCCTTCCGCCCCGGCGACCGCGTCCAGTGACGGATCCCAGGGCCGCAAGTGCACGATCTCGCTCACGCGCGACGGCCACTTCCAGTCGACTCGGGGCTCCTTCCGCACGCCGAGCTCATCGGCGCCGAGAGCGCGGTCCTGCAGACCGAGGACGGCAGGCGCTTCCGGCTCTGCGCCCCCTCGTCTCCGACTACGTCCTGTCCATGCCCCGGGGGCGACCGTCGTCTACCGAAGGACGCGGCGCAGATCGTCCACATGCCGACGTCCACCCCGGCGCCCGGGTCTTCGAGGCGGGGCTGGGATCGAGGAGCCCTCGCGCTCTCGCTGCTGGCGGCGATCCGGACCGGAAGGGCGCCTCGTCTCCTGCGAGCGCCGCCCCGAGTTCGCCGAGATAGCGCAAAGGGAACGTCCGCTCGTGGTTCGCGGGGCGGACCTTCCGTGGACGGTGGAGGTGGGGGAGGCCTCGGACGTGCTGGCGGCCACGAGGGAGGGCGAACTCGACCGCGTCGTCCTCGACATGCTCGCCCCCTGGGGGCTCATCGGCGTGAGCGCACGCCCTCCGGCCGGGCGGGGTCGTCCTCGCCTACGTCGCCGACGACCAGATGTCCCGGTTCGTCGAGGGCCTGCGCGAGGCGAGGCGTACACCGAGCCCGAGGCCAGCGAGACCCTCGTGAGGGACCTGGCACCTGGAAGGCCTGGCGGTCCGGCCCGACCACCGGATGGTGGCCCACCCGAGTTCCTCGTCGTCTCGCGCCGCCTCGCCCCGGACAGCCGGCCCCTGCGGCCGGTTGGGCGCCCGCCGGCAGGCCTACTCGAACCGCCCGCCTGGGCCGGGGACCTGGCCGGGACGGCATATCCGAGCGCAAGCTGCGCAGGTCCGCAGGGCGTCGCCCACCGCGCCGACGTCGAAGAAACCGAGAGTCGGCCGCCGGCCGGCTGGCTACCCTCGTCCGCGAGAGAATCGATGAGGAGCTGCGCGAGCGCCGGCAGGCCGCCGGACCGCGCACGGCGGCAGGCAGGGGCAGCAGGCCCGACGGCCCGCCCGAAGTGGGGTAGCTTTCACTGTGCGAGGCCACTCTCGGCGTGTGCGCAGGGGCTCTAGAATTGACGGGTTCGAGAGAGGAACCCATGTCCGAGCGGGCCACAGCGAGTTCGTCGCCTTGCGCAGGCAGATCGTCTCCCTGGAGGAGAAGAACGCAGGCTGTCCGCGCTCGCCACCGCCCGCGACCGGATCAAGGAACTGAACGACCGGCTCGGACGCTGTCGCGGCCGCCGGCGTCGCTTCGCCGTCTTCCTGGCGGCCCACCGAGAGACCATTCGATCGACGCCCTCGTCGGGAGGAAGATGAACCTCGCCGCTTCGCGGACGCTGCGGATCGAGGACCTCGAGCTCGGCCAGGAGGTGCGCCCTGAACGAACAGCTCGTCGCCGTCGGGCGAGGCTTCGACCTCGTGGGGAACGATCGTCGCGGTGGAGATGGTCGTCGACGACCGACGCGCGTCCTCGTGCGCGTCACCCGGACGAGTCCCGGATCATGCGCGTAGCGAGGGCTCCGGCGCGGGCTCCGCGTGGGCGACGCCGTGCTGGCGGACATGCGCGACGGCATCGTGCTGGACGTCGTCGACGGCCGGACGTCGAACACCTCCTGCTCGAGAGATCCCCTCGACGTCTCCTACGCCGACATCGGCGGCCTGGGGAGCAGATCAGCCAGATCGAGGACGCCGTCAGAACTGCCCTTCGAGCAGCCCGGGCTCTACCGCGAGCACGGGCTCAAACCCGCGAGAGGTGCTCCTCTACGGGCCGCCGGGCTGCGGCAAGACCCTCATAGCCAAGGCCGTCGCCACCTCGCTCGCCGCCAACAGCGCGGCCCGCGGCGGCGGGGCTAAATCGCACAGCTACTTCCTCAACGTCAAGGGCCCCCAGCTCCTGGACGAAAGTACGTGGGCGAGACGGGCGGCGGGTCGGGACATCTTCTCCCGCGCCCGGGACCGCGCGGCGGCCAGGGATCCCCGTCGTCATCTTCTTCGACGAGATGGAGCCCTCTTCCCGCACGCGAGGGTCGGGCATCTCCTCCGGACGTCGAGACGACGGTGGTCCCCAGCTCCTGGCCGAGATCGACGGGGTGGAGTCCCTGACCAACGTCATCGTCATCGGCGCCTCCAACCGGGAGGACATGATCGACCCGGCCATCCTGCGCCCCGGCAGACTCGACGTGAAGATCAGGATCGAGCGCCCGACGAGGGAGGGGAGCCTGGACATCCTGTCGAAGTACCTGACCGCGGAGCTGCCCCTGCGCGAGGACGTCGTCGAACGCTGCGGCGGACGGCGGGAGGCGGCCGCCATGCTGCGCGAGACGATCGTCGGGGAGCTCTTCGCGCGTCCCGCGCAACGAGTACGTGGAGGTGGCACTACGCCAGCGGCGCGCGCGAGAGCTCTACGTCAGCGACATCGTCTCCGGCGCGCTGCTGGCCGGGATCGTCGACCGCGCCAAGAAACTGGCCATCAAGGACTTCCTGGCGACGCGGCGGCGCGGACTGCGCGCCCGTGCGCGTCGTCGAGGCCGTGCGCGAGGAGAGCCTGGCCAACGAGACGTCGCCACCGCGACCAGCCCCGGGTGGGCGCGGGTCAACGCCGCGGACGCGCTCGACGGGTCGTCGACGTGCGCCCTCTCTTCGCCGGGACCGCCCCGCCCGGCCGCGGGGAAGCCGACGGGGCCGGTGGGCCGTCCCGCCTCCGAGCGTCGACGCGCCGTCGATCGGCGACCGCCGGTGCGCGGAATGGGCGGCGCCTCGACGACAGAGTTGATGTGATGACCGCACGCAGGATCACCGGACTGGAGACCGAGTTCGGAATACTCGAGCCGGCCCGGCCTCGGGATCAATCCCATCGCCCTGTCGGCCCGACGTCGTGGAGGCCTGCGCGGGCTGTGCACGGCGCGCGTCGCCTGGGACTTTCCACGGGAGGACCCCCTCAGCGACGCCCCGCGGATACCGTCTGGACAGGCCAGCGCCCACCTCCCTCAGCTCACGGACGCCCCGGAGGCCGAACGGACCCCGGCGCGCCTGGGGCGCGGCGAGGCGCTCGACCTGCGCCGCCCCCGGGCCTCCAACGCCGTGCTGACCAATGGAGCGCGCCTGTGCCGTCGACCCGCACCCGAGTACTCCTCCTGAGACCGCCGTCCCCGCGAGGCCGTCCTGTCGGGACCGCGCGGGCGAGCACGTCATGCGCCGAGCCATGGGCGCTCGCCTCCGAAAAAGGACGCGACGTGGTCGTGTACAAGAACAACGTCGACGGCAAAGGGGCGGCGTACGGCACGAGAACTACCTCGTGAGCCGGAAGGTCGGCTTCGGGGAGGTCATCCGCTACCTCACGCCCTTCTTCGTCGCCAGGCAGATCCTGTGCGGCTCCGGACGCCTCGGGATCGGCCAGCGCAGCGAGACTCCCGGGTTCCAGATTTCCCAGCGCGCCGACTACGTGGAGAACGACGTCGGCCTGGAAACGACCTTCAACCGGCCGATCATCAACGCGCGACGAACCCCACGCCGACGCGGCCGCGTATCGCCGCCTCCACGTGATCGGAGGCGACGCCAACTCTCTTCGACGTCTCGAACCTGCTGAAGGTCGGCACGACGTCGCTGGTCCTCTGGCTGCTGGAATCGGACAGGGTCCCGCTCGAACTCGACTCCCTGACCCTGCACTCCCCGGTGGCCGCCACCTGGCGGATCTCGCACGACCCGAGCCTGGGGCGGCCGTCGACATGCACGACGGGACGTCGAGGACGGCCGTCGACATCCAGCAGGTCTGCCTCGACGCCGTCCGCGAAGCCGTCGGACGCGACGGCGAGCCCGACGCTCGACTCCGCCGAGGTCCTCGACTAGTGGCAGCGGGCGCTCGACGCCCTGCGCGCGGCGACATGGACGCGGCCGCCCCCATGATCGAATGGGTCGCCAAGTACCGGCTCCTGGAGGGGCTGCGAGCCCGCGGCGGAACCGGATGGGACTCCGACAGGCTGCGCGCCCTCGACCTGCAGTGGACGACCTGCGCCCGGAGCGTTCGATCGTCGCCCGACTCGACGCCGCAGGCCGGGTCGCCAGGCTCTTCTCGCCGAGCAGGCGGCCGACGCCGCCGTCCGAGCGCCGTCCTCGACCCAGGGCCTTCCTGCGGGAGGCCTCATCGCAGCCTTCGGCGAGCGCGTCCCGGCCGCGGGATGGGACAGGATCGTCCTCGACGCGGGGCGAGCTCGTCCGACTGCCACCCTCCATCCCGGCGGGGCGACGGAAGACCTCGTCGGGGCGCTGCTCGCCGCCTCGACCGACCCGGACGACTTCCTGCGGCGGCTGGAGGAGGCCGCGAAGCCGCGCCGCGGGGACTGACGGCCCACCGGCCAGGGCGGAAGCCGTCCCGGCCGACGGACCTCCACCGACACGACACCCACGAAAGGACGACATGCCTTCCCAGGAATTCGCGCAACCCCGCCGTTCGCGGCAGGAGGAGACGCTCTGTGACATCCCCCAGGCCCAGACCCAGTCGGCGGCCGTCGACTCTCTGCTGGACGAGATCGACTCGGTCCTCGAATCAACGCCTCGTCCTTCGTCCAGGGTTCGTCCAGAAAGGCGGACAGTGATCCCCCAGAGGGTCATGGGGATCGAGACCGAATACGGCCTCATAGTGCGCCTCGACGGAGGGCGGGACGCCTCGCCCTCGACGGAGACGGCCGCCGAGCTCTTCCGCGCCGTCCTCGAGTCGGGCCTGTCGACCAACGCGTTCCTGGCCAACGGGGCGCGCCTCTACCTGGACGTCGGGGCGCACCCCGAGTACGCGACGGCCGAGTGCCGCACCGTCGCCGACCTGGTGGCCCACGACCGGGCGGGCGAGCTGCTGTTCGCCGGCATGCCGCCGAGGCCAACGAGCGCCTCGCCGCACGCGGGTCCCCGGCCGGATCCACCTGTTCAAGAACAACCTCGACGCCGCGGGCAACTCCCTACGGCATGCCATGAGAACTACCTCGTGCGGCGACGGCCCCGACTACCGGCCCGCATCTCGACGATGCTCCGTTCTTCGTCACCCGCCAGATCGTCGCCGAGCCGGCTGTCTGCGGCGGGCGAGGACGGCGGACGCGCTTCGCCTCTCCCAGCAGGGCCGACCAGATGTGGGACGCCATCTCCTCCGCGTCGACCCGCTCCCGGCCGATGATCAACACCCGGGACGAACCCACGGCGATCCTGAGGCTCTACAGGGCGCATGCACGTGATCGTCGGCGACTCAACGTGGCCGAGCCGGCACACCGCCCCTCAAGGTCGCGGCCACCGAGGCCCCTGCTCGTCCTCGTCGAGGACGGCGCCGTCCTGCCCGGCATCCGCCTCGCGGACCCGTCGAGGCGATCCGCGCGGCGAGCTCGACCTGACCGGCCGTGCCCTGCTGGCCCTGCAGGGCGGCGGCGTCACCACCCCGTCGACGTACAGCGGCGGATGCTGGAGGCCGTGCTCGCCCACTACGACGCCTGCGGCGCGCTGGCGGACCTGCCGGAGGGCACCCGCTACCTGTTCGACCTGTGGGGCGGGGCGATCGACGCGGTCGCATCCGGCGACCACGCGGGCATCGCGACCGAGATCGACTGGGCGACAAACTCGCGCTCGTCGAGCGGTACATGCCGCAGCGGCGCCGAACTGGGCGATCCGCGCCTGGCCCGGCTCGACCTCGCCTACCACGACGTCACCGACGCGGGTCTGCGCGCGTCGATGGGTCGGCCGGCTGCTGCGCACGTTCACCGGCCCCGGGGCCGCCGAGGCGGGCCTCGGCCAGGCCGCCGCAGAACACGCGAGCCAAGCTGCGCGGGAGTTCGTCGCCAGGCCAGGCGACTCCGCTTCGACTACGCCGTCGACTGGACGAACCTCAGACTGCTCGAAGTCGAAGGGACCCGCACGGTCGTGCTCAGGGACCGTTCTCCTCCGCCGACGAGCGAGTCGACGCACTCATGGATAAAATGGAGCGATGAGGGAAGACGGCCTCGGGACTGTGCCTCGCCCTCGTGTGCGCGGGCCTGGCCTCCTGCTCGAAGGGAGGCGCGAACGCGTGCTCGGTCACCCCGAACGGCAGTTCGGCTCGCCCCGTCACCGTGACGGTCGAGCGCCCCAAAGGCGCGGGCAGGCTGACCAGGAGACGGTCCTGGAGGGCAGAGCAACCGGATCGTCGACGGGCAGACTGGTGCTCATGCGCGCGACCTCCTTCGACTCCCCGCAACGGCGAGATCATCAAGGCGTACAACACGGGCGAGCTCCGGCTCGCGGCGGTCCTAAGAGGGATGGGGACCTCGCCAAACGGCTCGTCGGCGTGCGCGAGGGCAAGCCGTCTGGTCATCAAGCGCCCCGGACTCGTCGAGGGCGTCCGACCGCCTCCGAGATCATCGTCGTCGACCTCCTCTTCACCGTCGCACACGGCAAGGCCGTCCCCGTGCCCAATCCGGCCCGTCCGGCATGCCCCTGCAGTGGGCACCGCCGACGGCGGAGGCCCTCGATCAAGTCCCCGGGAGCGCCATCCCTCCTGGAGACGCAGTTCCTCTCGTCGTCAGGAACGGCCCGCAGGTGACGGAGGCCAGACCCTCGCCGTCCAGTACGCGCTCTTCGACCAGAACGGCAAGAGCGTCGACGGACGTGGACAGGGCGCGCTCGGTAGCCTCAACCTCAAGACGGCCATGAAGGGCCTGTCCGAGGTCTCGTCGACCAGAAGATCGGCTCCAGGGTGGTCGTCCTCGTTCCGTGCGAAGGCGCAGGGAACCGGGGACCGCGTGGTGGTCGTCGACATCCTCGGGGCCCTTCCCGATCCGCCGGAGGAAGGGCCCCCTCGTCCGAGGGGCAAGAGGGAGGAAGGGCGAGACGGCCTCTCCCGGGCGAGACGCCGTCTGAGACGTCCTCCCGAGCGGCGCGGCGACGCCCTCGAAAGCCTCCGGCGGCGAAGACGGCGCCGACGAAATCGACGCCGACGGGCGGCAAAGGCGGCGGAAGGGGCCCGGGGCGAAACGCTCGTCCTGAGTGCTCCGCCGGACACCTCAGTGTCTGACCGTCTCGCATCGAGGACCTGTCGGAACGATCGTGCATTCCACGGTACTCTTGGAGGGCTGGAAGGAGGAGCATGGGTGTTGCCGTACGAGTGATTCCCTGTCTGGACGTCGCCGAGGGCGCGTGGTCAGGGCGTGAACTCCTCCCAGCCTGAAGGACGCCGGCGACCCCGTCGAGCTCGCCCGCCTCTACGACTCCCCAGGGAGCGGACGAAATCGCCTTCCTCGACGTGTCGGCCACTGTCGGCGGGCGAGGCACCCTCCTCGACGTCGTGCGGCGCACCGCGGAGGAGGTCTTCGTCCCGCCTCACCGTGGGCGGCGGCGTGCGCAGCGTCGAGGACGTCCGCCTGCTGCTGGAGGCGGGCGCCGACAAAAGCGTCCGTCAATTCGGCGGCCGTGGCGGACCCGGGGCTCATCTCCGCCATAGCCGACGCCTTCGGATCCCAGGTCTCGTCCTGTCCTTGGATTCGCGCCGCAAACCCCGAGCGGGCACGCCGTCGGGCTTCGAGGTGACGACCCACGCCGGCAGGCTGGCACCGGCGTCGACGCGGTCGAGTGGGCGCGCGCGCCGAACGGCTGGGGGCGGGGAGATCCTCGTCAACTCCATGGACGCGGACGGCACGACCGGCGGCTTCGACCTGGAGGATGACCGCCGCGGTCAGGACGCGGTCGGCGTGCCCGTCGTCGCCTCCGGCGGCGCGGGAACCGCCGGGGACTTCGCCGCGGCGGCGCGATGCGGGCGGACGCCGTCTCGCCGCCTCGGTCTTCCACTTCGGGCGGCTGACGATCCCCGAGGTCAGAGACGCGATGCGCCAGGGCGGGGGTGCCGGTGCGATGACCGACGACCTCAAGCCCGACGTCGCCTCCGCGTGCGCTTCGCTGACGGCCTCGTGCCCGCGGTGGTCCAGAGACGCCTCCGACGGGGAGGTCCTCATGGTCGAGGTACATGGACGCGACCGCCCTGCGCGTCACTCACGAGCGGACGGGTCTGGTTCTGGTCGCGTTCGCGCCCGCGAGTACTGGCGCAAAGGCGACACCTCCGGACACGTCCAGCTCGTTCGCCGCGTGCGCGTGGACTGCGACGAGGGACTGCCTTCTGGTCGAGGCGGTTCAGCTCGGCGGAGCCTGCCACACGGGAGCCAGGACGTGCTTCAGGCCGGAGGCGACCTGGAGGTCAGCGGCCTGATCGAGGAGGATGCATGAGCGAGTCGCAGCGCCGCGCCGGGACGCGGGCACGGGGGCATGGACTGGGGCCGGATCTGGCCGTGCAGGGAGGAGTTCCTCGAGGCTGGCGCGGACCCGGCGGGTCATCCCCGTCGTCGAGAGGCTCCTGGTGGACGACGCGACTCGCTGGGCATCTCCGGGCGGCTCGCCCGCGGCGCCGGGACGTTCATCCTGGAATCCGCCGAGCACGACGGCAGATGGGACAGGTGGTCCTTCGTCGGCGTGCGCTCGTCGGCCCACGTGGTGGCCCCGCGGCGGCCGCGCCAGCTGGATCGGGCAGGTCCCCGAGGGCGTCCTCTCCGAGGGGACGAGCACCGAGGTGATCGCCAGCGCCCTCGCCGAGCTGACCGCCGAACCGCTCCCCGGACTGCCGCCTCTGACGGGCGGGCTGGTCGGCGCCCTCGGTTGGGACACCCTCTCACGACTGGGGAGCCCACGCTCTCCCGCGAGGCGCCCGGCGAGCTGACGACGCCCGACGCGGCCCTCTGCCTGGTGTCCGACATGGTGGCCGTCGACCATCACGAAGGCGTGGTATGGCTCATGTCCAACGCCGTCAACGCCGACAACCGGGACGCCGGCGCCGAGGCCGCCTACGACGCCGCCGTCGAGCGGCTGTCGGCCATGGCCGCGGACCTGTCCACCCCCGTGCCGCTACACGCCGTGAAGATCGGGGACGCGCCGACGGCCCAGCCTGTCCTGCGCACCCCCCGAGAGGATTTCGAGAGGGCCGTGGACGAGGGCAAGGAGGCGATCCGGGAGGGCGAGGTCTTCCAGGTCGTGCTCTCCCAGAGGCGGACGTCAATGCACGGCCGACCCCTTCGACGTCTACCGGGTGCTCCGCACCGTCAACCCGTCGCCCTACATGTACTACCTCCGCCTGGCCGACGGGACCGGCGGGGACTTCTCCGTGGTCGGGAGCTCCCCGAGACGCTCATACGCCTGACCGCGGGGACGCTGACCATGTTCCCCATCGCGGGGTCCCGTCCGCGCGGGGAGACCGACGAGGCGGACGCCGAGCTCGAGCGCTGAGCTCCTGAACGACCCAAGGGCTCTCCGAGCACGTCATGCTCGTCGACCTCGGGCGCAACGACCTGGCGAAGGTGTGCGTCCCCGGAACCGTCGAGGTGACGACGCTCATGGAGGTCAAGCGCTGCAGCCACATCATGCACATATCGTCGACGGTCACGGGCCGCCCTCGCCGCCGGCCGCACGGCCGTCGACTGCCTGGCGGCGACCTTCCCGGCGGGAACCCTCCGGGGCTCCCAAGCCGCGGGCGATCGAGCTCATCGACGAGCTCGAGGCCCGCCCGGCGCGGCGTCTGCGGGGGCGTCGTCGGGTACTTCGACCTGTCGGGCAACGCCGACCTGGCGATCGCCATACGGACGGCCGTCATCGACTCGGGGAGGGCCCACGTCAGGCGGGAGCCGGCGTCGTCGGCCCGATTCCGTGCCCGCCGCCGAGTTCGCCGAGGCCCGCAACAAGGCGGCTGCGGCCGTCAGGGCCGTCCAGATCGCCAACCGATTGACAGCGGCAGAGTGAGGGAGGACGGTCATGACGGTACTGGATTCGATAATCGCCGGCGTGCGCAAGGACCTGGCCAGACGCGAGGCCGCCATCAGCCTCGAGCGGCTCAAGGGCGGGCCAGGCGCCAACCGTCGGCTCTGGCGGCCGAGGACGCCCTGCGTCCCACGTCCGGCCGGCGCGTCTCGATCATCGCCGAGTGCAAGCGGTCGAGCCCGTCGAAGGGGCGTCTGGCCGACATCCCCGATCCGGCGGCGCTGGCCGCCTCGTACGCCGAAGGAGGCGCGGCGGCCGTCTCGGTGCTCACCGAGAGCGGCGCTTCGGGGGACGCTCGCCGATCTGGACGCCGTCCGCTCCACGGTGGACGTGCCCGTCCTGCGCAAGGACTTCGTGGTCTCCCCCTATCAGATCTGGGAGGCCCGCGCCCACGGCGCGGACATCGTCCTTTTGATCGTCGCCGCACTGCAGCAGACCGTCTTGACCTCCTTCGTCGAACGCGTCCACTCGCTGGGCATGACGGCCCTCGTCGAGGCCCACGACCGCCGGGAGGCCGCCGGGCGCTCGACGCGGGGCGCGGGTGATCGGCGTCAACGCGAGAGCCTGAAGACCCTGACGGTCGACAGGGGGATCTTCGACACGATCGTCGGCATGCTGCCCTCGGACGTGGTCCGAGTCGCGGAATCGGGCGTCAGGGGCCCGCAGGACGTCCTCACCTACGCCAGGAGCGGCGCCGACGCGGTGCTCGTCGGCGAGGCGCTCGTTACATCCGGCGACCCCGGCACGGCGATTCGTGACATAGTTGCCATAGGACACCACCCTTCCCTGGAAGCAATGGAGAGATGATTTGACGCAGCAACTGGGAGCGGTACAGGGGCCGTACTTCGGCGATTTTCGGGGACGCTACGTCCCCGAGGCGCTCGTCGCGGCCCTCGACGACTTGACGGAAGCCTGGGGCGGCTCAGGGTCGACTCGGCCTTCACCTCCGAACTCGACCGTCTGGCCCGAACCTACTCGGGCCGCCCGTCCATCCTCACCGAAGCGCCGAAGTTCGCCCGCCACGCGGGCGAGGGCCCCGCGTCCTGCTCAAACGCGAGGACCTCAACCACACGGGCTCGCACAAGATCAACAACGTGCTGGGCCAGGCGCTCCTCACCCAGACGGTGGGCAAGACCCGGGTCATCGCCGAGACCGGCGCAGGCCAGCACGGCGTCGCCACCGCGACCGCCGCCGCCCTGCTCGGCCTGGGTGCACGATATACATGGGCGCGCAGGACGTGCGCCGCCAGTCCTGAACGTGGCGCGCATGGAGATCCTCGGCGCCAAAGTCGTCTCGGTCTCGGCAGGGTCGGCCACGCTCGGACGCGATCAACGAGGCCTTCCGCGACTGGGTGGCCAACGTCGACTCGACGAACTACGTCTTCGGCACGGCGGCGGGCCCTCACCCCTTCCCGGCGCTCGTGCGCGACCTTCAGAGGGTCATCGGGGGAGGCCCGCGCCCAGGTGCTCGAGCTGACGGGCGGGCTGCCCGACGTCGCCGTCGCGTGCGTCGGCGGCGGGTCGAACGCCATCGGCCTGTTCAACGCCTTCTCGACGACCCCTCCGTGCGGATCGTCGGCTGCGAGGCGGGAGGGGCCGGCGTGGACTCGGGCAGGACGGCAGCCGCCCTGAACGCCGGCTCGCTGGGCGTCTTCCACGGCTCCCTGAGCTACCTCCTGCAGGACGAGGACGGGCAGACGGTCGAATCCCATTCGATCTCCGCCGGTCTGGACTATCCGGGGGTCGGCCCCGAGCACGCCTGGCTGGCCTCGACCGGACGGGCGGAATACCGCCGATCACCGACGACGAGGGCCATGGAGGCCTTCCTCCTGCTGAGCCGCGAGGAGGGATCCTCCCGCGATCGAGTCGGCGCACGCGTTGGCCGGCGCCATCCAGCTCGGGCGCGAGGCCGAGGCCGCCGGCCAGCGGCCTCGGTCATCCTCGTCTCCCTGTCGGGCCGAGGCGACAGGACGTGCAGACCGCCATGGACTACTTCGGCATCGAGGGGAAGGGGCCGTCTCGTGACATCGGCACGAGGCCATCGACGCGGCGAAGGCGCGCGGGGCGCGGCCTTCGTCGGATACCTTCCCGTCGGCTTCCCCGACCTGGAGGCTCCATCGCGGCGGCGCGCGAGCTCGCGGCCGCCGGTGCCGACGTCATCGAGGTCAGGGATCCCCTACTCGGACCCGTCGATGGACGGAGAGGTCATCCAGGCGGCGACGAGACCGCGCCTCGCCGGAGGGTCGCGCGTGCAGGACGCGTTCGCCATGGTCGAGGCCGTCGCCTCGGCGGGCGCCGTCCCACTCGTCATGACGTACTACAACCTCGTCTTCGCCTACGGGGTCGAGGCCTTCGCCGGGGATCTGGCCGACGCCGGGGGAGCGGGTCTCATCACGCCCGACCTCATACCCGACGAGGCGTCCGCCTGGATCGAGGCCTCCGAGGCCCGGAACCTCGACCGCGTCTTCCTGGTCGCCTCCTCGCGCGAGGAGCGTCTGCGCCTGACGGCCGCCGCGTCGCGAGGCTTCGTGTACGCGGCCTCGACGATGGGGGTGACCGGGAGCGCGCCAGCTCGACGAGCGCGCCAGAGCGCTCGTCTCCCGCACGAAGGCCGCCGGGGCCGAGCGCGTGTGCGTCGGCATCGGCGTCACCACGCCCGACCACGCCCGGGAGGTCGCCGGATACGCCGACGGCGTCATCGTCGGCTCGGCCCTCGTCCGCCCCATGCTCGACGCCGGGCGGGACGGCATCCCGCCATGCGCGCGATCGCCGAGTCGCTTGGCGGCCGCCGCCCACGACACCAGTTCGAGAGCGCGACATGATCTTCCAATCGATTCCTTCGCCCGGCCGGGGCATATGGCATCTCGGCCCCCTGCCCGTGCGAGCCTACGCCCTGGCGATCATCTGCGGGATCCTCGTCGCCTGGGCGGTCCTCACGAGACGGTACCGGGCCAAAGGCGGGCCGACGGAGCTCCTGCCCGACATGGTGGTCGTCATGGTGATCGCGGGGATCGTGGGGGCCGGCTGTACCACGTCATCATAGACTACGACCTCTACTCGGCGAGGGCCGCGACCCCGTCTCCGCCCTGTACGTGTGGAAAGGCGGCCTGGGCATATGGGGGGCCGTCACACTCGGCGGTCTCGGCGCCTACCTCATGTGCCGCCACTACGGCCTGCGCGCCGGCCCCTTCGGCGACGCCCTCGCCCCCGGGCTCTTCCTCGCCCAGGCGATCGGGCGGTTCGGCAACCACTTCAACCAGGAGCTCTACGGCAAGCCGACCGATCTGCCGTGGGCCCTGCGGATCGACGACGCCCACCGGCTCCAGGGCTATCCGCCAGGGACGACGTTTCCACCCCACCTTCCTCTACGAGGCGCTGTGGTGCCTGGCGGGGGCTCTCGCCCTCCTCTGGCTGGAGCGGCGCTTCCGCCTGGCCGGCGGCCAGCTCTTCGCCGCCTACGTCATGATCTACACGGCGGGTCGGGCGTGGATCGAATGCCTCCGCATCGATGCGGCCCACCACATCTTCGGCCTGCGTCTGAACGTCTGGACGTCGATCGCGGTCTTCCTCGCCGCGCTCGCCGTCTTCGTAGTCCTGCGCAGGGCGGATGCGCCACCCGGAGATGGGCGACGTCTGGACCGGCGAGGAGGCCCGCGAGCGGCACGAGAGGAGGACGGCCGCAGCGGCGGAGAGGCCCAAGCGGGCTCCGAGCGAGAGGAAGCCGAGTCAGGGCGAGCCCGATCCGGCCGCGGCGGACGCCCGACGGCGGATCCGCCTCCTGCAGGCCTTCGAAGAGGGTCCGACGGAGCCGGAGGGGCAGGCTCTTCCGGCTCCTCCGGCGCGGGCGGGCGACCGCGGAGGCCGGGAGACGAATCGGAGGGCGTCCGGTCGAAGGACTCCAGTAGGCGCGCCGACCGGCGTCGGCTGCCCGCCTGCCCATTTACAGGAGGAAATCCTCCTGTAAATGGGCCGGTTTTCCTATCTCCCGTGCTGTTTGGCGCGGACTGTTCGACGTGAGGGCTCTTCGATGAGGCGGCGGGTCTGTCCGCATAGTGGATCCAGCATGTGAGACGTTCGGGGAGGCGGAGCATGTCCGTGCGCGGGCCGCCGGCTGCGCAGGCAGGAGGACGGATATGACCACACCCTCGGGTCCGGGGCTGCACCGGGCCGACTTCGACACGACGCCTGCGGCGTCGCCTCGTGGCGGATCTCCACGGCGTGCAGAGCCGCGGCATCGTCGACATGGCGATCGCCGCGCTGGAGAACCTCGACCATCGCGGCGCCGTCGGCGCCGAGGAGAACTCGGGCGACGGCGCGGGGATCCTCGTCCAGGTGCCTGACGCCTTCCTGCGCGCTTCGGTCCCCTTCGAGCTTCCGCGTGCGGGCGCGTACGCCGTGGGCACGGCCTTCCTGCCGGGAGTCGGCGAGGCGCGGCCAGGCCGTGCGCGCCATCGAGGAGATCGTCGCGGACGAAGGCCTCCGCGTTCTGGGATGGCGCACCGTGCCCGTCGACCCGTCGGCGATCGGGCCCACGGCGCTGGCCTCATGCCGACGTTCCGCCAGCTGTTCGTCGGCGACCCGTCAGGGGCGCGAGGGTCTGGACCTGAGCGCGCGGTTCTACCGTGTGCGCAAGCGCGCGGAGATCGGCGGCACGTACTTCGCCTCGCTGTCCTCGCGGACCCTCCTGCACAAGGGGATGCTCACCACGATGCAGCTCGAGCCCTTCTTCCCGATCTCTCGATCCTCGGCTGGCCTCCGCCTCGCCATCGTGCACTCGCGATTCTCCACCAACACGTTCCCTTCGTGGCAGCTCGCCCAGCCCTTTCCGCATGGTCGCCCACAACGGCGAGATCAACACCGTGCGAGAGCAACCGCAACTGGATGGCCAGCCCGCGAGGGCAGCTGCGCTCTGAGGCCCTGGGGACATGGCCGACCTGGCCCCGTCAACCTCGCCGCCTCCGATTCAGCGAGTTTCGACGAAGTCCTGCTGCTGCACCTGGCGGGAAGGGAGCCTTCCCACGCCGCCCGCATGATGATCCCGGAGGCGTGGGAGGGAACGAGACGATGGACCCGCGCCTGCGGGCGTTCTACAGTACCACTCCCACCTCATGGAGCCGTGGGACGGCCCGCCTCCATAACCTTCACCGACGGCACGCGGATCGGCGCGATCCTCGATCGCAATGGACTGCGCCAGGGGCGCTTCTGGGTGGTCGACGACGGGACCGTCGTGCTCGCCTCCGAGTCGGGCGTGCTCGACTTCCCGGCCGAACGCGTCGTGCGCAAGGGAGGTTGCAGCCGGGCAGGATGCTCCTCGTCGACCTGGCCGAGCATCGGATCGTCGAAGACGAGGAGGTCAAGCGCACTCGCGGCCGCCGCCCCCTACCGGCGATGGCTTGAGGGACAACGTCGTCCGCTCTCCGACCCTGCCCGAGCGCGAGCACATCGATTATTCGCAGACTTCGATCACGCGGCGCTACCAGGTTTTCGGGTACACGAACGAGGAGCTCGACGTCGTCCTCAAGCCGATGGCCCGGGATGGGGCCGAGGCGAAGGGGGCGATGGGCACCGACACCCCCGTCGCCGTGCTCTCCGAGCGTCCTCGCCTGATCTTCGACTATTTCAGCCAACAGTTCGCCCAGGTGACGAATCCGCCCCTCGACGCCATCCGCGAGGAGCTCGTCACCTCCTGGCCCTCGAGCGCGGGAGGCGAACCGAACCTCCTGGAGGAGACGCCGGAGCACGCGCGCAAGCTCGTCGTCGACTTCCCCGTCGTCACCAGCGACGACCTCGCCAAGATCCGGACGATCGGACGCTACCCCGAGCAGGGCAGGGGGCTGTCGAGCGTCCTCGTCTCCGGGCTCTACCGGGTCTCGGGCGGTCAGGCCTCGCTGCGCAGGCGGATCGGGGAGATCTGCGGCGAGGTCGACCGCGCGATCGAACGGGGAGCGTCCTTCGTCATCCTGTCCGACCGGAATTCGACCGCCGAGCGCGGCCCCATCCCCTCGCTTCTGCTGACTTGGCGGTGCATCACCACCTCCTGCGCCGCCACACCCGCACGAGGGTCTCCATCTTCGTCGAGGCCGGCGACGTGCGCGAAGATCCACCATGTGCGCTGCTCGTCGGCTACAGGGGCCACCGCCGTCAACCCCTACCTGGCCTTGGAGACCGTGGAGAACATGGCGCGCAGCAGGGGAGATCGCCGTGACGCCCGAGCGAGGCGTCGCGCAACCTCATCGCGGCGCTCGGGCACAGGGCTGCTCAAAGTCATGTCGAAGATGGGGATCTCCACGGTCGCCTCCTACCGCGGGGCGCTAGGTCTTCCAGTGCCTGGGCCTGTCGCAGGCGCTCATCGACGAGTTCTTCACCGGGACGGCCAGCCCGCTCGGCGGCGCCGGGCTCGACGTCATCGCCTCCGAGGTCGCCGAACGCCACGCCGTCGCCTACCCTCCCTCGGGGATCTCGCCCGCCCACCGCACGCTGCAGACGGGAGGCGAGTACCAGTGGCGCAGGGAGGGCGAACAGCACCTGTTCGACCCGAGGCGATCTTCTTCCTCCAGCATTCGACCCGCACACAGGACTACGAGGAATTCAAGCGCTTCAGCGCGAGGATCGACGAGCAGGGCCGAGCGCCTCATGACCCTTCGCGGCCTGTTCAGGCTGAAGACGGGCGAGTTCGATCCCGTCCCCGTCGAGGAGGTCGAATCCGCCGAGTCGATCATGCGGCGCTTCTCCACGGGGCGATGTCCTACGGCTCGATCTCCGCCGAAGCCCACGAAACCCTCGCCAGGGCGATGAACGCCATCCACGCCAAGTCCAACACCGGCGAGGGAGGCGAGCGGCCCGACAGGCTGTACGATCCGACCAGGCGCAGCTCCGTCAAACAAGTCGCCTCCGGGCGCTTCGGCGTGACGAGCGAATACCTCGTGGGCGCCGACGACATCCAGATCAAGATGGCCCAGGGCGCTAAGCCCGGCGAAGGAGGCCAGCTTCCCCGCCGCCAAGGTCTATCCGTGGATCGCCGAGGTGCGCCACTCCACGCCGGGCGTCGAACTCATCTCCCCGCCGCCGCATCACGACGTCTACTCGATCGAGGACCTCGCCCAGCTCATCCACGACTTGAAGAGCGCCAACCCGAAGGCCCGCATCCACGTCAAGCTCGTCTCCGAGTCGGAGTCGGCACGGTCGCCGCGGGCGTTTCGAAGGCCCACGCCGACGTCGTCCTCGTCTCGGGCCACGACGGCGGAACGGGCGCGGCTCCGCTGACGTCCATCAAGCACGCGGGCGGGCCGTGGGAGCTCGGCCTGGCCGAGACGCAGCAGACCCTCCTGCTCAACGGTCTGCGCGACCGCATCGTCGTCCAGACGGACGGGCAGTTGAAGACCGGCCGCGACGTCGTCGTCGCGCACTGCTCGGCGCGGAGGATACGGCTTCGCAACCGCCCCGCTGGTGGTGTCCGGCTGCGTGATGATGAGGGTGTGCCACAAGGACACCTGCCCCGTGGGGATCGCCACGCAGAACCCGGGTTGCGCGGGCGGTTCTCCGGCGACCCGGAGCACGTCGTCGCCTACTTCCGCTACGCTGTTGCGCGACAGGTGCGGGAGATCCTGGCCGGTCTCGGCCTGCGCAGCCTGGAGGAGGCCGTCGGCCGCGTCGAGCTGCTGGACACCGTGCGCGCCGTCGAGCACTGGAAGAGCCGCGGGCTGGACCTCTCGCCCGTCCTCGCCGCGCCCGACCCCGCACGAAGCGCTTCCGCGCGCCGTTGCACCGTCGGCCAGGACCACGGGTTGGAGCGCTCCCTCGACCGCACCCTCATCGACTTGAGCCGGCGAGCCCTGGAGCACGGCGAACCCGTGACCGCCGACCTGCCCGTGTACAACGTCAACCGAAGCGTGGGAACCATGCTCGGCTACGAGGTGACGAAGCGGTACCGGGGCGAAGGCCTTCCCGAGGGGACCATCGACATCACGCTCCGCGGTTCGGCGGGGCAGTCCTTGGGCGCGATGCTCCCGGGGCGTCACCCTGCGCCTCGTCGGCGACGCCAACGACTACGTGGGCAATCGCTGTCGGGCGGCGTGATCTCCGTGCGCCCGAGGAGGGCCGCCGCCTTCGAGGCCGGGTCGAACGTCATCGCGGGCAACGTCATCGGGTACGGGGCGACCTCCGGGCGGATCTACCTCGCCGGGCAGGCGGGCGAGCGCTTCGCCGTGCGAAATTCCGGCGCGACGCTCGTCGCCGAGGCGCGGGGACCACTGCGCCGAGTACATGACCGGCGGGATCGTGAGTCGTCCTCGGCCCGACGGGCCGGAACTTCGGAGCGGGGATGTCCGGGGCGTCGCCTACGTCCCTAGACTTCGACCCGTCCACGCTCAGCGCCTCCGCCAGGCTCCTGGCCGGCCCGTCGACGCGCACGACGAGGGAGCTGCTCGCCGTCCTCGAAGAGCACGTCGCCCGCACCGGCTCGACGACGGCCGCGGGCATTCTGGCCTCGCGGACCTCGCGCTTCACGAAACTCGTCCCGAGGCCTTCAGGGCGCATGCGCGCGGGCCCTCGACGCCGCCCAGGCGGAGGGCCTGGACGTCAAGAACCCTGCAGTCTGGAATCAAGTGTTGGAGGTGGCCGTGGCTGATCCGAGGCTTTTCTGACCTACCGCAGCCGGGGCTGCCCGCCGAGCGGCCCGTGGAGGTGCGCATCCGCGACTGGAAGGAGATCCGCGACAGCCGCGCGGACGGCTCCGCGCTCCTGAAGCGCCAAGCCCTCCCGGTGCATGGACTGCGGCGTGCCCTTCTGCCACTTCTCCTGCCCCTCGGCAACCTCATCCCCGAATGGAACGACCTCACGCGGCGCGACCGGCTGCCCGAGGCGATCGAACGCCTCCACGCGACCAACAACTTCCCCGACTTCACGGGAAGGTCTCGCCCGGCGCCCTGCGAATCGGGCTGCGTCCTGGGCGTCAACCAAGAGCCCGTGACCATCGAGCAGATCGAATACTGATCGTCGAGGCGGCCTGGGACGCCGGGCTGATAGAGCCGAGGATCCCGCAGTTTCTGACGGGCCGCACGGTCGCGGTCGTCGGCTCCGGCCCGGCCGGGCTCGCAGCCGCCCAGCAGCTGACGCGCGCCGGGCACACGGTCGCCGTGTACGAGAAGTCGGACGAGCCCGGCGGCCTCCTGCGCTACGGGATCCCCGGATTCAAGCTCGAGAAGAGAGTCGTGGACAGGCGGCTGGCCCAGATGAGGGCGGAGGGGACCCGCTTCTACACGGGAGTGGAGGTCGGAGCGGACGCCAACGGCGCGAAGGAGCTCCTCCAACGCTACGACGCGCTCGTCCTGGCCGTGGGGACCCCGATCCCACGCGATCTGCCCGTCGATGGCCGCGACTTGGAGGATCCACCCGGCCGTGGACTTCCTCAGTGAGCCGCGCGCGTCAGCGAGCTTCCGGCCGACGCCTCCGTCGACGCGCACGGCAAGGACGTCGTCGTCATCGGGGAGGGACACCGGGTCGGACTGCGGGGACCGCGCTGCGCCAGGGCGCGCGCTCGGTGACCTCGTTGGAGATCGCCCCCGGCCGCCCGTCGAGCGGCCGGCGTCCTGCCGTGGCCGACTTTCCCCAGGCTCTTCAAAGTCTCGAGCTCCCACGAGGGAGGGCGGCGAGGTCCCTCACTCCACGTCCACGGTCGAGTTCGTCTCGGACGGAAGCGCCGGAGGGCGACGCCTCAGCCACCTGCGCATCGCGGGCGTCGAGTTCGACGGCGGCCGCCCCGTCCCGATCCCCGGACCGAGCGCCTCATCCCCGCCCAGCTCGCCCCTGCTCGCCATGGGCTTCGTCGGCGTGCCCTCCCGGGGATCCCGGATCAGCTCAGCCTGGAGGTCGACTCCAGGGCGCGCATCTCGCGCAACGAGGACTTCTCGACGCCGGTGCCGGGGGTCTTCGTCGCCGGTGACGCGGGGCGGGACAGTCGCTCGTCGTGTGGGCGATCGCGGAGGGCGCGGCGCCGCGGCGTCCGTGGACGCGTATCTGCGCGGGGCGAGTTCCCCGCCCTCCGGTGAAATCGGTGATGTATCACTCACCCCGTGAGTGTTTCCGTAGCCAAAGAGGGTACGCTCGGGTAATCTATTTCTATGCGTAGAGCGAAGATTGTATGCACCCTCGGACCCTGCGACTCCAGACGCAGGAACAGATCCTCGCCCTCGCGCAAGCGGAATGAACGTCGCACGCATCAATGCCTCCCACGGCACCCATGCGGAGCACACGGAACGCATCGCTCGCGTGCGCAAGGCCGCCGAGATCACCGGGCAGGCGATCGCCGTCCCTCGTCGACCTTCAGGGGCCCAAGATCCGCCTCGGCCGCTTCAAGGACGGACCCCATTACCTGGACGTCGGCGACGTCTTCACCATCACGGTCGACGACTGCCCGGGACGAAGGAACTCGTGTCGACGACCTACAAGGGGCTCCCCGGCGACTGCCGTCCCGGCGACACGCTTCTCATCGACGACGGCAAGGTCGCCGTTCGCGTGCTCGAGGCCGACGACACGTCCGTCCGGACCGTCGTCGAGATCCCCGGAGAGGTCTCCAACAACAAGGGCGTCAACCTCCCCGGCGTCGCCGTGTCGGTCCCGCGCTGTCGGAGAAGGACCGAGGACCTCGAATGGGGCTGGAGGTCAGGGGCCGACTTCATCGCCCTGTCCTTCGTCCGCTCTCCCGAGGACATCAGGACGTTCACGAGATCATGGACCGAGTCGGGATCCACCGCCCGGTCATCGCGAAGATCGAGAAGCCCCCAGGCGGTCGAGAACCTGGAGGACATCGTCCGGTCCTTCGACGGACTGATGGTGGCCCGCAGGGGATCTCGAGTCGAGATGCCGCTCGAGCAGATCCCCCTCATACAGAAGCGCGCGATCAACATCGCCCGTCAGCGCGCCAAGCCCGTCATCGTGGCGACGCAGGTCCTCGAGTCGATGATCGAGAACCCCCGTCCGACCCGCGCCGAGGCGTCGGACTGCGCGAACGCCATCATCGACGGCGCCGACGCGGTCATGCTCTCGGGCGAGACGTCGGTGGGGGCCTATCCGATCGAATGCGTCCAGGTGATGTCTTCGATCGTCGAGTACGCCGAAGAGCACGGCATGGAGCAGATCCCGGTCCTCGAAACCTCCACAAGACCCGCAACAGGGGTCATGACCCGCGGCGCGGTGGAGATCGGCGAGGCCCTGGGCGTCAAGGACCTCGTGGTGTTCACGGAGACGGGGCAGACAGCCCGGCGCATGTCGCGTCTGCGGGCGCGGCTGCCGATCCTGTGCTTCACACCCGACCCGCAGGTTCGCAACCAGCTCGCCCTGTCGTGGGGCCTGACCACGTTCACGGTTCCGCACGTCAAGCGCACCGACGACATGGTCGCCCAGGTCGACCACCTCTGCGCGAGATGGGCATGTCGGTGGACGGCGATCGCATCGTCGTCGTCGCGGGCATGCCGGCTGGCGTGCCCGTTCGACGAATACGATCCGCGTCCATAAAATGGGTGAGACGCTTCCGCGTCACACGTAGCAAACGGCTCCCGTGGTGGAACTGGCAGACACCGCACTCAAAATGCGGCGCCTCGGGCATGCGGGTTCGAATCCCGCCGGGAGCACCAAAAGCGGTTTACCCTGCGCGCTCGGATTCGTCTGCGCGTCTGCTCCCCACCAGGGCGTGAAGAAGGCCGATCGGGAAAAACACGCACACAATCCGAGTGGCATTGTTAAAATCGACATTGTCAAAGCGTTCACCGGTATTGTCGAAGGAGACATAGAATGGCAGACGACGAGGCGAAAGCCTCCGGCAGCCCCAACGGAAACGCCACCCGCGAGACGAGGGGACATCGCGTCCTCGTCGTCGAGGACGAGGCGCTCATTCGGCTGGACATCGTCGAGACGCTCGAAGACGCGGGCTACAACGTGGTCGGCCAGGCGGGCGACGGCGAGAAGGCCGTCGAGCTCGCCGACGAGCTCGGTCCGGATCTCATCGTGATGGACGTGAAGATGCCCGGCATGGACGGCATCACCGCAGCCGAGCGCATCCTGGGCGACCGTCGCTGCGCGGTCGTCATGCTCACGGCCTTCTCGCAGAGCGAGCTGGTCGAGAGGGCTCGGGACGCGGGCGCCATGGCCTACGTCGTCAAACCCTTCAGCCCCGCGGACCTCGTGCCCGCGGTGGAGATCGCCCTGTCGAGGAACCAGGAGATCAAGGCTCTGGAGAAGGAGGTCTCCAACTCACCGAGCAGTTCGAGACCCGCAAGCGGGTCGACCGCGCCAAAAGGGCTCTCGAGGCCAAGATGGGCCTGACCGAACCCGAGGCGTTCAGGTGGATCCAGAAGACCTCGATGGACCGGCGTCTGACGATGCGCGAGGTGGCCGACGCCGTCATCGAGCAGGTGGGCAGCCAGCGCTGACGCAGCGGGCGATCGCCGCCCCGCGATCCCGGCGCCGCCGTGGCGTAGGCTTGAGGCGTGGACGATCAGACCCTCCTCCTCATCGACGGGCACTCGCTGGCCTTTCGCGCGCTTCTACGCCTTGAAGGCGGAGAACTTCGTGACGCTCGGCGGCCAGCACACGAACGCCGTCTCGGGATTCCTCTCGACGTACCTGCGGCTGTACGGCGAGCACGAGCCCACCCACGTCGCGGTCGCCTTCGACCTGCCAGGGGACGTTCCGCACCCGCAGGTACCCGGAGTACAAGGGGGCGCGCGGACACGCCCGTCGAGTTCGCCGGGCAGATCGAACTCATCCAGGCCTCCTCGATGCTATGGGCGTGGCGTGGCTGACGCTTGCGGACTTCGAGGCCGACGACATCATCGCGACGCTGGCCAGGCGCGGTCAGGAACTGGGCATGCGCGTGCTCATCGCGTCGGGCGACAAGGACTCCTTCCAGCTCGTCACCGACCGCTGCACGGTCCTGTATCCGATGCCCCGCTCGCAGATGCAGACCCTGGACCCGGAGGGCGTGCGCCAAAGACGGGCGTCGGGCCCGAACGCTACCAGGACTTGGCCGCGCTCGTCGGAGAGGGGCCGACAACCTCCCGGGCGTCCTGGGGTCGGCCCGAGACGGCGGTCAAATGGCTCACCGCCTACGGCGACCTGGAGGGGATCCTCGGGTACGCCGAATCCATCAAGGAAGGCCGGCGATCCCTCCGCGCCCACGTCGCCCAGGGTGCGTCTGAACCGGGAGCTCAACACCCTGGTGGCCGACCTCGACATCATGGACGACGTGGAGGAGCTCAGACCCGCGGGTCGAACGCGAGCGCTGCACGAGCTCTTCGACACGCTCGAGTTCCGCAGCCCGCGTTCGCGATTCTCGACGAACTGCCCATGCGCGACGGCGATGCGCGCAATGCGCCGGACGCGCTGCTCGGCCGCGTCGAGGCGGTCTCCGGCGACCTGGGAGTGGCTCGGCTCGCACCCGTCTCCGCTGTTCGCCCTTCACCCTGGCCGACGTCCAGGCGCTCAGGCCACCGGGGCTGGCGGGACGCTCGCCATCGCCTCCGACGCCTCCCACGCGTGGGTGGGCGACCTCGACAGGCTCGACGCCGCCGACCGCGCGGCGCTCGTCGGCTTCCTCTACGACGCCGAGGTCCCGAAGGCCCTCCACGGCGCCAAGGACTGCGGCCACGCGCTCTCGGCGGCGGGCCTGGGCCTGAGGGCGTCACGGCCGACACGATGCTCTCGGCCCTATCTGCTCCACCCGGACCAGCGCGACTACGACCTGTCCGATCTGAGCGTGCGCTACCTGGGAGTCGATCTGAGGCGGCAGGCGAGGGGAGGACACGCTCTTCGACGACGCCGCCCGGGAGACGCGGGCGCGCAAGGCGGCGGCTCTCATCCCGCTGTCGGCGGCCATGGACGAACAGCTGGCCGAACAGGGCGAGGACGGAGCGCTCATCGGTTTGGAGCTGGCCGTCTCGCGCACGCTGGAGGACATGGAGGACGTGGGGATCGCCGTCGACGTGCGGGTTCTGAAGAAGCTCGAGGAGGACTTCGACGCACGCGTCCAGGCGGCCGCCGGAGCCGCGTACGAGCCATAGGGCGCGAGGTCAACCTGTCCAGCCCGAGGCAGCTCCAGGACGTCCTCTTCGACCAGCTCGCCCCTGCCCAAGACGAAGAAGACGAAGTCCGGGTACGACGAACGCCGAGGCCCTCGCCGATCTGGCCGCGTCCATCGCCTTCCGCGAGGACGACCGCGCGATCGCGGGGCAGCGGTTCCTCGGCTCCCTCCTCGAGGCACCGCGACGCCATCAAACTCCGCCAGTCGGTGAGGGCCTGCGCAGAGCGTCCGGGACGGGCGGATCCATACGACCTACCAGCAGACCGTGGCCGCCACCGGACGGCTCTCGTCGACCGATCCCAACCTGCAGAACATCCACGCGCGCACCTCCGAAGGGCTGCAGATCCGGGAGGCCTTCGTGCCCGGGCGCCGATTTCGAGGCGCTCACGACGGCCGCTACTCCCAGATCGAGATGCGCCTCATGGCGGCGATGTCGGGCGACCAGGCCCTCATCGAGGCCTTCCGCCGAGGGCCGACCTCCACACCTACGCGGCCTCCCGGGTCTTCGGCATCCCCGAGGACGCGGTGACGCCCGGCCAGCGCTCGAAGATCAAAGCGATGAGCTACGGCTTGGCCTACGGGCTGTCGGCCTACGGGCTGTCCAGGCAGCTGCGCATCGCCGTCGCCGAAGCCCAGCGCCTCATGGACGACTACTTCACGCGCTTCGGCGAAGTCCGCGCCTATCTCGACTCGCTGGTCGCCGCCGCCCGCCGACGGCTACACGCAGACCATACTGGGGCGCCGGCGCTACCTGCCCGACCTCAACTCGACGAACCGTCTGGCCCTGCGAGGCCGCCGAGGCGCATGGCGCTCAACGCCCTGATCCAGGGATCGGCCGCCGACATCGTCAAACTCGCCATGGTCCAGGTCGCCTCGTCCCTGGCGTCCGCGGGTCTGCGTTCCAGAGTGCTCCTCCAGGTCCACGACGAGGCTCGTCGTGGAGGTGGCCCCAAGGGAGCGGGAGCGGGTCGAGGAGATCGTTCACCGCGACATGACCGGCGCCGCCGAGCTGTCCGTCCCCTGTCGGTCGCCATCGGCTTCGGTGCGACCTGGCGCGCCGCCGCGCATTGAGGCCTCGGGCGCCTCGACCGGAGACGGCCGAACGCGGGGGCACGATTAGCGCGATAAAAGGCTTGCGTCAAGACTTCCGATCCCGTAGGATCGGTGCCCGGTGCGGGTTTTTACATTCGCATTGTCCCTGTCCATATCTCTACAATTGTCCGTATCGGAGTCATTTCTTCATGACCGTTAATAACCCAACCCCGTCACTCCCACAGGTCGCCGTCAACGACATCGGCACCGAGGAAGAGCTCATCGCAGCGGTGGATCAGACCATCAAATACTTCAATGACGGGGATATCATCGAGGGCACCGTCGTCAAGGTGGATCATGACGAGGTTCTTCTCGACGTGGGCTACAAGACGGAAGGCGTCATCCTCCAAAGAGCTCTCCATCAAACACGACATCAACCCCGATGATGTCGTGGGGGTCGGAGACCAGGTCGAAGCCCTCGTCCTGCAGAAGGAGGACAAGGAAGGCCGCCTGCTCCTGTCGAAGAAGCGCGCACAGTACGAACGCGCATGGTCGCAGATCGAGGGGATCAAGGAGGCGGACGGCGTCGTCACCGGAACGGTCATCGAGGTCGTCAAGGGCGGCCTCATCCTCGACATCGGCCTGCGCGGATTCCTGCCCGCCCTCGCTCGTCGAAATGCGTCGCGTCCGCGATCTCCAGCCCCTACATCGGCCGAGCTCGACGCCGAGATCATCGAACTCGACAAGAACCGCAACAACGTAGTCCTCTCCCGACGCTCCTGGCTGGAGGAGACCCAGTCCCAGGCTCGCGGCGAATTCCTCACCAACCTCAAGAAGGGGCAGGTCCGCGACGGCGTCATCTCCTCCATCGTCAACTTCGGCGCCTTCGTCGACCTCGGCGGAGTCGACGGCCTCGTCCACGTCTCGAGCTGTCCTGAAGCACATCGACCACCCCTCGGAGGTCGTCGAAGTCGGCCAGAAGGTCACCGTCGAAGTCCTCGACGTCGACATGGACCGCGAACGCGTCTCACTGTCGCTCGAAAGGCGACCCAGGAGGATCCGTGGCAGACGTTCGCGCGACGCACGCCATCGGCCAGATCGTCCCCGGCAAGGTCACCAAGCTCGTTCCCGTTCGGCGCGTTCGTCCGCGTCGAGGACGGGATCGAGGGCCCTCGTCCACATCTCCGAGCTCGCCCAGCGTCACGTGGATCTGCCCGAACAGGTCGTCAAGGTCGGCGAGGACGCCTTCGTCAAGGTGATCGACATCGACCTGGAGCGCCGCCGCATCTCCCTCTCCCTGCAGGCAGGCCAACGAGGGCGTCGATCCCAACCCGAGGACTTCGACGCCTCCCTCTACGGCATGGCCGCCGAGTACGACGAAGAGGGCAACTACAAGCACCCCGAGGATTCGACCCGGAGACCAACGAATGGATGGAGGCTTCGAGGCTCAGCGCGAGGCCTGGGAGAACGAGTACGCCGCCGCTCAGGCGCGCTAGGAAAGCGCACAAGGCCCAGGTGGCCAGGCCTCGACGCCGACTCAGCCGGCGCCCCCTCCTCCGACGGCGCATCCGATCGTCCTCCTCGTATTCGTCGGGTTCCCAGGCGGCGGAACGCTCGCCCTCCGAGCGAGGCGCTGGCCGCCCCTACGAGAAGCTGACGAACAACTGACCGACGAGCAGCCAGCGGTGCCCGGGTTCACACCCGGGCCCGCTCTTCCCAGCGCCTGGACCGACGTGGGATGGGATTGTTCTTCGAAAACGCGGCCGGGGTGTCGGTTTCGGGAACGCATGCTAATTCATCTCCCGTGAGGCCGCCATCCACCCTGATGGCTATCCGCCGGGCTGGTCCGAGTCGGGTACGTCGCGCCGACGGCGGCCGGCTTTCCGGGAACCGCGTCGTCACGGTGGCCACGAGCGGGAGGAATCCCGCTCGGGCGGCTGTTCCCCTGGAGGTCCGGAACCCGGCGTTCCGAGCCCTCCGCACAACACGATGCAGGCCCTGCCCCTGGTAGCGCGAACTTTATGGCGCCTGCACCCCTACTGCATACTTTCACATCACCCAGTGAAAGCATGCGTTTTCACCATAGGTGCGATTTTCACTATACGGACTTTCCTTCGTGGAACCCGAGCGAGGGTTCCGCCTCTGCGCCGCGCAGCCAATACACCACCACCCCGTTGGCTCGGCGCTCAAGTCCGGATTCTCAAAGGATTCGGACGTGTCGGGGCCTGCAAACAACCGCAACACACCCCGCAGGCCCCGACACCCCAAACCGCGTCTCCGGCCGGGGAGGAGGCGTGCGCCGTCGCATCGCGAGATCGGAATGCGCGCGGCCTCGCGGAGGGCCCCCGCGAGGCCGGTTGAAAGACCCGAACACCGCCGTCGGCGGTGCGGCTCGTGCAAAGGACGGTGGCGCTGACGAGGGCATCGGCTCGGGGAAGTCGAGCGCCGCGCGCATTCTGGAGGACTGCGGGCCCGGCGTCCTCAGCCTCGACGACATCGCCCGCTCAGTCCTGGAACCCGGCCGGGAGGCTGCATCGCCGAGGTCGCCGGGCTGTGGCCCGCGGTCGTCCGGGACGGACGGTCGACCGCCGCGCGCTGGCGGACGTCGTGTTCGCCGACGCTGCCCCGGAAAGGCTCAACGGCGTCGTCCATCCGCCCACGTGGCGCGAGGCCCGCCGACGGCTGGCCGGACTGAGAGCCGCGGGATGCGAGGCGGCCGTCGTCGAACTCGCCCCTGCTCGCGGGAAGCGGCCGGGAGGACGCCTTCCACGGCAACGTCGTCGTCGAGGCTCCGTCTCGGCCTGGCATCGACAGGCTGGAGAGGCATCGGGGGATGAGCCGCGAGGCGGCGGCGGCTCGCATGGCCAGCCAGCGCGACCCGCTGCCCTTGGCCGACCTCGTCGTCAACAACGGCGCTCGCCCGCCGAGCTCGAGCGGCGGGTGCTGACGCAGCGGCGGGACTGGCTGCGCCACGCCTCGAACCTCCTCCCGGGGCGAGCGGACGCGCGGAGACGACCGGCGTCCGAGCCGGCACGAGCTCAGCCGGGCCGTCGCCCGGCTCAACCATTGGGGTGGGCGCCCGTCGGCGCGGCGACGGATCGTCGCGCCCGCGCCCGTCGATCGGAAGGCCGTGCTGCGCGCCGGCTTCGTCCCCGCGGCGAGGGCCCTGCGGCTCGTCTCGGCCAGCCCGGCCTGCCGCATCGAGCTCTCGACGGTCCGCGACGGAGCCATGGGGTAGCCTGGCAGCATGAGCAGCCAGACCGAGATCCTCCGAACGGACGCTCCCTTCCGGGTGGTCTCCCAGTACACGCCGTCGGGTGGCCCGCCGCGATAGCCGAACCGCCGAGCGCATCGACGCGGGGAGAAGGACGTGGTCCTCCTCGGCGCGACGGGCAGGGCAAGTCGGCCACCGCCGCCTGGCTGATCGAACGGGTTTCAGCGCCCACCTCGTCATCGAGCCGAATGATGGCCCGCCCAGATGGCCACCGAGTTCCGCGAGCTCATGCCGACAACGCGGTCGAGTACTTCGTCTCCTACTACGACTACTACCAGCCGGAGGCGTACGTCCCGCAGACGGACACCTTCATCGAGAAGGACTCGTCCATCAACGACGAAGTCGAACGCCTCCGCCACTCCGCGACCAACTCGCTGCTGACCAGGCGCGACACCGTCGTCGTCGCGTCCGTCTCCTGCATCTACGGCCTGGGCACGCCCGAGGAGTACGTGGAGCGGATGGTCCTGACTGCGCGTCGGCCAGCGCTCGACCGCGACGACCTCCTGCGGACCTTCGTCGGCATGCAGTACGTGCGCAACGACATCTCCTTCGTCCGCGGGACGTTCCGGGTCAGGGGGGACACCGTCGAGATCATCCCCGTCTACGAGGAGCTGGCGATCCGCATCGAGTTCTTCGGGGACGAGATCGACTCCATCAGCCTCCTCCACCCCGTGACGGGCACCGTCATCCGCCGGACGGAGACCGCCGTCTTCCCGGCCTCGCACTCGCGTGGCGGGCCCCGAGCGCATGGCGCGCGCCTTGACGGGGATCGAGGACGAACTGGCGGAGAGGCTGGAGGCGCTGCGAGCGCAAGGCAAGCTCCTGGAGGCCCAGCGCCTTCAGATGCGCACGACCTACGACGTGGAGATGATGCGCAACATCGGCTCCTGCGCGGGGATCGAGAACTATTCGCGCGCATCGACGGGCGCGGGCCGGGCACACCGCCGCACCCTGCTCGACTACTTCCCTCGAGGACTTCCTCCTGATCGTCGACGAGGTCCACGTGACGGTCCCCAGATCGAGGGCCCATGTTCGAGGGCGACGCCTCCCGCAAGCGCACGCTCGTCGAATACGGGTTCCGCCTGCCCTCCGCCCTGGACAACCGGCCGCTGACGTGGGACGAATTCCTGGAGCGCGTCGGCCAATCCGTCTACCTGTCGGCGACACCCGGGAAGTACGAACTCGAGCACTCCGACGGGTCGTCGAGCAGATCATCCGGCCGACCGGCCTCGTCGACCCTCGTGGTCGTCAAACCGACCGAGGGGCAGATCGACGACCTGCTCGGGCAGATCAAGGACCGAGTGGAGCGCGACAGCGCGTGCTCGTGACCACCCTGACGAAGAAGATGGCCGAGGACCTCACCGACTACCTGGCCGAACGCGGCGTCAAGGTCGAATACCTCCCACCCGACGTCGACACGCTACGCCGGGTCGAGTGCTGCGAGCTCAGGCTCGGCTCCTTCGACGTGCTCGTCGGCATCAACCTGCTGCGCGGGGCCTGGACCTTCCTGCGGTCTCGCTCGAGGCCATCCTCGACGCCGACAAGCAGGGCTTCCTCCGTTCGACGACGTCCCTCATCCAGACCATCGGGCGCGTCGCCGCAACGTCTCCGGCGAAGTCCACATGTACGCCGACTCGATCAGGGCTCCAACATGCGCGAGGCCATCGACGAGACCAACCGCAGGCGCGCCAAGCAGATCGCCTTCAACGAGGAGCACGGGATCGACCCGCAGCCGCTGCGCAAGAAGATCGCGGACGTCACCGACATGCTCGCCCGCGAGGACGTCGACACCGCCGAGCTCCTGGAGGTGGATACCGCCAGGAGAAGGGGCGGGCGTGCGCGAGCGGGCGGGACGAGGGCGGCCGCGACCTCGTGGCGCTCATCGAGGAGCTCACGGACCTCATGCACGAGGCCGCCTCCTCCCTGAAGTTCGAGCTCGCCGCCCGCTACCGACGAGATCAAGGGCCTCAAGAGCGAACTGTGGCATTCCAGCAAGCCCAGAAGTAGCCTGACCCCGATCGCGATCCGCGCCGCCCGGCTGTGCCGCTGCGTATCGAACCAGCAGGCCGGAGCCGGGCGTCCGAGAGCGGAGACGGCGACGGTCCCCGCAGAATCGGCGACGGAGGGGAGTATTCCCACCCAACATCGGTTCGTCATCACGGAAAGCTCCCGGCCGAGGCCAGCGATGGCTGGGAAAGAGACCTCCGGTGGCCCACGACGACCGGAGGAATGCGGACGCGATGCTCTCTTCTCTGCTGCTCAACGCCCCCAGGACAATACGCTTGACATGCAGGGTGCACATGGGAGTGGAGCGTCTTCGGCGCGCTCGTCGTCGGGACTGATCGGAATGGATCATCGCATCCACCTGCGCAGGCCCCACGAGCCGACCATGAGGGAGTGCACCCGCTGGCTCGTCTTCTACGTCAGCCTGGCGGCGCTCTTCGGCCTGTACACGACGGTCAGGCACTCGCCCCCACTTCGCCTACGAATACTTCTCGGCCTACTTCACGGAGTATTCGCTGTCCATCGACAACATCTTCATCTTCATCATCATCATCGCCTCGTTCCGCGTGCCCCGCAAACACCAGCAGAAGGTGCTTCTGTGGGATCGTCATCGCTCTGGCCCTCCGCCTGATCTTCATCCTGCTGGGCGCCGCGCCCTGGAGAGCTCTCGGGCTCTTCTTCCCTTCGCGGCCTTCCTCCTGTGGACCGCGTGGAGCCAGGCGCGCCAGGGACTCCAGGACCCGGCGGAGCACCAGGAGGACGAGGGAGTACAAACCCAACGGCCGTGCGGGCCGCGGAGAGATATTCAGGGTCACCGACGGGTTCGTCGGCGACGGGATGGTGGTCCGCCGCAACCGCCGGACGTACGTCACGCCGTTCTTCCTGTGCATCGTCTCCATCGGATCGGCCGACCTCATGTTCGCGCTCGACTCGATACCCGCCTCCTTCGGCCTGACGGGCCAGCCCTTCATCATCTTCGCGGCGAACGCCTTCGCCCTCATGGGCCTGCGCCAGCTGTTCTTCCTCGTCGGCGGCCCTGCTCCAACGCCTTGTCTATCTGCACTACGGCTTGGCGGCCATCCTGGGGTTCATCGGCGTGAAGCTCCTCGTCGAGGCATGCCACGCCAGGATGGCTCGAAGCGTCCCCGAGATCGAGCCTCTGACGTCCCTGGGGGTCATCGTCGTGGTCTGACCGTCACGGTGGCCGCCTCGCTCGCGCCCTCCCGGCGTCGCGACAAACAGGGGACGGCCCGGCCGGGAGGCTGGAGGCGACGGACAGCCCTGAGGGCGGGTCACTCCGGGCTCGACGGCGATCCGCGGCGCTCGGCCGGCGCGGCTCGGCTGCGCGGAAAACTCGAAGGCCTGACAGCGATCCGCGGACGCTCGGCGCCCGTCGAGCGTCCGCGCGTGGCCTCAGCGGCTCACTGCCAGGGGCCGATGACAGGCTTCCACACGCGGGCCGTGCGGTTCTCGATCACGCCGAGCCTGAGGAAGGGGTCCCGGGCCAGCGCGCCGAGGCCGTCTTCGGGGCCGTCCGCCCCTGACCACCAGGAGGGCGCCGTTCGATCCGAGCGGGCCCGAGGCCAGTAGCCTGCCCGCTTCGTACAGCTCGCGCAGATGGGCGCGGTGGAGGGACGGTTCTCGGCGATGACGTCGGCCTTCGAGTCGTCGTAGACGTATTCGACTGCGATGATGGACATGCCACCAGCCTCAGCGCCGCGACGGGCGCCGGCGGCTCGGAGCCTGCGGTCCGAGGCCCCGAGCCCGTTCTGTGATGAACCAGCCTGCCAAGACACATGGCACTTTCCTCTTCTCACGTAGAATATCGGCCGTGAAAGATCGAATCCTTGTTCAAGGGGCTCGCGAGCACAATCTCAAAGACATCACCATCGAGCTGCCTCGCGACCGGATGATCGTCTTCACGGGTCTGTCCGGCTCGGGAAGTCCTCGCTGGCCTTCGACACGATCTTCGCAGAGGGCCAGCGCCGGTACGTCGAGTCCCTGAGCTCCTACGCCCGCCAGTTCCTCGGCCAGATGGACAAGCCGGACGTCGACCTCATCGAGGGCTCTCACCCGCCGTCTCGATCGACCAGAAGTCCACCAACCGCAATCCCCGCTCGACCGTCGGCACGGTCACCGAGGTCTACGACTACCTTCGCCTCCTGTTCGCCCGCGCAGGCGTCAATACTGCCCCGTGTGCGACGAGAGGATCCAGGCGCAGACCGCCCAGCAGATAGTCGACAGGGTGCTCTCCCTGGAGGAGGGACCCGGTTCCAGGTGCTGGCCCCGTGGTCCGCGGCAGGAAGGGCGAGTACTCGAGCTGTTCGCCAACTCGCCTCCGGGGGCTTCACCAGGGCGGGTGGACGGCGACGTCGTCCGCCTCGACGACCCGCCGCGCCTGGAGAAGAAGCTGCGCCACGACGTCGACGTCGTGGTCGACCGCCCTGGTGGTCCGCGACGGCATCGGCTCGCGCCTCAACGACTCGGTGGAGACCGCTCTGCGCTGGCCGACGGCCTCGTGACCCATCGAGCGGGTCGACCTGGAGGCCGACGACCCGGCCGGGAGCGCCGTTACTCCGAGAGGAGGTCCTGCCCCAACGACCATCCCCTCGCCCCTGGAGGAGATCGAGGCCGCGCACCTTCTCCTTCAACGCCCCCTACGGCGCCTGCCCGGAATGCGACGGCATCGGCTCGCGGCTGGTGGTCGATCCCGAACTCGTCGTCCCGGACCCGGCGCTGACCCTCCGCGAGGGGGCCGTCGCCCCGTGGACCAGCCACCAGGACTTCTTCACCCGTCAGCTCGAGAGCCTGGGGAGGACCTCGGCTTCGACGTCGACACCCCGTGGAAGGACCTCCCGAGCCGGCCCGCGAGGCCATCCTCTCCGGCAAGGACTACAAGGTGCGCGTGACCTACCGGAATCGCTGGGGCAAGGAGCGGACCTACGGGACGGGCTTCGAGGGCGTGCTCTCTACGTCATGCGCAAGCACGACGAAACCGAATCCGACTGGTCGCGCGAACGCTACGAAGGCTACATGCGCATCATCGCCTGTCCGGCCTGCGGGGGCGCGCCTGCGCCAAGTCCTCGCGGTGCGCATCGACGGGCGGAGCATCGACGACGTCTGCCAGCTGTCGATCGCCGAAGCCAAGGAGTTCGCCGACACCGTCAGGCTCACCGAACGCCAGGCCCGGATCGCCGCGCAGGTCCTCAGCGAGGTCAGGCCCGCCTGGGGTTCCTCGTGGACGTCGGGCTCACCCTACCTGTCGCTGGCCCGCGGCGCCTGCCACCCTCTCGGGCGGGGAGGCCCAGCGCATCCGACTCGCCACGCAGATAGGGTCAGGGGCTCGTCGGCGTCCTCTACGTGCTCGACGAGCCCTCCATCGGCCTGCACCAGCGCGACAACGCCCGGCTCATCGCGACGCTGACGGAAGCTGCGGGACCTGGGCAACACGCTGATCGTCGTCGAACACGACGAGGAGACCATCCGGATGGCCGACTGGGTCGTGGACATCGGCCCGGGGCGGGCGAGCTCGGCGGCGAGGTCGTCTACTCGGCCCGGGCGAGGGGCCTGGCCGACTGCGCCGAGTCCGTCACCGGGCAGTACCCTGGCCGGCGAGAGGTCCATCGCCGTCCCGCCGGGCGGCGCACCCCGGACGAGGCGCGTCGCCCGACAGTCCTCGGCGCCCGCGAGAACAACCTGAAGGACATCCGCGTCGACTTCCCGCTCTCGTGCCTCATCGCGGTCACGGGGTGTCGGGGTCCGGGAAGTCACGCTGGTCAACCAGATCCTCTACGAAGGCCCCTGGCCAGGAAGTCTCAACGGCGCGCACCGTTCCCGGACGGCACACGTCCGTGACGGGCGCGGACGGGCTCGACAAGGTCGTCCACGTCGACCAGTCGCCCATCGGGCGCACGCCGCGCTCAACCCCGCCACGTACACGGGCGTGTGGGACAAGGTATCGCTCGCTCTTCGCCCAGACCGCAGAGGCCAAGGTGCGCGGGTACGGCCCCGGCCGATTCTCCTTCAACGTCAAGGGAGGCCGGTGCGAGGCCTGCCGGGGGACGGGACGATCAAGATCGAGATGAACTTCCTGCCCGACGTCTACGTCCCCTGCGAGGTCTGCCAGGGCGCGCGATACAACCGCGAGACCCTCGACGTCTCCTACAACGGCAAGAACGTGGGACGTCCTGAGCATGACGATCCACGAGGCCCGCGAGTTCTTCGAACCGATCGGCTCGATCACCCGCCATCTGGCCACCCTCGAATCCGTGGGCCTCGGCTACGTCCAGCTGGGCCAGAGCGCCACGACGCTCTCGGGCGGGGAGGCCCAGCGGGTCAAACTCGCCTCCGAGCTGCACCGGCGCTCCTCGGGGCGCACGGTCTACATCCTCGACGAGCCGACCACGGGCCTGCACTTCGAGGACGTGCGCAAACTCCTGGCCGTGCTCCAGTCGCTCGTGGACAAGGGCAACACGGTGATCGTCATCGAGCACAACCTCGACGTCATCAAGTCCGCCGACTGGATCGTCGACATGGGGCCGGAAGGCGGATCGGGCGGAGGGCTGGTCGTCGCCGAGGGGACCCTCGAGCAGGTCGCCGAGGCCGAGGGCTCCCACACCGGGCGGTTCCTCGCGCCGCTGCTCAGGCAGCCGCTGTTGAGACGATAGGCCGATGGCGGACCCCGCGAGCTACCGTCCGGCCCCCGTGCGATCCCCACCGACCCGGGCGTCTACCGCTTCGTCGACGGCGAGGGGCGCGTCCTCTACGTCGGCAAGGCGAAGAGCCTGCGGGCGCGCCTGTCGAGCTACTTCCAGGACCCCGGGGCGCTCTCGCCGCGCATCCGGCAGATGGTCCACACGGCGGAGGGCGTCGAGATGGGTCGTGGTCGGCTCCGAGGTCGAAGCACTGACGCTGGAGTATTCGTGGATCAAGGAGTACACGCCCCGCTTCAACGTGGTCTTCCGCGACAACAAGTCCTACCCCTACCTGGCGATCTCGGTCTCCGAGGAGTTCCCGAGGGTGTGGGTCACGCGGCAGGAGCACCGCCGGGGGACCCGCTACCTGGGGCCGTACACGAAGGTCTGGGCGATCCGCGACACCCTCGACCAACTCCTGACCGTCTTCCCCATGCGATCCTGCGCCAAGACGCAGTTCAACCAGTCGCAGCGAACGGGCCGGCCCTGCCTGTACGGGCACATCGGACGCTGCGCGGCGCCGTGCGTGGGGCGGATCGACGCGGCCGGGCACCGCGACATCGTCGACGGGCTCATCCGGTTCATGAGGCGACAACGGCCCGGCCATCGCCGAGCGGAAGAGGGCGATGGCCCAGGCCGCCGCGAACGAGGGTACGAGACCGCCGCCCGGTACCGCGACGAGATCGCTGCCCTGGAGGCCGTCAACGAACGCAACGCCGTGGTCTTCTCCGAGGACCTCGACGCCGACGTCTTCGGCGTGGCCTTCGACGAGCTCGAGGCCTCCGTCCAGGTGTTCTACGTGCGGGAGGCCGCATCAGGGGACCAGCAGGCCTGGATCTCCGACGAGATCGCCGGGCTGGACGCGGCCGAGATCGTCTCCTTCCTCCTCCTCCAGGTCTACGGCTCGGTGCAGCCCGGCCGCCCGCCGGCGGCCCGGGAGGGGTCGCGCAGCGTCGACGACCGCGCCCACACGCCTCTGGGGGCGATCCCCTCGCAGATCTGGGTTCCGGCCCTGCCCGGGGACCGCCTCCAGCTGGAGGCCTGGCTGGCGGAGCGGCGCGGGGGCCGTGCGCTGAAGAACCCCCGGCGGGGACAAGGCCAGGCTCGCCGAAACCGTCCGGCTCAGCACGCCGTCCAGGCCCTCCAACGCCACAAGCTCGCCTGGGCCAGGGGACATCACCGTGCGGTCGCAGGGCCTCGAGGAGCTCAGGCTCGCCCTGGATCTGGAGCGCGCCCCGCTGCGCATCGAGTGCTACGACGTGTCCCACACGCAGGGCACCCACCAGGTCGCATCGATGGTGGTCTTCGAGGACGGCCTGGCCAGAAGCCGGACTACCGCCACTTCAACGTGCGCGGCCCCGAGGGCGCAGGGCGCACCCGACGACACCGCCGCCATGGACGAGGTCCTGCGCCGCCGCCTGACGCGCTTGGTCGCGGGGCGGCCGGGGACGACGCGGGCGGCGCGGAGGACGCCGACGCCCAAGCGGATCCGCCGGCTGCGGGAGCCGAGGGCGTGGCCGCCGCCGAAGACCTCGCCGACGCAGCCGGGCGGGAGGCGGCCGGGGAGCCGCCAAGGCCCGGCGCTTCGCCTACAGGCCGGACCTCATCCTCGTCGACGGCGGGCTCGCGCAGGTCAACGCCGCCCAGCGGGGTGGTCGAGGAGACGGGGGCCGACGTGCGGATCGCCGGACTGGCCAAACGCCTCGAGGAAGTGTGGGTGCCCGGCGAGGAGTTCCCCGTCATCCTGCCCCGGACGTCCCCGGCCCTGCGCCTCCTCCAGCAGCTGCGCGACGAATCGCACCGCTTCGCCATCGCCTTCCACCGCAGGAAGAGGTCGAAGGCCATGACGCGCTCGTCCTGGACGCCGTCGCCGGCTCGGCCCCGCCGAGCAGAAGGCCCTCCTGGCGGCCTTCGGGAGCGTGGCGAAGATCAAGCGGGCCACCGTCGAGGACCCGAGTCCGTGCGGGGATCGGCCCCTTCCCTCGCACGCGCCATCGTCGAGCACTTTCCCGGCCCGGGGCTTCGGATCCGGGTGCTAGACCTGTGGCATGATAGAACCCATGGACGACATCAACGACTCGGCCTCATCCCCGTCGGCATCCCCAGCAGGACGAGGAGGCCTCGCTGCCGCACGCGGAGCTGCCCGAACTACTCGTCATCACGGGGATGTCGGGGGCCGGCCGAACGCGCGCGGCCGACACGCTCGAGGACCTCGACTGGTACGTCGTGGACAACCTGCCTCCCCGGCTGCTGCGAGCCCTGGCCAGGGATGATGACGCCCGACGGGGAGTCCACAGGCTCGCCGTCGTGGTCGACGTCCGCTCGCGGGGAGTTCTTCGCCGAGCTCGTCTCCATCCTCGACGAGCTGCACGAGAGCGGGCTCGCCTACAGGGTCCTGTTCCTGGACTGCGACGACGACGACCTCGTCAAGCGCTACGAAAGCGTCCGGCGCCCCCACCCCCTCCAGGGGGACCGCAGGCTCCTGGACGGCATCCAGGAGGAGCGCGAGCTTGAAGACCCTGCGGACGCGCTCCGACATCCTCATCGACACGAGCGGGTACTCCGTGCACGACCTCGCCCGGAAGATCCGCGCGCTCGTCGCCGACGAGGCGAGTCGGACATCCGGCTGACGGTCATGTCCTTCGGGTTCAAATACGGCCTTCCGCTGGACGCCGACAACGTCGTCGACGTGCGCTTCCCTGCCCAACCCCTACTGGGTCTCGGAGCTGAGGCACCTGACGGGCAAGGACTCTGCCGGTGGCGAACTTCGTCCTGAACAAGGCGGGGGCCAGGGCTTCGTCGAACGCTACACGGCTCTGCTCACGGACATCCTCAGGCTACACCCGCGAGCCTCAAGCCCTTCGTGACGATCGGCATCGGGTGCACGCAAGCACCGCTCCGTGGCCATCGCCGAGGCGATCTCCGAGAGGCTTTCGGGCCGGCGGCAGGGCCGTCCGCACGATACACAGAGATTTGGGGCGGGAATGACGCAGATTCGCAGAGGCTTCTACGGGCCCAGAGTCGTGGCCTTAGGCGGCGGGCACGGTCTGTCCGCCAGCCTGTCCGCGCTGCGCCTGATGACCCAGAACGTCACCGCCGTGGTCACCGTCGCCGACGACGGCGGCTCCTCAGGCGCCTGCGCGAGGAATTCGGCGTGCTGCCGCCGGGGACATGCGGATGGCGCTCTCCGCCCTGTGCGACGACGGCGAATGGGGCCAGACCTGGCGGGACGTCCTCCAGCACCGGTTCATGTCCGAGGGGCCCATGAACGGCCACGCCCTGGGCAACCTCCTGATCCTGGCCCTGTGGGAGCACTCGGAGTCCGTGACGGCGCTGGACTGGGTCGGGCAGCTCCTCGACATCAAGGGGCAGAGTCCTGCCCATGTCCTCGACCCCGCTGGAGATCGAGGCCGTGGTCAACGGCGACGGCGGCGCACGACCGTCCGCGGCCAGGTGGCGGTGGCCACCTCCACGCCACGTCCACCACGTCGCCGTCATCCCCAAGAACCCCCGGCCCAGGCGGAGGCCCTCGTCGCTGTCGAGGAGGCCGACTGGGTGATCCTCGGTCCCGGGGTCCTGGTACACCTCGGTGATCCCGCACCTGCTGGCAGCCCGAGCTCCGCAGGTCCTGTGCACGACGAAGGCGAAGCGCGCCCCTGACCTCAATCTCAACGCGGAGAAGGAGACGCAGGGGATGAGCGCCGCCGACCACATCCGGACGGTCTGCTTCCACGCCCCGGGCCTGAAGCTGGACGTCATCCTCGCCGACCCGTCGAGCATCGACGACATCGACGAGACGGAGCGCGCCGCGGTCGAGTGCGGCGCCCAGCTCATGCTCAGGCAGGTTAGAATGAGCGACGGGTCGGCTCGGCACGATCCTCTCAGGCTCGCGGTCGCGTACCGCGACGCCTTCGAAGGCGTGTTCGGAGACGTCTTCGACGCGGACTAGTCCCCCTACAGCACACGGAAGACAATCACGATATTCATGCCCGCACTCACACAGCTGGTAGGACGAGCCTCCCACATCCGGTCCCGCATGTTGTCGAGCGTCATCGCCGAGGTCTCGACGATGTTCCGGTTCGCGGGCAGGGCTGCAGATCGCCAACGGCAGGTGGCGCTCCACGCGGAGCTGAGCCATCCGGGCAGCGCCAAGCACCTGTGGGACCTGGCGGCCCAGGCGTTCAGCGTCGGGCCCGAGCTGGTGACGGCTCCCTCGTCCATGCGCCAGAACCACTTCCTCGTCCGCATCACCCGCAACGGAGAGCGCGTGGCCCGCAGGCTCGGCCTCCTGGACACCCTACAGGGCGTCCGGTGCGCGGCCTGCCGCCGTCGATCGTCGGCGGATCGAAGCGCCGACGGCGCGGCTGCGTGGCGGGGGCGTTCCTCGCCGGGGTCCCTCCTGGAGCCCGGGCGCAACGCCTCGCTGGAGGTCGTGTCCCGAGCCTGAGTCCGCCTACGCCCTCGGCGGCTCGCGCGCCGCATGGAGATCTCCTACCGGGCCCGCAGATCGCGCAGGGGCGCACCAGGTGGACATCCGCGAAGGCGACGCCATCGCGGAGATGCTTTCACCCGCATGGGCGCCAACGACGCCGTCATCCGATGGGAGGAACTGCGCGTGAGCGGGAGGTCCACGGCTCGGCCAACAGGCTGGCGAACTCGACGACGCCAACATGCGGCGGTCGGCCGACGCCGCCGTCGTCGCCGTCATCCGCGTCAAACGTAGCTTCGAGATCCTGGGGAGGACGTGCCGGAGAACCTGCGGGAGGCCGGCAGTTCACGCATCAAGTACCCCGAAGACTCCCTCAACCTGCTCGGCGAGAGGCTCAGTCCACCTGCGACGAAGGACGCGGTCGCCGGAGCTGCCTGCGGCGCACCTGAACGATCGATGGCGGACAAGCGTGCGGCCGAACTGGGCGTTCCCTCCACGCTCGAGGCGGCAAGGAAACGCCGGGCGCCAGCGCTTGAGAGCCTGGGACTCTTTTCGTGTCCGAACCACCGCCGGATATTTCGTGGGAAAGCTCGCATCTCGCAAAGCGGGAGTCCTGTGCACCGCTTTTCCCGCCCGATAGAATGAGCAGCGCTGACCGGACGGCTCAGTCCAGCGTAAAGTAGCGCACAGCGGTTCAAGCACGTCATGAATGCACACAGGAGGATAGCAGAGTGACCATTAAAGTTGGCATTAACGGCTTCGGCCGCATTGGACGTAACTCACCCGCGCCGCACTCGCCCAGGGTGCCGACATCGAGATCGTTGCGGTCAACGACCCTGACCGACAACCGACGCTCGCGCACCTGCTCAAATACGACTCGATCCTCGGCAAACTCGACGAGGACGTCACCACAGCGAAGATTCGATCACCGTCGGCGGCAAGGTCATCAAGGCCCTCGAAGAGCGCGACCCCACCAAGCTCCCTGGGGCAAGCTTCCCGGCGTCGACGTCGTCATCGAGGTCGACCGGCCGCTTCACCGACGCCAACGCGGCGAGGCCCACCCTCGATGCGGGCGCCAAGAAGGTCATCATCTCCGCCCCGCGAAGAATGAGGACGCCACCTCGTCATCGGCGTGAACGAAGCCGACTACGATCCCGCCAAGCACAACATCGTTTCCAACGCCTCCTGCACGACCAACTGCCTCGCGCCGCTGGCCAAGGTTCTCAACGACGAGTTCGGCATCGTCAAGGGTCTCATGACGACGATCCACGCCTACACCGCCGACCAGTGAACCTCCAGGACGGCCTGCACAAGGACCTGCGCCGCGCCCGCGCTGCCGCCCTGAGCATCATCCCGACCAAGGGCGGGCGCCGCCCAGGCGGTCGCCCTGGTCCCTGCCCGAGCTCAAGGGCAAGTTCGACGGCTGCGTCTGCGCGTTCCGACCTGACCGGCTCGGTCACCGACCTCACCTTCGAGGCCGCCAAGCCGGTGTCGGTCGAGTCCGTCAAGGCCGCGGTCAAGAAGGCCGCCGAAGCAGCGGCATTCTCGCCTACACCGAGGATCCGATCGTTCCCAAGCGACATCGAGACCGACCCGCATTCCTCGATCTTCGACGCAAGCCTGACCAAGGTCATCGGCAACCAGGTGAAGGTCGTCTCCCTGGTACGACAACGAGGGGGATACTCCAACCGCCCTCGTCGACCTCGCCGTCCTTTGTGGGCTCGAAGCTCTGACCCGATGAGCTGACGCCGGTGCCCGCACACGCCCCCAGCGTGTGCGGGCACCCGTTTTCGTGAAAAGGGACACAATGAGGACTATCGATTCTCTCGGCGACCTCGCCGGGAAGAGGTCTTCGTCCGGTCCGACTTCAACGTGCCGCTCTGACGAGGACCGCAACATCACCGACGATGGCCGCATCCGCGCCGCCCCTGCCCACGCTCAAGCGCCTGCTCGACGCCGGCGCCCGGGTCGTCGGTCGCCGCGCATCTCGGCCGCCCGAAGGGCACGGTCAAGCTCAGATTTCCACGCGGTCGCGGCCCGCCCTGTCCGGAGCTCCTGGAGTCGACGTGCCGCTGGCGGCCGACACCGTCGGGGCCGACGCTCACGCGAAGGCGGACGCTCTGAGGACGGAGAGATCGTCCTTTGAGAACGTCCGCTTCGACCCGCGCGAGGCCTCTGAAAGGTGGATCGCCGAGCGCGAGGAGCTCCGCCAGAGTACGCAGCTCTGGCCGACGCCTTCGTCTCCGACGGCTCGAGTCGTCCATCGCAAGCAGGCGTCAGTCTGCGACGTGGCCAAACTCGATTCCGTCGGCCGCCGGCGAGCTGGTCTTCAAGCGAGATCGACTCGCTCTCCCCGGGCCACGAAGGACCCCTGAGCGGCCCCTACACGGTGGTGCTCGGCGGCTCGAAGGTCTCCGACAAAGCTCGGCGTCATTGAGAACCTGCTGGACATAGGCCGACCGCCTCCTCATCGGCGGCGGTATGGCCTCACCTCCTCCTGGCCAGGGATACGAGGTGGGGACGTCCCGCGCGCGAGACGACCAGGTCGCCACGGCGGCCGACTACCTGAAGAAGGCCGAGGAGAACGGCGTCGAGGCTGCTGGTCCCGGTCGACGCGGTTGGTCGCCCCTCTTCGCGGCCGACGCCACCACGATCGTCGCGGCGGGAGGATCCGTCCGATCAGATGGGCCCGGACATCGGCCCCAAAACGGCAGCCGTCATCGGCGGCCATCGCCGATTCGAAGACCATCGTGGAACGGCCCCATGGGCGTCTTCGAGTTCGAGGCCTTCGCCAACGGCACCAGGCCATCGCCAAGGCGATGGAGGACACTGCAGGCTTCACCATCGTCGGCGGCGGCGACTCTGCGGCGGCCGTGCGCGCCTCGGCTTCGACGAGGCGAAAGTTCTCGCACATCTCCACTGGAGGCGGCGCCTCCTCGAGTTCCCTCGAGGGCAAGACACTGCCGGAATCGTCGTTCTGGGAGGGCTGACATGGCACGCATACCATTGATGGCGGGCAACTGGAAGATGAACCTCGACCACCTCCAGGCCAACCAGCTCGTCCAGAAGCTCGCGTGGACGCTCGGCGACCTCGGCCATGACTACAGCAAGGTCAACGTGGCCGTCATCCCGCCGTTCACGGACATCCGCTCCGTGCGGACCGTGGTCGAAGCCGACCAGCTGTCGATCCGCTACGGCGCCCAGGACGTCTCGACCCCGACGACGGCGCCTACACCGGCGAGATCTCCACGAACATGCTCATCAAGCTCGGCTGCACCCACGCGGTGGTCGGCCATTCGGAGCGGCGCGAATACCATGGGGAGACGAACGAGCTCATCGGCGCCAAGGCCAAGAAGGCGCTCGAGGCGAGCCTGACCGATCGTCTGCTGCGGCGAGGCGCTCGACGCGTGCGCAAGGAGGGCCGCCAGGTCGAGTCACGTGATCGGCCAGATCGACGCCATGTTCGCGGACCTGACCGGCGAGCAGGTCGCCGCGTCCGTGGTCGCCTACGAGCCCATCTGGGCCATCGGCACGGGCGAGGTCGCCACCCCCGACGACGCCCAGGAGGTCTGCGGCGCCATCCGCGCCGGATCGCCGAGCTGTACGACGGCGCGATCGCGAATGCGGTCCGCATTCAGTACGGCGGCTCGGTCGAAGTCCTCGAATGTCGTGGACATCATGGCCCAGCCCGACGTCGACGGCGCGCTCGTCGGCGGCGCGAGCCTGAGGCCGAGGAGTTCGCCAAGATCGTCACCTAGCTACGAGTAGCCGCACGGGTGGGCGCCGCCTCGTGCAGCGCCCCACTCTCCGCTATGCGTTTGGAGCGCTCCGGGACGCGAGGAGCCGGGCGGGGCCCGGCCGTCTGCCGGACGCACGCCGCAATCGAACGAACGCCGTCGGCTCCACGAGAGGCGCGGGGAAGAACACACGGTGCACATACTGCTGATCATCTGCGAGGTTCTGCTCGTCATCACGAGCATCCCTGCTGGTTCTGTCGATCCCTTCTGCACAAAAGGCAGGGCGGCGGCATCTCCGACATGTTCGGCGGCGCATTTCGACGTCGATGCGTTCGTCGGGCGTCGCCGAACGGAACCTCAACTACATCACCGTCGTCGTCGCGGATCATCTGGGCGATCGTCATCGCTCATCGGTCTGATCGTCCGATTCAGTTAGCGATGCCGGCGCAAGCCGGGAGAGGGAAGGAGCCGCCTGCAAGGGCGGCCCTTCGCACTGCGGCTGGCAGGCGACGTCGGCCGGCGGCTTATCGGTGGAGACCGGTCCGCGGACCCGCCGGCGACGCCTTCAGGCGGGCAGGAGTCCAAGTCGACGCGCTCCAGCCCGACCTTCAGGACCTCCTCGTAGGCGGTGTCCGGAGTCATCTCGCGCAGCTCTTCGATGAGCTTGGACTCCCATGGTCCTCATGGGGAGGTTGACTCTCGCACCGCCCGGCCGGGCCGACCATGTCGCCGAGTCCGAGCCGAGGGGCGGTCCAGCCGGAGCTCTCCCGAATCACGGAACAGGCGCTGTTGACCGCCTGTCCCGCTCGTGGTCGATCCCACGCTCGCGTCCAGGCGCAAGGCGAGCCACGCCGCCAGGGCACGACCGCCGGATGGGCGGAGCTGCCGCGGACGACGGCCGACGTCACCTGCTCGCACGGGGGCTCTGCTCGAGCATCGCGGCGAGGTGATTGCGCCAGAAGGTCACCCCGTCCAGGCGAGGTCGGTGTCGCCGGGGAGTGTCCGTCGCGGATGCGCCGCAGGCTTTCGGCCGCCGGCATCCCCGAATTCTCGGGAGGTGGTTATGCGACGTTGGGCCATCGCGCCGATGGGCATGCCTGCGGGGAACGCCGGAGCGTCCGTACCCACACGACCGTGGGCGTGCCGGGCGAGAGCAGCGGGCTGACGAGCGTTTCGAGGTTGTCGGCCGCCCCGCCCCTGCACCGCAGGAGGACGATCTCCGAGGTCCGGCCTCCGCGCCGACGCGGATCTCCGCGTCCAGCCGGGCATCGTCGCCCCCGTGGCGGGCAGTATCGTGACGATGCGGCACGGTGGGGCTCGAGGCCGCCCCCGAGGCGGCGGCGACGGCGTCGCGCGGTCCGCCTTCGTCGCTGGCGACGACGATGAGCGTGAGGACTCGGCCGAGGGCCACGGATCCCACCGTCTCCCGCAGGTCGTCCATCCGCAGGACGATGTCCGCGGACGATGTCGAATTCATGGATGATCATCAGGGGATTCCTTCCTACGGACGCCGCCAGGCCCCTGCCGTCGCGGGCGAGCATGTCGTCGGACGCCGCCGGCCCCAGCTTCGCCCGGCGCGTAGGTCGCCAGGGCCTCGGGTGGACGTCCAGTAGTCCTCGGCTCGTCCACGAGCCCAGGACAGCTCGATTTCGCGACGGTGCGGGAAGAGGGGCGGATCTCCGAGCAGGACGTCGAGGATGAGCCGCTCGTACGCCTCGGGGGCGTACTCGGTGAAGGCATGCCCGTAGGCGAAGTCCATGGTGACGTCGCGCAGACGCATCGCCGACCCGGGGACTTTCGAACCCATCTTGAAGGTCATGCCCTCGTTGGGCTGCACGTGGACGACGAGCGCGTTGTACTCAGGCCGTCCGTGGAAGGAAAGGCAGGAAGGGCGGGTACTGAAGACCACCGCGATCTCGCTGACGCGCCGCCCGAGCCGTTTGCCCGCACGCAGGTAGAAGGGGACCCCCGACCATCGCCTGGTCTCGATGCCGAGCCGGAAGGCTGCGTAGGTGTCGGTGATGGAATCGGCGGGGATGCCCTCCTCCTCCTCGTAGACCGCGCTCCCATCGGCCGCCCCTGCCAGCCCGAGACGTACTGGGCGCTGACGGCCGACTCGGACACCGGCCCGTAGAATCGGTCGCCTCCAAGACCTTCTCCTTCTCCAGGCGAGTGCGCCCGTCTCGAAGGACGTGGGCTCCTCCATCGCGGTCAGGGCCAGCAGTTGGAGGAGGTGTTCTGGATGACGTCTCGCGCCGCGCCGATTCCGTCGTAGTATCCGGCGCGCGTGCCGATCCCGATGTCTTCGGCCATCGTGATCTGGACGTGGTCGACGTGGGCCGAATTCCACAGCGGCTCGTACAGCTCGTTGCCGAAGCGCAGCGCCAGAAGGTTCTGGACCGTCTCCTTGCCCAGGTAATGGTCGATGCGGAAGACGGAGTCGGGAGGGAAGACCCGCGTGACGATGCCGTCGAGCTCCTTGGCGGACTGCAGATCGTGGCCGAAGGGCTTCTCGATGACGGCGCGGCGCCAGCCGCCTCGTCGTTCGAATACAGGCCCGCTGCCGCGATCCCGCCCAGGACGGTCGGGAACAGCTCCGGCAGGGATCGCCAAGTAGAAGGCGTAGTTGCCGTCGGTGCCCCGTTCGACCGTCATCCGGTCCATGGTCTCGCCCAGCCGCCGGTAGGTGTCGGGATCGTCGTACTGTCCGTGGACGATCCTCAGGCCGGACATGACCTGTTTCAGGCTCGTCTCGGTCACGGCGGTCTTCGCGCCTGCCCTCGCAGCGGCCTCGACTCTGTCCTGCGAGGCCGTCGTCCACCCGGCGCGCTACGCCGAGGATGGTGAAGGAGGGCGGCAGGAGCCCCCGATTCGCCAGATCGTAGAGGGCCGGAAGGATCTTCCTGCGGGAGGTCTCCCGGTGATGCCGAGAGCACGATGCCGCACGGCCCGGCTATGCGTTGGAGTCAGGAATCGGGGACCGCCCCGCAGGGGTTAATGGTCATGCAGTTGCTCGTGACGGCCCTGAGTGAGATCGGCCCATGCGATCTCGAATTTCGCGACCCATCGTATTCCAGTCTGCTGGTCACGTCGGCGAGGTCACGCCGGCGGCGCGCGAGCTCGCCGAGCAGGCTTCGCGCGTCGTCGAGACGGCGGGCGGATGGTGTCGCCCGCGAGGTCTCTCGTGGTCGCCACGGCCAGCAGGGTCTTCTCCGGCACCGTGTTGATGACGTGGCGCGAGACGAGCTCGTCGACGTACATCGTGTCGCGGTAGGCCGGGTTCTTCATGCCCGTGGAGGCCCTGACAGGCCGTTGGAGGTTGGCGCCCGCCTCCGGCCGGCTCGGCGAAGCGGCGGCCGCCCGAAGATGTCGAGAAGGCGCCAGGCTGTGCGGGCGTTGGGCCACGGCGGCCCGAGCCGGCGAGCTCGGCGCGTCCGGAGCTCGCTGAGGAGCCGGTCGACCTCCCCGTCCACGCGGGAGATGGGCGAAAGCGACCGAGTGGATGCCCGACAGGTCCAGCCCGGCCCGGCGGGCTCTCCAGACCGGCCAGGTAGGGCCTGGGCGACCTCGACGTAGCGCTCGACTGAGAAGATCAGCGTCGCGTTCACGGAGATCCCCGCGGCGATGGCGTCGGTGATGGCCGGCAAGCCCTCGACCGTCGCGGGATCTCGATCATGACGTTGGGCCTGTCGACGGTCGCCCGCCAGCTCCCGGCCTGTTCGAGGGTCTCGGGTCGTGCGGCGCGCCAGGCGGGATCGACTTCGATGGAGACCCGCCCATCGTAGCCGCCGGTCCTCTGCACACGTCGTGAAGAGGTCGCAGGCCTCGCGCGTCGTCGGTGGTCGACGTTTGATCACTCTTCGGGCGAGCCCCCGGAAGACGCCAGCCTCGGCGATCGGGCGGCGTGAGTCAGCGGCGCCGGATATGGCGGCCTGGAAGATCGCGGGGTTGGTCGTCACTCCACGACGTCGTCTTCGCGGATCTTCCGGGCGAGGTCACCCTGAGTTCAGGCGGCGCGGGACGTCGCTCATGAGCCAGATCGACACACCGGACTGTGACAGCTGGGATAGCCTGTCGGACATCGCATTCTCCAATCTTCGGTGCGCTTCAGCCGAGGCTTCGATCGACTCGCGGGCGGCGGCGACCACGGCCTGCACGGTCACCCCCGAACTCCTCGAAGAGCTTTACCGCGCCGCGGCAGGCGCCAGTGGTCGATCTCCACGGATCGTCCGGCGTCGCCCGCGTATCCGGCCCACCCGAAGGTCGAGCCGGCCTCGACGGAGACGCGCGCCTTGACGTCGGGGGAGGATGACAGGTCGCGTAGTCCTTGCTCTGTTCGGCGAACCAGTCGAGGCTCGGAAGCGAGACGACCCGGCTCCGATCCCTCGGCGGCGAGGGGCCTCGCGCGCGCCTCGACCGCGAGGCAGACCTCGAGCCGGTGGCGAGGATCTGGACGTCGACCTTGCCCGTCGGGCTGTCGGCGAGGACGTATCCGCCGCGTTTGGCGCCTCGGCGGACGTGCCGTTGAGCACGGGAAGATTCGCGGAGAGGACGAGGCCGGCCGGTCCGGCGTCGCGGCGCTCGATGATTCCCCGCTGCCGCGGCCGTCTCTGTTGGCGTCGGCGGGGCGGACGACGTCGAGCTGCGGAATAGCGCGGTACGCCCACAGGTGCTCGATGGGCTGATGCGTGGGGCCGTCCTCGCCCACGCCGATCGAATCGTGCGTCCACACGAAGATCGAGGGACGTTCATGACGGCGCCAGGGCGAACGGCCCCCGCACGTAGTCGGAGAAGACGAAGAATGTGCCGCCGTGGGCTGGGTCAGCCCGCGCAACCCGTTGACGATGGCGCCCAGGCGTGTTCGCGGATGCCGAAGTGCAGGTGCGGCCGTAGACGTTTCCGTCCAGTCCTCGAGACGCGGTCCGGGGGCAGAAGAGGAGGGCTCGCCCTTCATCGTCGTGTTGTTCGAGCCGGCCAGGTCCGCCGATCCGCCCCACAGCTCGGGAGGACGGGGCCAGGCCGTGAGGACGTTGCCCGAGGCGGCCCGAGTGGACACGGACGTTCCGACCTCGAAGGACGGCAGAGCGTCGGCCCCACCCCTCCGGGAGATTCTTCGCCACGAGCCTGTCAGACAGCTTCAGAGCGCTCCGGGTTGGCCGCGCGCCACGCCTGGAACTTCGTCCCACCGCACGCTCGGCCTTGGCGCGCTCGGCGGCCCTTTGCGGGTGTAGGCAGGAGATCCTCGTCAACGTCGAAGGACTTCTCCGGGTCGAAGCCCAGGACCTTCTTCAAGCCGGCGAGCTCCCTCGGCGCGAGCTTCGCGCCGTGGGCGGCGCCGGTTCCCTGCTTCGTGGGGCAGGGGCCAGGCCATGATCGTCGACAGGCGGATGAACGAAGAGCTTGTCATGAACCGCCCTCGCCTTTCCTCGATGGCATCGTAGAGGGCCTCGACGTCCTCTCGTACTTTCACCGCCGTTCGTCCAATCGACGTGCTGGGTGTGCCAGCCATAGGCCTCGTAGCGACCCAGGACGTCCTCGAGTAAAGCGATCTTCGTGTCGTCCTCGATCGAGGATGCGGTTGTCGTCCCAAATGACGATGAGGGTTGCCCAGGTGCTGCGTTCCACGCGAGCGAGCAGGCCTCGCTGGTCACGCCCCTCCTCGAGGTCGCCCTCCCGGCGACGAGCGTAGACGTAGTGGTCGAAGGACTGGCCGGCGTTTGCGTCGGGGTCGAGCAACCCGCGTTCGCGACGCGAGGCCATGGACATGCCGAGCGGCGGAGGCCAGGCCTGGCCGGAGCGGGCCGGTCGTGATCTCCACGCCCTTCGTGTGCCTGTACTCGGGTGGCGGCGTGAGCGAGCCCCAGGTCCTCAGCGACTTCAGATCCTCCAGCTCCAGGCCGTAGCCCGTGAGGAAGAGCTGGTTGTAGAGGGTGACCGAGGAATGGCCGATCGACAGGACAAGCGGTCGCAGCCCAACCACGAGGGATCCGAGGGGTCGTGCCGCATGACCTTGTTGAAGAGCGTATGCTAACGGGCGATCGAGATCGCCGTTCCGGGGTAGCCGTTGCCCGCCTTCTCCACCGCATCCAGTGCCAGAAACGCGCGCCGTGTCCGTCGCGCGCCGATCGAGATCTGTCCATTCAAGCTTCGCCATTGTAAGCCTTTTCATCGGGTTGGCCCCGGCCGCCCGGGACCGCTGAACCAAGCTTAGCGCCCGTTTTGCTCGCAATCCAGGCTGCGCGCGGATTACGATCGTCTGCTATGGCGTGTCGCGGCCCGCAGTCGAGCCCCTCTCAGAGTCGATTTCCTGCCCGCGCGGGCGAGCAGTTCCTGGCGCATCTGGCGGTCGAACGGTCGGTGTCCCCAATCCGCTCTCGGCTTTACACAGATCCGACCTGTCGAAGCGCTTCGCCCACCTACGCCTCGCGGGGCAGGGGCGGACCTGGCCGGCGTCGAGCGGGAGGACGTGGCATCCTTCCCTCGAGTCGCTCGAGGCGATGGCGGCGTCCTCCGTCGCCCCGCAGCCTCGCAGCCGTCAGATCGTTCCACCGCTTCGCCTCGAGGAGGGCCTGGCGGCCACGAACCCCGCGGGCGACGTGCGGCCCCCGAAACTCGCCTCGCGCCTGCCCAAGGCCCTGACCGTCGACCAGGTCGCCTCCCTCATCGAGGCCACGCGCGTGTGAGCCCCGCCCTTCCGCGACCGCGCCTCGTCGAGCTCCTCTACGGGACGCCCGGAGTGTCGGAGGCCGTCGGGCTGAGCGGGGACGACTCGACCCGTCCGGCGCGCGGCGGTGAGGCTGTTCGGCAAGGGACGCAGGGCGAACGGTCGTCCCGCTGGGCGGTACGCCGTCGAGGCGATGGAGGCTCCTCGTCCGGGCCGCCCGGCCCTGGCGTGCCGCGGCCGGAACGCCCCTCCTCTTCCTCAACACGCGGGCAGGCCGCTGTCCCGCCAGAGCGCCTGGGGCGCACTCCAGCCGCTGCCGGCCGAGCAGCCTCCCCGCGCATCAGCACGCTGCGCCACTCCTCTCGCCACCCACCTGCCTGCTCCAGAGCCGACGCATGCGGTGGTCCAGGAGCTGCTCGGCCATTCCTCGGTGACGACCCGCAGATCGCACGCTCGTCGACCGCGACACGGTGCGCAGTATACGCGGCAAGTCACCCGAGAGGCCTTGACTTGGGAGTAGGCTGGAGGCGCGATGACCGATCAGATGCGCCGTTCCGCCGATCACCGTGACAGAATTCGGTTCCCGCGCTCGACTCCACGGGCCCGCCCGCATCGTCGCGATGTCCAACCAGGGCGGCGTCGCGCAGACGACGACGACCATCAACCTGGCGGCCGCCTGGCGGCGTACGGGCGGCGCATCCTCATCGTCGACTTCGACCCGCAGGGGCCGCCACGCCGGGCGGGGATCAACGCCCGGGCCCCTGGAGCGGACGATCCACAACGAGCCCATCGCCGCTAGCCGAATCTCCACGAGGTCATCGTGCCGACAAGCATCGAGAACCTCGACCTCGTGCCGCCAACATCGACCTGTCGGCCGCCGAGATCGTCCTCATCAACGAAGTCGCCCGGGGAGCGAGGCGCTCTCGCGGGTCCTGCGCCCGGTCGTCGACGACTACGATCTGGTCATCATCGACTGCCAGCCTCCTCGGCCTGCTGACGGTCAACGCCCTCACGCCGCGCGCGGCGTGCTCGATCCCCCTGGAGGCCGAGGTATTTCGCGATGCGCGGCGTCGCCCTCCTCACCGAGCAGATCGAGCGCGTCCAGGGCGCCTCAACCCGCGCCTGCAGACCGACGGGGTGCTGCTGACCATGATCGACACGCGCACGCTGCACTCCCGAGGTCGCCAACTCCGTGCGGCAGGCTTCGGGCGACACCGTGTACACGACCTACATCTCCGGACCGTCAAATTCCCCGACGCGGACCATCGCCGCCGCGCCCATCACGCTGTACGCCCCTCCCATCCGGGGTCCGTGGCTCTACCGCCAGCTCGCACGCGAGATCGTCGCACGGGGCAGTGCGCCTGGCGCATGGACGCTCTCGCCGCGGTCCGCGGAGAAAGGCGGGCCTTCGCCGCCGGGTTCGACGCGTTCCCCGGCCCGTCTCGACCTCCTCGCCCATCGCCGCAAGGCGGCCGGAGACGTGAGACGCCGTCCTGGGAGTGTTAGTGTAGATCTGTCGTTCGCACGTTCGCCGCGCGCGAACTCATCGGGAGGCGGGGACCGCCGCCTCGGGTGCCGTTGCGGCGCCACCGCATATTCTCCCGGGGCGATGGGCAGCCTCGCCCGCCGAACTCAGCCGCCGGCGCCCCGTCTCCCGAGGCACACGAATTCGACTGACGCTCAAAGGAGACCGATGAGCGACCCGCACGTGCGCGGCGGCCAGCGCTCTGCAGAAAGTCACAGGCCCACGCGGGGTGGGGTCGCGCCGCGTGCAGAGACCTCATCGCCGCGGCCGGGGATGACGGTCGACGGCCAGGTCGTCACCTCGCTGGGGACCCGCATCGACCCGGCCACCGCGGTCCTCCACGTCGACGGGACCCGGGTCCAGCTGGACGCCTCGAAGGTGACCCTCGCCCCGTACCGACCCGCTGGGCGTGGTCTCCACCATGGTCGACGAGCGGTCGGCCCTGCCCTGGCCCAGCACGTGGCCGACCGCCCCGAGAACTCTTCACATCGGGCGCTCGACCGGGACACCGAGGGCGTCATCCCTGTCCAACGACGGCGAGCTCGCCCACCGGCTCGCCCATCCCTCCCACGAGGTGCCGAACGACGTCGCCCGGGTGGAGGGCACGGGATCAGCGCGGGGGCTGGGGCGCGTCCTCAAACGGGCGTCACCCTCCACGACGGCCCGGTCGCGGTCGACGGCTTCGTCCTGCGCGAGGCCGCCCAGCGCAACCTCGATCGTGGAGATCACTCCTGCATTCGGGCGCAACCATGTGTCCGGCGCATCATGGAGGAGGTCGGGCACCCAGTCATGGAGCTCGTCCGCACCAAGTTCGGCACTGTGGAGGCCGGCTGTGCCAAGCCGGGCACCCACGTCGTGGCGGGAAGCAGCGCGCGCGCTCATGCGCCTGGTCGACCTGGTGATCCCCCTCGCCGGTCCGCATCGTCGGGAGCGGCCTGCTGGGGCTTCGCTCGGGCTGCGCCCTGCGCCAGCTGGGCGCCCGCGTGCAGCTGGAGGACGCCTCGCCGGCGTCGGCGGCCCTGGCGCGACCTGGGGGCGGGGACATCGCGACGGGCGCGGATCGCCGCCCGCAGCCTCGTGAGTCGTCGCCAGCCGCCCGACGTGCGGCGGGACGTCGTCTAGCCAGCGTCTGACTTCGCTTCCGGAAGCTGTCGTCACGACGTCAGCTCCGTGAAGGCGCGCATCGTCAGGAGGTGGCCGGTCATCCAGGGGGCCGAGCGGTACGCGGGGTCGCACCTGGCGGAGGCGCGAATGGTCGCGCCATCGCCGCGGACGCGGACCTGTTCTGCCGGCCGGCCGTGGGTGATCACCGGTCGGCGGCCTTCAGGAGAAAGTCGGAGGGCGGCGGGCGTCCGCCGCAGGGAGCGAGAGGCGGTCAGAGCCGTCCAGCGGCTCGCCCGGCCGTCGGCTCTGCCCGTCGTCGTGGACATCGCCGCTCCGGCACGGCCGCCGCCCGTCGTCTCGCACGCCGCAGCTGATCGCCTCGCCGTGGCGGCGACTGCGATCCGCCCGCCAGGCCTCGAGCCGGCCGGCCAGGGCCTGGGACGTCACGCCATGCCCTACTCGATTCCGCCTGTGGGCGGCGATCATCGCTGAGGAACGCCCCGGCGGTGCCGCCTCGCTGCGGGGTCGCGAAACCTGGACGCCCTGATCGCCGCCCTGGACGGGAGGAGGATCCCTTTCGCGCCCGGCGTCCTGGCCGGCGTCTCCTCAGGCCATCCGGCGGGGCAACGACGAGCGTCGCCCCGGATCCCCGGCAAGCACGGCGCTGCCGCAGTACGCGGAGTCTTCGTCCTCGTCCCCCGACGAGCCCGGCCGGTTGGGACGCCTGTTGACGGAGGTCGGGCAGATCAGCGTCAACATCGAGGGACCTCCAGCTGGAGCACTCCCTCAGCAGAGGTCAGCGGGCCATGATCAGCGTGCTGCCCAGCCGGGCTATGCGCCCTGGCCGTCGCGCTGGAAGACGCGGATGGCAGGGCATGATCGTGCTGGAAAAGGAGCACGAGGTGGAACAGTCATCGCGGTGGACGGCCCGTCGGGTCGGGGCAGTCCACAGTCTCCCGGGCGGTCGCCCGGCGGCGCGCCTGGGCTATCTCACTGCAGGGGCGATGCTACCGCCTGGCGTGAGTGGTGCGCGCACGAGGGCGTCGGTTGGACGACCGGAGGCGGTGACCGCGGCGGCCGCGTCCATGCCCTTGGAGATCGCTCGGCTCCGGACGATAGGGCGCGTCTGCAGGTCGCGGGTGGACGTCAGCGGCAGCAGATCCACGCCGGGAGCCGTCCAGTGGTCTCCAAGGTCCACGAACCTGAAAGTGCGCGAGGAGCTCGTGCGCGTCGGCGCGCGATCGTGGAGGGGCCTGTGCAGGATCGTCGCCGAGGGCCGGGACATCACCACGGTGGTCGCCCCGACGCCGACGTGCGCGTGCTGCCGACGGCCTCAGGGGCGCGGCTGGCCGCCGGGCCCCTGGAGACACGGGCGCGGACGCCGCGGCCAGTGCTGCGACGCGACGAGGTCCTGCGCCGCGACGCGACGACTCCTGCGGTCGCCGGGTTCCTCACCGCAGCGGACGGCGTGACGAGGATCGACTCCTCGGCGATGGGCGTCGATGAAGTCGTCGAGCCGTCGTCTCGCTCGTCCCGGAGGACGAGGCGGTGACGGGCCGTCCGGACGCCCCGAGGCCTGGGCGGACGGCATGCGCAGTCTCCTCCGGCTAAGCCCCGCCCGACGCCGCGCGCGTCTCCCGGACGGCTCGGACGCCGGGGACAGAGCGCCGCGGACGCCCTGCGCTCGGACTGGACGCCTACGACTGACCGACGAGGGACCTCGGCTGTTGGAGGCCGCGGGACAGAACCCTCCGGGCAAGTCCGCCGCCCCGCCTGCCGGTCTCGCCGTGGTCGGGCGCCCAACGTCAGCAAGTCCAGCCCTGGTCAACCGGATCGTCGGCCGGCGCGTGGCGCCGTCAAGACACAGCGTGACCCGCGACCGGTGAGCTATCCCGCCTCCTGGAACGGGCGCGACTTCACGCTCGTCGACACAGGCGGGTGGGGCTGGACGCCGCCGGGATCAGCCTCGGTCGCCCGGCGGTCAGAGCGCGCCGTCCAGGCCGCTGACGCGAGTCGTGCTCGTCGTGGACGCCACCGTCGGGATCGCCGACGCGACGCCGACATCGTCAGAATGCCGCGCCGCTCCGGCTGGCCCGTGGTCCTCGCGGCGAACAAAGTGGACTCGGCGGTCGGTGAGCGGACGCGTCGGCGCTAATGAGGCTCGGCCTGGGCGAGCCGCACCCCGTCTCGGCTATGCACGGCCGAGGATGGGGACCTGCCTGACGCCGTCCTCGCGGCTCTGCCCGAAAGTCGGCGCCGGCCGGCCATCGCCGGCCGGCAGGCCTGCGCATCGCGATCCTCGGGCGCTTTCAACGTCGGCAAGTCTCGCTCCTCAACCGCCTGGCGCAGGCGACGCGTCGTCGACCCCTGGCGGGACGACCCGGGACCCAGTGGACGAGACCGTCGAACTGGACGGGCGCCCGTGGACGTTCGTCGACACCGCGGGCGTCCGCCGCCGCGTCCGCCAGGCGAAGGGCGGACTTCACGCCTCCGCTGCGCACGCAGGCGGCGCTGGAAAAGGCCGGCTCGGGCTGGTCCTCCTGGACGCCTCCGGGCCTCACCGAGCAGGACGTGCGCGTCAGCGGCAGGTGATCGACGCCAGGCGGGCGCTCGTGCTCGATGTGCAGCAATGGATCCGTCTCCGGCGACCGCCGTGCCGAGACTGGACCGAGATGAGCGCGAACTCGTCCAGATCCGCTGGGCCGAGCGAGTCAACCTGTCGGCCAAGACGGGTGGCGCGCCAACAGGCTCACCCGCCGCCATGCGACGCGCTCGACTCATGGGACAGGCGGATCCCCACGGGCGGCGCAATCCTTCCTCGGCGAGCGCTGGCCGCGCGCATCCCCATCCCGTCCGCGGGCAGGCAACCGCGGATCCTGTTCCTCACGCAGCGAGCGTCCGCCCGCCGCGCTTCGTCCTGTTCGCCCAGCGGCTTCCTGGAGGCCGGATACCGGCGCTTCATCGAGACCGGCTGCGCGAGCGCTTCGGCTTCGGGACGCCCATACAGATATCGGTGCGGTGCGCGAGCGCAGGAAGCGCCGGTAGGGCGTCAGGGGCCGCGGCTGCCATGGCTGGGCCGCCAGCGCGCCGCCCCGTCGATGGCCGGTCGGCGGGCGCAGTGCCCCGGCGGCGTCGGGTGCGCAGGACGACGTTCTCGGCGCCTCGCCGGCGACAGGGTGTTCTGGCCTGGCGGCGAAGGAGACAGGGAGCCTCGGGTGGCGCTTAGCCCGGCAGAGACCGGCCATGTGCGGGTGAAGGTCGGCCGCTCACGGCAGGTGAGACCGCCGGCAGGCTCCGTCCACGACGTCGAGGGCGAGCCTGATGCGGCCGCGTGCCGGACGACGCGTCGGTGTCGGCGACTTCGCCGCGTGCGATGTTGACGAAGCGCGCCGTCCCGCGCGGAGCCGAGGAAGAGTCGTCGACCATGCGGCGCGTCGCGCTCGTCGAGCGGGACGGCGATCACCCACGACGTCGGCGCGCGGGAGGAAGCTCGCCGAGGTCCTCCCGGGAGTGGACGCGGCCGAGGTCGTCCTCGCGTTCGGATCTGGCCACGCAGGATGTGCCGACGCCGAAGGACGAGCCTGTCGGCGATCGCGGCCGACGCCCCAGTTCCACGATGAGCGCCGTCGAGCCCGCCATGGCCGGGACGAGGAGGCAGTTCCACGGGCCGGACGTCTGGTTGCGCGCCGCCGGGTCAGCTGCCGCGGAGGGGCGGCGACGATGAGCCTACGGCGAACTCCGGCGGTGGGCCTCGCGCACGCCCGCGGCGTTGACGACAGCGAATCGCGGGGGCGTGCTCGGCCGCGCTGTCAGTGCGCGATGGACGCCAGCTGCACGAGGCCCCAGCTCGACGAGGTCAGGCGTTCGGAGCGCGAACCGCGGTGATTCGGGGACGGCCACCATGTCAGTCGCGGCGCGGCGCCTGGCGCGTCCATGGGCCGGACGGCGACCTCGACATCGAGGTCGGAAGGCCTGCGCGTATCCGCCGTCGGGCACTGACACTGGCGATTCTGGTCACGAAGCCATCGTAGCCGACGCCTCCCAGGTTACTCCCCGGTTGGTGAGTTATAGTCGGAGCCGAGGCAACAACTGCAGACAGGCGAACACACGTACGGTCGGACGGACAAAAAGTATCGTGGGACACGTTGCGGGCTTTTCGTCGCTGGTGTGTCGCAACGGCTCGATTTCCAAGGCGGCGGATGAGCTGGGCGGCCCCGCGCGTCCGTCTCCTCGAAGATCGTCTCTGGGCAGCGGCTGGGGTGCCGCCTGTTCGAGCAGGACCCAGTCGGCATGGTCGCCACCGACCGCGGCAAGGATTTCGCCGATCGCGTCTCCCGGCCCGTGGACGCCTCGCCAAGGCGGTCCACGCGGGGATCGAGCAGGCCGGCTCGGGGAGCGCACCGTGTTCATCGCCCGGGCCCCGCGGGTTCCTGTCGATGGTGGTCCTGCCCCGGATCACTCAGATGCTTCCGGGCAGTCTGCGCTCAACGTCCGCTTCGGCGTGGGCGACAGGCTCATCGAGTCGATGACCACCGGCCAGGTGGACATGATCGTCAGCACGGCGGCGCGGCGGTCGGCATCGCCTTCGGGCGATCTTCGACGAGGGCTCGTGCCGTGGCCCTATCCCTGCTGGACGGGCAGGCGGCGGAGCATCGACGATCCCCATCCTCGCCTACGATGCGACCTCTCGATCGTGCGGCGCTACTGCGGGTCGTCTTCGGGCGCCCGACGCAGCTGCACCAGGGGCCGTCGTGGTGCCCGACATGAGGGTTCTGGCGGGGATCGCCGCGCGAGGGGCGGGATGACGGTGCTGCCCAAGTACCTCGCCGAGGACCGCATCGCCAGGGGCGACCTGGTGGTGCTGCACAGGCTGGAGGACTCCGCTGGTCAACACCCTGCATGCGCCACGCGCCGCACGGTCGCTGACCAAACTCTGCGGTGGAGATGTTCGCACGGCGCTCGTCGAAAGCTGAGCGGCAGCCGGGCGTAAAAAGGCCCGGACGCGGTGCGGGCGGCCGCCACTCCACCCAGCCGAAAGGCGCGGCCCGAGCTCGCGCATTTCCGCAGCCGGATCTCGCTCTGGCCGGAACATGCCTTCCGCCCGGGATTCGCACGTCCATCACTAATTCCCACGTCCACCATACATACGTGTTATCGCCGTAGTATGAAACGAAGTGCTGACGACGCGGCGATGACGCGTCGGGCGCTGCTCGCGGCAGCATCAACTTCGAGGCGAAAGGGGTGGCGGGGGCAACGTTCGACTGCATCGCTGAGCGGGCGTGACGCGGGCGCCCTGCCACCACTGCCTCGAAGGGCGACCTTCTGGCCGAGGCGCTGGTGTGGGAGTGGTCCGGTCGCCAGCCGTTCTTCGACGGCTCCGGCCAGCCCACCGATCCCGCGAATGGCTGGAATCCTCTTGAAGGAGTTCGTCACGCTGCTGCACGGCGACGGACGCTTCCGGGCCCTGGCCTCCACGACCGTGCTCGCGGCCCCTCAGGCGATGAACGACGGCGCGCACGGCAGCGCGCGCGCAAGCACGACGCGTTGGACGCCTGGCGGGATCGCATCTCGCCGCGCTCGCCGGTACCCGGCCGTCCACCTCGCCCCGGACGGCCGCGGGCCTGGTCCTCGTGCTCTCCAGGGCTCACCGTCACGGCGGTGACCCGTCCCGACGACCTTCCAGCAACCCGCCGAGCTCGACGCGGCCGCCGCCGCTCTGACGAGGGTTGCTGCGCGTCGAAAGACACGACGTTTCCGCGACAACCGATACGACAACCGATCGAATCTCACGCCGGGTGGACGTCTCGCCCGGCCGGGCGACGGCGGTGGCCGCCGCCGTCCTGTTCACCGACATGCTCCTGCACGGCCTGGCGATCCCCGTCCTGCCGCTTCTTCCCCGCGGTGCTCGAACGAGGGAGCGCCGCCACGTCCTCTTCGCCTCCTACGCGGTGGCGATGATCGTCTCGACCCTGTTCGCCGGCCGCATCGTCGACCGGCGGGGCCCCAAGATGCCGCTCATGCTGGCCCGGCCTGGTCGTCCTGACCGGGCCACGCTGCTGTTCTCGGCGGGAGGGCCTGCACTGGCTTCTCCTCGCGCGCTTCGCGCAGGGATCGCCGGCGATGTCGTGGGTGGCGGCGCTCTCGCATCATCGCCGCCACGACCGGCTTCGAGCGGCGCGCAGATGATGGGCGTCGCACCGTCGACGATCTCCTGGGCGTGCTCGTCGGCCCGCCCCCTGGCGGGTTTCTCGTCGACGCCTTCGGCGCGGCCTCGCCGTTCTACGTCGCCGCCGCCGTCGCGGCCTCTCGATCTGGCGGGCCTCGCTCTGCCTGGTCCAGGTCGCCCCGGCAGACCGACGATCCCGCCGGGCCGCGCTGGCGGTCCTCAAGGTCTCGGCTCTCGGCGATCGTCGTCACTATCGCCATCGGCGCAGCGGTCACCGCGGCCCGTGCAGCCCGTCCTGCCGGGGCATCTGGGCGGGGCGCGCGTCCAGCACGGCAGATAGGCCTCCTGTTCGGTGGCTGCGCTGGCGGGCATCGTCGCCAATCGTCGTCGGGCGGTCTCGTGGCAGGGGACGTCGCCGCGCGACTCATCGGGGCCGGAGTCGCCACGGTGGCTGCGGCCCTGCTGAGTGATCGGATGGGCCGGCAACTCTGGCAGACGGGCGTCGGGATGCCCTGCTCGGGCTCTCCTCCGCCTGCTGCTCGCCCCGGCGACCACCCTCGCGAGCGAGCAGGGCCTCCGGTCGCAGCCGCCCACGCTGGGAGGCTCGTTCGTTCTGTACCGCCTCGCCTACGGCGGGCCTGGCGGCCGGGCTGCGCTGACTGGCTTCGGCGTCCAGGAAGTCGGGTTCACCTCCGCCATGGTGATCGCCGCCGGCGTTCTCGCCGTGTTCGGCAGCGTCTCCCTCATCTGATGCCCCGTCCGAGCTCGGGGGAGATAGCTCGCGCCGGCGTCGACGCCTTTCGCGCTCACCGTTCGGCCGTCCCTGGTTTCTGAAATGCACTCCGATCGAAAGCGGGATTCACGCCTGAGTCAGCTGTGACAGGCGCCTTTGAGAAAGCGGGTGCCTGTGCGCGGTGACGCCGCGAGCGCAGTGCGCTCGTAGGATCCGAGCGGTGCATGATGCCTGTGGGGTCCCTTTGAAAGAACAGCCCCACAGTGGTAGTTCTGGACGGATATGCGGCAGGAAAATAGGCCTGAGTAAAGCCTAGCCTCGCTGTAAAGCTGGAAAAATTAAGGCCAGGATGCACGTTCTCTCATCCGGTAGCCACAAGGCTGTAGCGCGCGGTAAAGTGCACTTGACCTGGCTGGGGTCAAGGGTCGTGGGATTCAAATCACCAGCCCGACGCGAGGACACATCCCAAATTCTAGGTTTGTCTCACTGAAGCGAGATTATGTTCAGAAACAGCATGACTCCTTCAGTAGAGAGGGTTTGTCTTTACAGCGTCAGCCTGAGGATCCAAAGCTGTAAAACTCAGCTCTTTAAATAATTTAGGAGCAAAGGATCGCGATGCTCACTGTGAAATTTCGATCATTCAAATCTTATTACACACGTCAAACTAATGTGTCAGTACGCAAACAGTTCATACATAGACGTTACAATATTTTAATTGTTTTAATTATCGTCATCAGTTTTCATCGTATTAGGAGCACATTATCTCTCAATTCTTGCTGTTATGGTACCGCTTGTATTTGCTTCTATTGTAGATTCCAACTTTAGACTATTAAGACGCCACATTGGCTACTATATATACTTTAGTCTGGAATGGCACAATTAAATACATTTTAGCTTTTGCAGTTTCAATGTTTACTCAGTGATATATTTAGAGAGATTAGATGGTGAAGCAAACAATGACTGTTTAAGACACCAGCTAATAATTAAAGCTAAAACAGCATTATGTAATTCTGTATTCCATAAATGAAGGCAATATTAATGTTACGAGTCAAGTTTATATGCCATAATCACTACTAGATCGTCAAATTTGAGTGATCTTTATATAGTACGCCCTCTTACTACTGTGATTTCTGACTTAATTCGATACTGCATGCGCATGTTATTTATTTCCAGCGTTGGGAAGCGCTCTTATTCTTTTGTGCTTCCAATGTTCCCATCTATGTAGCTAGTAGGCGGGCGAAAAACAAAGTACAGCGACTACTTCAATCTCGTAATGAGGACAGAGTCGCACCCACGTCACGCAGATGATGCTGTTACAGTCTGAGTAACTCGTAAGACTTTTTAATGGTATCAAAAGAAAATAGAGAAAACCAGCAAACCATATACGGCAACGTCAATTCACGTTATATGCTCACAGAGCAAAGTCTTTTAATTTAGCTAAATTAATGTTAAATGTTAGTATTTACGTATCTACACACACCCGCCTATATGCTTTATTACTGTGGCCTTAGGGAAAATACAACTTGGATTCCATAGCCACTAATGTCTCACTTATCTAAATTTTATTCTCCAGCCGTAAATCCTGTCTGTAAAGCTTATTACCAAAATGTGCAAAAAGGTGCAGTTTCATGCGCAATATAATTCAATATTTAATATAGAACTGTAGTTATGAATATCTACTATAATATAAATTGGCATACCAAGAAAATATATTAAAACAAATTAAGCAAGCAGAAAAGAATTGTCATGGATCGAAATTACTATGCCGAATAAACGAATTTTAACCTTGGCTCGATGTGAACGCGTAAAGAAAAACGGATTGATACTAATTGAAGCGAAAGAGTGGGTCAGGAAAATCTACCTTCCACTCCGTTCTTTGTAGGAATCTCAGTTGTACAACATCGTCGGCGTGCGTATGTGGATGGAGAAAATTTAAACGATCTACATGATAGATAGATTTCACTATCTTTTCTTATGCTGGCCGAGAGAATTCTATATTCAATGGTTCTATTATGGAATCTGTGACTATATCCGCGTGCGATTGATGGAAAGATGGTAGAGGCGAAGCAAATCTTTGCAGAGACAGCTTTCATTTCTGGAAAATCGTGTTATGTCTTCAGCTAATCGGAACTTTTATCATTTGGAGAGGACGCGTGAAATAGTTTACAGCAAAGCTTTGACACGAATCGTCTCCTGTACTTATAACTGACAAGTCACTTCAAATTTGGATCCTTCTTCTAAAATGATCATCGATACTATTTTACTAGAGGAGCTTTAAACACATAGTATTAGTTGCAGCACATGGAGCTAGTAAATTTGCTCAAAATAATGCTGCTGATTATTCGGTTTAGCCTAATAATTTTATACTACCTTTGATGGGTACATCGTTCCGCGACGCGGACGACTCGGAAGGGCGTCGGCGCTCCTCATCAGGGCGTACTCTGATCGCGCGAACGAAAGCGCCACTGGCCAGATTCACCATGACGGCTCCGACGGGCACGGTTGCACGATCGAAGGCGTCCCGCGAGTTCAGGGCGCGGATCGCCCCGCCCGACGCGGGCGCGTCGTCCACGGCGTCGAGCGCAGAGGCCGCCTGCTGCGTTGCCGTGACACACACTCACCGCTTGGTGGATCGCTCCGCTTCCTCCCCGGCGGGCTGTCCCCGCTGTAGCGCGGTCGGCGGGATGCGTATGGAGCTCACGCCGGGCGACGCCCGGAAACAGACCGGAGCCGGGGCGGCGGAAGGAAGGCGGAGACGTTCAAAGCTACGCCGGAAACGCTGCGGTCGAGAGGTTCGCCCTCAACCGCGGGCAACCCAGATCTCGGCGGGCGGCGAATCGGAGCCGGACGCTATCATTGAGTCGGTTTTACAGCGAACTCACGGCGAAACTGATGTGACGACGCCGTGACTGTCAGCCAAGAATACCGCCGCTCACCTCGGCATCACATGAGATTGCCGACGGCGGACTCCTCCCGAATAGCCGCTGGCACGCCCGCTCACGGCAGACGTCGGTGAGCCCGCCGTATTCTCTTCCACTGCCCTCAGCGATATCGGGCAGTGAGAGCAGTTTTCGCGGAGTATCATGAGGCGATACTCACCGCAACCCCGGAGGTCTAGGACATGCCCATCATCTGATGGGCCGACGAACTCCCTCGGAGACGATCGAAAGCTGCGATGACGCCGGATTGGAAGGTGCGAATCGCGGCGTCGACGTTTTCGATTTTCGCTTTCGAGGCGATGCGCGAACGAGCTGGAACAGATATCCGAGCTGAAGTTCATCTTCACTTCGCCGTCGTTCGTCGCGGACAAAGTGACGGACGGGCTGCCTAGGAGCGCCGCGAATTCTTCATTCCGCCGCATGCCGAATCCAGCCTGTACGGATCGGATTCGAGATCAGGGTGCGCCTACGCTGACTCAACGCGCGATCGCCGGGTGCAGACTGGGTGCGGCGTAAAGGTCTCTTCCGGATCCAACGCACCGGAAGCCAGATGCAGCAATTCGCGGTCGATGACGATAACCTGTGCGACCTTTTCAACTACAGTCTACGGCAGCGTGATCCTCGGCTATGCAGAGCAGGAAACGCGTCTCGAGTTTTCTTGTAGAATCGCATCAGCGATTAGTTCGATGGCATGCAGCAGGCAGTATGTATCGAGGAGATCTGGAATAATCAACCAACGTCAGAGACGTCACTGAAGAGCAGGTATACGAGCGCATCAGCTGCATTTGGAGAATTCTCTGGCGTGTTATCTCATCACGCAACTTGTTCGTCAACTTCCTCGACCCAGACATAAAGCGAAGAGTGTCCCGCCTAACGACCGTACTGGATATCTGGGATTTCGAGTTTGGCAAGAGTTCATGCTAATTTGAGCGGTGATGCACGCCATGGGAATCATCATTAGAGGTGGAGACCTACCAGCGAGTTTGCATTTTAGCGGACAGCGTCGGATTGGAAGTACATTTCACCGCATTGGCCGTCATCAACATACATGAATTTGCATCATCGGCATTGGTCCTCGTTCGGAAGAAACTCTCACGCCGAAAGATGGACGAATTACAATGCGAATCCGACGACCAATATGTTTCGCTGATGACCGCTTTCTGGCTTCTGATGTTCTCGCGCGCATGCGAATACATGTCTCTGTTACAAAGGCGTATCGTTGGGAAATGCGCTGGAATCGACATCAGTGCAGACGCACGACCTCTGTAGATCGACCGAATCGCATACTTCCTGCTACGTGATTATTCCGAGGAGAAAACGCAGCCACCAGAGCTCGTGTCTGCGCAAAGTCATCCGAGGAAGGCGTGAAGACGCGCTGATGCTCTCCGCGACGCCGGTGAACAACCAGGATTCGGCGATCTGAAGAATCAACCGCCAGCTCGCCTACCAGAGGGAGAATCCTGAGGATTCGCCATGAGCGTACACTCTCCACGCGTGGAGCAGGTGTTCGCCGACGCACAGCGCGAGTGTTCGACGAGTGGGTGAGCTCGATCCGAAGTAATTGCGCACGACTGGACCGCATCCTTCAGGGCGCTCGACGTCGATTTCTTCGAACTGCTCGATTCGGTCACCATCGCCCGCTCCCGCAAACACATCCAGGCGTTCTACGACGCCGCGGAAATCGGCGCGTTCTCGAGAGGTCTCGCACCTCTCGATCCGCGAGCCTCGCGGACTTGCCGAATGTGCCGGATCACTTGAGGATCTTCGAGCAGCTTCAAGCGCTCACCTTGCAGCCGTCTACACTCCGCTGGCCTCATGTGTTCCGAATAGGCGGAGTGTTACGAGGATCGGTCTGCGCGTCACCGCGGGCGGCAGCTGCTCGAGTCTCGGCCAAGCTGTGGCGAGCGCGGTTTGAGCAGTCGACCGACGGCCAACCTCCCCGCAGCGGCTGGAAAGCTCCATCGACGCCTTCCGGCTCGCCCTTTTCCAAGATCGAGCTATCTGTGCGAGAGCCTCAGCCACATCGGCGCGCGCTGTCGGCCCGAAGACGTGAAGGCGGATCTGTCCGAGCTCGACTTCAGGCAGAGATGTGAATGTCAGGAACGACTACGCTCTGGGCGAGGAAGATATCGATCTAGTGGGATATCGACGTCCAATGTTTCGTGGCAGAAGGATCTGTGGAATGACCGCGAAACCCTCTCGAGCTTTTGGATGAGATGTGGAAGAATCACCTGACCACCGTGTGCCCAAACTTCCCAAGCCCGCCACCCTGCAGGCGAAAATCCGGCTCCTGACCAATCCCGGAAACCGCCAGGTCCAGTGTTCTCCGCCGCCGCTGGACACCGCCGCCGAGTACCTCCTGCATGAACTCTCTGCCGACGCCTTCGAAGCCAATCGATTGACGACGGCGCTCGTCTCACAACGGCGGCTGCGTTAAAACTCACCTCGGCACCGCCACGTTTGACGCGTCCAAGAGGTCCTGGCTGTGTTCGCCTCGATCGAAAACGGCGCTATCCGAGTCGCTGCCCGGAAAAACCGACGAAATAGACATGCCATCGCGAATGACGGTCACCAGCGGCCAGAATCTCCAGGACACGCGATTACGCGGTGGATTACGATATCCATTGGGAACCCTGTGCGCACTCGTCCAACGATTCGGCCGCATCGATCCGCATCAGGTTCCACGGTGCTAGCAGATTCAAATGGTCGATTTCTGGCCTGACATTTTCCTTGGACGAGTCGTCAACCTCAAAGAACGAGGTTGAGAATCGAGCGCCAGTGGCCAATCTCTAGTCGCCACGGGCGACGACCGGCATCCTCAAACCGGACGATGGCGACGCCGACTTCGCATAAAGAGCAGCTTCGGTAAACTCAAGAACCGAGGCTCATCGAGCTCGAAGACGCGCGCGCGCGGCGTGTCCATCACCGACCTCGGCCTCAACGATTTCCGAACGGATCTGCTCGCCCATGTCAAAGAGCACGGCGGACCTGCGCCACGCCCTGGCGGCTGCGCGGTGGTCACCGCCGGCGGATTCGCGAGAGGCCTCAGCGCGGGGTGACTCTTCAGCTGCCGCAGCGCTGAACGCGGACGAGAACATCAACCGCGGCAACCGGCTCCACCCCCTATCACCTCGTCTGCTTGGACGACGCCGGAAACAGCTGGTCGCGCGATCGCGAGGCCAGAGGCACGCTCGACCTCATCCGGCCTTGCCGGCGTCCCTACGGCGAGGCCCATCGAGGAGGTCAGTCCGGCGTTTTCAACAGGGGCACACCCGTGACGGGAGTTCGGATGGACGCGTACTCGAGGCTGCCCACCGGCGCGATCCACCGATCGATCGACGTTCACGGAGAAACGCGATGTCTGGGCAGCCCGCACGCCGGTAAAATAGACGGCGCTGCTGTGACTCACCGCGGCCCTCGACGATTTCAAGAGCTGATCGCCTTCATCGCCGTCATGTGAGACCCCGAGGGAGCGAGCGAGCCGTGGCACGATCTGCTGGCAGCATCTTTGGCCTGCACGCAGCGAATTCGGCAGCCGTGTGCGAAGCGAAGTTCTTCGATCACCCTGCCTTCACCCTGCTGTGCGGGAGAAGCCCGCCTCGAGGTGCAATGCGTCGCACCTGGCGTTACAAGCTGCATTGTGAAGCCGCTCATCGATTTCCGAACCGCCGACGTCGAAAGTGCAGGTCCTTCCGAGTCGACGTGCCAGAGGCGCCGATGTCTCGAAGCGGTAGGACGGCGATCGACAAGGCTGATCCCTTCCATCATCTCAAATCGCCTGCACCCGGGGAGAGGAGGGCGGTGATGACCGGGGCCGCCCACAAGCGGTTCGCCGGAGGCGCGCGGACCGCGAAGATCAGCGTATTTCGCTGCCCGGTTACAGCCCGACGACGCCCGCGACGCCCCTCCCGGAGGCCGCCATGCCGTTTTGCTCTACGCTGTGATCTCGAATCGCTGGCGCAGGTGAAGATCCGCCCGGGCGAGGACGTATCGGAAATCAATGCGTTGCCGAAACAGGCCGGCAGGTCGAGCGAGAGATCGCGAGCGGAACGCAAAGTTGGTAGAGAGGCACCAATCGCAAAGCGGAGCTGTATCGCACGATCAGAGCGAAACGCGAGTGAATTGGCCGGAATTCATCGGCGAGAACGCGAATGCGGAGGTCCGCCACGCATGACATCGCCCCGATCTTTCTCCTCGTCAGAGGACGCTCAAGACCTGCCTGAATAGCTGACGCGTCCGCCGTACGGTAGACGTCGGTGGACCATCGGCCCCTGTTCCACCACCTCAGCCAGTGAGGCATTCTGTGGGCGACACGCCTGACCCTGGCGATGTTGCGCGCCGGCCAGCGCCTCCGGGGCCCTGGTCAGGCGGTCACGCTCGTCGCCGTCGATCACATCGACGCGGGATCGTGCGGTAGTCTTCTATCGCGACGATTCCGGCCATTCCGACGCTCGACCATCACTGATGTGACATCGTGCGCCCGAGATCGCGAGCGACCTGATTCCACCCGCCGTCTGACGGCGACCCCGACGAATTCCGTCCGCCGCCGAGGCGCTGCGCATCGCGGCCCTACGACCCGATGGTGGTGGCCGTCACCAGCCCGACGTCGACCCGCCGCATCAGATCCGCGCACTACGACGAGCTCCTTCCACGCATCCTGCTGCGGTTCCTCCCATGACGACCCTGGTGCTGGGCAAGACGATCGCGGCCGGCCCGTACCTGGT